>Ga0070665_100001004_pt1 | contig 35750 bp, 30 predicted proteins | sample KBSS13metaG_FD_65862 | JGI IMG/M metagenome (GOLD analysis project Ga0070665, IMG submission 65862) | Switchgrass rhizosphere microbial communities from Kellogg Biological Station, Michigan, USA - KBS S1-3 metaG | ecosystem: Host-associated > Plants > Roots > Rhizosphere > Soil ... | reverse complement strand
CCGTTCTTCGCCGACCGCAACGGCGGCTACACCCGCATCATCAAGGTGGAGGCGCGCAAGGGCGACAACGCCCCGATGGCCGTCATCGAGCTGGTGCGCGAGAAGACGGTGACGGCGGAGGCCAACAGGGCCCGCCGCGCTGCGGGCGCCAAGAAGGCCCAGCAACCGGTGGCCGCCGCGGCGGCGCCGCAGGCTGCGGTCGAGCCGGAGGCCGCCGAGGGTCCGACTGAGGTCGAGACCGTCGAGGATGCCAAGGCCGAAGACGCCGCCATCGAGGAGGCGCAAGAAGCTGAGGCCGCCGAAGAGGTCGCCGAAGCCGACGCCGAGGACAAGGCCGACGACGCCAAGTAGTGACTCAGTAATCGGCTCTTCGCGCAAGCGCTCATCGCTGTGAACAAACTCGCCATCGATTCCGGTGGCGGGTTTGTTCGTCTTCGGCTCGATATCGCCTACGACGGAACCGAATTCGCGGGCTGGGCGGTTCAGGCGGGCCAACGAACCGTCGCGGGGGTTCTCGACGAGGCGCTGTCGACGGTGTTCCGGGTACCGGTAGTGCTGCGCGCTGCGGGTCGCACCGACGCCGGGGTGCACGCGACGGGGCAGGTCGCTCACGTCGACGTGCCTACCGACGCGCTGGCGCACGCATATCCCCGTACGACCCGCCCCGACGATAGTGAGTTCCTGCCACTGGTGCGACGCCTCGGGCGGTTTTTGCCTGCCGATGTGCGTGTGCTCGACATCGACCGTGCCGCAGCGGGTTTCGACGCCCGCTTCTCGGCTTTGCGTCGCCACTACGTCTATCGGCTCTCGACCGCTCCGTACGGAGTCGAGCCGCGGGAGGCGCGTTTTGTGACGACATGGCCCAGGGCGCTCGACGTCGATGCGATGTCGGCGGCCTCACGACACCTGGTTGGGCTGCACGACTTCGCGGCGTTCTGTCGTCAGCGTGAGGGTGCCACCACGATCCGCGATCTGCAGCGCCTCGACTGGTCCCGCGATGGCGACCGCATCACCGCACATGTCAGCGCCGACGCGTTCTGCTGGTCGATGGTGCGGTCATTGGTCGGCGCGCTGCTGGCGGTGGGCGAGCATCGGCGCGAACCGGGTTGGTGTGCAGGGCTTTTGGCGTCGACGCAGCGGTCGAACGATTTCGCGGCGGCGCCACCTCGGGGCCTGACCCTTGTCGGCGTCGACTACCCGCCCGACGACGAACTCGAGGCGCGCACGAAAGTCACGCGCGAACTGCGGGTGGTCGACTAGACGCGGCCGGCGACGAAGTCGGCGGCCTGGTTCGCCATGCCGGCGCTGATGTAGGCGCTGGCGAGGTGGGCGGGCCAGTTGTCTTGCCAAGTGTCGGGGTCGGCCGGGTTGCAGATCGGGTCCGCGCCGTGGCACAACTCGATAGTCCGCTCGCTGTAGAGCGGGTTGAAGTTCGTGATGGGTCCCACCCATGCCGACCCGTTGCCGAACAGTGCGACGGCGGCGATGTGCGGGTCGGCGCCCCCCGGCAGTGGGTTCTTGAAACCGAAGAAGTTGAACGGCAGGGCGAGGACGACGTCGGTGACCGCCGCACCGAGCGAGTAGCCGCCCAGCACCAGTCGGGTATCGGGGCAGTTGTTCATCATCGATTGGATGTGTGCGCTCATGTCGTTGGCGCCGACGTCGATCTGATTGTCGGCGGGGTACTGCACCGCGTACACACCGACGTTCTTGTTCGTCTTCGACCGCAGTGCGCTGATGAACGCGTTACCGAGGACGCCGACGCCCGGCGACTCCAACCGGCCGCGGGCGAAGATGACCTCGACAGCGGGGCAGGCCGCAGACGCCGACGGGACCACCCCCGGCGCCGGCACCGTCGCAGGCGCGATCAGCCCGGCAGTGGCAACAACCACTGCAATGGCAACGAATGCGCACCGACGCGCCCAACGACGAGAGTCAAGATCAATCCCCACTCCCGCGATCCTAACGGAATGCTGTGAACGTAACCGTCAATTTATCGGTAGGGCTAGACCAGGCCCGCGGCAAAGCCGGCGGCCTGGCTGGTCGGCCCGCCCACATAGGAGCGGTGTGAGGCCAGGCTTTCCCCGTCGGTCTGGCAGATCGGGTCACCGCCATTGCACAAATCGATGGCCCTGCCACCCCACACCGGACTGACAGTGAGCGGCAGCCCCAGTTTGGCCGACGGATTTCCGAACGCGGCGACAGCCGCAACATGATCGGGCGCGTTGGGCGGCAGCGGGTTGTTGAAGCCGAGAGCGGGCATAGGTACTGCGGCGATGACGTCGACAACGGCGGCGCCCTGCGAGTAGCCGCCCAGCACCAGCCTGGTGTTCGGGCAGTTGTCGACCATGAACTGGATATGGGAGCTCATGTCGTTGGCCCCGTCGGCCGCGGCGAGGAAGTCGAAACTGGCGGGATAGTTCACCGCGTACGCGCCGACGGACCTGCCGCCGACCTTGCTGCGCAACGAGTCGACGAACGCGCCGCCGACGTTCCCAAGTCCAGGGGCGTCATTGGTGCCGCGGGCGAAGACCACCTCGATGTCAGGGCAGTCGTCGGCCGAAGCGACCCCGGTAGGCAGCGGCGACAACACCGATGCGAGGACAGCGGCTGAAGCGATGGCGAAGTGGCGAAGTCGTCTCGAATGCACAAGGAATTTTAGCGCGTAGACAAGCTAAATTATGCCCGCGACATAGCGCGCGGCCTGATCCGTCAGGCCTGCGCTCACATAATCGCTGTGAGCGAACGGGTTGCGGCCACGCGAGCAGATCGGGTCGCCGTCCTTGCACAGGTCGATCGCCCGCCCACCGAACACGGATCCGGTGATCGGATTGCTGAACTTCGTCGCCGGATTGCCGAACACCGCGACCGCGGCGACATTCGGGACGAGGTTGTTCGCGAGCGGGGGTGCCGAGCCGATCTCGCCGATCTTGTTGCCAAGCGGCGGAATGCCGGCCAGCATGTCGACGACCGCGGCGCCCTGCGAATATCCGCCGAGCACGAGCTTCGTGGACGGGCATGAGGCGGCCATCGTCGCGATGCGGGCGGCGGCGTCATTGGCGCCATCTGCTGCGGCGAGGAAGTCGTAGCTGGCGGGATAGTTCACCGCGTAGGTGGTCACGGTGCGGCCGCCGACGAGCCCTCGCAGCGTGTCAGCGAAGGCCTGGCCGGGGTTGCCGAGGCCGGGCGCATCGTTGGTGCCGCGCGCGAAGATGACCTCGATGTCGGGGCATGGGTCTGCGGTCGCTGACGGTGCGACGGCGAGGGGGGTGGCCGCGCAAACCACGGCCGCAGAGATCGCGGCCAGCCGGCCTGACATCTTGAGCAAAGTCACGCCGGTCATCTTCACATATCGGGATCAGCTCCGGCCAACCGTTTGGTCAGAGGGCAGGCTTTCCGCCAGCGTCAATTCGGCCAGCTTCTCGGTCCGGTCGCCCTGTCGAGCGAGCGTCAGCCCGAACAAAACGACCACGCCGCCGATGGCCTGTGTCGGCGTCACGGCCTCGCCCAGCAAAACCCAGGCGGCCAACACGGCGAACATGACCTCGGAGAGGCCGACCAGAGACGCGAACCGCGGCTGCAACCGGGCGATGCCCATGATGCCGAGCGTGTACGCGATCGCGGTGGGGATCAGGGCCAGCGCGATGACGGGCACCAGCCACGACATCGTCCACCCCGCGACCACGGCGTTGGTGGTGGTGAACGTCAGCGGCATCAGCCCGGTGACACCCAGGGTCGCGACGGCCGCGGCGCCGACAATCAGGCCTGCGGTCGCCAGGGTGATCGAGTTGAGGCCGTCTCCGTCGGTCGCCACCGAGGAGGACATCAAGAAGTAGCAGGCGGCGCACACGGCGGCGGCCAGCGCCCAGCCGACACCGATCAAATTGATGTGGGCAACCGTGAAGCCACCGGCTCCAAAAATACCGAGTACCAACATGATTCCGGCGATGGCCAGTGCGACACCGGTCAGCGTCAGCCCGCTTGGCCTGCGTCGACTGGTGGCCCAGACCCACCCGACCACCAGGATCGGGGCGGTGTACTCCAGCAGCAGTGCGACGCCGACGGACATGTGCGCCACGGCGTTGAAGTAGCACAGCTGCGCGCCCGCAATGGGGATCAGTCCGTAGGCGACTACGGTCTTGCTGTGCTGCAGCGCCTCGCGGACCCAATCGGGTTTCACGACCGTGGCGAAGATGACCATCAGGAGCGCGCCGCCGGCGAGGCGTGCGGTGACGGCGGCCGTCGGGCTCCAGCCGGCCTCCATCAACGACTTGGCAAACGGCCCTGAGCAGCCGAAGGCGAAGGCGGAGCCGACCGCGAGCAACAGACCGAGCCGGAAGTGGTCAACCGTTGGCTGAGTGGTCGCCATTGGGTGCACCTCCGGGATGTAATGAGTAAAATCTGCTTTGGTCGTGACGTTACTGCCGGAAGGGGTCATGCGTCAAATGCTTTTTACTCATGACACCGAGCTCACATTGCGGGCGGCATGTGCCCTGATCAACAGCGATCGGGTGCACGGCGAACAGCTCGGTGACGCCGCCGCCCTCGAGGCGTTTCTGGACGGCTGGGGCGATACGGGCCGGCGTGACCATGACACCGCCGAGCTGACGTCGATTCATCGGTTGCGGGAGCGGCTGGGCCAGATCTGGGCTGCCGCCGACGACGAGGTTCGGACGGTAGAGCAGGTGAACGCGCTACTCAGCGACACTAAGGCGTCGCCGTGGCTGACCCGCCATCCCGAGCAGCCGGAGTGGCATCTACATCTGGCTTCGGTGCACGACCCGCTGTGGCAGCGCATGGGCGCCGAGTTTGCGATGTCGCTGGCCGACCTGATCCGCATCGGGGAACTGCGACGGCTGAAGGTCTGCGCGGCGCCCGACTGCGAAGCGGTGCTGATCGACCTGTCGCGCAACCGGTCGGGCAAGTTCTGCGACACCGGCAACTGCGGCAACCGCCAGCACGTGGCGGCGTATCGCGAGCGCCGGTCGAAAGGCGAGTGAGCGAATTCAAGGTAGGTAGAAACCGCGGATGCGGTGATACCGGCCGCGGGCGAGCAGCGCGTTGGCAGCCTGCAGGCCAGACATGACGGCGGCCTCGATGCAGCCGGCATTCATACCGCAATCGGTCCAGTCGCCCGCCAGCACCAGATTGTCGTAACCGCTTTCGTCGGGCCGCAGACGGTACCGATCGGAACCGGGTACCGACTGCACATACCGATCTGACGGATCGATGTTCACGCTGATGTGCTGGGTAGCCATCGCTGAGCGACCGCGTTGACCGTCTGCACCGCAGAGCAGGTGCCACGCGAACCCTGTATCGCCGACGGCGTTGGGGAAGTAGAGGCCGAGGTTGGCGTCGACGTAGTCGGTTGCCTGTGCGAGCACTGAGCGCACATGCCTCTCTACATATGCGTCGGGCTCCTCGGTGACGGGCCAAGGTGCGTTGAGGCTGCCGCAGAAGTAGGCCACCGTGCCCGGCCGAATGTCGTCTGGCCAATCCTCTGCCCACAGCGTTTGCGGCATTGAGGCCCAGGTTTCGAACGGCCTCAGGTAGGCGCTGATCGTGACGCCTGGCTCCTGCCAACCGAGAGCGGGTTCGGATGGCTGAAGCCACATCTGAAATGCCTGCGTCGCGACAGTACGGACATGGCTGGTCATTTCCCGCCATTCGGGTCGATCGCGGATGAGTTCATCGGCGACGACGGGGATCATGCCGAGCGACACGGCGAGCACCACCTGATCGAAATCCTTGCCGCGCTTAAGGACCCGTGTCTCGATGTCGTTGCGGTCGCCGAAGTGCGATTCGAGATCCTTGATGCCCGGCCGAGGCTCGATTTGTTCGGCGATCGGCGCGTCGGGGAATACGGGAAGCCCACGAACGGTCGACAGCGGTTCGTAACGGCTGCGGCCGCCGGCCAGGCGCACCTGCCGACCAATGGTTATCGCTCCGATGGCGTGGTGGTTGGCGTCCAGATGCAACGCGTCGAGCCGATGAAAGAACTCGAATTCCACTCCGCGCCGGCGCAACGCCTGATAGAGCGGTGCGATTACGACGTCGCCCATTCCCGCAGACATCTTCCAGAAGATCGCGCCCTTGTACTCGAACAACACCAGACCGATGAGGAAGATCATCAAACCCGCTGCGACGGCTGGTCGTTCGGGATCGGCTTCTTCGTAACCGAACACCAGATCGTAAACACCACGCACCAACGGAAACTCGAGTACGTCAGGGTGTCCGCCATGGCGAAGGATCCACTGCCCGAAATCCTCGTCGTTGATGGCGCGGAAGCCGCGCGGATCTGTGACCAGGTTGTCGACGATGATGCCGCGCACCACCGAGGTGACGAGCGATATCAACAACCAGGACCGTTTGTGGTCGGGGCGGTGGTCATAGTCGATGGCGCAGCGGATGGCGTCCATCGCATGCTCGAAGAGCTTGACGGGGGTGGTTTCGAGGGTGTGTGGATTCGGAAGCGTCAGCATGGCCGCGATCAACGCGCGTTGCACCGTCGCGATCCAACTGCCCGGAGCGTATGGCGCTGTTGTCATCGCGAGGCCGACGGGCGTCGCGTCTCGTTGCGAGTCCGCGAAGTCCAGCACGAGCTGCACTGCGCGTTGCACGAATCCCACCACGGTCATCTCGCGACCGTTGCCGTCCTGATCGCCTGGCAGCCGGCTGTTCCTGCTGAAGGTGCCCAGCCAGGTCAACCAATCGTCGCCCCACTGGTCAGCAAGGCCCAAATTGTCGGCAGGAAGCATCGCTTGATCCCAGGTGTGGATCGGCGCGCCGGGATCGGTTGTTGCCCTGTCGAGTTCGGCATAGCAGTCACGCAGCAGCGCGAAAGCGTTCTCGTAGGATCCGAGCCAAATGTGTAAGCCGTGCTCCTCGATTCGGCCGTTGGCACCCCGACTGGATGCGCCCTTGCCGCCGAGTCGCCATCCTCGTTGGTACACGGTGATCGATTCGAAGCGGTCGCGCCATCCGGCTTCGCTGAGGCGCCATGCAGCGCTCAACGCGGCCATCCCGCCGCCGAGGACGACGACCTTTTCTCTCGGCCGCTTCACCCGAGAAGTGCCCGGGCGCGGGTAAGTTCGGGCCAGGTACTGCCCTGCGGAAAGCGTGCGAGCGCGTCGATCAGCGTCTGATGCGCCGAGTCGGCATCGAGTTCGAAACTGTCTGCGGCAATGCGCAATTCGAAGATGGTGGCGGCCTGACGACGCGCCAGGTCTGCGGCGGCGCTCAAGTCCGCTCGACGCGAATCCAAGTCGTCGGTGGTGTGGGCGCGCAACCGCAACAACTCGGCGTCATAGAAATGCATACCTGTCTCATCGGCGAGTTGCAGCGCGATCTGCAAACGATCGCGCGCGGCATCGCGCTGGCCGGCCGCGGTCAGCAGGCGGGCCAGCGCCGCGTCATAGATCGTGATGAGTGATCTGACGGCCAACGCACGCCACAGGTCGACATAGGAGGTGATGGTGGCGATGTGCATCTGTAACTCTGCCGGGTCAACCGCGCCGCTGGCGAGCGACGACAGTGCGCTGATCATCGATTGCTGTGCGGCGCCGACCATTGCCCATGAGTCGAAGCCGTGTTGCATACCGCCGTTGGCCAGTGCGGTGGCGACCTGCATCGCGCGATCCAGTTGGCCGGCTTCCATCCGGATCAGTACCTCCATCTGGCGGGCATACGCCAAACTGAACGCGCCTTGGGGAAACGCGAGTGCCTCGCATCGGCGTTCGGTCCGCTCCAGTTCAGCCTCGGCGCTGGCCAAGTCACCCTGGATGTAGTAGGCCAGCGCGAGATGTGTGTAGATCGATGCCGTCCCCTCATTGGGCATGAACCAGACCGCCTCGAGTTCCTTTGCTCCTTCTTCGTTTCGTGATAACGCGGCTCCTTCGAGCCTCTCGCGCGCAGTGTCGAAATCGCCGCGGTACCAAGCCAGCATGCCGAATCCGGCGTCGTTATAGGGCAGAAACCACTTGCGCCGCCCGGTCAAACTCGCTCGCACGGATTGCAGCAGTCGTTCCACTCGGTCGAGATCGGCGCGCATCGCGTAGTAGCCGTACAGCGCGACCAACGTGGAGAAGAACTCGTCGTCAGCTAAATGACTGCTGGACAACTGAAGACACCGTTCGAAGTCTGCGGCGGCGTTGGGGCTCGCCACGCCTTCCGCTGCCGAGACGAGAAAGCCGCGCCTGAGCCGGAGAGCGATCTCGAGCTGGTCTCGGTCCTGCCCGGCCGGTGAGCGCTCGGCCTGTTCGACCGCGTGGCCGAGATACGTGCGGGCCTCGCCGAGCGCGCCTCGGCGCCGCGCGTCTGTCGACGCTTGCCGAAAGGCCTTCGCTGCTTCTGCGTATCGCTCCGCGTGCTCGTAATGCCGCGCGACCAATGGCCAGTCGGGGTTGGTGTCGCCGGCGGCGGCGAGGGCATCGGCGACCCGGCTATGCAGTCGCCGACGGAGACTCGGCGGCGAAAGTTCGGCCGCGACTTCGCGTATCAGTTCGTGCCGGAACCGCCAGCTGTGCTCGTCGAGCGGCTCGAGAACCCGACCGTCGGTGAGTTCGCGTAGGACGCGGTCTGCGTCCTGCGGGTCAAGGTCGACGACAGATAACAGAAGGCCTCGGTCGATGCGGCCGCCGATTACGGCGGCGGCCTCGCCAACGAGCACGGCGTCCGCGCTGGACCGCAGCCGCGCGATCAGCGCTTCATAAAGGGTGTCGGGCACCCCGACGCTTTCTGCCGCATCAGTCTGCTGCTCCTTCAGCTTCGCCACGACTTCCTCGATGTAGAGCGGGATTCCGTCACAACGCCGACGTACCGCCCCGCGGGTATCCGTAGTCATCTCAGGGTGAAGCGCGACGATCAACTCATCCGACTCATCGTCGGTCAACGGGTTCAGATGAAAGACCCGAGCTTTGGGACTGTCGGGTAACGATGCTAAATCCCGCCCGGTCATGACCATTAGCATGCGGCCGCCGAGGTCGGTGTCCAGCAAGGAATTCACCAGTTCAGCACTGTCTTCATCGAACCAGTGCATGTCTTCCACAAGTAGCAACACGGGACCATCGCGCATGCATGCGAGGAGGTAGTTGCAGACCGCTGCGACGATCTGCTCGTAGAGCGCTCGGCCCTCCGCGTGCACCTGTTCGTAGCCGTATCGCGCATCGATGCCAAGTACAGGTGCCAGGAGCGGGACTACCGTCGCCGGATCCAGCGACTGCTGCCGGATCTCGGCTTCGAGATGCTCAAGGCGCTCTGTTGGATCTGACGTGCGGCTGATGCGGCATCGCCGCTCGAGCAGTCGGCGTACCGGCCACAGGCCCACATCCGAATGGAAAGGCGATCCAATCAGTTGGAGCACCATGGCATTTGACCGCTCGGCCATCTCGACTGCCGCCCAGGCAAGCCGGCTCTTCCCGATCCCCGCCTCTCCCTGAAGCACCACGCCCGGGGTCCGAAGGACACCCGATTGTGCCTCGTCCCAGCTGTCCGTCAGATACGCGATCTGGTTGCGGCGGCCGATCAACGGGCCGAGCACCATCTTGGACACTTCGCGCTCACCGATGATGCGGAAGTGCCGGACCAAGCCCTCCACTCCCTTGACCCGTTCGGGCAGTTGCGCTTCTAGTTCGAAGCTGTCGCGAATCAGGGGCTCAATCGAATCCGACACGGCGACGGTTCCGGGGTCGGCGAGACCACACATCCGCTCCGCGAGATTGGCCGCGAATCCGTAGACGTCAACTTGTGCGGTATCCAGGTAAACGACTCCACGATGGATGCCCACCCGCACATCGATCTCGAAACCGAATTGCTGCCGCACACGATCGCTCAGATCCGATACGGAGCGGGTGATGTCCATCGCGGCCGATGCCGAGCGCTGCACGTCGTTTTCGTGCGCCTGTGGATGGCCGAACACAGCGAGCAGTCCGTCACCCTTCGTGGCGCCGATGTAGCCCTCGTACTGTTCGACGATGCTGCGCACTTCGTCGCGGTAGCGGCCAACGACGGTGCGATAGATCTCGGGCTCGACCCGGGTCGAGAGTGCCGTCGAGCCGACCAGATCCGCGAACAGAATCGTTATTCGCCGGATCTCGCCGTGTCCAGACGGCGCCGCCAGCAGTTCTTCGGCGTCGCTGTTGGTTCGGTCGAGGTCCAGCACCTGACCGGCCAATGCGTCCGCCGCTGCGCGATCTCCGCTGTTGATCGCGTCGACGGCACGGTCTAGCAGCTCGTCGATCCTCGGCTGATTAACGTGATCAGTCACAGCTTTATGGCAACGTCCACGACTTGCTGGTCGGCTACAGATGCATTGGTCGCGGGCCGCGCCGTTACCGTCACTTGACCGAAGTAGTAACCGCTCTGCAAATTGGTGCGATTGACGACGAGCCGAAAGTGGTCGGTTCCCACTGGCAGGACGCCCGACGTCCGGCGGTTGGCTTCGCCGCTCTTCACCGCTTCAAAGCTGATCCGAGCGACGGGGACGGCGTCGCCGAATCCTCGGCTAAGCGCAGTGGTAACTGTCACCTCGTATTCGGAATTCGGGTCTGGGCCAACGGGATACGGGTCCGACAGTGCCACATCTGGGGCGAGCTTGAAGCCGGGTCCGGCAAGAAGCGTTTCGGCCAACTCCATGCCGTCGAGAAGATTGCCGTCGACGAGCGTCGTCACGGACCGTAGGTAGTCGTCGTATCCATAGTCACCGGCCGCCATCTTGCGGGAAGCCTCGGCTGCGACCGCGGCGTTTCGCCGGAGCATCCTGACCCAGATGCCGGCCATGTACTCGGCAAGGAGTACCGGCTTGCTGGACGTCGGGTTCGTCATGGCGAACCTCCCCCCTCCGGTCCATCGGCTGACGGACTGCCCGCAGAGGGCCCGGTGGGGATTCGGTTGAGCATGTCGTCCAACAGTCGCCACGGCTCGCTGGCCAACCGTGCGCCGACCTTGCCGGTGTAATCGGCCACCTCCTTGACGGAGAGGGTGCCCTTGACCCACTTGTCGGCGATGACAGCCGCGTCCTTTGTGGTGCTTTCGATGAAATCAGCCATCCGGCTGGACGCCTCGGCCATCAGGATTCCCGCCACTGGAGGTACGCGCGGCCCGCCAGCACCAGATCCCGTGGTCGTGGATTGCGATATGGACGCATGGTTTTCGGCGTCCACCTCCGGTGAGTTCTGCCACGGAACAAGTGGGTCACCGGGTTGTTTGGCGGCGCTGGCCCTAAGCGCACAGTCGAACATCATCATTTCGCCTATCGCTACCCACCCGAGCACGGAGGCATATATCGCCACGGCGGTCGGGCTCAGGCCGTCGATCGCCACCATTTTGCTGGTGAGTACCCGTGTGCCCTGGCCGTCATTGATTGGGTTCAGGACGATGTAACCGCTGTCGACGCGCACCTGACCGGTGTCGCCGGTGCCTTTGCGGTTGTCAGAAAGGTCGTAGTTGATGACGGCGCTGCCGCCCTGCTCTTGCTTCCAGTACTTCAGCGCTGTCTTGATGACGTAGAGGTCCTTGTCGGTGCTGACGTACTCCAGCACCTGGCTCCGTCCGCCGGCCGGCTTCAGCTTCTGCATGTGAACGAAGAACTTGTTGCAGTTGTCCCAATTCAGTGGATCGACTATCGACTTGACCTTGTCGATGCTGATCGTCGACCGCTCGAATTCGGTAGTGAGCAACGCGCATAGCACGCCATCACTGTCGATCACCTCACCAGTGCACTTGCCGCGAGACTCCCCTTGTAGCGCGTCGGCGGCAGCGTTACCGAGGGTGATGACCGGCCCGGTGCTCTCACCGAGCACCGAGATCGCGGGGATTGCAGCAATGTCAGGCGTCACCAGGCCCTCATCCGCCGCTTCGGCCATCATCGAGGTCCAGTCGTCGCGGCCGCTGAACGTGGACATCATCCCCATCAGGCGATTCAGCCGTTGATCTCCTGGCATCGGTGCAGCAGATCCACTGCTCGACGTGCTGTCGCCCGCCTGGCTGAGGGCTTCGTTCAGGCGGTCCGTATTGAAGGTTTCGAGCGAGGGGATGCGCTCTCGAGGCATCATCCCGGAGTCGACGAGGTTGCGCATCGCGGCCGCCGCGTAAGTGAGGCGGGCCCGCTCTCGTGGCCCGACTACCTGCGAGGCGGCGTCGAATCCCCCACCACGGCCGGTAAGTTCGTCGAACGCGTCGTCGAGGGTTGGGAATTCCGCGGCCGCCGGGTCTGTCGCATGCCGACGCACGAATTCCTGGATCTGGGCGTACCAGCCGCGTTGGCCCGGCCCCGTGGTGCCCGGCAGAAACTGCTCGATCCGGGCGCGCACTTGCTCATCCGGATTCTCCATCACGACCTGATCAAAGGCGCCGTACACCGCTAACAGAGAATGGCCGACAGCCATTTGCTCCTCCTACCCCCCGCTGGCGCGCTTAGCATACCGTGGAGCGAACGCAAACCAGTCTGATTTGCGGGGGAGGATCTGCAGGTGAGCCGCGGTTTTGGCGATGACGGCAACATAACGGAGGTGCCGTGGGCGTCGGTCTTCGACCCGGCCGCCAATGTGCGCGCGCTGAACGCAATCCAGGCCCAGGGTTTCCGTGCTGCCAGCAAGCTGGTCGACCGCTTCGTCGGGGCGATCAACGACAAAGGTCCGGAGGAAACGTCCACGGGTTCTGCCACAGATCTGGCCGAGGAGAATGGCGCCGGCCGGCGAAACAATCCGGATATCGAAAGACTGATGAATATCTGGTGGGCGATGGCGGGTCAGTTTCTCGTGGGTTCGGCGAAGCTCTCGAATTTGCCATTTGCCGGCCCGGCGACGCTTGAGTTCGGTCGGACCGGCGGCAACGGGACTCTTGAGCTTCACACCGACGCGCCGGGTCGAGCGAGCACAGAGGTGTGGCTGCACAACAATGGTCCGGATCAGCTCGGCGAGGTTCGGCTGCGGTGCAGCGATTTACTGGCCCACGACGGCGACATGGTGCCCGCGGCCACAGTGCACTGCGATCCGAATCCTGTTCCTATGCCGCGACGTTCGAGTCGGGGCGTGGAGATCGGTGTTGACGTCACCGGGGACGTCCGGCCTGGTGTGTACCGGGGAAACCTTCTGGCCGACGGTCATCCCGACGTCTGGCTTCCGGTAGTACTGACCGTCACATCGACGGGATCATGACCAGCACCGCCGATCGCAGCGATCTCGTCGCTGAGGTCGACGCCCACCTGCGGGCGGTGGCCAAGGTGGTGCGTCGCGCGATGCTCGACGCCATGCCGGACGGTGAACCGGTGCAATGGCTTTACGGGCCGATGCGCGAGTACCCGTCGCGGCCGGGCAAGGCGCTGCGGCCCGCGCTGTGCCTGTCCGCCAGCCGGGCGTTCGGCGCAGAGCCCGAAGCTGTCATGGGAATAGCAGTCGCAATTGAACTGCTGCACAACGCTTTTCTGGTTCACGACGACGTCGCCGATGGTAGCGAGATGCGCCGTGGCCGACCGACGCTTGCCGCAACCCACGGCATGGCCGCCGCGCTCAACGCCGGTGACGGCTTGGCGATCATTGCCGGGCAGGTGCTGCGAAAAGCGACCCGGCGACTGGATGGCGATCTCGCCGACCTGGTGTGGCACGAATTCGACACCATGGCCATGCGCACGCTGGAGGGCCAGGCCATCGAAGTCGGTTGGCAGCTCGACAATGTCGAGGATCTACGGCCCGATGACTACCTCGAGCTGATCATGCACAAGACCTGCTGGTACACCACAATCCACCCGCTGCGGGTCGGCGCATTGGTGGGATCGGGCGGTAAGGCCGACCTGGCACCGTTGGTGCGCTTCGGCTTTCACTTCGGGGCCGCCTTCCAGATCCGCGACGACCTACTCAACCTCATCGGGGACGAGCGCTCCTATGGCAAGGAGATCCTCGGCGATCTGTACGAGGGTAAGCGCACGCTTCCGCTCGTCCATCTGCTCGCGAACGCTTCGGGCGGCGACCTCCAGTTTGTTCGAGACTACTTGCGGCGCAACCGTAGCGAACGCTCGGCCGACATGGTCAACGCGGTGCGCACCCTGATGGACGACTACGGCAGCATCGCGTTCACATCCGAATACGCCGAAGGCATTCTGCTGGTCGCCGAGGAGTATTTCGAGCAGGCGTTCGTCGATGCCCGGCCGGGCCCGGACCTCGACTTTCTGCGCGCCTTGGTGCCCTACGTGTGGGCTCGCTGGCGCTGACGGTCACCGGTGCGGAGGTCCCAGGTACGGGAACTCGGCCAGCGTGTCGGTGTGTGGGCTCAGACCCGACGGCGGGCACTCGCCCTTGGTCAGGAACGCCAGCCGGTAGTCGATGACGTCGTCGGTGAAGACGCGGCCATTCGGGTACTTCGCCGGCTTGGACGGATTGAACGTCAGCATGTCGGGTAGCGTGCCCTCGGTGTCGATCGCCTCGATGGCTTCCTCGCGCGAATAGTCGCCGGTGTGGCCCAGTTGATGGATGAACATGTCGATCCATCGCTCCCGGTCGTGCACCGGCTCGCTGGCGTTGTACTCCTCTTTGGTGTCATCGGTGTTGAAGAAGCTGCTGACCGACGGGTGGCCCGCGCGGTCGACGTGAAGAAGCTTGCCGTTTTCGCGCACGCTGCAACGGCCCCAGATCCGGATTTCAGGGTCGGCGCCCAGGAAGCTGGTCGGCATCTCGATGGCAGTGGAGAACACGTTCGCCTGCGTGTTGGAATCGACTCCGGTCCATGGGGATTCGCCGGGCAGCGTCAGATCGGTGAAGTTGCGCTTACCGGAGGTGTCGAACAGCTGCTTGACGCCGTCGAAGTCGAAGAAGAACGCATCACTGCGAGCGCCTGCGAAGAACGTGAAGTCGCCGGAGGTGGCGATGTAGGGCTCGTCGCCGACGAAGGAAACCGGGACGTTCGTGAAGATCCGTTCGCCGACGGCTTCGGCGTCCTCGGCTTCGTCATTGGCGGCTAAATACACGTCGACGGTCTGTTTGCCGTCCTTTGGTTCGGAGAAGACGTAGCTGAAAGCTATGTCGTTCAACAGATCTCCGTCGTTGTCGATCGCGACCCGGTAGATCGCATCGGGGTGCAGCGCGCCGGCCAGCGGGTTGGCGTTCATGATGATCACGGTCCGGCTCGGGTCAGCCGGCGAGACGAACGCGTAGAGATCGCAGAGATCGAGTCGCTGATCGCCGAGCGGCGGTCCGAGGGACAGGCCGGTGAAATGGTTGGACATGCAGCGGAACGTACATCTGTTTTGTCGCGGCCCGCGACATATCAGGGAAAATTCACGTAACCGTCAGGCACGTCTACCGGCTTCCCACCAACGTGCTTTCGATTGAACCGAAGCCGGCCGCGTTTCGTGTTTCTGGTGACGGGTCAGGGTGCGCGGGGACAGCCGACCGAAATTTCAACACGCAGAACCTGGGGAGGACTGCCGTGGTGCATCAACCGCGTTCCGCACCGGATCGCACACGACAAATCGGATCCCAAGCAGTCGAGAAGCTTGGTCGTCAACGGTGGCTGGATCGTCCGAGCTATCGACTCGAACACGTCCTTGCGGTGACTTTCGCAGCACTCGGCCGTAATCGGGAACATGTGAGCAACGCGCTGCACGGGACGTGGCTGGGGCATCCGCTCCACCCGGCCTTGACCAGCCTGCCGACCGGCGCAGTGGCGACGGCGGTGACGTTGGATGCAGTGAGTGTGCTCCCGGGCCATGCGACCATGCGCGACGCGTCGAGGGTGGCGCTGGGCGTTGGCATCCTCGGCAATCTCGGCGCCGCCGCAACGGGAGCCACCGATTGGCAGCACACCCACGACGAATCCCGGCGGATCGGGATCGTGCACGGCCTGCTGAACGTCGTCGCGACCGCGCTTTATGCGGCGTCGTGGTGGGATCGTCGACGTGGCCGTCATCTCCGCGGCGTGGCCGGGACTGCGCTGGGCTACGGCCTCACTCTCGGAAGCGGCTATCTGGGTGCCTCGCTGGTGTACGGATCGGGTGTGGGTGTTGACCAGTCGGGTCCACGTCTGCGGACCGCGGACTGGACGCCGGTCTTGCCGGTGACGGCGTTGGATGGCAGGCCCCAGCGAGTCGAGATCGACGGCGTCGGTGTGGTGTTGCACCGCGACGGCGGCAATGTCCTCGCCGTCGGCGAGTATTGCCCTCACCTTGGTGCTCCGATGTCGGACGGTTGGGTCGACCGTGGCCGTGTCGTATGCCCTTGGCACGGTTCACGATTCGAATGTGAATCCGGCGACGTACTCAAGGGACCCGCCACCGCGCCGTTGCCGAGCTACCGGGCCCGGGTCCGCGACGGAATGGTGGAGGTGCGCGCACAATGAACGCCTTCGACGTGCTGTTCGATCACCACAACACGTTGCGTGGGCTGTGCAAGAAGATCACCGCGATGCCGCCCGCTTCGGACGAACGGCAGGAAACCCTCGACGAGTTTCTGGTCGAGTTGGACATCCACATGCGTATCGAAGACGAACTCTTCTATCCTGCCGTGCAGGCGGCCAGCAAGCTCGTGGCGATCGCACACGCCGAGCATCGACAGGTGTTCGACCAACTTGCCGTGGCCCTGAGGACAGCGCCCGATGCGCCTGGCTACCAAGAGGAGTGGGAATCGTTCGTCACCGTGCTGGACGCACACGCCGCCGAAGAAGAGCGTGACCTGTGTCCACCGCCAGTGGAGATGAGCGACGAGGAGCTGAACGCTCTCGGTGACAAAATGCTGCACCGCATGGACGAACTGCGTGGCTCGAGCATCGAGAAGCTTCACATGAAGGGTCGAACCGCCCTGCTCCGCACGTTCTGACGAAATCCGTGACATCGGCCTCCCGTGGCCGCGGTTAGGCTGGCTGCGGGGGATGTATGACTCGGCAATCACCTATGCGGCTGCAGGTCAGCGGCCAGCGGTTCCTGCTGCGCCGGATGGAGCACGCGCTTGTGCGCGGCGACGTGCGAATGCTCGACGATCCGCTTCGCGCGCAGTCGCTTTCGTTGAGCGCGGGCGCCGTCCTCACCGCGATCATCGTTGCGGTCTGTGTGGTGGTGGCGTTCTTACGTCCACCGGGCCACCTTGGCAGCGCCCCGATCGTGGTGGTGCGGGAATCGGGTGCCCTCTACGTCCGCATCGGTGACGTCGTTCATCCTGTGCTCAATCTCGCCTCGGCGCGCTTGATCGCTGACACGCCTGCGAATCCCGAAGCGGTGAGCGCAGCGGCCATCAGCAACGCCACGCGTGGTCCGCTTCTCGGCATTCCCGGCGCGCCCGCGGAGATCGCCCCGCCGCTGCGAGAGGACGAATCCGGCTGGGCGGTCTGCGAGGACGCGACGAGAACGACCGTGATCGCCGGAGCGCTGGGCGAGGGTGGACTCGCCCCCGGTCCCGCGGTTCTGGTCAGTGCGCGCTCGGAGAGCGCGGCTTCGACATATCTGCTCTATGACGGATGGCGGGCCAAGGTGGATCTGCGCAACCGCGCGGTCGTTCGAGCGTTGCAACTGGACGGCGTTACCCCTCGCCCGGTTTCGCGGGCGATTCTGGACGCGACACCCGAGGCGCCGCCCATCGCCTCGCCTCACATTCCCGGCGCAGGCGCACCGAGTCCGCTGCGCGGGTTTCCGGTAGGCAGCGTGGTGCGAATCGCCCGCGCAGGCACCGACGAGTACTACGTCGTGCTCGCCGCAGGGGTGCAGCGGGTCGGCCAGGTCACCGCGGACCTCGTCCGCTTCACCGACTCACAGAACGACCGTGACATCGACGTGCTGACACCGGACGTCATCGCGGCGATGCCTGGTGTCGACACGCTGCGCGTCTCGACGTATCCGGATACTGGCGGTGTCTCACAAGCTGAGGTGGTGTGTGCGCGGTGGCAGCTGACCGCGGCAGGTATTGAAACCGCTGTGCTGGCGGGTGATTCGCTTCCAGCTCACGTGAGTTCGTTGACACTGGCGCAGTCCGACGGCGACGGCCCGAACGTCGACGCCTTCTCGATTCCACGGGGTAGCGGCGCCTACGTTCGATCAGTCGGGATCGCTGACAACGGTGCGAGCGCCGGTGCGCTCTACTTCATCACAGAGGCCGGCGTCGTGTTCGGGCTTCGCAACGAACACACTGCGACACAGCTGGGTCTGCCAGGATCGCCCGTACCTGCGCCCTGGCCGGTGCTGGCCCGGTTGCCGCGAGGACCAGAGCTGAGCAAGGAAGCGGCGTCAATCGTGCGGGACACTGTTGCGGGACCGTCGTAGCCGCGCCGTCACCGTCGTCATCGTGACTGCTCCGACGGATACTGCGAGGCATACCGCCGCACCGCCCACGGAGATCCGATCTGCCCGATGCTCAGTGGGAGCGGAGGTCGGATACGAGACGGGTCGTGACGGGGCATCAGCCAGAGCAGGTGTCACACCGGCCGTCACCGCCGCCATCGCATCGACAACCCCATGCCCGACAACAGGATCCCACCCGGCGGCGGGTTGATGTGCTGTCGCTTTGATGCGCTGCATGACTTGCCGCGCAGTCAGTTCGGGCGAGCGCGACCGCACCAGCGCGACGATGCCGCTCACCACCGGTGCCGCATAACTCGTACCGGCGATCGGGATCGGATCGCCGGCTGTAGGAAGGCTGCTCACCAGACCCTCACCATCGGGATCCAACGACACGATGCCTTCACCCGGGGCCGCGACGTCCACCCACGGCCCGGCGAGGCTGAACGCTGATGGCGCGCCGCGCGTATCGACCGAACCCACTGTCACCACATAGTCGTCATACCAAGCCGGACTCACCAGGACGTTCACCCGATCCCAATCGGGCCGGCCGGCGCGCGCTGGATCGGTTGTCGGATTCTGTTCGGGACATTGACCGGCAGAGCCGACGTTTCCAGCGGCGGCGACCACAACGACGTTCTTCACATCGACCGCGTAGGCCAACGCAGCACCGAGGGGACGGTCGTCCAAACCGCTGTCGACGGGTAGGCACGCGACCGAGGACACGTTGATCACGGTCGCGCCCATGTCGGCAGCGGTACGCACCGCGCTCGCAAGCGTGTCGACATCGCCGAAGCCGGAGCCCGACGGATCATCGATTGCTCGAAATTTGTTGCTGGACTGACGAATGCTGACGATGGTGGCGTCGGGCGCGATGCCGGTGAACGTCGATCCGTCTGAATCCGGCGCTGCACCGATGATCCCGGCCACGATGGTGCCGTGGCCGTCGCAATCGTCCGTGCCGTCGGCGGTGGACACGTAGTCGCCACCGGGCACCAGATGGGGGAGGAGGCGGTGACGTTCAACGCCCGTGTCGATGACGGCGACCGTCTGCCCGGCTCCGCGGGTGAACTTCCAGACCTGCTGCAGATTCAGGCCTGCCAGTTGTCCGGCCTCAGCCTTGTCGTCGGCGGGTGCCGCCGCGACGCAAGGGTCCTGCTGCTTCGTCGGCCGCGGTGGCACAGGCGGCCCCGGCTTCGGCAGCATCGAGTCGTCGACCATCGGCGGTGTGACCGCAGCGGCTGGCGGCGCGAAACAGGTGGGCAATGTCGCGAGAAGGCCGGCGACACAGATCCTCGTCACCCGTTCGGCAATCATGACAGGCTCAGCCCGCGGACCAGGCCGTAAAGGTCGCCGACCCAGCATGCCAGTGGCAGCACAGCGGCCAGAGCGACGTACTCCAGCACGTCGACGGCCCGGCGCGCGAGTACGTTTCGCGTCGCGCCGAATCCGCGGCCCAGCATGCCTATACCGACTCCCACAGCCGCGAGACTCACCCAAATAGCGTGTTCTGGAGCCGAAATCACGACGGTGACACCGGTGGCTGCCATGGCCGCCATCCCAGCGGCCACTAGCGCGATGGTGCGGTGCCTGTCGATGTGGGTTCGGGCGCGCAGCACCATCACCAGACCGACCACGGCGGTGAGGAGGACCGCACTCGGCCTGGTGGGTATACCGGATGCGACGAGTGCTGCACCAATGGCAGCGGCGGCCGCCGACCCGGTGACGAGTCCTGTCAAGGTTTGGTGAGCGGCGATCGCTTGTGGCGTCCGATCAGCGAAATCGTCGTCCGCGTGGGCCAACCCGGCAGTTGCGATCGATAACCTCGCTGCCGCGGCGAGAGCCCCGAGGGCCAGCGTCGCAAGCGCCGCACCGGTCGTCGTGATCGGCAATGCCCACGCGACACCGCACAGTGTGGCGGCGGTCGTGAGTGCGGATGAGGTCGCCAGCGCTGTCAAACAGATTGTGCCGCAACGGGTAGCGCGAAGCAGCACCATCGATGTCGCGAATGCCACGGCGGCCGCGAGCAACGCGTTGGCCGCAGAGGGCCCGGCGGGCACCGCGAGAAATCCGGCGGCGCTGCCGAACGCAACGGCGATGACGCAAACCGTGACGACAACTAGCGGGTCGGAGTACCCGCGTCGCAACGCCACCGCTGCAATCACGGCTGTGGCCGCAATGGCGGTTGCGGCCACCACGTTGCCGGTTGCCTGGGTGACTACGCCGGCCCACGTCAACGCTGTGGCGCCGAACATCGTAGCGCCGAGGCATGCCGCCGCCATGGCTCGTTGAGGCACACACTGACGGTCACGGGTTTCGACCAGCACCTGCCACGGATCGTCCGGCACACGCACTGGCGCTGGAGATGGCGCGGTGGCGAGCAGCAACAGCTCGCCGTCGTGAACAGCATTGTCGCGCAGGCTGATCGATTCCTCCAGGGGACCGTGGCCGACGCGGGACAAGTGCCACCGCAGCCCCTCCGCGGCGGGGAGCGCGTCGGGCTTGACGAGGTCTACGACCGTGGGCAGCAGGAACCCGACGGGAGCGTCCCTCGGCAGCGCGAGTTCGACAGTGTCTGGCCCGTGCTGAACTGCCAACCGGCACATCGAATCCGGCACCGCATCCCCCTTTTGACGCCCGCGCCTTCACCGTAACGCGTCCCAAGCCCGCGCCGGCTCGACAATTTCGGGAGCTGTGGATGGAACGAAACGGACGTACGCATCGTCCTTCAGACGATGGAGTTCTCCCGTGAGCCGCGACTTCCCGCCCCGACCATGGTGCAGGGCGACGTCACGGTCGACCCGCCACCCGAAGTCCCGAAGCCCTTGCCCGGCAATCTGCTTGCGCGCCTGTTGCCGGTGGCCATGCTGGTTGCAGCAGGCGGCATGATGGCGCTGTACTTCACGTCGGGCGGCGCGTCGGCGAGCCGTGGGCCGATGTTCATGTTCTTTCCGGTCATGATGATCGCGTCGGTCCTTGGCTCGCTCGCATACAGCACACGAGGCGCAAATCAGAACGCGCAACTCAACGAGGACCGCCGCGACTACCTGGGCTACCTCGACGATCTGGATCGGACAACCGCGGGGGCCGCGGCCGATCAGCATCGCTCGCTGCATTGGAGTCATCCCGACCCGGCGACGTTATGGACCTTGATTGGCGGGCAGCGCATGTGGGAGCGTGCGCTCGACGACCCCGACTTCGGTCAGGTCCGGGTCGGCCTGGGCGAGCACCCGCTGTCCACCCGTCTCGCGGCGCCCGAGCCCGGCCTCGACCCGGTAACCGCGTCGGCGGTGTCCCGACTGATCCGGCGGCGATCGGTGGTTGCCGATGTACCCGTCGTGGTGTCGTTGCGGGCCGTCTCCGCCGTTGTCTGCGACGGGGATCCGACATTAGCGAGGGCGCTACTGCGCGCCATGCTCTGTCAGCTTGCGGTCCTGCACAGCCCGGAACATCTGCGTATCGCCGTCGTGACGGGAGCCATGTTCGTGGACTGGGACTGGCTCAAATGGCTTCCACACCACCAGCATCCGTTTCTGGTCGACGCTCTCGGTCCGGCAAGGATGACCTACCGCAGTCTGGCCGATGCGACCGCGGCTTGCGGAAACGATGATGCGACCTCGCCGCATGTGGTCGTCGTCGTCGACGACGGCCGGGCACCCGTACTCGAGCAACCATTAGTCGACGGGCCACGCCTGCAGCTGGCCCTGGACGGCGACACGCGGCCCGACGGTTTGACGCAGCCGCAGGCCTCGGTCTGCGCCAGACGTCTTGCGCCATATCGCGACGTCGGTGTGGCCCGCCATTCGTCGATCACCGGCTGGCTCGAACTGATGGGACTGACGGATCCGCACAGCATCGAACCCGCGCGGCAATGGCGCCCCAGTGCGGACAGGCAACGGCTTCGCGTGCCGATCGGTGTGACCGAAGCCGGTGACACGGTCATGCTCGACATCAAGGAAGCCGCGCAGAACGGGATGGGACCGCACGGCCTCTGCGTTGGCGCTACCGGCTCCGGAAAATCGGAGTTCCTGCGCACCTTGGTCCTCGGCATGATCGCGGCTCATCCGCCCGACGTCGTCAACCTGGTGCTGGTCGATTTCAAGGGCGGTGCGACGTTCCTCGGCCTCGACCGGGTGCGCCACGTTTCGGCGATCATCACGAACCTGTCCGACGAAGCGCACCTCGTCGCACGTATGCAGGACGCACTTGCGGGCGAGATGAACCGTCGACAAGAGTTGCTGCGGGCCGCGGGACTCTTCGCGAACGTCGCTGACTACGAACGCGCGCGGCGACAAGGTAACGCCATGCCGCCGTTACCAGCGCTGTTCATCGTCGTCGACGAGTTCTCCGAGTTGCTCAGTCAGCACCCCGAGTTCGCCGAACTGTTCGTTGCAATCGGACGGTTGGGCCGCTCGCTTGGCATGCATCTGTTGCTGGCCAGCCAGCGGCTCGATGAGGGCAGGCTGCGGGGATTGGAGACGCATCTGTCGTACCGCATCTGTCTGAAGACCTTCTCCGCCAGTGAATCCCGAGCGGTCCTCGGTGTGTCGGACGCGTATCACCTACCCACTTCACCCGGGGCCGCATACCTGAAGACGCCGGACTCAGAGCTGGTGCGTTTCCAAACGGCGTTTGTATCGGCACCGTACGAAAATCCGCGCGTAGGCGAAGGTTCCGTTCCGCCGAGCACGCCCCGGTTGTTCACCGCAGCGGCCGTCGGCCCGATCACCCAGCCGGCACGACCACCCGAAGGGGCCGGTGCGCAGACGTTGATGGATACCGTGTTGACTCGATTGGCAGGCCACGGGACGGCGGCACATCGGGTGTGGCTGCCGCCGTTGACGCAGTCACCGGTACTCGACGATCTCATCGCCTGCGGTTCGTGCGAGCGCCCATTGTCGGTGCCGATCGGGATCATCGATTCCCCGTATGACCAACGTCGTGACTTGCTGATCACCGACTTATCTGGAGCGGCAGGCAATGTCGCCATTGTCGGTGCACCACAAACCGGTAAGTCAACAACCGTACGGACCTTGGTGACTGCCCTTGCCGCAGCGCACGACCCGACCGTGGCGCAGTTCTATTGCCTCGACTTCGGCGGAGGTGAATTGGTGGCGTTGCGTGACCTACCGCATGTGGGATCGGTAGCGGCGCGGTCCGATGCCGACCTTTGCAGGCGCGTGGTCGCAGAGATGGAGTCGATAGTGCGCAGCCGAGAGGCCGGTGCCCAGCGCACCGGCGACGTGTTTCTCGTCATCGACGGCTGGGCCACCCTGCGGCACGACTTCGAGGCCCTTGAGTCGCGGGTTGTCGCATTGGCAGCCCAGGGCCTTTCGTATGGCGTGCATGTGGTGGTGACCGCATCCCGCTGGGCGGAGATCCGCCCAGCGCTGAAGGATCAGCTCGGCACCCGCATTGAGTTGCGACTCGGCGATCCCGCCGACTCCGAAATGGACCGCAAGCGGGCCCGGCAACTGGGCCTCATCCCGCGCGGACGCGGGATCACGCGCGACGGGAAGGAAATGGTCATCGCGTGGCCACGCGTCGGCGAGGACAGGATCATGCGGTGGGGCGGGCGCCGCGCACACCCGATCGAACTGCTGCCGTTGCACGTTCCTCACGATGCCACCGGCGCCAAGGTGGTCCTCGGCGTGGGGGAGTGCGAATTGCAGCCGGTGGTACTGGATTTCGCCGATCAGCCACATCTGCTGGTGCTGGGGGAAACCGAGTCCGGTAAGACGTCGACACTGCGTCTGTTGTGTCGGGAGATCGTCCGCACCAATATTGCAGACGCCGCGCAGATCGAGATCGTCGACTTTCGCCGATCACTGCTCGGTGTTGTCGAATCCGCTCATCTCGGCGGGTACTCGATGTCGGCTACGACGCTCGCGGCGCGGGTCTCTCGCCTTGTCGAGCAGTTGGAGGCCCGGTTGCCCAGTGAGACGGTGACGCAGCAGCAACTGCGCGACAGGTCGTGGTGGTCTGGACCTGAGATCTACCTTGTCGTCGACGACTACGATCTGGTCGCCACCGCCACCGGCAACCCGTTGACGCCTCTGGCCGACTATCTCCCACATGCTAAGGATGTTGGGCTGCACGTGATCGTGGCCCGCCGCTCGGGTGGAGCGGCGCGCGCGATGTTCGATCCGGTCCTGGCGCGACTGCGGGAGTTGGGCTGTACGGGTCTGATGATGAGCGCCAGCGCGGAGGACGGCGTCTTGCTGGGTTCGGTTCGGCCGACGAGACAGCCGCCGGGGCGCGGAACGCTTGTCACCCGCGGGCAGCCCGATCAGCTGGTCCAGGTGGCGTGGACAGACCCGCCATGACGGAGATCGTCGTCGAGGTAGGCCCAACCACCGTCCGCGGCCCGAATCAGGCTGAGCCGGAAATGGTTTCAGCGGCTGTCGACGGCATCGACGATGAGTTGATCCTGATCGACGACCGCGTCGAACCCGCCACGGAGGTGTGGCGAAGAATCATGCAGGACGTCGTCGGTGGTTCTGTCGAGACGGTCGTGGTCGTCTGTCCGACGTGGTGGCCCTCGTCGCGAGTCGAGCGGGTGTGTGGCGCCGCCGAGACAGTGGCGAACGACGTAGTTGTGCTGCGGCGGGCAGAACTGCTCTCTGACCCACAGATGTCGTTCGTGGAGTTGGCGCCCGAGTTCGTTGTCGTGTCGTCGCGCGGAGTGATCGTCGACGTGGTGCGACGTGACGACACCGACGCACTGCTGGCGAGAATTCCTACGTCGGCAGTGGTGGATGTGCCAGAGGGCGTCGAGGGCACTCGTCCGCTCATAAAGCTGTTGCGGGCCAACGGCATTGACGTCACCATTGCGGATCGGGGCTGGGTTGGCCGCAGCGTTGAGGCAATCCGCTCGCCCGAAGATGCAGGAGACCGCAAGACGCGCCCATCGGCCATGCGCAGTGGACGTGCGACGGCGACGCTGGCAGGAACGCTGCTGTCGGCAGCCGTGATGTGCGGCGGATTGGTGGCGCGCCAGCACGTGCCGGCGGCCGCAGCGGAACCGCCGATGACGCTGTTGGTCGAGGGGCGGGTCGGCGTCATGGTCCCCGCGCAGTGGGTGGTCCAGCGCATCACCTCGGGCCCCGGATCGGCACGCGTTCAGGTTGTTTCGCCGAATGATGCGACCGTCGCGTTGCACATCACGCAGTCGACGTTGGCACCGCAGCAAGCGCATGAGCAGGTCGCGGACTCGCTGCGCGACGCGCTGGCGCAGGAGCCCGACGGCGTCTTCGTCGACTTCAATCCGTCCGACCGGCGGGTCGACCGTGCTGTGGTGACATATCGCGAGGTTCGTCGGGACCATGAGATCGCGTGGTTCGTGCTGATCGATCGGTCGCTGCGGATCGCCATCGGGTGTCAGGGCGCGCCAGGACACGAAGAGGCTCTGCATCAGATCTGCGATCGGGCTCTCGGGTCTGCGCACGCGGTCTTCTGAAAACTCAGCGGCTCGAGGGAACCGAATGCGACGGGCCGACGTCCAACCTTCATATCGCGCACAACGACACGGAAGGATCCAGATGACGTCACCCGGGGGTGGACCGCTCGCGACCGACTTCGAGCTCATGTCGGCCGTCGCAGGCAAGACGGATAGTCGCAATGAAGAGATCCGGGCGATGTTGCAGTCCTTCATCGGGCGGATGACCAGCGTGTCGCCGTCGGTGTGGGGAGGTGTCGCCGCCGTTCGCTTCCGCGATGTGGTCGAACGGTGGAACGCGGAGTCGACGAAGCTGCATGCCGCTCTGCAGCGCATTGCCGAGACCATCCGCCTCAACGAACGCACTCTGCGCGAGGCAGGCGAAAGCCATTCGCACCAAATCGGTTCCGTCGCCACCAATCTGTGAGGAGCTGGGTCATGGATCACGTGCTGTCGTATGACTTCGACGAAATCGAGTACACGGTGCGACAAGACATTCACACGACGTCGGCGCGGCTGAACGGCGCGCTGGATGAGCTGCGGACGCAGATCGCGCCGTTGCAACAGGTATGGACGCGAGAAGCGGCGGAGGCATACCGCATCGAGCAGACGCGGTGGGAGCAGGCGGCCGCTGCGCTCAACGAGATCCTGATCAATCTCGGCAATGCCGTGCGCGACGGCTCTGATGAGGTCGCGGCTACCGATCGCAGCGCCGCCAACGCCTGGGGCTATTGACGCCTCACGCCAGGACCCTGTGCGGTCCCGTAGGGAGGGGAGCCCTCGGGACCGCACAGTTCTGCCTTGTGGTTGCAAAGGCAAACGGTGCAGCCGAAACTGCCGCAATCGACAACGGTTTGTGCTCGGCGAACTAGCGTTTATGACGACGTGCTGCGTTCGGGGGGTCAGATGAGTGAAGCGTTTGTCGCTTACCGCGACCGGCTGCTGAGCCGTCACGAGAATCGCGCGACCGATGTGTTGTCGACTGTCGGGGACGTTCTCCTCCTAGCCGCGATCGCCTCTGCCGTGGCGACAAGGCGCGCACAGGTAGGGGTGGTCGGCGCAGCGGCCGGCCTCGCCGTGATTGTGGGCGCCCACCTTTTTCAGCCCGGGACCATGCGGGATGAGATCACCGAGGTCCTGCGGCATCCAGTTTGGGGACTTCGAGCCGAAGCCCATCGAGTCTTCGGTCGCCGTACCTAGCACTCGCAGGCGAGGCCGTCGCCGTCGCGGTCCAGCTTGGGCAGGTACCACGGCGAATCCGTGGTGATGTTGCAAACGCCGTCTGCCTTGGCTTGGCTGCAGTTGCTGTACGGGCCCGAAGCCGAAGCGATGGGAGCTAACGCAATTGCAGCCGCGGCGACCAGGAACAACGCAGAACCGAAAACACGAAACATCTTTACTCCCTTGTGATCTTGAACTGTGGGGAGACGGTCCAGATAACTCGGGAGTCCGTCACAGGCGAAGCTATGTTGATTCCGTCCGCAAGGAATCGGGTGTTTCCCTATGTTTGCTGATGCCGAATTAGGGCCGTAAGACCCTGCCGCGCACCTGCGGATCTGGGTTATCGTGGCGGCCACGCGTGCGAGGAGCGTGGTCGCCGGTGGACATCTCGAAGACTTCGGGCAACCGGGCAGCAGCCCGGTTGTCGTCTTCGTCGCTGCGCGCTGTCCACGAGCTATTCGTCTCCGGCCAGGTCGATCTGGACTCCACACCGTTGCGTCCCCTCGTCGCTGAGAGTTGGCGGCGCAGCCTGGCCACCGGCGTCGACCCCGACCTGGGGGCACCCCCCACCGCCACCGCCGTCCTTGACCGCATGCGCACTTCGCATCCGTTGGCGCCCGCCCTTCCGGTCATCCGCCGCCTGCTTGTTGACGACGCCACCGACGCCGGCGTCGTCGTCGCGGTGACCGCGGCCGACGGCACCCTGCTCTGGGTCGAGGGCGATCGGAAAGCCTGCCGCAAGGCCGAACGGATGAATTTCGTGCCCGGCGCCGACTGGAGTGAACGCGGCGCAGGGACCAATGCGCCCGGCACCGCACTTGCACTCGACGCCGAGCTACAGATCCGCGGGACCGAGCACTTCTCGCGGATCGTCCAGCAGTGGAGCTGCACCGCGGTGCCGGTGCACGACCCCGCCACCGGCGTGCTCATCGGCGCCATCGACCTCACCGGCGGAACCCAGGTCGCCTCGCCTCAGACCCTCGCCTTGGTCCGCGCGACGGCCGTCGCCGTCGAAAACCACCTCGCCCTGTTGCAGCTCAACCAACCCACGACAACACCCACGGCCACACGCCTGACGGTGCTCGGCGCCGACCGGCCGCGCTGGCACACCGAGCTCGACACCAGCACGCTGACCGGTCGCCACGCCGACATCCTGGTTCTGCTCGGCCGCCACCCCGAAGGCCTGAGCGCCGACCACCTCGCGATGCTGCTCGACGACAAGGACCTCGACGTGGTGACTATCCGCGCCGAAATGTCCCGGCTGCGCCGAGTCATCGGCGCCGACTACATCGACTCTCGGCCGTACCGGTTGCTCAAACCGATTGCCAGCGACTACGACGACGTTTCGGAGGCCCTGCACGCCGGCGACGTCGACCGCGTACTCACCCACTACACCGGAGAACTGCTACCGCAGTCGGTGTCGCCCGGCATCGCACGGCTCCGCCGAGAACTCAGCGCCAGCGTGCGCGGGGCGGTGCTGGCATCGGGAAACCTTGCGCTGCTTCGCCGTTGGCTCGACCTGCCGGAGGGCCGCGACGACCGGGACTGCTGGCGGGTGCTCTACAACCACGCCGCGCCGGGATCGGCGATGCGAGCCCAGGCCCGCGGGCGCCTCGCCGGGCTCGATTTCGACCTGGCCTAGCCCGCCGGCGGTTGCAACGTCGTGCAACCGTGCTGCAACCGTCCAAAACCTACCTTTAGTGACGTCCGACACATATACGTCGTGAAGCTAGGAGAAGCCAATGACCGTGTACGCCCGACCGGGTGCCGAAGGCTCTGTGATGACGTTCGAGTCCCGGTACGAGAACTACATCGGCGGGCAGTGGGTTGCTCCCACCGCCGGCCGGTACTTCGAGAACGCCAGCCCGGTCAACGGTCTGCCGTTCTGCGAGATCCCCCGCTCCGATGAGACCGACATCGAAAAGGCGCTCGACGCTGCGCACGCCGCGGCGCCGGCCTGGGGCAAAACCACTGCAGCAGAACGGGCGGTGATCCTCAACAAGATCGCCGACCGGATCGAGGAGAACCTCGAGTCGATCGCCGTCGCCGAATCGTGGGACAACGGCAAGCCGGTGCGCGAGACGCTGAACGCCGACATCCCGTTGGCCGTCGACCACTTCCGGTACTTCGCCGGTGCGATCCGTGCGCAGGAAGGGTCGCTGTCGCAGATCGACGAGGAGACCGTCGCCTATCACTTCCACGAACCGCTCGGCGTCGTCGGGCAGATCATCCCGTGGAACTTCCCGATCCTGATGGCCACCTGGAAGCTGGCGCCGGCCATCGCGGCGGGAAATGCCGTGGTGCTCAAGCCAGCTGAGCAGACGCCCGCATCGATCCTGTACTTGTTCTCGTTGATCGGCGATCTGTTGCCGCCCGGTGTGGTGAACATCGTCAACGGCCTCGGCCTCGAAGCGGGCAAGCCGCTGGCGTCCTCGAACCGGATCTCCAAGATCGCATTCACCGGCGAGACGACAACCGGCCGGCTCATCATGCAATACGCGTCGCAGAACCTGATCCCGGTCACGCTGGAGTTGGGCGGCAAGAGCCCGAACATCTTCTTCAACGACGTCATGGCCCAGCACGATGACTATCAGGACAAGGCGCTCGAGGGATTCACGATGTTCGCCCTCAACCAGGGCGAGGTCTGTACTTGCCCGTCGCGCAGCCTGATTCAGGCTGACATCTTCGACGAGTTCCTCGAGTTGGCTGCCATCCGCACCAAAGCGGTCCGGCAGGGCGATCCGCTGGACACCGAGACCATGATCGGCGCCCAGGCATCCGAGGACCAGATGGAAAAGATCTTGTCGTACATCCAGATCGGCAAGAGAGACGGGGCAAAACTCGTCACCGGCGGCGAACGCGCAGAACTCGGCGGCGATTTGAGTGGCGGATATTACGTCACCCCAACCGTTTTCACTGGCCACAACAAGATGCGTATCTTCCAGGAGGAGATCTTCGGGCCGGTGGTTGCGGTGACGTCGTTCACCGACTACGACGACGCGATCAACATCGCCAACGACACGCTCTACGGCCTTGGGGCAGGGGTGTGGAGCCGCGACGGCAACGTCGCCTACCGCGCCGGCCGCGACATCAAGGCCGGCCGGGTGTGGACCAACTGCTACCACGCATATCCGGCGCACGCCGCGTTCGGTGGCTACAAGCAGTCGGGCATCGGCCGTGAGACCCACAAGATGATGCTCGATCACTACCAGCAGACCAAGAACCTGCTCGTCTCCTACAGCAACAAGGCCCAAGGCTTCTTCTGACGAGCGCTCGCGCGAGGAAAAGACCCTGAAGAGCCGGGACCAAAGACCCTTCAATAAAACCACTTTCACGATTGGAATGATGAAATGACCCAAACCCTCGGCGCCCCCGCGGCGTCCACCAACACCGATACCATGCGCGCCGCCGTCGTCACCGAATTCGGTGGACCCCTACAGGTCGAGGAACTCGAGCTGCCAACGCCAGGCTACGGCGAAGCATTGGTCAAACTCGAGACTTCCGGGGTGTGCCACACGGACCTTCATGCGGCGCACGGAGATTGGCCCGTCAAGCCGCAACCACCGTTCATCCCCGGCCACGAGGGGTATGGCACCGTCGTCGCAGTGGGCGAGGGCGTCGACGACCTCACGGTCGGTGACAAGGTCGGCAACGCGTGGCTGTGGTCGGCCTGCGGCACGTGCGAATACTGCCGCACCGGATGGGAAACCCTGTGCGAGAGCCAGAAGAACGGTGGCTACAGCGTCAACGGCAGCTTCGGCAGCTACATGCTGGTGAACGCCGCCTATGCGGCGCGCATCCCGGACAATGCCGACCCGCTGGAGGTCGCACCGATCCTGTGCGCGGGCGTCACCGTCTACAAGGGCCTCAAGGTGACCGACACCCGGCCCGGCCAATGGGTGGCGATCTCCGGCATCGGCGGACTGGGCCATGTCGCGGTGCAGTACGCCCGCGCGATGGGACTGCGCGTCGTCGCGATCGACATCGACGACTCGAAGCTCGCGCTGGCCACCCGCCTCGGCGCGGAGGTCGCCGTCAACGCCCGCACGTCCGACGTCGTCGCGGAGGTGCAGAAGGCCACCGGCGGCGTGCACGGCGTGCTCGTCACCGCGGTTCACCCGCAGGCGTTCGGTCAGGCGATCGGACTGGCGCGGCGTGGTGGCACGATCGTGTTCAACGGCCTTCCGCCGGGCGACTTCCCAGCGCCGATCTTCGACATCGTGCTCAAGGGCCTGACGATCCGCGGGTCGATCGTGGGCACCCGCCAGGACATGGCCGAGGCGCTGGACTTCTACGCCCGCGGCCTGATTCACCCGACGGTGGAGAGTGCGCGCCTCGACGACATCAATGAGGTGTTCGGCCGGATGGAACGCGGTCAGATCGACGGCCGGGTGGTCATCGACTACCGGTAGTCCTCGGCGCGCGGACGCAAACTCCCCCGACAACTCGACGCGTCGGGGGAGTTTGTCTTGTCCTCGCCGCCGCGTCAGCGTAGGTTCAGCTAACTATCAGTAGCTACAAGGGGGGCTCTGGGATGAACAAACATGCGAAATTGACAGCGGCGGCAATCATCTCGCTGCCAATGCTCGGCCTGGCTACGCCGACCGCGGCAGCGGACACCACGTTGACCTTCTTCGAACACGACAACGTGCAGCACCAGGCAGACCTCGGCCGCCCAGGACCCGGTCCGGGTGACCAATTCATCTTCGCGGGAGATTTGTTCGATCGACCCGGGGGCATGTTCATGGGCACGTTCGCCGGCAGTGCCACCACGCTTACCGGAAACGACCAGTCCGGCCAGACGGCCTTCAACGGCACCTTGAGCCTGGCCGGCGGCCAGATCGTCGTTCAGGGTGTAGTCGATACCGCCGCAGTGATCGTCCGCGGCGACACGGTGCCGATTTCGATCGTCGGCGGCACGGGCATGTACCAAAACGCAAGCGGCACCGGCACCCTACAAGTACCCCCGGATGTTCCGAGCCAGACCGATGCCAACATCGTCCTCAACCTCGCGGGCGGCTAACGCCCGTTAGAACTTCACAACTTAAATCGTCGGACCGGATACGATCGGCCGTAATCGCACAGTGCTCGGTTGAATTCGGGGGGCCTAGTGGCGAATCGGCTCACGGGAGACTTCGATGCAATTCTCGAGGTCAGCGATGCAACGCTTGACCGGCTCGCGGCGGCCATGCACCAGAACGGATTTCCGCATCCGACGCTGCCCAGCCTGCCCCACGTCATACACCTTCGCCTCGTCGGCGACGAACACGGATCGGTTGCCGCTCAGGTCGGCTGTCCGCATATCACGCTGATCGACGGCGCAACGGATCGAATCAAAGTCGAATTCGGCTTTCGAGCCAGATTTCGCGCGGATCCTGGCAGTCCACCGCTGGCCGACATCATCCACGGCACCGTCCGGGCCACCTACCGAATCCAGAAGATCGACCCGACGTGTGTTGGCTGGCGCGGTATCGCCGACGATTATGTTTGGTTGCGGGTCATGCACGGCTCCGTTTCGTTCGAAGGGACTGCCTACAACGAGACCCGCTCGTTTCAATTGGACAGGCTGGCGGACCAGGACCAGGCTTCGCTGAACACGCGGATCACCAAGCACCTCGCCGCGCTGTTGGTGCACGCGTTCGCCCCGCGGCCGCATCGAATACCCCGGCAGTTCAGACGTTTTCGGTCGGTGGCGACCGGGCCATGGCCGGGCGGCTCGGGCGTGGCCTTCCCTGTATCGATCGGCGGCGGCGAACCGACGGGCGCCTTGGCCTCGATTGACGAACTGTTCCTTGACGGTCACGACTTCGCGGTGGCCATCAACAGCGACCTCATCGTCGGGGCCATCGCGTCAGAGTTGGAAGCCGTGGCAGGCGACCAAAGGGACTTCCACATCCACGGCGACGCAGGCTATGGCGGCGGCTTGGAGATCGACTACCACGTGCGGGTCGATTCCACTGCTGTGCAGTGGATAGGGGCAGCGCCGTTCGGCATGCAGATGGGCATCATTCGGATCACACTCAACGGCCACGGATGGGCGAGCCGCCTGTACCGCAGCGGAGTCTTCAACATCGGCTCGGTCAGTCTCGACGATATCGCCATGACGGCCTCGGTCGAACAGTACCTAGCGCTGCAGTTTGATGCCCCGGGGCAGTTCTCGCTGCGTGCTGTCGGCGGGCCGATCACGAACGTTCATTACACCGGCCCGTTCGCCAGTCACGTGGTTCCCGAGGCGCAGAAGCGAATCTCGGCCCAGGTTCAGGTGATCGTGAACTCGAAGCTGGGCACAGCCCAGAGCGCCGTCGCGTCCTACGCGGACGCGGGCAAGCTTGCAGACCTCGTTGGAGCGCTGAGGACGGTCGATCCGTCGTTCGGTGCGAGATTCGACCGCGCGTCGTACCGGCCCGAAGGGATAGTGCTGCACGGCACCGTGACCACGGCGTCTCGGTGGAGTCCACACGTGGAGTTTGCAAAAACCGAGACAGGCGACGGGTTCGACGCGGTTGAAAGCTGGATCCCGGGCGGTCGGGTCGACAGCTTCGAGTGGAGTTGGCGGTGGTATTCAAATCCTGTAGTCGCCCCTCCTGGCGCACCAGGCACCGCTACCAACAAAGACACCTTTCAACTCCGTCGGCCGCACGATTCTCGTTCCAAGTTCGGCCAAATGGTCGGCGTCGAGTCACCGCTGCCCGGCCTCGACGGTCTCGGCCGGGTGTGCCTGACCATTCGCGGCGCCCGCGTCGATCACGTCACCGGCAGGTGGACCGCGGTCGAGAGCCTCGCCGAATGTGCCTCATTCGGTTATCAATTCAGGTTGCCTATCGAGACCGCGCCATACTTGCGGGTGTGCGACCCGTTGCGCGCGGTCGAGGGGGTAGCGCCCGAAGTCGGGGTGATGCGGCTCAGCGCGGCCGAGGCCGACCGCGCGTCCAATACGCTGATCGCCTACGTAGGAGAACACCATTGGGATCCCGAAGCGGCCGCCACCGTTCTCGCCGGACTGGAACACTGTCAGCGCCGTGATGCCGGCCTTCTCGTCCTTGTCCTATTCGGCGAAAGGGCGCTTGAGACCAGCAGCGCCGAGACAATTGCGCACGTTCAGCGATTCGCTGAAAGTTCCAGCGCCCCCGTGCTGATCACCGATGACGTCGGTGGTCGATGGGCACAGCACGCCGGTGTGGGCAATTCTGCCGCCGGTCCGCAATGGCGGCTGCTGGATGCCGGGGGAGTGGTCAGGTGGGCGCCCGAAAATCGTTTCAGCGCTGACGAACTGGCACGCGTACTCGATAGAGCGCTGTTGCCCAGCGCCGTGCCAGACCTAGTGGACATCCGTCCCGGTCTCGCAGTTGGAAGCCGTTTCGTCCCTGACCTTTCCATCGAACGTTGCCCACCAATTCCGTTGAATCGCTCAGGATTTCGCCCCACCCGTGTGCTTTTTGCCGACACTGGGGTCGCATCAAAACGTGCTATCGACGGGCTGGCCCGGCAAACAACGCCCGATCAGGAACTCATCGCCATCCTCGTTCGTGACGCATCCGACGACGACCTATCCGCGATCGCGGCCATGTTCGACGGCAACGTTCCCGTGTTCCCCGATCCAGACGGGACAGCAACTTTTCGTGCCGGCATCCGCTGGGCGCCAAGCATTGTCGGCTTGAACAGCGGCGGGCACGTGACCGAAATCGTCACCGATGCAGCGCCGACGCGCCGCCCAGACTCCACGGACTGACGGGACCGGCAATGGCCATCTACATCAATTCGTACCTGGGCAGCGAGACACGAATCTTCGAGGCTCTGCTGAAAATCTCTGGCTGCGATGCCGGCCTGTCGACGACACCCGACGCGTCGGAGCCCGTGCTGGTGGTGCAGTTCCGCCCAAAGGGGCCGTCGTCATTCTCATCGGGCCGCCTCCTCGAAGTCGTCAAGAGCAGTAAAGAGGTCTACATCAACGGCGTCGACGACTCCTACCCGACGGTGTGGGGGAAGCCGATGTCCGAATATGGCGGGGTCACCGATGTCGACATCACGGCCGCAACGTCGGAATGCAACATCTGGATCGACGTGACCGAGGCCTCCGGAACCGGTTACCGCTCACTGGACAGCAACGGCAACTTCATCTACGCCCCGCTTGCCGTCATCCTCTTCCACGAATTGGCGCACGTCTACCACGCAATGATCGCCGAGGACACGCCCGGCGAGCACACCAACGACCAGCTACTGGCGATCGCGGACGAGAACCAGTTCCGCTCGCAACTCGGCCTTCCGTTGCGCAACCCCAACGTCACGATTCACGACGTCACTGGGCCGGCCACCGTCGGGCCGACGACTCTGAAAGGGTGCAACGAATCAGGGAACCCGTGGGCCCACGTGTGCGAATGACTACGGCGGCCGCATCGAACGCGTTTTGACCTGCGCGGACGCTCGCAGGTAAGCTGCTCCGTTGGCGTGCGGTATGCACGGGCCTCGGGTCACTGTCGGTCGCCGAGGACCACCCTGCCGTCTACGCCTGACCGGCACCCGGGTCACACCGGGATCCAACCCGAGATAAGAAGGTAGACGCTGTGCCTACATACACGCCGAAGGCGGGTGACACCACGCGGTCGTGGTACGTCATCGACGCCACCGACGTGGTGCTCGGCCGGCTCGCCGTCGCAGCTGCAACTCTGCTGCGCGGCAAGCACAAGCCGACATTCACGCCCAATGTCGACGGTGGCGACTTCGTCATCGTCATCAACGCCGACAAGGTCGCCATCAGCGGCGACAAGCTCCAGAACAAGTACGCCTACCGCCACTCGGGTTATCCCGGCGGTCTGCGCAAGCGGACGATCGGCGACCTGATGG
>Ga0070665_100001003_pt1 | contig 35776 bp, 36 predicted proteins | sample KBSS13metaG_FD_65862 | JGI IMG/M metagenome (GOLD analysis project Ga0070665, IMG submission 65862) | Switchgrass rhizosphere microbial communities from Kellogg Biological Station, Michigan, USA - KBS S1-3 metaG | ecosystem: Host-associated > Plants > Roots > Rhizosphere > Soil ... | reverse complement strand
GATTGCAAGCTGTTCTGCGCAACCATCGAGTTGATGTTTGTATTGAGGACTAGTGACATGGTCTATGACTCCTGATGTACGGTTCAGGCGCCGGACACCAGTCCGTTGCGCGCTGTCGGCATGTGCCGTTCAGGCCCTATATCGGCGCAGGCGGTTCCACCTTGAATCGCGGGGCCGCAAATCAGCGAAAATGTCGATTCGGTCACAGATGTCGCGAGTAGAAGACATAATTTAGGCATGGGCCCGGAACACGCTTTGCAAGCGCGCCTATTGCAGGAACTGGAAGAGCGAGAGTTTCGCGATCGACGCATAGGACTCCTGCGCCGCCTGCAGGGCGAGCTCCTCGGTGGACAGCTGCGTGGTCGCCTTGGTGTAGTCGGTATTGACGATATCGCCAATATTGATGGTCAGATTGGTCTGGTTCGTCGCGGCGGCCGACTGCTCCGTGGTGATCGCGTTCAGGCGTGCGCCGACCGAGGCCGACACGTTGCTGAAGTTCGTGATCGAGTTGTTGATCTGCTGGATGGCGGCGCTGATCTGCGTCGCGAGCTGACCATTGTTGAGCGTGGTGGAATTCAGTGTCGTGATCAGGTTCGAGAGCGCGGCGAACGCGCTCTGCTTGCCGGCGGGTGAGATCGTGAACTGATCCCCGGCGGCGGGATTGCCGCTCACGGTGACCTGCGCCCCGTTGAACGAGATCGTGTCGCCGTCCTTATAGCTCCCCGAGGTCACCACGTTGCCGGCACTATCGTTGACCTGGTACGTCGTAGGGTCCGTGAACGACAGAGTGTACGTGTCCGGGACCCATTGGCTGGAGTCCTGCACGGTTCCCGGGCTGATGGCGGCCGTGCCGGTGTTGGCAGCTCCAGCGGAGGTCACGAACGTCCCGTTGCCAGCCGGGATGTTCATGAACGAGGTCGCCCCGGTATCGCCCATCGACAGGCTTTGATTCTCGCTGATCTGCACCTGCACCACGGCGTTCGCGCCGTTGTAGCTCACATTCGTGCCGGACTGGGTGAACGGGGTGGTGGAGCTCGCGAAACCTGCGAACAGATAGTTGCCGGCGCTGTCGGTGCGGTTGCCGATGGAAATGAGACTCTGCAGCTCCTGCTGGAGCTGGGTCGCGATATTTTGCCGCTGGGTCGCCGTGAGCGCCGAGTTGTTGGCTTCGACAGCGAGACTGTTGGCGCTCTGCATAACGGTGGACGCGTCCGTCAGCGCCTGCTCTTCGAGTTGCAGGTTCGTCTGTGCCGTGTTGCTGTTGGTTACATACTGCACCGAGGCGGATACCAGCACGTTCATCTGGTTGACCTGCGCCATGCCGGTCGGATTGTCGGCAGCCGTGCGCACGCTGAGGCCCGTGGACAGGTCCTGCTGCGTGCGGGCCATGGCCGCCTGCAGGGAGTCCATCTGGGTGACGGCATCGTTCTGGAATGTCGCGGTGGAGATTCTCATGATCAACCGTGGATGGCGCTGATGAGGGATTGGAAGATCGTATTCGAGGCCTGGATCATCTGGGCGCAGGCCTGGTAGGCTTGCTGGAACTGCAACATCTTGGCGGCTTCCTCGTCGAGGTTGACCCCGGAGAGGTTGTTGCGGGCATCGGTCGCGGCCTGGTTTACCGTCTGTTGCGCAGAGGCGTTCGCCTGCGCCTGTTGCGTCAGGACCCCCGTAGCACTCACCAGGTTGTTGGCCGTGTCGCCCAGCGAGGCGGTACCGCCGGACATGATCTTGGAGGACATGGCAGCGATCATCGCCAGGACGTTGGTGTTGTCACCGGTATTGGCGGAGCTCGAGGGGCCGACCGTGAAGCTGTCACCGGTCGCGGGAATGCCGCTGACACTGACCGTCTCGCCGTTGAAACTGATCGGGCTGCCGCTGCTGTAAGCCGCTGTGGCCACCACGTTGCCGCTGCCGTCCGTCACCTGGTAGTCAGTGGGGTCCGTGAACGAGATGGTGAACGTGCCGTTGGTCCAGCTGGTTGGATCCGTCACAGTCGGCATGGAGATCCTGGCGCTACCGGTATTGCCGGCCGCGGCTGCCGAGGCGCCGAGCGAGGCGGCGGCGATCTGCGAGGGGTTCGACAAGAGGACCGACATGCCCGAGACCGCATCGGCCGTGGGCTGGATCACATAGTTGTCGCCCGCGTCCGGAGCACCGTTCACCACGATGGACACGCCCGCTGCCACGAAAGGATCGGCGGCGGTACCGCTTCCCGTCATGGTGACCGCCTGCCCGGTGGTCGTATCCTGCAACTGCCAGGCAGTGCCGGAGTAGGTCATCTTGTAGTTGTCGGACGTGAGCTGGCTGATGTCGCCGCGCGTCATCGTGACAGAGGAAGAGCCGGTGTTCGTCGAGCTCGGCAGCGCCTGCGGGGGGCCCACGGCGAACATGGGCTGGCCCGCCGCGCCCGTCAGGTCCATGCCAGCGGCCTGCTGTTGGTTCATGACCGTCGCAACGCCGACCGCGATCTGTCCCAGAGCGTTCTGCGTTGGATCGAGAACCTGGCTGCGGGTGACCAGCAGTCCGCCAAGCGAGCCGCCGGTGATTTCCGATGTAACGTCGATTGGGGCGTTGCCACCATTGCTGATGCCGACGTTGATCCTGCTGGCATCATTGGCGTCGGGCGTGGCCACGAGCTGCTGCGCGGAGCTGGCGACGACCAGGGCCTGGCCCGTGCCCATATAAATGTTCATCTGCCCGTCGCTGCCGGTGACGGCATTGACATTGACGTACTGGCTCAGCTGGTCGATGAGCTGGTCGCGCTGGTCCATCAACTGGTTGGGCGTCTGGCCGGTGCCCCCTTCCGCCGCGGCGATCTGGGCGTTCAGGGACGCGATATTTTTGGAGATGGAGTTGATCTGGGTGACGGTCGTGCCGATCTGCTGCTCGAGGTTGCGGCTGTAACCGTCGATCTGGGTCTGGTAATTCTTCAGCTCCTGGGTCAGGGCCTGGGCATTGCTGAGCAGGACCTGGCGTTGGGCGGTCGAGGCGGGCGAGGTCGACACACTCTGCAGGGCATTCACGAAGCTTTGCAGCGTCGCGGTGAGCCCCGTCTTGGTGTCGCTCAGCATGTTGTCGATCTGGGACGCCTGCGTCGCGAGCGTGTTGAAGCTCTGGTAGCTCGAGTTCGACGAGCGCACCTGGTTCGCGAGCGTTTCATCGTACGAGCGGGTGATGCTCTGCACGTTGACACCGGCGCCGATGTAGCCGCTGGCGGTGCCCTGGCCGAGCGCTTCGGTGAGGTTGATGTTCTGGACGCTGTAGCCCTTGCTGGCCGCGTTCGAGACGTTATTGCTCGTGACGGTCAGCGCCTGCTGGAAGGCGAGCAGGCCGGATATGCTCGTGTTGAGAATGTCGCCCATCCGGGTGCGCCTTTAGAGTATGCCCGTCATCGGGTTTATCGGCCGGGCGCTCGCGGACTTGAGTGCCGGTTCCAGTGTTGCAAGGTGCGAGCTGATGCTGCTCGCGATGGAGCTGACCTTGCCGGCGTAATCCGGGTCGGTCGCGTAGCCGCCTCGCTGCAAGGCGGTGGCAAACGCAAGGGAGTTGCTGCCGGTGTTGAGTGCGGCGGTGTATCGCGGGCTATTGCGGAGCAAAGAGACATAATCCTGGAAGCTCTGCGCCCGACTGTCGTATGCGCGGAACTGTCCGGTGGTGCTGATGGCGCTGCCGTTCTCGTATTCCTGGGTTCCAGTGGTCACCGATGCACCGTTCCACTGTCCTCCGGCTTTCATGCCGAAGAGGTTGTTGCTCGAGCGGCCATTCGCATCGCGGGGCACGCGTGTCCCCCAGTTCGTCTCGAGGGCCGCCTGCGCAATGAGGTTGCGCGGGTCGACGCCGAGCTGCTGGCCGGCTTGCTGGGCCGCAGGCCAGAGATCGGTGATGAAGCTGGTCTGCGCTTCGGAAGTGACCGGAGCGGCTGCGTGGCCCGAAGAAGAGGCGGGACTGTTCTCTTTGAAGAGGCGCAGGCCCGTCTTGTTCGCCGCTTGCGGCGCAATGGCCGCCGTGCCCGCTGCCGCCTGTTTGCCGGTGGCATCCGTTTTGCCATCGGTCTTGCCGCCGCCGGTCAGATGCTGCATCTGCCGCACCAATATATCGGCGAGGCCGAGCCCCTTACCCTTGGTGAGCTCGATGGAAAGCTGGTCGTCGTACATTTCCTGGTACGACTGCTCCTGGTCGCTGCCGAACAGCGGATCCTTTCCGACCGCATCGCGCATGCTCTTGATCATCATGCGCGCGAACAGGCTCTCGTACTGCTTCGCGACCTGGCGAACGGCCTCGGGGTCGTTGTTGCGGACACTTCTCTTCAGGGCGGTCAGGCCCGCGAAGTCGGTGTAGACATCCGCACCGGCCTTGTCGATCGGGAGTGTCATATCACGATCAGCTCGGCGCGTAGGGCGCCAGCCTGTTGCAGGGCTTCGAGAATCGCCACGAGGTCGCCAGGGGCCGCGCCAACCTGGTTGACCGCCCGCACGATCTCATCGAGATTGACGCCGGCCTGGAACACAAACATGCGCGCGTCGCCTTCCTTCACCGTAATGGTGCTCTTCGGCGTGACGGTCGCCGTGGGGACCTCGGTGAAGGGATTCGGCTGACTGACCTGGTCACGCTCGGTGATAGTCACTGAGAGCGAGCCGTGCGCCACGGCTGCGGACGTCACCTGCACATGAGAGCTGATGACCACCGTGCCGGTGCGGGAATTGATGATCACACGGGCCGGCGGATCCCCCGGTTCGACCTCGATGGCCTCGAGAGTCGCCAGGTAAGCGGTGCGCTGATTCGGGTCCGCGGGCGCGGCGACGCGGATCGAGACCGCATCCAGCGAGTCCGCGGTACCCGCGCCGAGAATCTTGTTGATGGCGTTGACCACGCGCGCCGACGTCGTGAAATCGGGTGTGTGGAGGTTGAAAGTCAGATGGCCGTCACCGCCGAACTTCGAGGGCACTTCGCGCTCGACGGTGGCGCCGTTGGGGATGCGGCCCGCGCTGGGGACGTTGACGGATATCTTGGAGCCGTCCTTGCCGGCGACGCCAAACCCGCTGACCACCATGCTGCCTTGGGCGAACGCGTACACCTGCCCGTCGACGCCGCGCAGCGGTGTCATGAGAAGACTGCCGCCACGCAAGCTCGAAGCGTTACCGATGGAGGAGACCGTGATGTCGATCGTCTGCCCGGCCTTGGTGAAGGCGGGCAGCTCGGCGGTCACCGTCACGGCCGCCACGTTCTTCAACTGGGGATTGGTCCCCGACGGAATGGGCACGCCGAACTTCGCCAGCATGTTGGTAATGCTTTGGATCGTGAACGGTGCCTGGCTCGTCTGGTCGCCGGTTCCGTCGAGACCGACCACGAGGCCGTAGCCCACCAACTGGTTGGTGCGCACGCCCGATACCGTGGCGAGGTCCTTGATACGCTCCGCGTGAGCCGTGACGGTGGCGCCCGCCAAGAGGCACAGAGCAGCCGGCAAAAACCACGCTTTTTGCTGGCGGCCTACGGAGTAATGTCCGCTATGGCACGGACTAGTCGGCAAAAACCACGTTTTTTGCCGACGGCCTACGGAGTAATGTCCGCTAAAAGCGCCGCAGGCGACTTTTAGCCAATTAAATAATAGTCCGTGCATTTAGAAAGGTGTCCAGGGCGAGTTGAAGAAGCGCGACAGCCAACCCGCCGCGTTCGCGTCGTTGATCGCACCCTTGCCGCCGTAAGAGATCCGGGCGTTGGCGACCCTGGAGGAGGGGATTGAGTTGTCGGGGGCCAGGTCGATCGGGCGGATCACACCGCTCAACACGACATTCTCCTGGCCCTGGTTGATCCAGATTTTCTTCTCGCCCTTGATGTACAGGTTCCCGTTCGGGAGAACCTTCGCCACGGTCGCGGTGATATAGCCTGTCAGGCTGTTGCTCTGCGCGCTGTTGCCTTCGCCGTCGAACTTGCTGGCGTCATTAACGTTACCGCTCAAAACCTGGGCACCATGGATAGTGACGGGCGAACCGAACAACGACACTCCGGGAAGCGTGTTGCTCGTGGACTTCTGGGTCTTGGTGGTCGCGCTCTTCTGCGCGTTCGTGGCCTCGCTGAGGACGATCGTGACGACATCGCCGATGTGGCGGGCAATCGGATTTTCGAACAGGTCGACGTCGCGTCCGACCTGGTAGATGGCACCGTTGTTCGCTGGCGCCACGGGCTCCTGTGTCCAACCGAGGCCGTCGTCGTCGTCTTTCTGGTCCTTTTTCTCGTGATGCAGCGTACTGCAACCGGCCAGGAGGACGGTGGCGAGCAGGCACAGGAGAAGGGGCGAATGGCGCATTCTGGTTCGATTCCGCTTACATGTTCTGGTTGGCGTACTGGAGCATCTGGTCGCAGGTCTGCACGGCCTTGGAATTCATCTCGTAGGCCCGCTGGATCTGGATCATGTTGACCATCTCCTCGACCACGTTGACGTTCGAGCTCTCCAGCGATCCCTGCGTGACCGTGCCGAGCCCGGTGACGCCGGGGGTACCCGTTGTCGCCGTGCCGCTGGAGGCGGACTCAGCCAGCAGGTTGCCGCCCAGGGACTGCAGGCCGGCCGGGTTGATGAAGTCGGCGAGCTGCATCGTGCCGACCGTCGTTGGTGCGGACTGGCCGGCGAGCTGCACGCTGACCGTACCGTCGGTGCCGATCGTCACACTCTGCGCGCCGGCCGGAATAGTGATGGCCGGCTGCACCTGGTAGCCCTGCGCGGTCACGAGCTGGCCGGTGTTGGTGACCTGGAAGCTGCCGTCGCGGGTATAGGCGAGGGTGCCGGTGGGCAACAGCACCTGGAAGTAGCCGCGGCCCTGGATGGCGACGTCGAGTGAGTTGCCGGTCTGGTTCAGGTTGCCCTGGGTGTTGACGGTCTCGGTGGCCACCACGCGCACGCCCGTTCCGAGCTGCAAGCCGGATGGCGACTGCGTCGTCTGCGAAGTGTTGGCGCCTACCTGTGCGACGTTCTGATAGAGCAGATCCTCGAACACGCCACGGCTGGCTTTGAAGCCCGTCGTGCTGACGTTGGCGAGGTTGTTCGCCGTTACCGTCATTTGGGTCTGTTGTGCGTCGAGACCGGTTTTCGCGGCCCAGAGTGCGGGTTCCATGGGGTGTGTTACCTATGGTTGAAAAGGTTGGTCAGCCGGAGGATTGCAGCAGCTTGGTCGAGGCCTGCGAGTTCTCGTCCGCCGTGTGCAGGGCTTTCACCTGCATGTCGAAGTGCCGGGCGAGCTCGATCATGTTCACCATCGCGCTCGCAATGTTGACGTTGCTCGACTCGAGAGTGCCGGAGGTGACGGTGGTCGCCGCATCCGCCACGAGGGGATCCGGACTCGTGTTGTGCAGGAGTCCGTCGGCACCGCGTTGCAGGGAATCCGCAGGCGGGTTCACCAGCTTGATCCGACCGACGACGGCGCTCGTCTGCGCCGTCGAGCCGAGCGGGATTACCGAGACCGTGCCGTCGTGCGCTACTGAGATGGAGCTGTAGGGCGGGACGCTGATCGGGCCGTTGTCGCCCATGACGGGCAGGCCCGTCGCGGTGAGGAGCTGGCCGGTCGGGTCCACGTGGAGATCGCCGGCGCGGGTGTAGGCCTCGTTGCCGGTAACATCCTGCACGGCGATGTATCCCGACCCGTTGATCGAGAGATCCAACGCGTTGCCGGTCTGAATCTGCGAGCCAGGGGTGGTGTCGTAGCCGACCGTGGAGTCTGTTGCATAGACCCGGGAAGCGTAACCCGGGCCCGTCACCGCACGACTCTGGAACGCGCTCAGATCGGCCTTGAAGCCGGTCGTGCTCGCGTTCGCGAGGTTGTGGTTGTTCGCAGCCTGGGCGCGCAGCGTCTCTTTCGCACCCGACATCGCGACGTACAACAGCTTGTCCATGATCGCCCCTCAGTTATAGACCAGGCTTGGTGATCAGCCGCCGCGGATGTTGATCACGGTCTGCGTGATCTGGTCATCGGTCTGGATCATCTGCGCGTTCGACTGGAAGTCGCGTTGCGCGGTGATCATGTCGACCAGGGCGGCGGTGGTGTCGACGTTCGATTCCTCGAGGGCGCCGGACTGGATGGTGCCGAACCCGGAGCCGCCCGCCACACCCTGCACCACCGATCCCGAGGAGGTGGTCTGCGACCAGCTGGCGTTACCCATCTGTTGCAGGCCCTGGTTGTTGGCGAAGTTCGCCATGGCGACCTGGCCGAGATCGACCGAGCGGCCGTTCGTGAACGTCGCCTGGACGACACCCGTGCTGTCGATGTTGATGCCCGTGAGCGTGCCGACCGTGAAGCCGTTCTGCTGCACGGCCGTGACTGCGAAGGTGTCGCCCGTCTGCTGCGTGTTATTGAGGTTGAGGGTGATGTTCATGTCGGCGGCACCCGTGGCCGGGGTGTAGGCCGGCAGGGCGATCTGGCCGTTGGGCGGATTCGTCAGGGCGCCAGTGTTCGAATACTGCAGATCCTGAGCCGTGCCGACCGCGTTACCGTCGATATAGGTCTGTACGGACCAGTCGTTCGCCGTGGCGCCCTTGATGAAGTAGAGCGACTCGGTGTGAGCGGAGCCCAGCGAGTCATACACGGTGAGCGACGTGGTATTCGTGTAGCTCGTCGGATCGGAGGGGCTGAACGGCGTCGTCACAGGCTGCGCGGCATTTGCGGGGAGCGTTGCGGTGATCGAAGCAGACGTCGTCGCCTGGGGAGCGCTTTCGTTCGTGTTCAGGACGAGGTCGGACAGGCCGCCGGTGTTGAATCCACCCGTGGGCAATGGCGCATAGACCTGCAGGTGACCGCCGGAGGCCGTGACCACCTGTCCGGCATTGTTGAGCTGGAATTCGCCGTCACGGGTATACGAGAGCGAGCCGTTGTTGCTGACCGTGAAGAAGCCGTTGCCGTTGATCGCGAGGTCGAGGCTGTTGCCGGTCGTCTTGGTGTTGCCCTGGCTGAAGAGCTGCGCGACTTCCTGCACCCGCACGCCGTTGCCGACGGCTGTGGAGGCCACGCCGGTCTGCGTCGAGGCGAAGATATCTCCGAATTCCGCGCGCGAGCCCTTGAAACCCACCGTCTGGGCGTTGGCGAGGTTGTTCGAGGTGACCGAGAGGTCCTGGGTCGCGGCGTTCAGGCCCGTGAGGGCGATGTTGAGTGACATTAAATGGCTCCGTGAAGAATGTTCTGTGCGGCCTTAAGGAAGCCCGCTATTGCAGGCTGACCACGCTGGACAGCGGTACTGTCCCGTTCTCGGTGGTGACGTCGAGTGCCGAATTGGATGGATCGACTACCACGCTGGTGACCTTTCCGGCGATGAGAGGCGTGAGGGCGGTGCTCTTCTTACCGTCGCTGGAACTTGCCGAAATCGTGTATTGGCCGGCCGCCATGGCTTTGCCGGTGCTGTCGGTCCCATTCCAGGTGAAGTCCGTGAGTCCCGAGGCGGCGGGGGCGACCTGGAACGAGTTGATCAGGGCTCCGTTCGAGCCGCGGATCGTCACGGTGACCTGCTTTGCGTCGCTGGGCACGATGAGCGCGCCCTTGACCGAGCCGCCGTTCGAATCGAGCGTCGCCGAGTTGACCGGGGTCAGGACGGTCTGACCGATGAGCGCTGATCCGTTGGCCATCTGCGTCGACTGCAGGTTGGTTTGCAGCGAAGTCAGCGAGCCCTCCATGGACTGCATGCTCGAGACCTGGCTCATCTGTTCCAACTGGGTGAGGAACTGGGTCGGGTCGGAGGGTTGCAGCGGGTTCTGCGCCTTCATCTGCGCGGTGATGAGCTGCAGGAAGTCCGCCGGCGTAATGTTCAAGGCGGAGCTGGCGGCGGTGACGTCGTTGTTCGTACTGCCGGTGTTGCTCGTCGAGCCGATTGGGTTGGTCGATGACATAGGGTGTCTCTAAATGTAGGAAAGATGCAGGTCAGCCGCTGCCGAGCTTCAGGGTCGCGAGCATCAGCTCTTTCGAGGTGTTCATGACCTCGACGTTGTTCTGATAGGCGCGGGAGGCCGAGATCATGTCGGTCATCTCTTCGATGACGTTCACGTTGGGTGAGTAGACGTTCCCATCCGCGTTCGCCAGCGGATTGCCGGGCTCATAGCGCTCGCTGGGCAGCGCCGTGCTTTCAACGATTCCACGCACCCGGACCGCGCTGTTGGCCGCGTCCGTGCCGGAAGACGCGCCGAGCGCTTGTGCCGCGACGGCTGATTTGACTGCTTCGAACACCGGGTGGCGCGCTTTGTAGACCGTAGAGGGATCGCCGCTGACGCTGTCGGCGTTGGCGAGGTTGCTCGCCACGGTGTTCAGGCGGACCGACTGGGCCGAGAGGCCCGAGCCGGCGATGTCGAATATCTTGAAGGACGACATGGTGTTTGCCCCTGTTCAGACAGTCATTACTGGCCGGTGATGGCTGTCATCAGGTTCTTCAGGCGCGAAGATAGAAAAGTGAGCGTCGCCTGGTAGCGGACCGTGTTGTCCGCGAAGGCCGCCTGCTCCATCTGCGCGTCGACGGTGTTGCCGTCGAGTGAGGGAGCGAGCGGGACTCTATATTTGAGCGCGGCGTCGGTGGTGGGGTCGCCGGCGCCCGACGTACTGCCGATCTGACCGGCCGTCGTCGTGGCCAGAGCCAACGGCGCGTCCGCTGAGCCTGCCTGTGCCAGCGCAGCCTTGAAGTCGATGTCCCGCGCCTTGTAGTTAGGCGTGTCGACATTGGCGAGGTTGTCAGCCAGGACTTCCATGCGACGCGACTGCACTTTGAGTGCCTGGCCGGCGACGCCGAGATACGTGTCCAGATTGAGCGGCATAACTGCTGTCCGTCAAAAGAATGACTTGGGGGAAGGAACAGCAATACGTATGCCAATCGTGCTTCAGGGGCCCTGGCGCGCCTGAAATCGGTTGGATAGGGTGTTAGGGCGTGAGAGGGGTCACGCGGGCGGCAAAGGTTTGCCGCAAGGGGCTCGCCGCATGCGGCGTGCGCTCGCCACGGATGGCGAGTTGGGCGAGCGGCCGGAGTGCGTCCCGTGCGCGCTCTTATTTATCGGCGGCCACCGCGTCCACTTGAGGGTCTGCGCTGGCCCGCCTCTTGCAACTATCCCGGGCATGACTCGCATCGCGACAGAAAACCGTCAACGCCCCCGGCGCTTCCCGCTGGAGTTAGTTCTCTTATTTACGGTGCTGACGCTGCTCGCCTGGTTTTCCACGGCCCTGGCGCAGGAGACCCGTGTGGAGTCGACCGATGCGATTCGCGCCGCGGCCGAAGCCTTTGTGAAGTCCCAACTGCCGCGCGATGCCAATGTCGCCGCCGTGACAGCAGGGACGCTGGATCCGCGCCTGCGGCTCGTCCACTGCACTGCCGGAATGCACGGCCAGATGCCTCCCGGGGCGCAGTTGCTGGCTCGCACCATGGTGGGTGTTGCCTGCGACGGACCCGTTCATTGGACAGTGTACGTCCCGGTGACGGTCGAGAGCCGTATCAACGTTCTCGTTCTCAAACATCCCGTGCCGCGTGACGCGCGTCTCACTTCCGAGGACATCACTGTCGAGTCGCGGAAGGTGACCGGCCTGGCGACTGCCTTTCTGACGGACGTGGGTGACCTGCAGTCCCGTATGACGGGTCGGCCGCTGCCACTGGGCACTACTTTGACCATGGACATGTTCAAGGCCGACATGGTGATCCAACACGGCCAGGACGTGACGCTGATCGCTTCCGCCGGCGGCATCGAGGTCCGCGCGGCCGGACGCGCCCTGTCGGACGCTCCCGGCGGAGCGCGCGTGAAAGTCCAGAATTTGAGCTCCCTCAAGGTCGTTGAGGGGATCGTCGAGGGTCCCGACGTGGTGCGGGTGGCCCGATGATGGAAGGATGTGTCGGTAATCTGAGACGAGCCCTACAGTTTCCTCGCGAGCTGTCGCTAACCAGTTCGCAGTTAGGGAATTCTGGAGGGCCGCTCATGGCCAACACGATCAATCGGATCTCGGGGAATGGCGCGGCGTCCGTCGGGGCGAGCCGTAACAGCCAGCAATCCAAGCAGGACACGTCAAGTACCACCGCCAATCCGCAGTCGGAAGGTGGCGATGAGGTGCAGATCACCAGCGTTGCCGCGCAGCTCGCGACGCTGGGGCAGGGGCTGAGCGCCTCTTCGCCGATCGATGACGCACGCGTGGCCCGTATCAGCCAGGCGCTGGCCGACGGCAGTTACAAGATTTCGGGGCGGCAGATCGCCAGCGGTCTGCTGCAGTCCGACCATTATCTGCAGCAGATTGGCTTATGAGGAGACTCTAGATGGATCCGGCACGAACGCGGGAACGGATGGCGCAACTGATCAGCGAGGAGTCGAGCGGTCTCACCCAACTCGGCGACCTGCTGGAGCACGAGCACGGTCTGCTGGCCGTGGGCGACGTTGCAAGCCTCGAAGCCGCGATCAATGAGCGCCAGCGCTGCGTCGGGCGGATCAGCCGCATCGACGAGGAGCGCCGCGCCATGTGCCGGGCCCTCAATGTGAGTGAGGATGCGCAGGGGCTGGAAAAGCTGCTGCGCTGGTGTGATCCACAGGGAACCCTGTCCGCGCGCTGGGCCGAATGCTCGGCGGCGGCAATCCGTTGCCGCGTGCTCAACGAGCGCAATGGCGCGCTGGTGAGCACCCAACTGCAACACGTTCGCGCCCGCCTCGATACCTTGCTGCAAAGCACACGCGACACGTTGACCTATCGGCGCAATGGCGCCTATAGCCAGGGGATGGTGGGGAGGGTTTTGGCTGCGGAGGCTTGAGCGCCTACAGCCAGGGCGGGGTGGGCCGGGTCCTGGCCGCGGAGGCTTGATCGCCGCCGAAGCGGTCAAGCTTGCGACATAACGTCGGTTCTTGGGACATAACGTCGGATTTTTAGTGAGCCACCCCTAAAGTTCCTCATTCAGGGACCGATATCTCCTGGTAGAAGCAGCTCGCCAGGAGAGTTTCCGTGTCCAGCAAGATCGGAGGAGTCGACGGCAATAGCCCCAGCACCGCCATTGGTGCCGGCCGCGCCGTACAACGTCCGCAGGATGCGGCCACGGGCGGACTGAAGAATTCCAATGGCTCAGGCACCCCGAGCGTCCAGATCACCGGGACCGCCCGGCAGATGGCTTCCCTCGAGCAGGCCGTCCGTGACCTTCCAGCGGTCAACGATACCAAGGTGGCCCAGATCAGCGCTGCCATCGAGCAAGGCACCTACAAGGTCGATGCTCGTGACATCGCCAACAAGCTCATCCAGATGGAGAAGGCGCTCGAGGACGTTCCGAACGGCACCGGCACGGACGCGGACCCGGAACTCGACGCTCATTGAGTCAAATCATGGATGCCAGCACCATGGATCCGGACGTCTGCCGCGAGCACCTCGCCGAGGTGCTGGCTGAAGAGGCCGGCCTCCTGGCTGAGCTCCACGGTCTTCTCGATCGAGAGTACGAAGTGCTCGGCAGCAAAGATGCCGTGGCGCTGGAGAAGACGATTCTCGCCCGCCAGGAGCGGGTGGGGGCGCTGGCTCGCCTCGAAGAGCACCGTCGCGCGCTGTGCACGCTGCATGGCTACTCGCCCGACTACTCCGGTCTCGAACGGTTGTTGGTGTGGTGCGATCCGCACGGCACACTCGTGTCGCGCCTGCGGGAGTGCGCCAAGCGTGCCGCCGACTGTCGCGATCTCAATGACCGCAACGGTACGTTGGTGGCTGCCAAGTTGAAACGTGTGGAAGGGCTCTTGGGGGCACTCACAGGCCGTCCCACGAGGGCCGATACCTACAGCCCGAACGGCTCGACGGCACCAACACGACCTGGCCGGGTTTTAGGCGCCGCTTAGTGCTTGCCTCGCTGGCAAAAGCCACGTCTTTTGCCAGCCGCCTAACGAAGCCGCTCCCGCGTGTCCGCTGAAAGCGCCGCCGAAGGTTGGCACGCGGGCAAAAACCCCGCTTTTTGCCCGCCGCGGACAGGATCGTGGGCGTTGATTCCGCCAAAAGCGCCGCAGGCGACTTTTGGCCAAATAAACTAGCCCAACGCGTCGCGTAGGGCGGCGATCTCGGTAGCGGACTCCTTCAGGAACGCCTCGCAAGCGTTGAAGTCGAGCCGCAGCCGCTGCAGGGTCTTCGAGCACTGAGTCTGTGCCTTCAGCACAGTCACATCACCGTTCAGATCCGCGAGCATCGTGGCCACGACCAACACATCGGCAAGCATCGGCGCGCCGCGGGTCTCGCGGTCGATATTCTCCGATTCGTGCACGGCCTGGACGATCTCATCCGCGATGCCCCAGTTCTCGAGGAGCGCCGCGGCAATGCTCAGGTGCCAGTCGTGCTCGATCGTCTGATAGGTGAGGGGATCCGCAAACAAGGAGCGATGACGGCTCGCCCGGGTGAGAATGTACAGCTTGCCAATGCCTTGCAGGAGGCCTGCCAACATGGCGGTATCGGCAGTCACGGTTGTCAGGCGGCGGGCGACGGAGTAGCTGAGGGCCGCGACCTGGACGCTGTGGCGCCAGAGCACGCCGAGCTGCTTTTCCAGGCCGCGCAACGCCGGCGCCTCACGTAACTGCTGCACGGCGAAGGCAATCGTCGCCGAGCGCACCGTGTCGATGCCAACGCGGGCTACGGCGGCCTTCAGATCCGTGATCGAGGTGCGGCCTGGGTTGAGTGCCGCGGAGTTCGCCATGCGCACGAGCTGCGCGGCCAACACCGGCTCGCTACCGATGACCCTTACGATACGGGACGCGTCGGCGCTCTCATCGGCGAGCACACGCTGCACTTGCATTACGATGTGCGGAAAACCGGGCAGCTCCACTTTGCCGCCGGAGAGCTCGGCGGCAAGGGCCTGCACGAAAGTGAAGGCGACGTCTGTGCCTTCACTGCCGGTGTGCGTGGGGTTTTCCGATGCTTGTGCGTTCATGGGTGCCACCGAAGTGGTGCGCTCAGACTCCCAGCGCCTGGCGCAGAGCGTCGATCTCGTGTTCCGATTCGTCGATGAGTTTCTCGTAGCTGGCGCGGTCGATGTTCATGCGCTTGCAGGCCGCGACATCGTGCATGTTGATTTCGAGTGACTCCGGATGCTCTTTGAACGCGGCGAGCAGATTGCCCACCGTCAGCACGTCGGTCAGATCGACCGGGCCGGAGTGCGAGCGCTCCATGTCCTCGTACTCGTGGACGGCGTTGACGATCTCCTCGGCCATGTCCCAATTCTCGAGTAGCGCTTTCGCCACCGGGGAGTGCCAGTCGCGCACAATCTGGCCGTAAGCGACCGGGTCGGCGAATAGCTTGGGGTGCGCCACCGAGCGGGTCAGGATGTAGAGCTTGCCGATGCCATGCAGCAAACCTGCGAGCATCGCGGTGTCGGGGTTGACCTTGCTGTAGCGGCGCGCGACCGCGTGCGACATGGCCGCAACGGCGGCGCTGGACTTCCACAGCTCATCGAGCGGCTGCTCGAGGCCCTTCAGGTTGTCGGCCTTCTTGAGCTGCGACATGGCGAAGGCGATTGCGGCACTGCGCACCATGTTGTGGCCCATGCGATTGATGGCCGTGCGCAGCTCGGTAATCGGCTTGCCAGTGAAATTGAGAGCGGCGGAGTTCGCTATCTGCATGAGGCGTGCGGCGAGGGCAGGCTCGGAGCCCACCACACGGGAGACCTGTTCCTGGGTGACGTTCTCGTCCGCCAGCACCTGGCGCACGCGCAAGGCGATGTCCGGAAAGCTGGGGAGGTCCACCTTGCCCTTGGACAGTTCCGAGGCCAACGCCTGTACGAAGGCAAAGGCCTCCGTATCAATGGTGGACTGCGGTGTCTGGGCGGTGGCTGTATTCATCGGATTCTCTCGTGGATCGAAAACGATCTATGGTCCATCCACTTGGGAATTAAGTCCCGTAACCCGTTCACGCCTCTTGCGCGCCGCGGGTGATGTCCATTGCATCCGCCAGCGAGAGTATCTTCCCTGCCACATTTTCGAGCGCCAGAACGTGCTGGGCGGCGCCCAGGGAGACTGCCTCACCGGGCATTCCCCAGACGACGCTCGTGGCCTCATCCTGCGCGATGGTTCGACTCCCGGCGTCGAGCATCTCTTTCAGCCCGCGTGCGCCGTCTTTGCCCATGCCGGTTAGAATGACTCCAATCGCGTTGCGCCCGGCGTTCTGTGCCACCGAGCGGAAGAGAACGTCGACGGACGGCTTGTGCCGGTTCACCGGGACTCCGTCATCGAGCTTGCAGACGTAGCGCGCGCCATCGCGCACCACCATCAGATGCTTGTCGCCCGGGGCGATGTACGCGTGCCCGGCCAGAACCTGCTGGCCATCCTGTGCTTCGTACACCGTCACCTGGCAGCAATCGTTCATGCGTTTGGCGAACGGTCCGCTGAATGCCTTGGGAATGTGCTGGGCGATCACGACGCCGGGCGTGTCCGGAGGCAGGCGCGTCAGAACGTCCTTGATCGCCTCGGTGCCGCCGGTGGACGCGCCGATAGCGATGATGCGGTCGGTGGTACGCATCTGCTTCGGCGGGGCCGCCTTGGGCAACACGGCGTCGGTGGTGTGCGCCGCCTTCACAGTGATGGTTGCGGCGCGCCGCGGATCGAGGGCTCGCACGCTCGCCTTCGAGGCTGCGCGGATCTTCTCGATGAGCTCGTCACCGTAATCTTTCAGTGTCGCGGCCAAGTCAATCTTCGGCTTCGACAGGTAGTCGACCGCGCCGAGGGCGAGGGCGTCCAGAGTGACATCCGCGCCGCGCTCGGTGAGCGAGGACACCATGACGACCGGCATCGGTCGCAGCCGCATGAGGTTCTTGAGGAACGTGATGCCGTCCATCTTCGGCATCTCGACGTCGAGTGTCAGGACATCGGGGTTGAGTGCTTTGATCTTCTCACGCGCGATGTGCGCGTCACTGGCAACGCCGACCACTTCGATGCCGGGATCCGCTCGCAGGATGTCGGTCAGGAGACTGCGCACGAGCGCGGAGTCGTCCACGATGAGAACGCGGATGCGACGCTTTGCGGTGCTCACGGAGGCTGGTGCGACTGGGCTTGTCATGTTTGTTGGGCCTATTCGAACAGATCGACATCGCCGCCGTCCGCGGCCTTGTTGCGCAGGCTCTCGCGGTACAGTTGCTCGTGGTGGCTGATTGTGCGGTTCTCGACAGGGGGCAGCTTGCGCAGCTTGCAGCGCCCGCTGGCTGGAAAATAGATCACCTTGCGCGGCTGGGTGCCGCCCATGTCTTCCGCGGCAATGCGCAGGTTTTCGAGCTGGATGTAGCTCTTGATGAAGCTGATGTTGCGCTCGCCGACGTCCGTCATGCCCTGCAGGATGCGCCCGCCGCCGAACAGCTTGATCTCCAGCCGCTCGCGGGTCGCCCCGAGCTTCAACAGGTCGTTGATGAGACTTTCCATCGCGTAGGAGCCGTAACGGGTCGCGAGTCCCACCGCCGGGTCCAGCCAGTTGTTGGGCCCGACCGACTTGTCCTCGGGCAACATGAAGTGGTTCATGCCGCCCACGTTCGCCTTGGGATCGCGGACACAGGCGGAGATGCAGGACCCCAACACGGTGGTCACCGCCTCGTCGCCCTTCGTCACATAGTATTCGCCCGGCAGGATCTTGACGCTCCAGCGCTCGTTGTCGGCGTCCCAGGTGCGCGTCATGTGCGCGAACGCGGGCAGCATCGGGATCGGCTCGACCGGCGCGGCCCTGTTGAGATAGGCGCGCATGTCAGGAGCGCCTGTAGATGGTCTTGCCGATGGGCGTGTAGCTTTCCGAGACCTTGAACAGGCTCTCGGAATGGCCGAGGAACAGCAGGTCGCCGGCGCGCTGCAGATGCGACACGCGGCCGAACAGCTCGCGTTGCGTATCTTTGTCGAAGTAAATCACCACGTTCCTGCAAAAGATGACGTCCAATGGACCCTTCATCGGCAGGCTGTGCATGAGGTTGAGCTGCCTGAATGTGATTAGCGACATGAGCTCGGGGGCGACCTCGTAAACCGGGCCGTCCTTGCCGCGCCGCTCCACGAAAAAACGTGACAGGCGTTGGGGACCGAGCGGACGCACCCGGTCCGCCGCATAAATGCCGCGCTGCGCTTTCGCCAACACGTCGGAATCCAGATCCGTGGCGAGGATCTTGACATCCCACGTGCGCAGCTCGGGAAGGGCTTCCAGCACGGTCATGGCCAGCGAGTAGGGTTCCTCGCCCGTGGAGCAACCCGCCGACCAGATCCGCAGGCGGCGTGAGCCCGCGCGATTGGCCGCCCGCGCCTGCAGCACGTGCTCCCGCAGATAGTCGAAGTGGTGCGACTCGCGGAAGAACGAGGTGAGGTTGGTGGTGATCGCGTTGCAGAACTCGCCGATCTCTTTGCCACCGTCGCTGGCCAACAGGTCGCGGTACTCCGCAAACGTTCGCAGGTGCAGGGCGCGCAGGCGCCGCGCCAGGCGCCCGTAAACGAGCTCCCGCTTCTGATCGGTCAGATTGATGCCCGTCAGTTCCTTGACCAGGCGGCGCAGCGCCTCGAAGTCTTCGTTGCTGAAGACGAACTCACGTTGCCTGGGCGCGTCGAGCGCGTCGCGGAGCTGGGTGGGGATCATGTTCGTTGCAGCCGCTTCGCTTTAGAACAACTCGACACTGCCTTCGTTGGCGTGCAGCGAAGGGACACTGCTGCGACCCCCGGAGCCGGGTAGCAGCAGGTTGAAAAGAATCCGATGGGAATCGGAGGTAAAGCGGGCGCGCAGGTTTTCCAGTAACACCAGCCAGTTGTGCGGATCGCCCTCGCTAGGACGGCCGGCTACCTCCGTCGGCACGTCGCTGAACGCCAGCGTCGCCAGGAGATTGCGCACCTGGGTGAGCTGTTGGGTCAGGCGATCGTGGAACTGCAGGCTCTCGACGCAGACCGCCACATCCCGCGCCAATTGCGCGCGGTCGATCGGGGTGTCGGCGCCACCTGCGGTGTTACCCGGCGAGGTCTGCACCAACTGCGCCATGCGCCCGAGAGCTCCGCTCAGATCCTCCACGGGCCCATTCGACTCGTGCAATGACAGCTCGATGAGAGCCGCCGCCGCCTCGACCGGGGATGCCGGCTCGGCGCGGGTGTGCAAGGCACGCAGTCGGGTGGTGACGCTGGCATCGGGGACTAGCGGACGCGGAACGTCTTTGTGTCGCTTCATTGGCTTCAACAGGGCACTTCGGCCAGGGATTCGTAGTACCGTCCCTGGATCTTCGGTCCGGCCGGCCATCCATGGCCGGCGCTCGGCCCCGGTATGCGAGGCCTCGCACAGCGCGGTACGTGCTCACCGCGCCGGGAGTGTTGACCATCAACCTCGAGTCAGGTCTTTAGCCCTTCTTGGACTTGAAGGTGCGGACCTGCTCGTTGAACTTGTTGGCAACCTTCTGCAGCGTGTCGACCGCCGCGTTGTGCATCTTTTCCTGGTCGCCGGCGCTCAGGCGATTCTGCTTCGCCTCGAACTCCAGGCACTTCAGGTAGGTGTCGACGTCGCCGTTGTATTCCTTCAGCGTCTGCATCGCCGTGACCATTTCCTGCTCACTCGCGGTAGCACCGTCCGGGATCTTGCTCGGGGCGGGGGGCAGCACGCAGTCCGCGTGGGCGGCCAGGCTGAAACAATAAGCTGCGGCGGCGACCGCGAGCATCCTCTTGGCGGATTTCATTTGAACTATCCTCATATCGTAGGTGATGGTGAAAAAAACAAACTCAGCCGAGCACTTTGGCGACCGTCGCCAACAGCCTCTCGGGGTTGAAGGGTTTCACAAGCCAACCAGTCGCCCCCGCCGCCTTCCCTTGTTGCTTGCGCTCGGTAGTCGCTTCAGTCGTCAACACCAGGAGTGGCACGTACTTGTAGCTTGCGCGGTTGCGCAACTCGCGCACCAGCGTGATGCCGTCCATGTTCGGCATGTTCACGTCGGTGATCACGAGATCGAACTTCTGCTTTTCGGCGATTTCCAGGGCCTGGCAGCCATCGATAGCCTGCTCCACCTGGTGACCGGCGCCCTGGAGCGTAATGCCCACCATTTGGCGCATCGCCGCCGAGTCATCTACTGCTAGTATCCGGGCCATCGCCGCTCTCCGTTGATTGTCCCGCTCATTGTCAAAACTCCCGCCAGTCGGTGTCCGCGCCGTTGCCGGTCGCCTTGGCGACCGCCATGCGTGCGGGTGAGATTTCCGCTACCGCCGTGGCGGCAGAGGCCTTGCCCGCTTTGTTCGCCCAGGGACGGTTGGTCCCCCGGCGTTCCGCACGTACAGGCGCGTCCGCGCGGCTCGTCACCGCCGCCCCGCTGGCATGGGCGGCTGCGTTGTTCATGTTGGTCGTCAGGGCGGCTTCCGCTATGCGGTAGCGCGCCAACATCTCGTTGAGGCCGCGGACCTGCTCCGCCATGGCCTGGGAAGCGGCGGTGGCTTGCTCGACGAGGGCGGCGTTCTGCTGGGTCAACTCGTCCATCTGCATGACGGCGCGGTTGACCTGCTCGATGCCGGAGGACTGCTCGCGCGAGGCGGCGGCGATCTCGGCGACGATGTCGGAGACCTTCTTCACCGAGGCCACGATCTTCTCGAGCGTCTGGCCGGACTGGGTGACGAGCACCGAGCCGTCCTCGACCTTCTTGACCGAGTCCTGGATGAGCTCTTTGATCTCCTTAGCCGCGGTGGCCGAGCGGCCCGCGAGGCTGCGGACCTCGCTCGCGACGACCGCGAAACCACGACCCTGCTCGCCGGCACGCGCCGCTTCGACTGCGGCGTTCAAGGCGAGGAGGTTGGTCTGGAACGCGATGTCGTCGATCACGCCGATGATGTCGGCGATCTTCTTCGAGGCATCGTTGATGTCCGCCATGGCCTTGACGGCCTGGCTGACGACCGACCCGCCTTTCTCCGCCTGGTCGCGCGCGGCCATGGCGAGTTGGTTCGCCTGGCCGGCGTTGTCGGCGTTCTGTTTGACGGTCGTGGTCATCTCTTCCATCGACGACGCCGTCTCCTCCAGCGACGAAGACTGCTCTTCGGTGCGCTGCGAGAGGTTGGCATTGCCGGAGGAGATCTCGTCGGCGCCGCGGTGCACCTCGGAGGCCACCGACTTCACCTTCGAGACGACTTCCGCCATGTTGTCGGCGAGCTGGTTGACGCCACGGCTCATCGCTTCGAAGAAAGCCGTCTTGCCGTTCAGGTCGATACGCTTGGCGAGATCGCCGTTGACGACGGCGGAGAGCATGTTCTGCATTTCCCGCTCGACGCCCACTTCCTGGGTCCGATCGGTCCACTCGACGACCGTGCCGATACGCTCACCGCGGTCGTTGAGAACCGGGCTGGCAACCGTACGGAAAGTGCAACCCCCGAGCGTGCGCTCGTGCGTATCCGAGCCCACGAGGGTGTCGAGGACGCGGCGCATGTTGTTGGGATCGATCGAAAGGACAGCCATGTCGGCACCCCGCAGCCGCGCGGCGTCGAAGTTCGTCAGGGTCTTGCGGATCTCGTGCTGGTTGCGAGCGAACATCGCCTGGGCGGTGTCGTTCAAATAAATGATCTGGTAGCGCGCATCGCACAGCACTACGCTCGTGGAGACCTTGTCGAGCGCCTGGCGGATGCGCGAGTTCTCGGCCGCGAAGCTGCGCTCGGTCTCGATCTGCGTACGCAGCTTGCCCTGCATTTCATCCAGGGCCTGCAATACCTGCCCGGCCTCGTCGGTCCCGGCACGCTCGATCACGTTGTCGTACTGGCCGGCGGAAATGCTGCCGAACACCGAAACGGCACGAGCGAGCGGAGCCGACAGTGAGCGGGTGATCAGCCAGGACAGGGCCAACGCGAAGGCGAGGGCGACCGCCGTAATGCCCGCGGTCAGGTTGCGCCAGGTGGTCACCTGCGAGAGACGCTGTTGGACAGCGGCGTTCATCGCGCCGTAGCTGACATCGTCGAGCTGACGCAGGGTGGTGTTGATCTCGCGGGTGCCCGAATAGACATCCGCGGTCGTGATCTCCATCTTCTGCGTGTCGAGAATCTTCTCCTTCACGAGGCCATAACCCGAGCTGAAGGCGCCGCGCGCGGACTCCAACGCCGGGCGAACTTTCACCTTGGCCTCTTCGGAGGCGCGGTCGAGATCGCGCGCCGCGGTGTCGAAATGATCCATGAACTCGTTGTGATAGAGCTGCAGGGCCATGCGGTCGTCACCGCCGAGGTAACCCTTGATGCTGGCGCGCGTCGCGTACCAGCGGATGTTCTCGGAGGCGATCAGCGCGCCGGGCACGTTGCGAGTGGCAATCTGGATCAGCACCGCCGTTTCAGCCGACGGGTCCACATTCAACCCGGAGCGCGCCGTGATGGTTTCGCTCAGCTTGAAGAGCTTGTCGATGAGCGCGTTGTGCCGGGCGACCGCCTCGTCGGCGGTGAGCTTCGGCCCTTCGCTCTTGAGCCGTTCCCAGTCGGACTTGATGGTCTGCCAGGCATCGGACACCTTGAATTGGGCGCCCACCTTGGCGTCACTCGTGTCGACATCCGACAGGAGCTTGTCCATCGCGGTCTCGGAGCTGCTGACTTCGTCGCGCCGGGCGGCATCGCCCGTCAACAGTGCGAACAACCGACTACGGTGATTGGAGGCTTCCGCGAGCACGGCGCCCACGGACTGGACGTAGCGCGCACCCTCAATCTCGTCCGAAGCGAGTGCCACCTGTTCATTGGCGCCGCTCAGATAGAAGACCCCCAGCAGCGCTGTCGGCACGGCCATTGCCACGACGAGCAGCGCGAGCTTCTGCCAGAGCTTCAATCGATTCAGGAACTGCATGGCCTTCGATCCTTGTTGTACCGACCCGCTCAGAACTCTTGCCACTCGTTGCTGTCCTTGGCTTCAGCCACGGCAGCGACACGGAGGGTGGGAGTTGCAGCCGCTTCAGGTCGGGGCGCGGCTGCAGGTTGTTGACTCTTGTTGGTTCTGTTCGCCCACGGACGGTCGGCCTTGCGACGCTCGCCGCGCACAGGAGCCGCGGCCGTGGGACGTTTGACGCTTCCAGCGTCAGATGCTGCGGAGTTTTGGATTGCCGACGAGGCGGTCCAGCTGCTTGAAGCACTGCTGGCGACGCCTGCGGAATCGTAGCGGGCCATCATCTCGTTCAGGGCCGACGCTTCGGTCGTCATATTCTGGGAAGCCGCCGTGGCCTGCTCCACGAGAGCGGCGTTCTGCTGAGTCAGCTCGTCCATCTGCATGATGGCACGGCCGACCTGCTCGATACCGAGCGACTGCTCGCGCGAAGCGGCGGCGATCTCGGCGACGATGTCGGAAACTTTCTTGACCGAGATGACGATCTGCTCGAGGGTCTGACCCGACTGGGTCACGAGCAGCGAGCCGTCCTCGACCTTCTTGACGCTGTCCTGGATGAGATCCTTGATCTCTTTCGCGGCAGTGGCGGAGCGGCCAGCGAGGTTGCGGACCTCGGAGGCGACCACCGCGAAGCCGCGCCCCTGCTCGCCGGCACGCGCGGCTTCGACCGCCGCGTTGAGGGCCAGCAGGTTGGTCTGGAACGCGATCTCGTCGATCACACTGATGATGTCGGCAATCTTGCGTGCCGAATCGTTGATGCCCGACATGGCCTGAACGGCCTTGCCGACTACCATGCCGCCTTGCTCGGCCTGCTCGCGTGCGGCCATGGCCAACTGATTCGCCTGGCCGGCGTTGTCGGCGTTCTGCTTGACGGTCGTGGTCATCTCTTCCATCGAGGATGCGGTTTCCTCGAGGGAGGCAGCCTGCTCCTCGGTGCGCAGCGACAGGTTGGAGTTGCCCGCGGAGATCTCCTGCGCGCCGCGGTGAACTTCGCCCGCGGCCATCTTCACCTTCGAGACGACCTCGGTGAGATTGTCGGCGAGCTGGTTGATGCCGCGGCTCATGGCCTCGAAAAAGCCGTTCTTGCCCGCGAGATCGATGCGCTTGCCCAACGCGCCGCTGTTGATGGCGCTGAGCATGTTCTGGAGCTCTTTCTCGACCCGCACTTCCTGGGTGCGCTGCGACCACTCCATCACCGTGCCGAGGCGTTCGCCACGGTCGCCGATGACAGGGTTGGTCACCGTACGGAACGTGAAGTCCCCGAGCACACGCTCCTGCACGTCGACCGTCTTGAGGTTGTCGAGCAGGCGGCGCTGGCTGTTCGGATCGGGTGACAGAGAGTCGAGGCTCGATCCACGCATCCGCGCGGGATCGAAGTTAGGCAGTGTGGCCCGGATTTCCTGCGCGTTGCGCGTGAAGCTGGCCTGCGCAGTCTCGTTGACGTAGATGATCTGGTGATTCTCGTCGGCGAGCACGACGCTCGTGGACGCTTTGTCGAGGGCCTGGCGGATACGGGTGTTTTCCGCGGCAACGGCACGCTCGTTCTCGATCTGGGTATGCAACTTCGTCTGCATCTCATCGAGAGCCCGCAGCACCTGGCCGGCCTCGTCGGTCGCGCTCGTCTCGACCTTGCTGTCGTATTGACCCGCCGAGATCTTGCCGAAAACTTCGATGGCGCGGGTCAGCGGCTGTGCCAGCGAGCGGCTCACGAGCCACGCCAGGGCGATTCCGAACGCCAGGACGAGGAAGCTGATGCCGGCGGTGATGTTGCGATGCAGGCTCAGGGCCGTATCGCGCGCTTCGAGCGCCTTCACCGTCGCCGCATAGCTGTCGACTGAGAGTTGCTTGATAGCCCGGTTGGTGGCCACGCCGGCGTCGTAAATCTCCGCGCCACTGGCGGTGAGATTGGCCGCGCCGATGAGCTTCGTCTGCACCACCGCGTCGTATTCGTTGGCCTTCGAGGTCATGTTATCGAAGGAGGCGCTCAGCGCCGAGCGGACGTCGGCGGGGGCGCGGTCGAGGGCCGCGCGCGCCTTGTCGATTTCAGAGTGGAAGCGATCCTTGTAGATCTGGACGCCCATGCGGTCGTCGCCGCCGAGATAACCCTTCGAGGCGGCTTTCACGGCAAAGCGCCTCATATTGTTCGCGTAGATCAGCGCCTTGGGGGTGTGATCGGAGGCCAGGTGAATGAGCGCCTGGGTGGCGATCTCACTATCCAGCGAGGTCTTCGAACGAGCCCCGACCAGCTCCGTGAGCTGTTGGAAGTGATCGGTCAGCGTCGACTCGGCGGCATCGTTGTCGGCAGCGGACGCGGTCAGGGTCTTGGCTTTGACCGAGGCCCACTCCGACTTGACACTCTGCCAGGTGTCCGACACACCGAGTTGCTTGCCGATGCGGGCATCGATCGCATCCAGGGCGGCGATCTGCTTGTCCACCTCATCCTGCTGCGCGAGCACGTCGGCCTTGCGGGCCTGGTCGCCACTGAGGAAGACAAACGCGCGGCTGCGATGCGTCAGCATCTCGCCTTCCGCGGCACTCAAGGCCTGCAGGTAGCGGGCGCCGTTCAACTCGTCGCGGACCTGGCTCACCTGCGAGTCTGCAAGACGCAGGTAGAAAAAGCCGACCAGCACGGCAGGGATGGCCATGGCGAGGACCAGCCATCCGAGTTTCTGCCAGAGCTTCAGGCGATTGAGGACTTGAGTGATCATGGATTTGAGCTCGGACCTTTGCTTTAAGCGGCGGAGGCCACCAGCGAAGTCTCTCCTTGACTGCTATTCCCTGAGAAAGACTGCATGTCGGTCGCGATCAGGCGATCGATATCCAGCAACACGACCATGCGGTCGGAGACCGATACGAGGCCGCGGATGTAGTCCGTCGCGGCGCGCGAGCCGAGATCGGGAGCCGGCTTCACTTCGGCGGTGTTCACATCGACCACGTCGGATACGCCATCGACCACCACGCCAAAGTCACGGCGTCCAGCGGCGGAAAGCACCGACACGACGATGATTACGGTGATGGCGGTGTACTCGGCGCGATCCAGCGCGAAGCGCATGCGCAGGTCCACGATCGGGACGATCGAGCCGCGCAGGTTCAACACGCCCAGCACGTGCGAGGGCGCGTGCGGGATCTTCGTCACGGCAGACCAACCACGGATCTCCTGCACACGCAGGATGTCCACGCCATAGGTCTCGTTGCCGAGCACAAAAGTCAGAACCTGGTGCGAGCCGGCACCGGCTTGCTCGGGTTTCACCGCGTTGGTAGACGACATGTAATGCTTTCCTCGAAGGTTGTCATTTTCTGGGCGGGTGACTCTTGATGGTTAGGCGGCCACGCGCATCGATGCCGCGGCTATGATTCCCGTCACGTCGAGAATCAGGGCAACCGAGCCGTCGCCGAGGATGGTGGCTCCTGAGACACCCTCGACACGACCGTAGTTGGCTTCCAGAGATTTGATGACCACTTGCTGCTGGCCGAGCAGGTCGTCCACGAACAATCCGACACGGCGGCCGTCGCCTTCAGCGATGACGACCAGGCCTTCGTGCAGCGCGTGCGCGCGCGGCTCGACGCCGAACAGCTCATGGAGACGGATGATGGGCAGATAGTCGCCGCGGAACGAGAACACCTCGTTGTGTCCGGACAGGCGGCTGATGCTCGTCTCCTTCAGTCGCATGGACTCGACGATGGAGATAAGCGGGATGATGTAGGTTTCGCTGCCGACCGCGACCGACTGGCCATCGACGATGGCGAGAGTCAGGGGCAGTGTGATGATGAAGCGCGAGCCTTTACCACGCTCGCTGCGCAGCTCGATCTTGCCGCCGAGCTCTTTCACGTTACGCCGTACGACGTCCATGCCAACACCGCGGCCGGACAAGTCGGTGGTCTTCTCCGCGGTGGAGAAGCCCGGCAGGAAAATGAGATCGTGAATCTGGTCGTCGGTGAGCACGTCGTTCTGACCGACGAGGCCGCGCTGGCGTGCCTTCGCGAGAATACGGTCTTTGTCGAGGCCGCCACCGTCGTCGCTGACTTCCACCGCGATATTGCCGCCGCGATGGCACGCATCCAGGTGCACGGTGCCCGCGGCCGGCTTGCCGGCTGCGACGCGAGCGTCGGGCATCTCGATGCCGTGGTCGATGCTGTTACGGACGAGGTGAACCAGCGGATCGCCGATCTTCTCGAGCACGGTTTTGTCGAGCTCGGTCTGCTCTCCCGTGAGCTTGAGGTCGATCTGCTTGCCCAGGCGCTGCGCGATGTCGCGCACCATGCGGGGGAAGCGGCTGAATACGAAGCTGATGGGCAACATGCGCACGCGCATGACGCTTTCCTGGAGCTCGCGCGTGTTGCGCTCGAGTTGTGCGAGGCCGGCGCGGAACTTCTCGGCGTTCGGTCCTTCCAGGGCGGAGCCGAGCTGGCTCAACATCGCCTGGGTGATTACGAGCTCGCCGACGGTGTTCATGAGCTCGTCGATTTTCTCGACGCTGACACGGATGGAACCCGAGTCGCCGATGGTGGTGACGGGGCTGTCGACCTTGGCTTCTTTGATGGCCGTCGGGACCGGCGCGTGCGCCGGTGTCGGAGCGGCGGCCGCTGGGGCGGCGGCGGGTGCGGCCGGGGCAGCGGTCGGCGCTGCCGCGGACGTCGGGACCGTCGCGCCGGTGTTGGATTCGTCAGTTGTCGCGTTGCCTGAGAGGATCGCGTCGGCGACGGCGTCGTCGCCTGCGATAGCAGCCGGCGTGGCGGCAGCGGTGCTCGGCGCGCCAACGGCAGGCGCCGCGGCGCCTTTGCGACGCAGCTCGAGGTCGCAGTCGCCCTCGGCCCACTCGAAAACCTGCTTGATGGCTTCTTCCGCCACTTCGCCGGCGAGCTCGAGTTGCCACGCGAGATAGCAGCTCTGCGGCTCGAGGTCGGCGAAGGAGGGCAGGGAAGTCGTGTCGACGTGCACTGTCAGATCGCCGAGCTCAGCGAGCTCGCGCATCATGCGCAGCGGGTCGTTGCCGCGAGCGAACAACTCGCGGTAGGGGCGGAAAGTGATGTCCCAACCAGCGGGAGGCGCTGGGACGGCGGGCGCCGTGGCAGCTGGAGCAGGCGTGGCGGCAGCTGGAGCAGGCGCGGTTGTCGTGGCGGCCGGAGCAGGAGCAGCTGGCGCGGGTGCGTGCACGGCAGCGGCCGGGGCCGGCGTGGCAGCTTGCGCGGCGGCCAGGTGGGCGATCGCGTCCGGGATGACGGTCGGTGCCGGCGCGGTGTTCTTCTGGGCGATCATCAGCTCCAGATCGAACTGCAGGTCGGAGACGCGCTGCATGTCGATGGGTTGTTTCGCCTGCGTCGATTTCAACATCGCACGCATGACGTCGACCGACTTCAGCAGCAGGTCCGACATCGGCAGCGTCACCTGCATGCCGCCGCTGCGCAGCTCGTCGAGCAGCGTTTCGAGGCTATGCGTGAAGGAGGCCACGTCGGAGAACCCGAAAGTCGCGCTACCGCCCTTGATGGAGTGCGCGACGCGAAAAATGGTGTTGATCAGCTCGGGCTCGGGTGCGCCGATGTCGAGCTTGAGGAGGGCGGCCTCCATGGAATCGAGCGCCTCGAAACTCTCTTCGAAGAACGCATCGTGAAACTGTGTCAGGTCGATGGTCATTGTGCTGTCTCAACCTCCGCTGTCGGGAGTTTGAGCAGCGCACCCAGGCCGAGGAGCCTGGCGGCCGTCTCGATGGCCGGCGCATGGCCGCGCCACTGCACCTGGCGACCCTGCGACTCGCGCTCACGGACGAATGCCGCAATGACTTGCAGCCCCGCCGTGTCGATGCGCTGTACCGCGCCGATGTCGAGAGTGACGCTGTCCGATTCGTCGAGCAGCTTGGCGAGGCCCGACTTCAGCGAGCTCGCATCGGCAACCGTGCACTCAGCGGCGATGGCGAACGCGCCGCTGGCTGTCTTTTGTTCTACGCCCGGGGCGGGCGTGTTGCGTGCGGTGCGCCCACGGCGGGTGGTGCGCGACGCGGCGGCCCCTGGCTTGCGTTTATTCATGACAATGGATCCGAGATGCATTAAGTCGGCTGCACCCCCAGTATCGGCGTTTGCACGTCGCCTCTTGAGGGTGCGTTGCGGAAAGTAGACGTAGTTCCGGGTCGATTACCGGTAGCGTTATGTTGGATGCCTGGAGCCTGTCTGACTAATGATCGCCGTAGCGAGGGCGACCCCCAGCGAGCAGCCAAGTCTTATGAAGACTAGGGGCGATCGTTACCGGGCGTAGCCCGGTACTATGTAAGAGGAAGGATCGCCGGAATATGCCGCTGGGGGGCGGCCGCAGTAGGCGAGCATTAGTCAGACAGGCTCCTGGGGCGGCCGGAGACTTGGGAACCGTGCAGGCGTTGCACCAACTCGGCCTCCGCGAGCGATAGTCCGCAGCCGGCCATGAGGTCCTCACGCGACGCACCGTTCTTGGCGAGGCGGATGGCCATCTGGTAGCCAGGCGAGCTGCCGATGCTGGGGGTGGCGGGCGGACGCTCGAGCCGGTTACCCAGCTCCGAAATCGTGATCTTCGTCGCATCCACCCGCGCTTCGAGCTCGGACAGTCGCTGGAGTACGGTGTTTGTTTGTGAAATAACCTGGTCGGTCTGCGTCCGCGTGGCGCGCCGCCAGGCGGTGAAAGTGACCGCCGCGATGATGAAAGAAAACAACAGGAAGACCGCGCGGCCGGCGGCGAAGATGATCTCGAAGGTCGTGAGGTCGGTGGCTGGCAGGGTCATGGCTGAAGGCACTCCGTGAACGCGTTCACACTCGCCATGTGCGTAGGAAGTCAGATGTCGGCTTTCTGGCGCCGCACGGCAGTTGTGTTATTCAGGGTGCAGGAACTATGCCACTGCCGGCGGCATGCGCGCCGGATGTCGACAGCGTCACATTTGCCGGGGCGAGGGCTGCGGCCGCGGGCGCCAAAGCGGAGGCTTGCGGGGGTGCCGCGCGGGCTATTGGGAGGGCGGCGGGCTCGCCGGGCGTGGCGAGGGGCGCGCGTACGGCAGCGGCAGGCGCTGCGCTGGCCGCGGACGTTGGAGCGCCAGCCGCTGAGGCGCTGCCTGCGAGCACCGGGGCGCCGGTCGTTGCTGCCGCGCTCCCTGCCGGGGCGGTGGCCGGCGTCAGGATGGCAGTTGTTGTTGCGGCGGTGCCGCCTGCGGGAGCCACCGGTGTTGTTGCTGGGGCGACCGGATTGGTCACGCCTGACTGGTCGGCCGGGTCGGCCTTACGCTGCAACTCGGTGGACAGGATCACCACCACCACGCGGCGGTTGGCATTGCGCCCCTGCTCGGTGTCGTTGCTCTGCACGGGACGCTGCTCGCCGTAGCCGATCACGGCCAGGCGTCCGGGGTTCACACCACGGGACTGCAGCACCCGCACGACGCTGCCCGCGCGAGCGGCGGAGAGCTCCCAGTTCGAATAAAACGCTACGGTCTTGATCGGTTTGTTGTCGGTATGGCCCTCCACCCGGATCGGGTTCGGATAGGGGGCGAGCGCGCCACCCAGGCGCTGAATAACGTCAATGGCGTAGGGCGCCAATTGCGCGCTCCCGCTCGGGAAAAGGAGGTCGGTCTTGATCTCGACTTCGATCCAGAACTCCGAGCGCCGCATGACGACCAGGTCCTGTTTCACGAGATCATCCAACGCCCGTGCAACTTCATCGGCTACACGAGTGAGCGCTGCGGCCGCGGCGCCGGCGGCACGCGTCCCGGCGGCTCCGGGTGCCAACGCCTTCGCGGGCAGATTGCTGGCCACCGGGGAGGCGCCGTTGTTCATGTTGCCGCCTTCCACGGGCACCGGTGCCAGGGAGGAGCGCTGTTGACCCTGCAGGGCCGACTGGATGACGGCGCTTTCGAGCTCCGAGCCGGAGCCGGTCTGTTTCTCGCCGACCTGGATCGGGTCCATGGTGCGAGGCGTGCCCCGGAAGGCCGCGAACAGGGAATCGGACAGCACGCGGTATTTACCGGCGTTCACCGAGGAGATCGCGTACATGACCACGAAAAAGGCGAGCAGCAGCGTGACCAGGTCCCCATAGGGGATGGCCCACGACTCGTGGTTGGTGTGTTCCTCGTGGCGTCGCAGGCGCCGTGTCATGACTGGCTTACGGCTCATGACCAATGCGCTCAGTGCAGGTAGCCCTGCAGCTTCGCCTCGATCGAACGCGGATTCTCGCCCTGGGCGATGCATAACATGCCATCGATCACCATCTCGCGGAACTGGGTCTGCCGGTGGATGATCGCTTTGAGTTTGGAGGCCACCGGCAGGAACAGGAGGTTAGCGAGTCCGATGCCATAGACCGTCGCGGTGAATGCGGCGGCGATGCCGTGACCGAGCTTGCTCGGGTCAGCGAGGTTCTGCAGCACGGCCATCAAGCCGAGTACCGCGCCGATGATGCCCAGCGTGGGCGAATAAATGCCCATGCCTTCGAAAACCTTGGCCGCACTGGTGTCGGCGTGCTCACGCATGTTGAGCTCCACGTACATCACGCTGCTGATACTTTCCGGCTCGCTGCCGTCGACGACGAGCTGCAGTGCCTTCTTGACGAATTCGTCGTCCTCGCGCGCGATGGTGGGCTCGAGGCCGAGGAGCCCCTGCTTACGCGCGGTATTGCTCCACTCGACGATCTTGGTGATGAGCTTTTTGCCGTCACGCGTCGGCGGCCGCAGGACCCACGGGAAAATCTTGATTGCGCGGCGCATGACCGGCAGCGGCGTCTGGATGAAGATGGCCGCGATGGTACCGACTACCACGATCATGAAAGCCGCGGCCGAGACGAGCGCCATGATGCCGGCGCCCTTCAGCACGGCGCCCACCAGGATGGCGTTCAGCGCGAGCACCACACCGATGATGCTCAGAATGTCCAAGCGGGCACCTTACATTCCGAGACCCGACAGCAGTGCATCCACATCTGTCTGGCCCGAAGCAATTTCGCCCTTGGTGACTCCGGGCACTACCGGACCGTGGCCGGCGTTCTCACCCATCGAGGCGTGCTCGACGACGTCTCCCGAGAGGCGGGAAAGATCGGTCAGAGCCGACTCGAGCTCCTCGACCAGCTTCATCACACTGCGGATGATCTGGCCGGTAAGGTCCTGATAACCCTGTGCCAGCAGCACTTCCGACAGGTTGCGCCGGATCGTCTCAGAGTCGGCGCGCACCGTTGGCAGAAATGCTTCGACGGCGCGCACGACCGGCACGTACGCGTCGATGGAACGGGCGACGCCCTCGAATCCCTGTAAACCCGTCGACTGCGCGCGGTAGGCGTTGACCATGTCGATGAGGGTGGCCGCCGCCTTCGCGGAACGCTCGGCGAGCGGGCCTGACTGTTCGACGAGATCCAGGGTGTGGTGGGCCGCCTCGTCGGTCATACTGATGACGTGATTCAAACGCATGCGCGCATCGGGAATCTCGTTCTCGGCGATGTCCGCGAGCTTCGATTCGATGCTGAAGCGCTCGAGCGCCTTCTGCAGGTCACCGGTCAGTTTGCGCAGCTCGCCGAACATGCCGGGCTCGCGCATGTGCACGATGTGATCGACCGCGGCGAAGAAAGCTTTTTCGTCCTCGGTGCGCAGCGCTTCGTTGAGCGCTTCGACGCAGGCGCTGTATTCCAGCTTCAGGATGGCAAAATTCGACATGTTGTTCTCACTTGCCGGGGCCCAGGATCTTGTCGAGCTTTTCCTTCAAGGTCTCGGCCGTGAAGGGCTTGATGACATAACCGTTCACACCGGCCTGCGCCGCCTCGATGATCTGCTCGCGCTTGGCTTCCGCGGTCAGCATCAGGACGGGCATCTTCGCGAGCTTGCCGTCGGCGCGCACGGCCTTGATCAGGTCGAGGCCGGGCATACCGGGCATGTTCCAGTCGGTGATGAGGAAGTCGAAGCCGCCGGCTTGCAGCATGGGCAGTGCGGTCTTGCCGTCGTCGGCTTCCTCCACGTTCGGGTAGCCGAGATCGTGGAGCAGATTCTTGATGATGCGGCGCATGGTCGAGAAGTCATCGACCACCAGAAATTTAAGATCTTTGCTCACTGCCCTCTCCCGATTACGCCTGCGCTTCTATGCGCCCATCGCGCCAGTCCACCAACCGCGCTTTCAGTCTCACGAGCGCCTGGCCGTGCAACTGGCAGGCGCGCGATTCCGTAACTTTCAACACCGCCCCGATCTCTTTCAGGTTCAGTCCGTCGGTGTAGTACAACGACATGACCAACCTTTCCCGCTCCGGCAGGCTCTCGATCGCCTGCGCGAGCGCTTCTCTGAACCGCTCGTCCGAGGCCTCGCGGAATGGATCCGCGGAGCCCGCTGCCGTGGCCGCCGTCGTATCATCGAGCGTCGCCAGGCGACAGCTCGCGGCGTCCTGAACGATGGAGTGATATTCCCCGAGCGATACACCCATCTTTTCGGCAATCTCGACGTCACGCGCATCGCGTCCCGTCGAGCGTTCGATCTCCTGCACCACCGCCGCCACCGCACGTGCCTTGCGATGGACCGAGCGTGGCGCCCAATCCAACTTCCGCAGGGCATCGATCATTGCCCCGCGAATGCGGATCCCCGCATACGTCTCGAAGCTCGCCCCACGGTTGGCCGCGTAGTTGGACGCCGCTTCGAGCAACCCGAGCATGCCGGCCTGGATCAGGTCATCGACCTCCACCGAGGGCGGGAGCCTTCCCGCGAGGTGGTAGGCGATGCGCTTCACCAGCTCGGCGTGCTGCATGATCAGCTCGTCCGCCTCGCTCGCTCCCCGGTGTGCGCCGTACGCGCTGGCCGCGTTCATGACACGGTTTCCAGCCGGGGCGCGCTCCTTCGCACCAGTCTTTCCACGAAGAATTCGATATTCCCCCGTGGACCGGGCGGCACTGGCCATGTATCGGCCCGTGCCGCCAATTTCTTGAATGCACGCGACGCCGGGCTCGACGGGTACGCCTCGCAAACAGGCCGCTGCTCCCTGACGGAGCGCAGCAGGTACTCGTCGTCCGGTATCTCGCCTGCGAATTCAAGCACTACATCGAGGAATCGTGCTGTGACGCGCTCGAAGCGGTGGAAAAGCTCAGCTCCCGCACCCGGAATGCGCATCTTATTGGCCAACACGCGGAAGCGGGTCACACCGTGATTGCGACTCAGCACCTTGACGAGGGCGTAGGCGTCAGTTAGCGACGCCGGCTCGTCGCAGATCACAACAATGACGTGTTGGCACGCTTGTGAGAACTGCAGCACACTGTGGGCGATGCCCGCCGCCGTATCGACGATCATTACGTCGACACGCGAGGCGAGGGTGCTGAACGCCTGGACGATGCCGAGGTGCTCGTTGGCCCCCATATTCACCATATCCGCGGCTCCCGAGGCAGCCGGTACGACCATGAAGCCCTGGGGCGCCGTGACGAGAATTTCATCCAAGGTCCGCTCGCCCGAGATCACGTGCGCCAGGGTGTAACGGGGCGACAAGCCGAGAAACACGTCGGCGTTGGCCAGTCCGAGGTCACCGTCGAGCAACACGACACGTTTGCCGCCGGCCGCGAGCGCCGTGGCCAGATTGACCGAAACACTGGTTTTACCGACTCCACCTTTACCGCCTGTCACGGCGAGGACCTGAACGGGCTGCGCCAGGCCACTCAGGCTGGCATTGTTGATGAGGTTGAGATCAGGTGATGGCATGAGCACTCTTTCCGAAGCGGCGGCGCAGAAGATCTTCGTCGGCGGCCGCGCCGCTCGTCTTCGCGAGGCGTACGGCGGTCGACACCAATTCGAGCGCACGCGCCGGGCGCAGATCCTCCGGCACGCGTTGACCCTCGCTGACGTATGAGACCGGCACGCGCGCGCGGATCAGCGCCGACAGGGCGCCGCCGAGGCTGGCGGCCTCGTCCAACTTGGTGAGCACCACGCAGGCCGGGTTGGCCGGCGCGTAGCGCCTGACGGTTTCCTCGAGGGAGCCCGCCTGCGTGCTGGCGGCCAGCACCAGCGCGGTTTCCATCTGCGAGGCGCAGTTGGACAACACTCCGAGGCGAGTGCTGAGCTGCGGGTCGCGCAGGCTCGAGCCTGGAGTGTCGATGAGAATGAGTCTATGTCGGTCACCGAGACGGGACAGCAACGTCGGCAGGCTTTCGAAGTTCTCGGGGGTGTAGACCGGCACGCCCAGGAGTTGCCCGAGCGATTGAATTTGATCTTGAGCACCGATGCGCACGGTGTCGGAGCCTACTAGGGCGAGATCGCGCGTTCCGTGTCGCAGCACCCAACGTACAGCGAGTTTTGCCAGCGTCGTCGTCTTGCCGACGCCGGTGGCGCCGATAAAAGCGACGCGGCCGCCGTTTTCGAGCCAGCGATCACCGGTGACCAGCAGGTACTGGGAGAGGCCCGCGATCGCGAACCGGCGGGCGAACCCGAGTTCGACCTTGTCGGGCAGTTGTTTGAGAATGTAATCGGACAGGTCTTGTGTGATGCCGATCTCGGTCAACTCGCGGAGGATCTCGACGTGCACCGGGGCCCGGCGCGTCAGGTCATTCCAGGCGAGTTGCGCCATTTGAGTTTCGAGCATGCGGCGCAGCATTTTCAACTCGCTGCCCATGGCGTCGCTGGCCGCGCCGGCAATGGCTGGAGGTGGCAACTCGGCGAGCGCTTCCGTAGCGAAGTCCTGCGTGGCCGCGTCCAAAGTTGGGGCCGAGGCGGGGGCCAGCGAGGGGATGTCCGCCGGGACCTCGTCTGAAGTCAGAATGTGCGCGAACGGGCGGGAGTCTGTTTGCTGCTGCGCGGGAAAATAGTGGGAGCTCGCCGCGTGCGAGTAAGAGGTTGGCGTCGCGTCAGCTGGTGCGGCATGGGCCGTCGCTGTGTGCGAGTAGTTGGCCAGCGCGGCGCGGGCCGCTGCGGCGTGGGCCGGTGTAACTTGAACCGCTGCGACGTGTGCCGGCCCCGCCACATGAGCGGGCGCTGGGGCCGCCAACAAATTGGCAGGCACGGCGCCATACGCTGGGGCGCTGACAGTTGCTGCAACCGCAGCAGCCGCGGAAGGCGTTAGAGCACGCGGAGCGCTGACGGGCGCC
>Ga0070665_100001002_pt1 | contig 35841 bp, 30 predicted proteins | sample KBSS13metaG_FD_65862 | JGI IMG/M metagenome (GOLD analysis project Ga0070665, IMG submission 65862) | Switchgrass rhizosphere microbial communities from Kellogg Biological Station, Michigan, USA - KBS S1-3 metaG | ecosystem: Host-associated > Plants > Roots > Rhizosphere > Soil ... | reverse complement strand
TATTATTTTACTAAAAATATTCTATTTGTCAAATGGTTTCTGGTGCTAGGGTTATTAATGGCTAACTAAGAAAATAAAACACAGTAACCGCTTTAGAGCAAGATACTGTGTTTTTGTTGTTTGTCTAAAAATAAAGAGACATTGATATTTAATTTCTTTGGGTACTTTTTTGTTCCAATATTTTCTTTACTATTTTGCGTATTATTACTTTTGCTTCTTTTTCTTCTTCTTCAGTTATATAAAGAGGCCCCATTATATCAGAAGCATAAGAACTGTATCCGCCGCTATGATTTTTAAAAAACATGTTGAGAGATTCTTCACAAAACTCATCTATAGTTTTTTCATTGTAATAAGAATCTTCGAAATAACCATTATTTCTTCCTACTAAATATTCTTGAATTCCGCTTGCAGCATAAGCGAGATGAGTTTTTTCTTTTAATTTCTTTTTTGTAGCATCTCTCATAGGAAAATATGATTTGCTATTGTTAGATAATTCTCGCTTTGAAGTTATTCCTTCTGTTATGATATTATCAAGAGGATTTATAAATTCTCGTTTTGCATTAGAGAAAGCTTTTTCTTGTTGATCACAATTGCTATTCCATACTCTGTCCATACAAGTACGTAGTTCTCGTCTGGTTTTTTCTATATTTTCGCGAATAGAAATCGCATGAATATTAAAAATTAACAAACAAAATAAAAAAAATATATTTTTTTTATTCATAATTTAGTTCCTTTATATTGACTATTACTATTTAACATTTTGATTACTATTATTATTTAATGTATAAAGGATATTCTTTTTGTCAATATTTATTAAATAAAGGGTTTTGGTAAAAATGAGGCAAATAGAGTATAATGTTTGGTATGTTAATTTTTTTCTATTATCGCCCGGAATGCTTTTTTTGTTTCTTCGAGCTCTGGTTCTGTTGCTTCCAAAGGTCCCATCACGTTTGATGCATGGGTTGATTTGTGACAGGAGTTTTTTACAAATTCTTCTATTACATCATTAGAATAATCACTAAATGTTTTGTTGTTATAATTACTAGATTCAAATTTGGGACCGTTATATCCCATGAGGGATTCTAGAAGTCCGCCGGCGGCATAGGCAAGAAGTTTTTCTTGTTTTAGTTTGTGTATTTCTTCGTTAGAAGTAAAAAAATTGGTTATCCATGAATTAGATATTTGCGATAATTTTGTGCTTGCTCTTGTTCCTTTTTCTATAATAACGAACAAAGGAATTTGAAGTTCTTTTTTTGCTTGATTATATGCTTCTTCTTGAGTGGAACAATCAAAGGGGAATATTCTTTCAAATCCAACAAATGGTCTTTTTTTACACGTAAACCATGCCTGTTTAGTTTGCTCTAATTTTTTCCCGATAGGCATAATATTGGTATTAATGGCACATAATAAGAAAGAAAACAATAGTATATTTTTGTTATTCATTAATTATCCTTGGATGAAATTAATTGTATAGCGTCTTTCTATTATTTTACTAAAAATATTCTATTTGTCAAGTGGTTATTGGTGGGTAACGCAAATAGAGCATATGATAATGGTGTAATTACTTTTAATGCTGATCTAATAGAAAGGAAATAATTATTTTTGAGAGCTTTCTTGTGCCGCTTGTTTTTTAATTATTTCTTTGAGGGTGTTTACTATATCTTTGCCCTCTTGTTTACTTATTATAAACTCACCAAATTGACCCTCTCGTTTAGTATTATCCCAACGTATTTGGTAAGCACCCATCTTCCTGGTAGCATCAGACCGTCCTAGCTGTATGGAGTAAAATCGTTTTAATACATCTTCACAAAATTCTATTATATTTTCTGGTCCGTGAAAGTGTAGGGAAGGAAGGTCTAAGGGTCCTATAATAGATTCTTTAATCATACTGGCTGCATAAGAGAGAGCTTTTTTTCTCTCTAATTGACTTTGTTGTTCTTCACTTATACCAAAAAACCAGTTTTTAGATTGAATTAATTGATCATGTGCTTCTTGGCCTTCTTTTTCTAATTTAATAAAAGGAGTAAGAAATTCTTTTTTTGCATCATTAAATGCTTTTTCTTGTTGATCACAATTGGGTTGTTTAGTAGAAAACCACCCATTGCGTGATTGTCTGCACTTAATGTATTCAGCATGAGTTTGTTTTATTTTTTGATCGATTTGTATGGCATTTATGTTAATTAGAGGTATAAAAGATAAAAAAAATATATTTTTTATATTCATGGTTTAATTCCTTAATTTCCATTTGTGTGTATGGTGACTATTCTTTTACCATAGCAAATATATTCTTTTTGTCAATGTTTTGGGCGGTGGAAAATTGAAGCAGAAGCGTTAGGTGTTTATGATGTTATTATAATATGACCTCTAAGAGTTTGCTAAGCCTATCTTTAATATGTTTTGTCTCTTTTTTTTCGCAAACGTAACAAGCACCATCGTTTTTTTCTTCAAGATTATTAAGATGGGTTATAAGGGCAATAATAGTGGTTTGGATATCTTTTTTTGTTTGTTGATATAATTGATTTGTATCACAATCATTGTTGTTTAAACAGAGAGAGTATGCAAGTATAAGTTTTTTTTCACTTTCTTCGGCGTTAATAAATAAAGGCTGTCTTTTCTTTGCAATTTTTCCGGTACATTCTTTTTTGGATAGCATTGCATTGTCTGCCATAATATTGGCAGCTAATGCAATGCTATTAATTGTGTTGATACTTAATAATATCAAAAAGAATGATAATATTTGAATAATCATAACAACCCCTTTTTTATTATATTTGACTTAATATTAATAAAGGGAATTGTAAAAAATCAATATTAATTATTTTTATAATATTCTTTTTGGTATATTACCAATCATATGACATCCCAAAATGTATTTCAGAGGCAGATTCACTTCTGTCGGGATTAAGTTTGTTTTTACGTGGATCTATTTTAAAGCCCCAATCAATATTAACGGGCATAGGTTGTAATAAACGTAAGCCGACACCTATTGAATGACGATAATCAAAATTATTCCCACGAACAAAGGGTTTATCTGCTGATGTTATGTATGGATTGTCAAAACCGGTACCACCATCATAAAAGACAACGGCTTTCATATTCATATCCGGAGTAATTGGTGCAATCAGTTCTGCATTCCAGAAGAAAGCTTTTGATCCACCAATAGTGTCTCCTAAAAATGTGGGTCCTATTTGTCCAAATAAAAATCCACGAACACTGTTTTGTCCACCAATATGGAATAAGTCTCCAAAAGGAACAATTTTATTTTTAAAAGGAGCAGATATTCCAAAATATCCATGCAGTTTAAGCACCAGATCATATTCATAAATAAGCGGAGTAAACCAACTAGCATCAAGCTCTACTTTGTAGTATCCAATAGTATCACCAAACGTAGGAATGGCGAATTTGGTGGATAATTTCCATTTATGACCATTCATCGTATGAATAGGATGATTACGTGTATCTTGTTCCATTCTCGTTGATATAAAGGCAAAAGTTCCCTGTGCAAATTCTTGTGTTAAAATGCGTTGATATGCGAATGCGGTCACTGGTTCAGTGAGTACGGTTCTTGGAGGATTAGCATCATATTTAACATCTTCCACGCCAGAGCTTAACAGAAGATTAATATCATGGAAAAGATAATTTCTTGATTGAGTAATACAACCAACAGTAACCGAGCCACCGGTTAATTTTTCATGCACCGCTTTTACCAATCTTAGTTCATCATAAACGGGACGTCTATGATAGATGTCAAAGGCGCCAAAAATTGGTTTATCAAAAAGCCATGGTTGAGCTACATGAAGCAATGCTGTTTGTTCATCTTTTGAATACGTGGTGCTTAAATTTAATTGTACACCGCTTCCAAAAAGATTTGTATCAGAGAGTTCAGTTTTGACCGACATGCCTGATATAGGAGATTGCCAATCTGCACCAGCACCACCAAAGCCTAGTTGGGCCCCAAAATGTCCTGTTTTTGTTTCTTTTACCATCAAATCTAAATCAGCTTCTTCTTTGTTCAGTCGACGAATTTTCCAATTTACTCCTTCACGTGGATCAAAGTATCCTAAAGAAGCGACATTGCGTTTAGAAATATTCATACCACTTTGGGTAAGTAGTTCTCCTTCATTCAATAATATTTTTCGGCGAATAACCTTATCTCGTGTTTTTGTGTTACCGCGAATATTTATTTTATTAAGGTATACTTGATCACCTAATTCTGAAAAAAATGAGATTGATACTGTTTTTTCATCTTCATTTGGTTGAATCGATGGTTCGATATGTGCAAAAATGTAACCATAGTCACCCCAAATGTGTTCAAGTCGTTTTATGGAGTTGGTAATACCTTCTCGAGAATAATGCATTCCTACGCGAATAGGTAACATTGCAAGAAGAAATTCTTCGCGGACATTATCAGCACCGGGAGCGCTTATTTTATCAATAGTATATCTATCACCTTCTTCTATTTCAAAAGTAAGAATGATATTTTGTGTTATAGGATCTATATCTACAACAATGTTTACTACTTTAGCGTGTAGAAAACCTTTGTTTTGATAAAATTGTTCAATAAAATGCTTGTCCCCTTCAAGACGATCGGGATGATAATTGCCTGATTTGTCTAAAAATCCCAATAGCCAATCTTCTTTGGTTAAAGCAACTGCACGTAAGTCTTTACTGCTGATTGTGTTATTTCCGCTAAAATGTATTTGTTTAACGGTTGAAGGAATTCCTTCATGAACTGTTAATGTAGCTGTTGCAAGATTGTTTTCATCAAAGGTGATATTTGTTTCGATATCTGTTTGATTGTATCCTTTTTCTAGATAGATATCTTTAATCTTATGCGCAATTATTTTGAGCTCTTCTGGATCAATAGATGTTATCTCTTCGAGATTGAGTTTTTTAGCTATTTCTTTTTCCGTTACTTTTTTATTACCTATTGTTTTTAATTCTTTGAGTATTTGTTTTTCTTCAACAAAAATATGGAGATTCATATAATGATCGCCAACTACTTCTGCCATAACTTTAATATTACGGAATTTTTTGAGTTTATAATAAAGATTACGAATAAGTGTTCTTGTTTTGCGCATATCAAATAATTCCCCAATTTTATAAGGAACGTGTTTGATTATAGCGCTTGTTGAAATAGATTTATTTCCATGTACCAGAATGGAATTAATACGGCGTTGTATTTTTGCAGTATTTTGAGAGGTTTGAGTTTCTATATTATCATCATCATCGTCATTTTCTTGTTCGTTATATTCGTTAAATTCTTCTTCATCGTAAGGATTATTTTGTTCTTCTGTTTGTACAGTAAGAGTGTTGCTTGCTGTGATTGGTATTTGAGTTATTCCGCTTAGCGCAAGCAGAATGAGTACCGTAACACAATAATTTCGATGTCCTTTTTTTACTTTTTGAATCATAGGTAATCCCACTGCCCAAAGTTGCTTTTAATAGATACAATAATTATGGAGAATTAATGAAACATACTACCTATTTTTTAATTTTTTACTAGGGCGGGTCGCTGCATTCGTGTTTTTATTGTGTATATTGTTAATATTAACCATATAAACTTACGTTATGATTCCTCGGTAATTAAACATTATGTATTATGAAAAGGATACTCAATGTAAGAAAGTTTTAATGGTGAGGTTTTTGCTTTTGTAAGGCAAATGTTTGCAAGAGCGAATTTTTTCTGCCAAAGCATTTTTATATCATAGAGTTGTTCAAAGTGCTCAAGATCATATTTGTTTTGTGAGTTGATGAAAGGTATAGTAGATCGTTGGGTTGTTATATGTTTACAAGTATCGTAATCAAGTACGCAGTTTATAATTTCGGATGTTTTTGTATCTATTGTAGACAAATTTTTAAATGCTTTAGTTTCTTTTAAGGTTGTTATAGTGTAAAAGTTCTTTGATTTTTTGGTAAGAAAATAAGCAATTACTCTATTAGTAATCATGCTGGAAAAATTATGGGCGGTTTTTAGTAAAGCATAGTGTGTTAAAGCAGTTGGTGAGGTAGAAAAAATTATTGTTGGCTGTGAGATTGCTGTAGTAATAATATGTTGTGATAAATCTATAGAAATATCACAGGAGTATTGTGCTATATCTTTAATAGATTGGTTTTGCCTGATATTAATTTTATTAATATTTAAACCGTAGTACTTAAGCATTACTCCCAGAGCGATTTTTTGTTTTATGGGAAATAAGACTTGGTTTTGATTGCCGGGAGACGTGTTTATGTCAGTTGTTATTTGTGTAATGGTTTTTTTGATCATAGATTCACACCATTGCCAGTCAGGATCATTGATATTGAGATAATTTTTTAATTGTAATACTGCGTTCTCTTTTTCTTCGTGTGCCTTGTTAAGATAATTATAAAAATCTTGGCGGGTGGTGATTTTTTTGACATCTTTTAAAGGTTTTTTATTAATATTTTCCAGAAAATTGTTCGTTTTTCTTGTAAGTTTATTTACAATTATTGCGCATTTTTTTTGGTAATTTGTTAGTGTGTTGTTTTCCATACCATGTAAATTTATCAGCGACAATCCGGCTATGATGATGATAATTGTTGTGTGTTTCATAAAATAATTTCCTTTTGAGAGAGTGTTTATTTATTTTGTTGTTCTTGAAATAGTTGATTGTATTGTAAAGAAAGAAGTTAAATTTGGGAAGGAATGTTTTTTTTATTTTTTAATAAACTTTGTAATTGGACCTGTTTTTTCCATAAAATGTATAACGCAATAAGGTGGTAGTGTAATTAATAAAAAATAATATAATAAAGGTATATTTCATAAAAAGTTTTTTTAAGATTGTATTGTTTGTTGATGTAGTTTTTCTTTTAGTTTCTGTATTTTTTGTTGCAAAATGTATGATTCTATAGCATAAATGATTGTCGTTTTCTTAAAAGAGTGTATGTTTGATTCTTTTAACATATATATTTTATATAAGTTAAAAAAATCTATATTTTCAATTAATTTAATCATTTTATTGTTTTCAATGCTATAGAGAGGTAATTCATAAACATTTTTATGGTTATCGATAAAAACAATGATTTTTTCATCATCAGTTAAGCCTATTCCTCTAATAATTTTAGCGGTAGTTATTGTTTTAAGGAGTTTCGTTGTTTTAGCAGAGAAAACTTCTATATTTTTATTAAGGGCGCTTATGATTAGTTGATGTTTACTGCTTGCGATAATGAAAGGTTTTTGTGTAGGAAGCATCTTTTTTAAAGAGATATTAATAATACTGCCTGTTATTGGATCCAGCAATCCAAAGGCACCATCTTTACGCAGTACTATTATTTTTTCTCCATTGCATATAAAGAAAACTTTAGATATATGATATTCACCATAATAGAAAAAAAATACCGTTTTAATATCATTAATAATACTTATATCATACAGGGCTATTTTTGATCTATTGTTTTCTTGATGATATGAAGAAACTAAAAGTTGTTTATCATTTTGACTGAACTCAAGGCTTGTTATGGGTGAATTCTCACCATCTAGTTGAATTGGTTCTTTTTCAGGTTTATACAAAATAAGGTTAGAAAAATCATCTGTTGCAGGTTGATTGCTTCCTATAGCAAAGATAGAAGAGCGATGACCTGCGCATAATGCGTTTATAAATCCATTAATTTCATATCCTATATCTTTTTTTTTGTTGATATCATATATATTGAAGCTATCGTTATCTTTATTTTCTAAAAAAGAACACATTAAGAGAGTTCCGTTATAATTAAAAAGATGATGAAGTATATTTTTTTCAGATTTTAAATGACGTACGTTGTCATTATTAATTAAGAGAAAGTTTTTATTTTGTTTCTTAGGGTCATGGGTATTAATCATTGCAAATTTGTATGATGTTTTTTTATTTGGGGTAGATATAAGTTGAATATCATATTGTTGTTCATCATTAAAATATTGCATCAGTTGGTAGGAAGGATATGCTTCCCATGTACTATACTTATAGCCTATGTCAGGAGTTATATAATAGGTACCGTCATGTTGTGATATGTATGACCAGTTGTTTCTATGGTTTTTATAGGTAGGTTCAGAAGATGTAGTACGAATCACTTTATGCGTATAAAACAATATAATATCTTTGAGTAATATATTATGAAAAACCTTATCGATCAGATGAATATTGTTTTCAGGTAAAGAGTTTTCCATACCGTCCACTAAGGTAAAAAACATCAGTATAGTTAATAAAACTAAGTACATTGTTTAGTTCCTTTTTTAAGAGTTTTATTGTTGTGTTTAAATCTCTAGTTTTGGAAAAAGCTCAGTGATGTTTTATAGAAATAATAATAACTTATTATTTGATAAAACTTATAGTATATTAACAATTGAATAGAATTATGTTAAAATAACAATGATTTATTAATAATTTAAAAGAGACATGTTATGCAATTTATTAATACGCTGACGGGAAAAAAAGAGAGACTGGTTGTTGGTAAACAAATAAAAATGTATGTTTGTGGCGTTACTCCTTATGACGATGCTCATGTGGGCCATGGCAGATGTTATGTATCTTTTGATATATTATTTAGAATGTTTAAGTTTGTTGGCATAGATATAGTTTATTGTAGAAATTTTACTGATATTGACGATAAAACTATGCATCGTGCTGAAAAAGAATTTGGAGATCGTCTTAAATTTTATGAAATTGCTGATCGTTACATTGTTAATTTTCAGGAAGATATTGGTAAACTTAATTGTTTATCTCCTGATTATGAGCCACGAGTAACTGAGCATATTCCACAAATTATTCATTTTATTCAAGAGCTTATTGATCAAGGGTATGCGTATCAAGCGGGTAATGATGTTTATTTTCATATTGAAAAATTTATAGAATATGGCAAATTATCTAAACAGAAAATAGAAGATCTCTATGCAGGGGTACGGGTTGATGTTTGTCAGCAAAAGAAAAATGCATTAGATTTTGCTTTATGGAAAGGTGAGCCTGAAGGAGAGTTTTGGAAGAGTCCTTGGGGTTATGGTCGTCCAGGATGGCATATTGAATGTTCTGTTTTGGCACGTATAAATTTAGGTGAGCATATTGATATTCATGGAGGCGGACTTGATTTGATATTTCCTCATCATGAAAATGAAATAGCACAATCAGAAAGTTTGTTTGGCGCACCATTTGCACGGATATGGATGCATAATGGGATGGTTAATAGTAATGCAGAAAAAATGTCGAAATCATTGGGTAATTTTTTTGTGTTGCGTGATCTTTATAAACATTTTGATCCTATGATTATTCGTTATTATTTTTTAACACATCACTATCGTATGCCTATTGAGTTTTCTTTTGAGGGCTTGAAAAATGCCCAAAAAAGTTATGAACGGTTAATTCGTCTTTGTGCTACGGATTGTTCTGATATTGATAGTTCTCACTATAGTTCCGCTATTATTGATCGTATGTTAAATTTTTTACAAGATGATTTAAATACGCCGGGATTATTAGGGGTTGTTTTTGAAAATATTGTTGATATTTCTCAAGATAAGCATCAATTAGCGGCGGTTAAAAATATATTGATTAATGTGTTGGGGCTTACCTTGTTACCATTACCAGTTCAAACGGTTGAATTAACTCCTGAAATTGAACAGTTAATTAATGAACGTAATAAAGCTCGTAGGGAAAAAAATTGGGTTCGTTCGGATGAGTTACGCATGAAATTAGAAAAATTGGGTGTTAATGTGCGGGATGATAAATTAGATTAAGAATAGCTATATAACAAAAAAGAGCTTTGGTTTAAACCAGCGCTCTTTTTTTTGTGCTTGTGGATAAAATATTAAAATATAATTTATTATTTTAATGCAGCATTAATTTTTTCAAGAAAAACTTCTTTACTCATATATCCTGTTTCTTTACCTTTTATTACGCCATCTTTGATAAAAACAAAGGTGGGAACGGAGGTGACTCCAAAATCTTTTATTGATATTTCTCGAGCTTCATCAACATTTAATTTTGCGAATTTATACGATTCACCGAGTTCTTTTTCAAGTTCTTCAAGTATAGGAGTCATTTGCATGCAAGGACCGCACCATGTTGCATAGATGTCTAAAATAATTGGCTTTGAGGTCTGTTTAATTTCACTATCGTAATTTTCGGGAGTAATAGAAATAGGCATTTTTTTGATCCTTATTTATGAGGTATAATAGTATAACAATAAAAATATCATAACGTGTAATTATTATGATAACAAGAGATAAAAATGTTGAAGATACAATGAAATCTGTTATGCTTTCAGTAAGAAATAATGGGTATTGTATGAATAGTATATTTTTATTAAAAATCTTTATAGGGGAAAATAGTATGCAAAAAAAATCATTATTATTTTTATTATTTATTTTTATTGTGAATAATAGGGAGATGCTATCAAATGAATCTTCTAAAGATGTTCAATATCAAAAAAATAATTCAACCGACAATTTTATGGGCAAAGATGGCAGTTCTTTGAAAGAGGAATTGAACGGTAATTCGGACGCCGATGTTTCTATGCTGTCTTCAGAAGAACAAGATATGGTTGATATTAAAGCACAAATAGGTTTTTTAGAAAAGTCTGGTCGTTTGTCTTCAACGCTTGAAAATTATGCGAAAGAAAAAAGAGAATTGTTTAAGCAAGCATTGTATGAAACATTATCCGAGAATCCTAGAGCTATTCAATTGTTACATGAAGTAAATCAGCATGAATATATGGCAGAAGAAGCTCGTGATAAGTTATTACAAGATGATGCAGTTACGGGATCATGGGGTGGGTCTAATCCAACATTAAAATCAGTAAATGGTCGTGTTCTTTTGTATATTTCCAATTGTAAAAATGGAAAAAGTACAATCAATACTGATTTAGTTAATGAATTTAATGGTCATAAAAATACATTCAATCAAGAAATTAAACCGGTGCTGAAAGCAAAATTGCAGCAAAAAATTGATTTGTTAGATTGTTATTATTTAAAAGGATTAGATGATTGTCGCACCAAAGAATGTCTAAAATCTGAAGGTGTTCCTTATGCTATGCTGTTAGAAAATGATTTTTTTGATCTATTTATAAATGCAACATTTACACCTGTTATTCAAGAAGTAAAAGATAAAAATATTCCTTTAACGAGAGAAGAAATTATTAATATTGCAAAAAAATTAGAATTTACTATTGAAGGAAAAACTTATTCCATAGCAGCGCTTGAAGAGAGTAAAAAAAAAATCTTAACTAAATTAAGTTCTGTATTAAAAAAATAATAGACACCTGTTAAATAACAAAAGCCTTCCTTTACTGGAGGGCTTTTTTATTTTCGCACGGAATACATGATGAAAGTTCATTTTTTTTATCTTTACTTGTATCGCGATAGCTGTAACCAGCAATGGTAAGAGTTTTAAGTGCTGATAAACGTACGGTTTTTTCTTGTGGTCCTGCTGAATCTATTTCATCACAGTAAACGGGTGTTTTTGGATCTAAAAGATATGACCGTTTAGTGCTGCTTTTAGTGATAATTTCTACTTCAATAAATTCTTGTCGCGGAAAGCGTTCTTTTTTTTGAAAATACCAAATTAGATTAGGATTTGGTACGTTAATTTGATGTATCTCACTTAAATCTATTTTGGTTAAATCGTCAGCGGGATTGGTAGTAAGTTTAATTTCTTGTTGTTTTGTTTCATTATTGAGAACTGGTTTTTCATGATTAAATGGTGTGCCATACATAGGAATTTGTTGGTATTTTGTATCAATAGAAATATTGTTAACAGTATATTCTTGTCCTTGATGAGTAGTAAGAGTTCCAGAAAAATTGACAGGTTGTTTAAGGTCTTTTGTTGTTGCTGAACCAAAAGATGTACATTTAATAGTGTTATAAGAAAGCAATGAGCTTATGATTATAAACAAGTAAATCATATTTTTCCTTTTAGTTTGCGTGTTTAAGCTATTTTTAGCATAAATGGTGCTTGTTATGCAAGTGTATTGTATGCGATGCTAAAATCGTTGTATAATGAATTACATATTACTAAAGTAATCAACAAGTTTTTTATTAATAACGAAGGGATATTACATGTTTTCAAATAATTATGAACTTGACCGAAAAGTTTCTTCTTTTATGGCTGGTGTGTATGGATGGATGAGTTGCGCTTTGGCAATCACAGCAGGGGTGGCATATTATATAGCAAGTACACCTTCGATTTTTATCTATATTTATACTCATTCAGCAATTGTAATAGGATTGTTAATAGCTCAAGTAGGGCTTGCTATTGCAATACCAGCATTTCTTAATCGTATGAGTTTTGTTACGGCGTTAGCTCTTTTTTTAGTATATTCTGCGATAATGGGCGTAACATTATCATTTATTTTTTTTGAATTTACTCATGCTTCCATTTTATCTACTTTTTTAACAACATCATTAATGTTTGCCTTGATGTCAGCGTATGGATATGTTACCGAGGCTGATTTAACGTCTATTGGTAATATATGTATGATGATGGTTTTTGGATTAGTTATTGCAATGATTGTTAATATGTTTTTAAAAAGTGCGCAGTTTGATTATATTCTTTCTGGTATAGGCGTTGTTGTGTTTGTTTTATTGACAGCTTCTGATACTCAAAAAATAAAACAAATGGCACATCATATGTTAAGTGATCAAGATATGGTGGGAAAAGTTACTTTGCTTGGAGCTTTGATTTTATATCTTGATTTTATTAATATTTTTATTTTTCTTTTAAGATTTATGGGAAGTCGCCGTAACGAATAATAATTTTATTACCTAGTTGAGTAGTAAGGGAGTGTTAGTATGAATCGTCCTATTATTGGTTGTATATCGATAGTATTGATTTTTTTATTGTATTGTATTTCAGGAGACAAATTATTATTTGCATTACCTGATATAAAAACAGATCAAGAAATAGCGCGTGAAAACGTAGTTATTAAGAATGAGTTAGAGGAAGATGAAATAGCAGTTGATGAATTTGATTTGCAAAAAAAACAAAATGAAGTTCGTAGTCTTGTGGATCGTGGAGTTGAATTTTCTATGAATAATTCTCTTCCCGTTATTTGTCATGCTTTTACTCGTACAAAAAAATTTATAGAAGGTGAGCTCTATCTTTTTTTATTGGATACAAAAGGCGTTATGTATGCCCATGGAGATCAAGAAGATTTTTTATGGAAAAACATGCTAGATTATAAAGATGCTTTTGGGGCTCTTGCCGTGCAATCAATGATTAAGATTGCTCATGCCGGGGGTGGTTGGTTAACGTATGAATGGTCAGGGGCAGTAAAAGTTGCATTTGTAAAAAAAATTACCATAGATGATAAAGATTATGTTATTGGTTGTGGATATTATCCCCATTCAAAAAAATATGCAGCAATTGGTTTGGTAAAAGGTGCGGTAAGCTTATTTAATGAAGATGTAAAAGCGGGATATCCGGTGGGAGATTCTTTTGGAGCGATGGGATATTCAAATAGTGAACGTTTTGTATTTGGAGATTTATATTTATATGCGCTGGATTTTAATGGAGTTATTCGAGCTCAAGGTCAAGAGCCAGGCTTAATTAATACAAATTCTTTAGAATACAAAGATTCACGCGGTAAAATGGTTAATAAGGAAATTATAGAGAAGCTCAAAGAAAAAGAAGAAGGCGAAGGTGTTTGGGTTGAGTATTATTCCAAGAATGCATTAAAGTATGCGTATGCAGAAAAAGTAAAAGATGCAAAAGGAAATTACTATTTTATTGCGTGTGGATACTATCCAGAGCTTACAAGAGACCAGGTTGTTGAATTGGTTCGTCGTGGGTATCAATTAATGAAAAGTAGTGGTGTTTCTGTTGCAGCACAGGAGTTTATGGGAAAAGAAACTAATGCGTATCGGTTAGGAGACCTTTATCTTATGGTATATGATATGAAAGGTAAATGTATTGCACATGGGGGCAATAGTGCATTAGTTGGTCAAAATCATTTTGAAGAGAAAGATCAAGATGGACGTTATACTATTCGTGAAATGATTGATCAAGCAAAAATTGCTAGCGGTTGGGTTGATTTTAAATTAAAAAATTCATTTGAAGCAGTGTATGTAGAAAAGGTTGAAATGGGAGTTGACACCTATGTTATTGCTTCAGGAATATTTCCGATTTCTAAGCCAGAAATTATGACCTTATTGGTTAAAAGTGCTTTAGGTTTTTTACAGAGCCATTCAGAAGATGAAACCTTTGCGGCATTGATTGCTCATAAAGGTGATTTTATACGCGGTGATTTATTTGTTTTTGCATTTGATACCGATGGATATTGTTATGCGTGGGGCGATGCTTACGAATTGATTTGGAAGAATATTCTTTCTTGGAAAGATGATGAAGGTAAGCCGTTTATTAAAAATATGATAGAAGGATCTGTTCAAGGACCAGATCATCTTGTGTATAGATTTAATAAAAAAATGCGGGTCAACTATGTTGAGCAAATTGAAAAAAATGGCAAAACATATTGCATAGGTTCTGGTTTTTATAAATAAAAATATAGCTTGCATAAAAAAGGGAACATACAAATGTTCCCTTTTTTTAATATAATTACTTCTGTCTCATTTTGTCTAAGAATTCTTTATCATATATTTCAGATAAAATACCAAGTTTAATTAATTCTTCAGCCAGTTGTAATGGATTTTTAAAATGAATTCCATGCATGCCCATTGATTGTGCAGCTTTAACATTGGCTAATTTATCATCAATAAAGATTTTCTGTTTATCTGTATCAAGGTTTGCTTCTAGATAAGAAAAATAAGCTTTATTTGGTTTTGTGCTTGGTACATGAAAAATAGTTTCGGTTGGTTGTACGGTACGTGCTTGTTCTTCTAATATTTTATAGCTGATATCAGTTGTAGGTAGCTGTGCAAATTCTTGCAGTTCTTGTAAGGTACTTTCATGATTACCGGGATGAGCAACAAAAACTTTTGTTACAAGTGTATTGATTTCATTGCCAAATACTTGTGCGCTCAGATCATATGACACACGATCTTTATTGGTTGCAATAACCATTTCATAGTTTTTGGTTTTGAGATATTCCATTATATTTTTTGTACCATCAATAAAACAACGTAAATTTTCCGTAGTTTCAGTCATCCAACTTACATAAGGAGTAAATAGCGGATCCCGTTTACCTTGATAAAGAAACTGGAACGTTAAGCCACTTATTGGATTATTTTGTTGATCAAAGAAAGAATTTTTTTTGCTTTGAGGATCTTTTTTATGAGCATTTTTTAGATTTAAAAGAGCAGATATATAGTTTATGGTATTAAAAGGGCGTTGATATATTCCTTTGGTTATCATTTTTGGTTTAAACCACGGTGATTTTTCTATAACAACATCATCGTAATCAAAGCAAAGAATTGTATTTTCTGACGTAAGTAGTTGTTCTATTGGTAGTATACTGCTGCAAAATAGAGTAGCGATAGTTAATACTTTATACAATATATTCATGATTAAATTCCTTATTAAAGCAATTATGTTGACTTAGGGTAAAGATGAGGCATTTTCTCTTTTATGCATTTGCTCTTTTCCCTTTCCCAATCCCATTAGACCCCGTGCCGAAAAAGCAAAGAATAGAGCGCAACCCACGACTTCTAAACTGGTTTCTATGGTTTTTAGCCTTTCTTCACTTACATATTTCAGACACCATTCTCTTAATGCTTCTTCATCTATTAAGTCATTTATTATATTGGCATTGAGAGGAGCTATTGTTGTTGTTAGAAGAAATAATAAAGAAATAAAGGCATATTTTTTAAATAACTTTAATTTCATAATAAATCCTGTCATTTAATTTAAAACATTATTTACTATTAGTATATCATTTTTAAATTAAGATGCAAGGGAACTTATTTGATGCCTATTCATGCGATTAAAGACAATATTGCTTATTTTTAATTGAACGTATAGAGTTTTTGTAATTATGGTTTAAAATAATTAAAACTTAGGTTTTAGTTGTTATTTCATATATAAAGTTTTAATTACATCAAAGTCAGAAAGGTAATGTTATGCAGTATAAAGGGACTTTAGCGTTCATAAGAATGGTAATACAACCTTTTAAAGCATATTTATTGGGGATGGTTTTAATTGCTTGTATGTGGGCAATATTGATTAATTTGCAGCCATATCTTGTTAAATTGATTTTAAATTTGGTTATGAATAATGCCGATAATATGTATCACAAGCTTTCACTGCTTATGCTGATATATCTTTTATCTGAATGTATGTATGTGTTTATTTTTCGTATTTATGATTGGATAACCATCAAATTGCGGCCTACACTTAAACGGTACATTTCTCTGACGTTAATGGATAGAATGATGGATCATGCTCATAGTTTTTATCAAAAACAATTTTCAGGAGCCTTAACAACACGTATTGTTGATATATCAAAAGGAATACCTGATATTTTGCGTATATTGATTGATCGTTTAATGGCATGTTTTTTGATGTTATCGCTCGCTTTATACAATATATCAACAATTCATATGAAATTTACCATAGCTTTAGGTGTATGGGTTTTTTTATTTTTAGGAATATCTGTTTTTTTAGTTTTTCGCAATCAATATTTGGCGTATGACGTTGCTGATGCACGTGCTGCATGGGGTGGATCTATTGTTGACGTTTTAACGAATATGATGAGTGTTAGATTTTTCGCAGCAAAAAATTTTGAAAAAAATTATTTAAAACATGTAGCAGATCATTCGGTTGCAAAAGATCAGGCACGAGATTGGTTTTTTTTGAAATTGCATGCTTTTCAAGGGGGATCTTTTTTATTGTTTCAAGGAGTTTGTTTTTGGTGGTTACTGAATGGCCTTATGAATAAAACGATGACGCCGGGTGATTTTGTATTGGTCCTTACGTTAAACTTACATATAATTCAAAATTTTTGGGATATTGCAAAAGATATGCGTGATTTTTGGGAAAAATTAGGTGATGTTGTTCAAGGTCTTGCTATTATTCAAACACCCGTTGAAATCCAAGATGAGCCTAATGCGCAAGAACTTGTTGTTTCTCGGGGAGAAATTGAATTTCAGAACGTACAATTTCAGTATCATGATGCAGAATCATTGTTTGAGCATAAATCAGTAATTATTAAACCAGGACAAAAAGTTGGGCTAGTGGGTTTTTCAGGAAGCGGTAAAACTACGTTTGTTAATTTAATTTTACGTTTATTTGATGTTACTGCTGGTAAAATTATGATTGATGGACAAGATATTAAAAAAGTAACTCAAGATAGTTTGCACAATGCTATTGCAATGATACCCCAAGATCCTTCTCTGTTTCATCGATCATTGATAGAAAATATTGCCTATGGTTCTAGAGGCGCGTCTGATCAAGAAATAATTCAAGCTGCTAAGCGAGCATATGCGCATGATTTTATTGTAACCTTATCGCAAGGTTATGATACTCAAGTAGGTGAACGTGGTGTTTGTCTTTCGGGTGGACAACGACAACGTATTGCTATTGCACGAGCTATTTTAAAAAATGCTCCAATTTTAATTTTTGATGAAGCAACTAGTCAGCTTGACTCAGTGACAGAAAATCAACTTCAAGATAGTTTATGGGATTTGATGCAAAATAAAACGACACTAGTCATAGCACATCGTCTTTCTACCTTATTGCATATGGATCGTATTTTGGTTTTTGATCAAGGAAGCATTGTAGAAGATGGTTCTCATGAAGACCTTCTTTTGCAAGAAGGTCTTTATAAAAAACTATGGGAAGCTCAAATTGGTGGTTTTTTAATTGATAAAAGTGAAGAAGAATAATATATATTTTTGTTAAGTTATTTTTTTTCTTCAATTATTATTTGCAGCTCAGATGGAATTATTGCGAGCTGAGGGGTGTTTTTTTGTCTCTCATTGACTAAATAAGTTTCAATTATGTGGGTCAAAAATTCTTTTGTGATATAGTGGGGAAGAATTTTTTTGATTTTCTTTTGACTCATAATTTTTTCAGCAAATGGGGTTGCTTCTTTCATTATTGTATCGGTATCAATCATTAAACGTAATATCTCTATTTCTTGATGTAGTGATGTAATAAAATGATTTATATTTTTTTGTTTTTGTATTCGATCATTAATCATAGTTATAATAAACTCATCTGTTGCATAATCAGCAAAAAGAGCATTTTCTGGTAATTTTGCACAACCTTGTTGTGATTGAGTGTTTTGAATTTTATTTTTAACTAAATCCATTATTTTTTTAATATCTTCTTCTTTAGCGATACAATTGTTGAGATATAAATGTTTGAATATTTCTTCATAAATAAGTACTTCCAAGCTAAATCGTGCAAATAACATTTGTCGAGTTCTACTAAGGTTCTCATTGCCTTGTAGCAATTGATGAGGAACTGTTCCACCTTTAGTTTTTATAGTACTGTCGATTTTATAATTTTTGCATAAATACACAATAAGATTAACTTTATTTTTTGTTTCGTCATTTATTGAGTCAATAACAGCTCTGTGCAGTCCGGTCATACCATATTCATTTGGTTGATTGACAAGATCAATATCATCATCTTTGTTATCTAGAAATTTTATAATGGTTGGCCAGTCATTATTGTTTACTGCCTCAATAAATGGATATTTAGGAAGTTTGGGTTGTATGGTCTCAGAAGAGCCAAATCTTTTTCTTATATTGGAAAGAGAAGAAGAAGGAGGTGTGTATTGCTTTTTGATAAGCTTTTTATTTAAGTTCGAATTGTTTCCAGGACTTGTATTATTTTCAAGGTTTCTAGGACTAGTAGTAGGACTACTATTATTTTCCATAACTCTAGGGCTAGTATTTTTATTAGGACTAGTATTTCTTGGGCTAGTCGGGGGTGTTGAATTAGGAGAACTATTTGTTGATAATGTTATCAAAGGAATTTTAGGGAATTTTTTTTCTGGGGATTCATTTTTTTTTGTTTCTTTAGAATCTTTTTTTTTCAAAGTTTTTTTTGATGATTTCTTTAATGGGTCCTTTGATAGTTCCATTGAATAAAAAGATTGTGTAATTGTTAGACAGGATATGATTAAAGACAAATAAATGTATGGCATAATTTCCTTTATCTCATTGTTTTTATATGTTTTGTACTATTATTACTTAAGTGAGCTTTGTTATATATCGAGGATTTTATAAGGATATTATGATTTTACTGAAGAATGTAATGTAAACCAGATTTTTTTTTCTAAAAATTCATCTGTTGCATAAGGAGGAAAGCATACATCTGGTGGTAATTCAGTGCTTTGATGATTGTTAATGGTGTTAAATTTTTCTTTTACTATTTTTATCATTCGCTCAATAATAGAGAAATTTATTTCTCCTTTTTGATGAGATTCTTTTGAAAAATTTACAACGTTATTTATTTCTATATCCAAGGTGCTTCGTGAGAATAATTGTTGTTGTAATGTGTCTAAATCTTTTTCTAAGGAGGGGTTTAATTTTTCTTGTCTATTTGTTTTGAGTATTTGAGACGCGAGTAGGCCGGTGTTGTTTCTTATGGTAAGATCAAGTCTATGATCGGGCAATAGTGCTTTTGTTAATTGATAATTACTATTTTTAATAGAAATATGAAAAATAGTTTCTCCTAGATGATTGCGAGGTTTATTTGGATCAAAAAACGGATCGCGCATAAAATTTATTATGGTTTGGGTGTTGTCATTTATCGCAGCAAATATGCAAGGTTGTATGATGCATGGTTGATTTGAGACAGAATTTATTTTTTTGGTTTCAATGACACTAGAACTTTTTTTGGTTCTTATGAGTCGTTTTTTTGGCTTTTCCATGCTGTGAATAGCACATAGAGTTGTAGCAAGATAAGCGATAAATAACAAATTACGCATTGAGTACGTTCCCTTAAATATGTTGTACGTTTATTACGTGGTGATTAAGTTTTTCTGTATCATAATGATTTTTTATAATTGAAGATAAAGAATTTTTTAAAGATAGATATACATATAATGGAGGAGAGAGTGGGATTCGAACCCACGATCCCGATCTCTCGGAATAACGGTTTTCAAGACCGCCGCATTCGGCCGCTCTGCCATCTCTCCATCTATGTATTTAAAAGAACTTTTTTTTGGTTATATGGCGCGCCCGGAAGGAGTCGAACCTACAACCTTCAGATCCGTAGTCTGACGCTCTATCCAATTGAGCTACGGGCGCATTAACCAAATCATGATAAATTTCAAAAATTTATACTACATCGCTTATATACTACCACATTGGGTGGTATCTTTCTGGTGGAGAGAGAGGGATTCGAACCCTCGTGCCCGATTTCTCAGACTCTTGCTTAGCAGGCAAGCGCTTTAGGCCGCTCAGCCATCTCTCCTATTTCTTTTCCCCAACAGCTGTATGCAAGCAGGAGAACTGTAATATATACAAAAGAATACTGTTATTTATTAATTTTTCAAGTAACATTGTAAATCTTTTATTTAAATATAACATTTTTTAAAGTATTGTATATTGTTTTTAGGCTGGGTTAAGCTGATGAACAATCCTTAGATTTGTGAATTAGGAGCATCTGATGCCATTTATTTTTGAGGTAAAGGTTTTTCCAGGTTCCCGTAAAAAAGGTTGGATTATTGATAAAACTGGTCGTTTAAAATGTTATATCAAAAGTCCTGCAGAAAATGGAAAGGCAAATGAAGAATTAATAAAAAGCCTTTCGCATGCTTTGAGCATTCCACAGGATTTGATTTCTATTGCGGGGGGTCTTCAGTCAAACAAAAAACGAATTCAGATTAATACAGATATGACATTTAATAAACTTTTAGAGCTTTTGGCTATTGACTGGCCAATGGATATGTTTAGTTAGTAGGGCTTTAAATATGCCATATTATAGATGGGTTGGTATTGATATTGTTGGAACTATAAAACGTGGTAAGCAAGCAGCTTATTCTTCTCAAGATTTATCGGATAAGTTGCTGTATCAGGGAATTGCCATGCTCAAAAGTAAAACAATATACACGCCATCCTGGTTTTGGCGGGTTAAGGTTAAAGATAAAGGAAATTTATTTCAACATAAAGCAAAGTTATTACGTGCGGGTTTGTTGTTGCCAAAAGCTTTAGAAATTGTTGCCCAGCAATCTCATAATCCTATTGTCTATGATATGTTGCTCAAAATTAGTCGTGATGTTCAGCATGGTTTGTCGTTTGCACAAACTTTAGCAAAGCATTCTACATTATGTGATCCTATAGTTAAAGTTATGCTTATTGCGGGAGACGAATCAGGCAATCTTACCAAAGCTATAGAAAATGTGGCGATTTATTATTACAAACAAGATGTTTTTAATAAAAGTATTCGATCTGTTCTTGCAATACCATTTTTAACGTTGTTATTTTTTATAGGAATTAGTTTATTTATTTTTATATTTATTATCCCGCGCTTTGTAGATATGTTTGGTTCTCTTCAACAAGAATTACCACCCTTAACACAATTTATGATTGGAATGAGTGATTTTATTCGTAGTTTTTCAATGGTTTATGTGGTGATAAGCATAGGGATAATTATTTTTTGTGGATATTATTATTGTAAGCATAAGAGTAGAAAAATTCGAGATGTATTTTTGGCTCAGGTGCCATTTTTGGGGGAGGTAGTGTGGCAATATCATATTAGTCAAATATTGCAGGCATTGTCATTGTTGCTGGCCAGTGGTATGACATTAGTAATGGCATTAAAAATAGTAAGTGATTCAGTTGATCATTCTCTTATAAAATCCCATTTTATACAGTTGCATGATGATGTTGCGCAAGGACAATTGTTGAGCAATGCAATGGCTATACGAGGAGGTTTTTTACCAGAAACTATAGCCTTAATACATATAGGACAAGAAACAGCCACAGTGGCTCAATCTCTTGAAAGTGCTGCTGTAGTCTATAATGATAGATTGGAAAATCAGTTACGCCGATTTGTCTTTTTTTTGCAACCAATAGTCATAATTTTGTTGGGATTATTAGTAACAATTCTTATTTTTGCTGTATACTTACCTATTATACAGTTATCTTATATTTTATAATAATATACAGATTGTCTTAAAGTTTATGATTTCGAATGATATGTTGAGGGGGACTATAATGGTATTTTGGATATTGTTACTACTTTTTTCTTGGTTTAATGGAGATTTAGCTCGAGAGAAAAAAAGTAAAAATGCGGCAAAAGTGCTTAATTTAGTCCCGTATATTGCAAATAGCCCGTCTATTATTAGTAATCGAGAATGGCAAGAGTTAGAATTAGATCGCTTGGTAGATTGTCTTGATCGTACAACTACCTCTTTTGGGCGTTGGGGTTTAGTGAAGCTATTGCATCCTATTGCAAATATGCAAGAACTCCACGAGCGAAGAGAAATTATTGCTTTTTTGGTCAATAATCCCGATAAAATGCATATTTTTCAGCAACAGCTTGAATGTATCAAACAGTTTGAAGAATCTTTATTGTCATATTGGGATGTTAAGGATCAATTAAAACAGGCGAGTAAACAGTTTTATTTTTCTTTGCCTTTTTTAAAAAAATCAAATGAAAGCAGTTTTGCCTTAAATGTGAGTATCGCTACGGAAGTGTTTAATTCAAGTCAGGTGCTTTTGAAGGAATTGGCATTTGGAGGTATTTCTGGTGAATATTTAAACTGGCTGTATGGAGATCAAGAAAAATTTAGTTTGTGGCGCGGTATTAAACAAGGTTTTGACGGGCCTTTACGGCAGCATTCTTTTGATCTTTTTGAATTGAAGTATTCCAAAGAACCTTATTCTTATAAGCATTATATAAAAGCTTTTGGTCCACAGGGATCGTTGGGCGATCGTTATGAATTGTTTTTAAAAGGTTACATTAATGATCTTGCAGGATTACTTTCTTTTTCTCAAGATATCCCAGGGGTTGGTAAAGTTGGTGCTTTTCTTATGGCAGCAGTACCGACGCTGTTTTATGATTATCGGTTTGTTTTTTCGATTATGGTGATAGGTAGACGTCTTATGAAGATGAATCGTTTGCTTAATGAACTACAAGCGCGCGTATCTGATGTAGCATGTTGTTTTGATTCTATAATAAAATTACGCAAACTTATAGTGAATGAGGGACTGGGCCTTGCTCCGTATTTTAGTCGGGATAACTATGATGATGTTTCCCAAAATATCGTTACTTGTTTATTAACGCAGCGATTTTTACCAAAAAAGAAATATTTTTATTCTCGAGGTCATGTGTTAACGATGCATTTGGCAATTAAGCAAGCTAAAAAATCATTAATTCCTTTGCTGCATTCAGTTGCTTTTATTGACGCATATTGTTCTATTGCAAAATTGTACCAAGAAAGCCAAAAAAATTCAGTGGCGTTTAATTTTTTAGAAATAAGAGAGTCTCATCAACCATTTTTACATTATGAACAGGCGTGGTTGCCTTTATTGTCGTCTCAACAAGTAATTGTTAATGATCTTATGTTGGGGGGAGACAATGATCCTGGTAAAATTATTATTACCGGACCTAATGGTGGTGGAAAATCAACTGTTTTAAAAACGTATGGTGTTTTAGCAATATTATCTCAGGGATGGTGTATTACTCCTGCAAAAAAAGGATGTCAAAGTTTATTTACGAGTATTAAAACAGGTCTTTGTCCTAAAGAAAATTTGTCCAAAGGATTATCAACATTTATGGCAGAGAAAAAGGCAATGACAGAGATATTTAATGATATGCTTGATTTAGAAAATCATGGAGGTACGATGTTGGCACTTATTGATGAACCATATAAAGGTACTGTTGACACTGAATCAGCTAAAAGGATTTATCAATTTGGTAAAGATGTTGCAGGATTTTCACGTGCATTGATTGCAATTGCTACACATACAGAAAAGCCGATTGATTTAGAAATTGATACAAACGCTATTTTTGGTAATTATCAGGTCAAAATAGAAGAAATATCACCTTATAATTTTGAACGTTTATTTAAATTAGAAAAAGGACCAGCTTTATGGTGGTTTACAGATGAAAGTAAGCGTAGTCGATTTATTGATTGGATTGATGTAGGTTCTATTTTGTCTTAAGTAAGTTGTGTAAAATTTTTATTTGGTAGCGTTTAATAGGCTTTTTTTATTGACGGATAGGGCGCTTTGAAGTATTCTGATGATGATATTTGAAAAATAATGTCCACCGTTGTTAAAAAGCTATGGTGCACTATGCCGGGGTGGCGAAATGGCAGACGCACGAGACTCAAAATCTCGCGATGGTAACATCATGTCGGTTCGAGTCCGACCCTCGGCACCAAACTTTTACCCCATCTATGCTGATGCTTAGGCGGGGACCTTGTTTAAGAGAGAGTTATATGGAGTTAAGCTGTGTTTTTTGTAAAATTCTTACTGGTCAATTACCAGCTAAAGTAATAAAGCAAACAGATAATCTTATTGTTATTGATAATATTGCTCCAAAAGCTGCTATTCATTATCTTATAATTCCCAAAAAACATGTTTCAGACATTACGGCATTAACCCCTGATGATGCAATGCTTGCAGGTGAGATAGTGCTCATGACTAAAGAGCTTTCAGCAGATCTATCTGGTTCGCAAGCGTTTCGTATTATTGTTAATAATGGTGCTGATGTAGGACAGAGTGTTTTTCATTTACATTTTCATTTTCTTGCTGGTCAAAAAATGTTGGATTATTAAATTTGGTACCTTAAAATAAAAAGAGCTGGTTATAAACCAGCTCTTTTTTTATAGTTGTATTTCTTTGTTTGGATAATCAGGTTTATTTTTTAACTCATCTTGATAGAAAATATAGAGCCCGGTAAGAACAATCATAATTGATAAGTAGAAATGCCAGGATATTGTTTCTTGAAAAAATGCCCAGCCATAGAGTGCTGCAAAAAGTGGGCTTAAAAAGCTTGTAAAAGACATAAATGTTGCAGAATATGTTTTTAAAAGGCTGGCATAAATATTGTGGCATAAAATATTGCTAATAAAGATCATAATTGTTAATCCTTTGCAGAAAGCATAAGGATCAGTTATATTCATTGGTCCTTCAATAATATATGAAGTAAAGAGAGAAAGCACTCCCCCTGTAGCCATACAAATACCATTAACAATAGAGGTATCATAATTTTTATAACGTACTAATTTTTGAATGAGTATCCAGCTGTAACAATGTAATGATACAGAAATTAAAAGAAATACTTCATAGCGAGAAATGCACAAAAATTCACCTAACGTTGCTTCCGCTGGGCTTGATGAGATAAGTATAGGAAGCATGCCCATAAGGCCTATAGAAAGACCAAACCATTGTTTTATAGATAATCGTTCATTGAAGAGAAAATAGGCATAAAGCGCAGATAAAAATGGCGATAAATTATAAAAGAATGATGTTTTCCAGACAGGAAGTACATCTAAAGCGTATAAGCGTAAGCCATAAGTAAGATACATTCCTAAAATAGTTATTTGTGCAAATGTCCAAAAATGTTTTTTGTGAAAAACAAAACGGTTAGATGCCGCAAAGTATTGATAAATAAGCAAAATGCTTCCAGCAACAAACATTCGCGCACCGGATAAAAATAAAGGTGTAGTGAAGCTTAAAAGATATTTACCCATAGGAAATGAAGTCGCAAAAAGAGCTTGTAAGAGAATAATAAAAGTCATAATGTTTGTACCTACTTGAATTGAAAAAAGATGCTATTATACTGTGCAAAATTATTTAAATATTAAAATTGCTATAATCATTATTATATCGTTTCTTTATTTTTTTTCTATAATGTTAAAGTGCGTAATAAAGTTAATAGGTATAATATGATGATATATAATTTTAAAATAAAGTAGGCGTATGAATTTAATAGTTTTTATTACTTGTATAGTATTATCTTTGTTTTCAACAATTGTTATGAGTTATGTTTCGCTAGCAACGCCGATTGGCCCGTGGATTGCTCCGACTCTTGTTTTTATTGCTCTATTGATATCTAAAATTTTTACTAAAATAAATAATACGTCCATGGTGTATGTAGTATCGGGAGCATCTATTGGTGGTATTATGGCTACTGCATGTGCATTTTCATTTCCTACAATTTATTTTTTGGATCCAGGATTATTTAATACCTGGATGAGTTCACCGTTATTTTTTAGTAGTATGCTTTGTTGTTTTTCTTTTTTAGCTGGTGCGTTTGGTATTGTGATAGCAGATATGTCAGAGCATATTTTAATTGATCAACAAAATTTAGCGTTTCCGATTGGAAATCTTATTCATAAAATGATTGCAGCGCAGAATCAAATGCGTAAAGCGTATGAGTTGATGATAGGTTTTGCCGTTGCAGCATTTTTTTCTTTGTTACAAGGAGGCATAGTCTGTGCCGCTGCGGTAATGCCAAAATCAGTAACCTTAGTCTCGGCAACAAGGTTATCTATTGTTTCACTGCCTCGTATGGTAATTAATTTGGATATTGCTCCCATGATTTGGGCAATTGGTTTTGTTACAGGACATGTTATAGCGTTACCTTTAGCGGTGGGCGCGTGCGCTAATATTTTTTTGGTGACTCCTGTGCAAGAGTTATTTTTTCCTTATATATCCTCTATGGAATTTACTCTTGCGTTTTGTAGTGGTATTGTTTTTTTTATTACGTTCATGAGTATTGTTGATATGCCAAAAAATATTATTAACGGAGTAAAAAATTATTTTTCTAAAGTTGTAGATAGGCATGTTTTAGGGACAAATTTTTTTCATAATACAGATATTGCATTTTCTGTTTTTATTGTAATCGGATTAATTTTATTTTTATCATATTTTCAGTTTTCTTGGTATGTGCAATTATATTTAATTGTCTGTAGCATTATTACTACCTATCAAATTGCTTCAATTGCTGGGCGAATTGGGCTTGCATTGCTGGGAAGATTTGCAACGTTTGTGATGGTTCCAGCTATGCTTATTTTTAATATTAATTATGTACAAATTGTTTTAATTGCAACATTTGTTGAAATAGCAGGAGGTGTTGCGGCAGATGTTTTATTTGGTCGTAAGTTAGCGCAATTATCAGATGTTTCTCGCGTTATAACACGAAGATATCAATTATTGGGCTTAGCTATAGCTTCACTCAGCATTGGCATTGTATTTTGGTTACTTATTAATCATTTTGGTCTTGGTTCTTCTGAATTATTTGCGTATCGTGCACAATCACGGCAGTTGCTGATTCAAGCTAAACATTTTGATTATATAGTGCTTATTATAGGTGCATTGTTTGGATTAGTTTTACAACAAATTCGTCTTAATCCAATGCTGGTTTTAGGGGGATTATTAATGCCTTTAGATATTACTATGGGATTGGTAGCGGGAGGTTTGCTTGCGGCCATTACACATGATAAAGAAGAATGGTATCCATTTTGGTCAGGAATTTTTGCGAGTAATTCTTTGTGTATGTTGTTGCGTGCATTAATTTGACTTGTTCTAGGTGATTGTTATCCTTTCATAAAATATTTTTAATTATGAGAGGATGGAATGAAGCGTATATTATATAATGTGTTAATGTTGATTTGGTGTGCGCATAGTTTAGGTGCGATAGATTATAGTTACGATCCTATTCTTGTTGTGGTGTTAATGGTAAAAAATGAGGAAACGGTAATGCGTGCAACTTTGCAGCCATTTGTTGATGGCGGAGTTAATTCATTTTTTATTTTTGATACTGGTTCTACTGATAAAACAATTCAAATTACAGAGGAATTTTTTGCTGAACAGGGTGTAACGCAAGGATACATAGAGCAAGAACCGTTCATTGATTTTGCTACTTCTCGTAATCGGGCGCTTGAGTTAGCACAAGAAAGATTTCCTCATGCAGCATTTATGGTTATGCCTGATGCGGAGTGGTACATTAATGATGCGCGGGCATTAGTTGAATTTTGTGAACTATGCTTGCAGCGAGGAGATACATATTCTTCTTATCTGATACATATTATTAATGAAGCCTTGGATAATTATACGTGCAGATTACTAAGATGTAATCAAGGTGTTCGGTTTTTTGGTGTAGTTCATGAAGTTGTTATTCAGTCATTGTCTATTCAGGTGCCTGCATCTATTTATTTTGAATATTTGCCTGAATCAAAAGGGCGTGAAAAAACAATGCAGCGTTTTGTGAGAGATCGTGAATTATTGCTTAAAGAGTATTATAATAAGCCGTGGTGTACGCGTACATTATTTTATCTTGCGCGTACCTGTGAAGATCTTGGTAATTGGCAAGAAGCATATCATTTTTACAAAATACGTGTTGATATGGTTGGATGGGATGAAGAAGATTTTATAGTAAAGTTTCGTTTAGCTGAAACTATTAAAAAACTATTGTTATATTCAGAAAGTAGTAATGAATATCAATGGTCAGAAGCTATGGACTATTATATGCAGGCATATCAAATGCGTCCTCATCGTGCAGAGCCGTTGATAGGTATTGCTGATTATTATGTAGCGATAAATCAAATGGCTTCGGCTTTTTTATTTGCTCGTCATGCAGCAGAAATGGAATATCCGATTAATGATGTTTTGTTTGTTGAAAAATATTTATATAACTATTACCGTTATGAACTTCTTGCGCGGTGCGCGTGGTATATTAATGAATTTGTTATTGGAGCAGCAGCTGCACGTAAAGCATATGAAGCATATCCTGATTATAAATATGCACGTATTAATATGGAATGTTATCAAAGGTTAGAACAAGAATTATCTGTTGCATAATATTGTAGAAAACATTAAAAGAACCTTGCTGTTTTTTAGCAAGGTTCTTTTTTGGTTAAAAATTATTATTTTATGCACAAAGTCGTGAGTATTGAACTGATATTGTTGATAAATAAATGGCTTCCTGATACTCATTTGCGGCAGGGGCGATTCGTTTTATTTGAAAAATAGCCCACGGTCCGGTAATTTGGGTTGGATTGAGTGAAATTGGCACGCTTATTTGTATTAAATTATTGGGGCCTATTGGTTGGGTGACCGTAAAGTCTGGTGAAACTTGTGTGTCTGCAAATCCTGTTGCCGGAGGTTGTATGCCAAGTTCATTACCAGAATTTTTATAATCAGCCTGAAGCTGAATTTTTGCTTGATCACCGATAGTTGGAAATTGGGAAACAAGGAAATGTAAGATAACGGTGACTGGTTGTGTTGTGTCAAGGTCATTAGGTATGTTAAAATTTGCTCCTACGGTATACTTAATATTAGGATCATCAGGAAAGAGTTCCCATCCGTTTACCGATGCTGTTTGATCATCTGGTCCATAGGGATAAAAAAGAGTAGCTATTTCCAGCCCGCCTTCGGTATTTATACCGGTGAGTTGATTTGCATTTAAAAATAATTCATTAAGTCCACATCCACCAGTAGCGCCAGTTGACCCTGTTGTACCCGTAGCACCGGTTGCTCCTGTTATGCCGGTTGCACCCGTAGAACCAGTGGCTCCTGTTGGGCCAGTTATGCCAGTGACTCCAGTAGCGCCGGTTGCTCCTGTTATACCAGTAGCACCAGTAGGGCCAGTAGGGCCAGTGGTTCCAGTATTACCAGTGGCACCGGTAGCGCCAGTAAGTCCTGTTTGCCCTGTTATGCCGGTTGCACCCGTAGAACCAGTGGCTCCTGTTGGGCCAGTTATGCCCGTAGCGCCAGTAGGTCCTGTTGGACCTGTTATTCCGATTGCGCCTGTTGCACCGGTAATGCCTGTGGGCCCGGTAGTACCAGTAGATCCAGTTGCTCCTGTTATGCCGGTTGCGCCTGTTGCACCAGTAGGTCCTGTTTGTCCAGTTGTGCCGGTTGCTCCAGTAGGTCCTGTTGCACCCGTAGCACCAGTGGATCCAGTTGTGCCAGTGACTCCTGTAGCACCGGTTGCGCCTGTTGCACCAGTAGGTCCTGTTATACCAGTTATACCGGTAGCACCAGTGGACCCTGTGATGCCTTGAAGGCCAATTGCTCCGGTAGCCCCAGTGGCTCCGGTAACTCCAGTTGCGCCTGTTTGTCCAGTGTGTCCCCGATGGCCTCTGCGCCCCCGAGGTCCTCGTGGGCCGTAATAGCATTCAAAAGATCCATATTTTTTTTCTTTGCAGGTAATTGCTTCTTCATTAGTATCAAGGATCTCAAAAAACAATTCGTCTGCATTTATATTTTCATCGACAATATCAACGGCTTTTCCGTTGTTTGTTGTCATCTTTATAAAGGCATTATCTTCATTAATAGCTTCAGTATAGTTTTCTAGGTAATTAAGAATAAGGTTAAAGTCAGATTCGTTTAAAAATAGCAGATGTGCTTTTTTGAGCAAAACAATAGCATCTTGATTTGCTTTATTGATTGTTTTTAGAGAGCAAGTATGTTGAGGTTTTTCAAGCATAGCAAGTAGTTTTTTTAAATTATTTGATAGGTTTTCAGGTTGAGAAATAGAGCAGATAAAATCTATGGTAGATTTATATTTTTCGGGTAAATGAACGGCAGAAATTGGTAACGATGTGCTTGCGTGCGCAAAATGTGAGTTGATAATTCCTGCAACTAATAATAGAAATGATAATCGTTTGATCATTGAAACTCTCCTTTGTGTAAAAGCTGTATGTTGAAAAATATGTACTATGGTTAAGGATTAATAAAATCTCACAAAACAAATTTGTGAGATTTTATTAAAAGTTTAATTATGTTGGATTATCAATAGCAAGCAAGCATACGGTAATCGATCCGGTAGTTGCTTCGCTGACAATTCCTGCAGTTATGTTATATACCATGATTGTTGTAGATGTTGGTGATGTTGAAACAATTTCAGCCGTATAGGTTTCAGTAGAAGGATGAGCGGCAATTTGTTTAAGAGAAACTTGTACTATTGGTGTAGTGGCAAATAAGTCGGGTGGGTAAAGAAACGTAATTCCTCCAGCTGTATAATCTTGCCAGTCAGTTAAGAATGGGAGATATACTATTTCCATTGTACGATCTGTTTGTATCATACGACTTAAAAAACCAAAAGTTGGATCAGCATAATTTGATGATGTTGAAAGTAATATTAATGCTGTAAAAATATATTTTGTAAGATTCATCTGTTTCCTTATCTTTTCAGATTTATGTACAAATACGAGTATATTTAAAAACAAACATGCATAAGTAAATATCTTTGTTATATTCTGTACCGCTTGTTGGTGCAACTCTTGATAAAGTAAGATATCCCCAATTTTTGCCTACCATTTTTGAGCCATCTAAAGTTATTGAGGTGGTGATATGTCTTAAGTTAAGTTGTCCGCCAGCTCCTCCGGTGGGTTCAACAATACTAAAGTTGCCAGAAGTTAATGTTTCAGCAAATCCTGTTGCCGGAGCAGATGAACCAATTTCAACTCCTGATGCTGCGTAATCTGCTTGAACTTGTACGTTTGCTACGTTTCCTGAACTTGCAGAAATTCTATCAATCATAAAGTGGATTTCTAAAGTAATAGGGCTTGCCGTATCCAAGTCTTGTGGTAGGCCAAAGTCAGCACATATTGGCATAAATGTAGATCCGCTTGGATTGAGTTTCCATGCAGTAATAATGGGTCCATTAGTGGTAGTGCCATAGACTTTAGTAAAAGTTATGGTTGGATTTCCCGATGAGTTGCTTGCCATCATAAATTCATTGATAAATAGTTGACCTTTTCCGCATCCTCCCGTCCCGGTAGCGCCGGTAGCGCCCGTTGGTCCGGTTTGGCCGGTGTTGCCAGTTGATCCGGTTGCACCTGTAGCTCCGGTAGATCCAGTTATACCAGTAGCGCCGGTAGCGCCCGTTGGCCCGGTTGGGCCAGTGTTGCCAATTAATCCGGTCGAACCTGTAGCTCCCGTAGATCCAGTTATGCCAGTAGCTCCGGTAGTGCCCGTTGGCCCGGTTGGGCCAGTGTTACCAGTTAACCCGGTTGCACCAGTAGCGCCGGTAGCACCCGTTGGTCCCGTTCTGCCAGTGTTGCCTGTGACACCAGTTGCTCCTGTTGGACCACGGTGGCCACGATGACCTCTGCGTCCTCGAGGACCTTTTTCTTTGCAGCAAAATGAATTATTTTGCGGTAATCTTTTTTGATAGATTTTTAGATAAGGATAGAGAGAATAAAAATCTTTTTTATTTAAAAATAAATTTTTAACTTTCTCTGATAAAAATAATTCATCTTTTGATGGTATTAAATCAGAATCATTTGTGTGTAAAGAGTGTGACAGTATTATAGAGAAGAACAGAAGAGAAAATAACATTTTTCGGGTCATTAGCGCCTCATTTGTATCAATTGTTTTTATATGGTTAAGTTGTAAAAAAAATTCACAAGAAAAGTAAACAATTCTCTTGTGAATTTTTTGATGTGAGTGTTTAAGTAATTGTGCTTATGGCTTTATGGTATAGCACAGATGCGTGAATACTGAACTGATATTGTTGAAAGATATATTGAATCAGGATAGCCTGCTGTATCAACTCTATATACTTGCATAAATGCCCAGTCACCTGTTATTTGCGTTATATCGAGTGGTATTGCTATGCTTATTTGTCTTAAGTTTGAATCATTAGGTGCAGAAATAGGTGGTTCGATTACCGCAAAAACAGGAGATGTTTGTGTGTCAGAAAATCCAGTTGCAGGAGCTTCAACGCCTAAGATGTCGTTTGAATTTCTGTAATCTATATTGAGTTGTATTTGCGCGTTGCCTACACTGCCGTTGTGTGCAATTAAAAGGTGAAGAATTACTGTTACTGGTTGAGTGGCATCAAGATCATTAGGTATATTAAAATTTGCGCCTACTGTAAAACGTGAACCAAAGATATTTGGCTGCAGTTCCCATCCGTTAACTATTGCATTTTGAGAATTATTCCCATAAGGAAACAGCCCAACGGGAGAAGATCCTCCTTCTCCAACTATTCCTGTAAGCATATTTGCATTTAAAAATAATTCATTTACTCCACAAAATTCAGGTCCAGTAGCGCCTATTGCACCCGTAGCGCCTGTGTTACCAGTAATGCCTTGAATCCCTGCTGCTCCGGTAGCACCAGTAGCTCCGGTATGTCCCCTATGTCCTCGGCGGCCACGTTTGCCTTTGCAGCAATTTAAAAAATCTTTAGGACAGCTTCGGTTTAATTTTTTGTTTTTCTTAATACGGTGAAAATATTTATGACGTGATATTTTGGATAATGGAATTTCAGTAGTATGTTTTTTAGTTATACTATCAAAGCTATCTTCTTCCTGAAGAGTAGTTCCATATTCTTGAAGATAGTCATAAACAATATTGTATTCTGATTCTTTGTTAAAAATATTTTTTATCTCTTTTAATAATACAAGAGCGTCGGTTGTTGCATTTTGAACTAACTTTAAAGAGCAACTATTTTTATCGTTTTGAATAACAAGGTAAAGAGCTTTTAATGTTGGAGATAATTGATCGGGGTGAGCCTTATTATAGATAAGATTGATAATATATTTATATTTTTTAGATAAGTTAGCTGAGGAAATAAGATGGAATGGGGTGTTTGTAGTCGTATGTATAGTAGGTAAAGACATTATGCATGCAAGTGCTATCAAGAATATAAATTTTTTCGTCATGAAAACTCCTTTTTTAGTGAATTTATTATGTAGTGAAGTTAACATGACCTTTAGTTGTAAACAATATTTTTTTATTGTTGCTTAATTTATTGTACTTCGCCAAACAAGAAAAGCTTCAATAAAGTCTATTAATTCCCCATCAAGAACTTTGTCTGGTTGAGGAGATTCAAAATTTGTACGATGGTCTTTGACCATTTTATAAGGATGGAGTACGTATGATCGGATTTGTGATCCCCATTCGATTTTTCTTTTTTCAATGTTAGCGCTCAGCTTTGCATCTTGTTCGTCTTTCATTTTTTGAGCAAGTTTTGCATACAGCATTTTCATAGCAAAAGCTTTATTTTGTTGCTGAGAGCGTTCGTTTTGGCATTGTACCACAATATTTGTTGGTAAGTGTGTAATGCGTACTGCCGAATCTGTTTTATTAACATGTTGTCCTCCCGCTCCGCTTGCACGATAGGTATCGATACGTAAATCCTTTGGATCTATAGTTACCTGAAGATCGGGAACTTCTGGAGTTATGAGAATGCTGGTAAAAGATGTATGTCGACGTTTGTTTGAATCAAAAGGAGAGATTCTTACTAAGCGATGGACGCCATGCTCACTTTTTAAGTATCCATAAGGATTTTTTCCCCGAATAAAAAGTGTTACAGATTTTATACCAGCTTCTTCTCCTGGTTGATAATCGATAGTATCTACATAAAAATTGTTGCGTTCGCAAAAACGATAATACATCCGCAATAGCATGTTTGCCCAGTCTTGAGATTCCGTTCCTCCTGCTCCTGCATGAATATGGATAAAGCAATGAGAGGCATCACTCGGTTCGTGCAATAAAAGGTGTATCTTAAAAGCTATAACCTTTTTACGTAATTGCGATATTTCGGAAGATATTTTTGTTAATTCCGATTCATTGTCACCAAATAGTTCAACAAACTCACTCAGGTCTTTATGGTTAGCTGTTATTTCAAGATACTGTTCTCGTAATAATCGGACTTGTTGGAGTTCTTTTAAAATATCTGTTTGTTTTTCGTTTTTCCAAAATTCTTCTTCTTGAGAAATTGCTTCAAGAGTTTGGAATTTTTTGTCAAGTTGCGTGTTATTATAGAAGTTTGTAATAGTTTGAATATCAGGCGTCATATCTTTGAGTTGTTCGTGAAGGTCGTCTTTAAGCATTATAGCCCTTTGTTTTAGGTAGATTATTTATTTTTTAGTATATCAGTAAGGAGGTTAAAAGATAAGTTGATTGGACATAGGGTATGTATATAAAATAAATATACAAAAAAAGGTAGGCTAAGGGTTTTAGTTAAAAAGGGATTAATGGTGTTTTATATGAAAAGTTTTTTTCTTAAAGGGTAAGGTTATATATATTTTGTGATTATGAATGATTATATATATTATATACATATAATAGTAAAAATATCTTTATCCTAAAAAAGGCATTTTTAGGCGATAGTTATAAGAAGTTTTTATTATGATTGATCTTTGATGTATTTGTGGGGGATTTATTATAAAGTAAAACTATTTTTTAGAGAAAAAATCGAAAAAAGTACGGTTTCTATGGTTTTGTTCCTTTAAAGATATGGTTTTATAAAAAAAATTGTTCAGGTTTTTCAATAGTAGTTGCTACAGAGATTCATGGGTTATAAAGCGTCGGATTTGCTGATCAGATCGATCTATTCATGCGAATAGTAGTTGTTAAAAGTTTCGTATTATTCATTAAATAGGCATACGGCTGATGGGGCTTACAAATTTTTTTTTAAAAAAGTTTAAAAAAAGTGTTGACTTAGTGTGAAATAGGTTTATAATTTTCAATAACAATTGATTAAAACGTTTTCAACAACCGCAAATCAATCGTGATTTAAAAAAGTTTTGAAATGTAAAAGTTCTTTGAAATACACAAGAAAAATTTCGTATCTATCGATTTTCGATAGGATCCCAGTTCAATTCAGTGATGAAGAGTTTGATCTTGGCTCAGAATGAACGCTGGCGGCGTGCCTAACACATGCAAGTCGAGCGAGAAAGCTCCTTCGGGAGTGAGTACAGCGGCGGACGGGTGAGTAACACGTAAGAATCTGCCCCATAGTGAAGAATACCCTTGAGAAATCGAGGTTAATACTGCATAAGTCCCTTCGGGGAGAAAGACGTCTTTTATGTCGTCGCTATAGGATGAGCTTGCGGACTATCAGCTTGTTGGTGAGGTAAAGGCTCACCAAGGCTATGACGGTTAACCGGCCTGAGAGGGTGTACGGTCACATAGGCACTGAGATACGGGCCTGACTCCTACGGGAGGCAGCAGTGGGGAATATTGCGCAATGGGCGAAAGCCTGACGCAGCGACGCCGCGTGGAGGATGAAGGTCTTCGGATTGTAAACTCCTGTC
>Ga0070665_100001001_pt1 | contig 35846 bp, 26 predicted proteins | sample KBSS13metaG_FD_65862 | JGI IMG/M metagenome (GOLD analysis project Ga0070665, IMG submission 65862) | Switchgrass rhizosphere microbial communities from Kellogg Biological Station, Michigan, USA - KBS S1-3 metaG | ecosystem: Host-associated > Plants > Roots > Rhizosphere > Soil ... | reverse complement strand
CTGCTTTCGGACACATTTGCCTTCTCCCTGCCGAACGTGGCCGCTGACGTGCACCTCCTCGCTTCGGATAACTCCGGAGATTTCTGCTCGTGCTGAAGAAAGTGCTCATCGTGGACGACTCGCCGGCTCAGGTGAAGCTCATGCAGGGCTTCCTCGAACACGAAGGCTATCAGCCGGTTGGTCTCAACGATCCGTTGCGCGTCGAGGAAACGATCCACACCGTGAGGCCCAGCGTGATCCTTCTGGATGTGGTGATGCCGGAACGCAACGGTTTCCAGGTTTGCCGTGAGCTTAAAGGCAGTTCGGAGTTTCAAAGCATCCCAGTGATCTTGGTCACTTCGAAGGATTCGAGCAGCGACAGGTATTGGGGCGAACAGCAAGGCGCTGACGCGTACGTCACCAAGCCTTTTACAAAGGACGAATTGCTTCGTGCCATTCGCCGTTTTGCTTAGAACGAATGAACCGATGACTGAAGACTTCCAACTCGCACCGCTTCCGCCAGACGCCGACACGGCGGAAATGCTTGAGGCCATCGGCCCGCTCGAAGAGCGTCCGGCCGAATCGCAGTACTGCGTGTTCCGCAGCGGCCGCGAACGGTTCTGCCTTCCAGTGCTCGACGTGGAAGAAGTTCTTGAGTGGCCGATCGTTACCAAGCTTCCGCTAGCTCCCGGCTACATGATGGGTGTTTTCAACTTGCGCGGCGCAATCGTTCCGCTGATCGACATTGCGATTACGGAAGGCCGTCGTCCCGGCCTGCATCCCAAACATGTCGTTGTCGCCTCCCTGCGCGGTGATAACCATCATGAAGACATTCGCATCGCCATCGCTTCGGACGAAGTGGTCGGCACCTACTCGGTCACGTCCGAAGACATGCTCCGGCAGGCGCCGGAAAATGTGCCGCACTGCGTTGGCATGCTGCGCCACGACGATCGGCTTGCTCTGGTTTTGGATCTACCAAGGCTTCTGGAAAATTTTCCGGGGCCGTCAATTTGAGTTTATGAGGCGAAGCCGCGTCCCCGGCTTCGTCCGCTGATAAGTTTGGGAGGCAGTGATGAAATCGCGATTGAGTGGCACCATCTGGATGCTGATTGGCCTGAACGCCGCAGCCTATGCAGCGGCGGTTTACCTCGCCTTCAGCGCAGGCAAACAAGTCGGTGGCGGCGCGACGGAAAGCATGGGCCTGTTCATCTCCATAGGCGTCGCGGTGGTCGCCAGCATCATATTGGCGTGGCGCCTCGGCGGCATTGTCGCGCCGGTGCAGCAGCTGGCCGAATTCTCGGAGCGGCTGGCCGCGGGTGATCCTCGCGCGCGCGCCGATGTGCAGTCCAATGACGACTTCGGCTACATCGCGGAAAATCTGAACCGCGCCGTCGCCAAGGTCTCTAAAGCCAACAGCAACCAGGAGGCGACCGAATCGCTGCAGCGCAGCATCACCGAGCTTTTGGCCGTCATCAATCAGGTTGCCCGCGGCGAACTCGCTTTGCGCGGCAAGGTTACCAACGACGCTCTCGGCAACGTCACCGACTCCATCAACTACATGCTGGACAACTTCACCAAGGTGCTCGAGCGCGTTCGCAAGGCCGCGATGGAAGTCACTGCTTGCTCCAACAACATTCTCGTCGCAGCCGACGAGATGCAGGCCGGTGCTACCCAACAAGACCAGGAAATCACCAACACTTCCAGCGCCGTGGAAGAGCTCACGGTCTCCATGAAACAGGTTTCGAACAACGCAGAAGCCAGCGCCGAAGCCGCTCGACGGGCGCTTGACGCCGCCGAACAGGGCAACCGCGCCGTACGCGACACGCTCGAAGGAATGCAGCGTATCCGCTCTTCCGTGCAAGCCACCGCGAAGAAAATCAAATCGCTCGGTGACCGTTCGCTGGAAATTTCGGAAATCATCAACGTCATCAACGACATCACGGAACAGACCAACCTGCTCGCACTGAATGCCGCCATCGAAGCCGCTCGCGCCGGTGAAGCGGGCCGCGGTTTCGCGGTCGTTGCCGACGAAGTCCGCAAGCTCGCCGAACACTCCCGCAGCGCCACGAAGGATATCGCGGCCCTCATCAAGGCAATTCAGGCCGAGACGAACGAAGCCGTGGTCGTCATGGAAGAAGGCACCAAGGAAGTCGAATCCGGCGCAACGCTTGCGGACCAAGCCGGCCGCGCGCTCGATGCGATTTCCAGCGTCGTCCGCCAATCCGCTGAACTCGTTCAGGAAATCTCTCTCGCTTCCAAACAACAGGTGCGCGGCACGGAAGGTGTCGCCCACGCCATGCAGATCATTTCCAACATTACGCGCCAGACCTCGCAAGGTACGCGGGGCACCGTCGCAACGGTCAGCCAGCTCGTCAAACTTTCCGATCAGCTCAACGAAGCGCTCTCACAGTTTCGGGCGGCCCAAAAACAGTCTGGTTCGGTCAATGCCTCCGCGGTCGAGCAGCACGACGACCGGCAAGTTCCCGTCGCCGCTCTCCGCTAGGAGGTGGTAGCTCTGGCTTTGAAACACGCGAGGGCTCATATCGCAAAGCGCAAGCGAGCCTTCACTGAACTAACACGAACTAGAACGCGCGATCGAGCACCAAGGGCGACCCTGTGAGTTTGACTGAACACGAATTGAGTGAAATCCGCATGCTGATTGAGGAGCGCACGAGCATCCGGTTCGACGAATCGCGAGAGCGGTTCTTCTCCACTCGTGTGCGAGAGCACATGGTGCGCAAGGGGCATGCTCGGGGCACCGACTTGCTCCGCTCCATTCGCAAAACCAATTTTGAATTCCAGTCCCTGCTCGAATCGCTGCTCACCCAGGAAACGTCGTTCTTCCGTTACCCAGGCGTCTTTGAAGCTTTTGAAAAGCGCATTCTCCCGGAGCTGCACATCAAGAAATTCTGGAAAAATCCGCGCTCACTCCGCATCTGGAGCGCCGGTTGCTCCACCGGTGAAGAGCCCTATTCCATCGCTATCACCATCGCCGACGCAATTTCTTTCTCCGATGCGTGGAACGTCGAAATTCTTGCTACCGATATCGGCCGCAACGCCCTCGCCACCGCCGAACGCGGAGTCTACTCCGGCCGCAGCATCGCCAGCGTCAACGAACGGCAGCTGGCAACGCATTTTCAGCCCGTCGAAGGCGGCCAGGAAGTCCGTCCTCGCCTCCGCCGAATGGTCAATTTCGTCCACATGAATCTGAACAACGGCGTTTACGTCGGCAAACTGGACGTCATCTTCTGCATGAACGTGTTGATCTATTTCTCGGAAGAACGCCGCCGCGAACTCGTTCAGCACTTTTATAACGCGCTCGAGCCGGGCGGCTACCTTTTCCTCGGCCACTCCGAGTCCATTTCCAAAATGCCCGTGAAGTTTCAAGCCATCGTTCTCAACGACTGCCTTCTCTATCGCAAGCCCACCGCGGAAGAGGCTCAGAAGGCCGAGCTCGTGACGGAGGGCAAAGCGTGAGCCAGCCGCTCGATCGCGAATCCACCGAGATCTTCCTTCAGGAAGCTTCCGAACACCTGCAGTATCTGCGGGAATACATCGGCGTGCTTCAGGAGATCGAGCCGCGTCGCGAAGACCTCGAGCGCCTCTACATCGCCGCGCATACGCTCAGCGGAACGTCCGCCAGCTACGGCTTTCCCCGTTTTTCGGAAGTTGCAGCGAAGCTCGCTCACGTCTTTCAGTACGCCACGCAAGCCTCTCTCGGCGAAGATCTCCACGGGCCGCTCACCGAATTTCTCTCAGACGGAATTTCACTGCTGGAAACCGATCTTCTCGAAATCAGCGATACCGGTGGTGAAATCGTCGAAGATATCACCGCGTTCAAGGAGCGCTATCGCTTCGCGTTCCCTGCCGAACTAGCTCCGCTTGAATACAGCCCTGCCGCGGTTCAGGATGCGCAGGAAGCCACACAGGACGAATCATCTCTCGCACCCACCGGCTCCTATTTCGATTCACTTCCCGAAGACGATGACGTTCCCGCCGAAATTCTCGAGTTCTTCCAGCCTGAAGCTGAAGAGCATCTGCAAATCGTCAGCGATTGCCTGCTCTCGCTCGAAGCCAATCACAGTCCCGAAGAAATCAACAAGCTTTTCCGCGCCATTCACACCGTGAAGGGCTCCGCGGCGCAAGTCGGCCTGAAGCGGCTCGGCGGTATCGCCCATCGCGTCGAGGATTTGATCGGCCGCCTGCGCGAAGGTGAACTCGAACCGAGCGCCCAGGTTATCGATCTCTGCCTCGAATCCGTCGACGTCCTGAAGAAGACCCTTCATAAGCAGTGGCCTGATGAAATTCAGATGCGCACAGGCGTCGATTCCCTGCTGAATCGCATCGCCGAACTCGCACCTACCGAAGCCGACGAAGCTGCTGCGCCGGCCTCCGCCACAACCCCGGAATCAGCCGAATCTGCGCCGCGCCGCGATTCCAAGCTTGGCAAAAGCAACATTGCAACCTCCGCCGCCAAATCCGTTCGCATCGCGCTCTCTCGGCTCGACCGCATGATGAACACCGTCGGCGAACTCGTCATCAACCGCACCGTTATGGTCGGCCGCGTTGCCGAACTCGAGCGCCTCCGCGAAACTCTCAGCTTTTCCAAGGAACGTCTGCAGGGCAAAGTCGCCGAGTTTCAGGAAAAATACGAGTTTAATCGCATCGGGTCCAATCGTGGGCCGCTCTCGCAAAACACTTCTCCCACGCCGCAGATGCTCACCAGCGCTGCTGCTGGCGACACTTCGTTCTGGTCCGAGTTCAGCGAACTCGAAATGGACCGCTACGACGACGTCAACATCCTCTCCCGTTCCATGACGGAAATTTCCGCCGACGTCAACGAAGTCCTCTCCCAGCTCAACGGCTTTATCGGCCGCGTCGAAGGCGACATCGACGAGTTCACCAAACTCGCGCACCACTTGCAGGACGAAATCACCGCCGCCCGCATGGTGCCTATTGGCACTCTCTACTCTCGTCTCTCACGCGCTGTTCGCGACGCCGCCAACTCCACCGGCAAGCTTGTCGAACTCGACCTCTCCGGCAGCGAGACCGAGCTCGACAACAACATCATCCAGCAAATTTCCGATCCGCTCGTTCATCTCGTCCGCAATTCCGTCGCACACGGCATCGAACTCCCCGACGGCCGATCACTCGCCAACAAGCCCGAAACCGGTCGCGTCACCCTACGCGCTTACCATCGCGGCAACCATATCTACATCGAGGTCGAAGACGACGGCCGCGGCATTGACTACGAGCGCGTCAAGCAGGCTGCCGTGGATCGCGGGATCGTCTCGCAGGAAACCGCGGACAAGCTCACCGAACGTGAACTCCGCGAAATGCTCTTCCACCCGGGCTTTTCCACCGCCGCGTCAAGAACCGAACTCGCTGGGCGCGGCGTCGGCCTCGACGTGGTCCGTTCGAACCTAAATCAACTCAATGGCGAAATCGAAATCCAGAGCACTGCCGGTGTCGGTACCAAATTCATTCTTCGCGTGCCGCTGACGCTCATCATCTCGCCCGCTCTTTTCGTTCGCTGCGGCACAACGCACTTCGCTCTGCCCTTAGCCGTCGTCGAAGAAATCCGCCGCCTGCGCGCCGACGAAATCGAAGACATCGGCGGAAAGCTCATCACCAAGGTCCGCGACGTCGTAACCGAAGTGATCCGCCTGGATGGCTACCTCGGTCTGCCGCCGCTCGAGCCCATCAACGGCTATTTCCACATGGTCGTCGCCAACGTCGACAACCGCCAGATCGGCCTCGTCGTCGAAGAAGTCCTCGGCAAAGACGAAATCGTCATCAAGTCTCTCGGCGAATATCTGCGCCGCGTCAAACTTTTCCCCGGCACCACCATCGCTCCCGATGGCAGCCTGATTCTCCTCCTCGACCTCAACCGCATGGTCGCCGTCGAGCCGAACGAACGCAAAACCATCACCGCCTCAGCCGCGGCTGCTCGAATTTTTGCCCCAGGCTCCACCGCCGTTGCCAAAGGCACAATTCCCGCCGACGCAATCGATCGCATTCAACACGAACGCGTCGTGGTCGTCGCCGATGACTCCATCAGCGTCCGCAAGTTCGTTGGCCGCATGCTGGAAAAAGCGGGCTACCGCGTCATGCTAGCATCCGACGGCCTCGAAGCCGCCGAACTCGTTGCCCAGCACGGCTGCCACCTCGTCATCACCGACCTCGAAATGCCTCGCATGACTGGCTACGAACTCATGGCACAGCTTCGCCAAAGCCCGTCCACGCGCCGCATTCCTGTCATGGTCGTTACTTCCCGAGCGGGAGCAAAGCATCGCGACCGCGCCATCAAGGAAGGTGCCGTCGCTTTCCTCACCAAGCCGGTTCAGGAAGATCAGCTCACCGAAGCCGTTGAACAGCTCATCGGAACGGAGGCCGCTCAGCCCGTCGCTTAGCCGCGCATACCAGCCATGGCACCCACCTCCAACAAAACGCGCGTGCTCATCGTGGACGACTCTGCCTTCATGCGTAAAGTCCTCGAAAATATTTTTAACGCCGACCCGCAGCTTCAGGTTGCCGGCCACGCGAAAGACGGGCGCGAGGCCGTCGCGCTCGCCGAATCACTCAAGCCTGATGTCATCACCATGGACATCAACATGCCTCATGTGGACGGTCTGCAGGCCACCGCGCAGATCATGACCACCAATCCGCGCCCCATCGTCATCGTCAGTTCCGAATCAAGAGAAGGCGCGTCGAGCACGCTTAAAGCCCTCGAGCTTGGAGCTATCGAATTCGTTGCCAAGCCTTCCGGAGCCATTGATCTCGACATGCAATCCGTTCGCGAAGAGCTGCTCCGCAAAGTGAAAATGGCTGCAAAGGTTCGCGTCGTTCGCACCGCATCGCGCCTCGCCGCGACTTTGCAGGCCGGCTCGTCCGCCCATGCGCCGATTTCGCGCCCAGCGCTCGCTTCGCATGCGGCATCTTCAAACAACGACCAGCGTTTCCCCGTCGTTGTCCTCGCCGCTTCAACAGGCGGCCCAGCGACGGTGATGCGCCTCGCTCCCGGCTTCACCAAAGAATTTCCCGGTGCCGTCATCCTGGTGCAGCACATGCCGGCATCCTTCACCACGCAATACGCAGCACAGCTTGCCGAATTCACGGAAATACCAGTCAAGGAAGCCGAAAACGGCGAAACCTTGCAGCCCGGCAACTTCTACATTTGCCCGGGCGGCCAGCATCTCAAGGTCAATCCCATCGGCCGCATTCAACTCGATGGCGCAACCGGCCGCATCAACGGCTACCTGCCTAACATTGACGTCACCATGGAGTCCGTAGCTGCTTTCGCAGGCGCGCTCTCCATCGGTGCGGTCCTCACGGGCATGGGAGCCGACGGCGCACAAGGCGCTAAAGCCATCAAGAAAGCCGGCGGTCTCGTTATCGCGCAAGACGAAGCCACCTCCGTCATCTTCGGTATGCCCGCCGAAGCCATCAAACTCAACGCGGTCGATCACGTCCTCGGCCTCGACGACATCTACGCCGCTATCGAAAAACGCATCCTCGCAGTCGCTCGCGCCACACCGGTAGGAGTGCGCTGATGCAAGCTCCTGCCACCACACGCGCGCCGCAACCGCGCACCGAACAGATCATCCTGTTCCGCGTCAGCGGTCAAACTTTCGCAATTTCTTCCGCTTCCGTTCAGGAAGTCCGTAGCGTCGACAACATCGCCGGCATGGCCCAGGATCTTCCGGAAAGCACCATCCGCAAAGTCCGCCACAGCATCCGCCGCGGCGATCGCACGCTCTACATCGTGAACGCTGCTCTTCACTTCGGTCTGCAGCCGCAGCCCGCGGCCCTCGTCTTCTTCTTGCGCCGCACTCGCACCGCGCTCCTGATTGACGGCATCGAGAAAATGACCACCATGTCCCGCCTCCAGTCGCTCTCTCTCGCTTTCCAGGCCGAAGAACGCAGCTGGTATCGCGGTCTCACCGCTCTCGACCAAACTGTCATTCCCGTCGTCCAACCCGCCGGATTTCTATCTCTTGAAGAGCTCACGCTCCTCGAGGCCGCGCAGCTCGCTGCCGACACCCGCGCCATCGCCGCCGAAACTTCCGGAGCGCCTGCCCAATGACCCCCGCTCCAATCCGGACTCCCAGCGCCTCCGAAACTGCGCAGTCCTTTGTGCTCATCCGCCTCGGTGAACGCCGCTTCGCCGTGCCCGCTCCCCAGGTCGCCGAACTTGTCGCGCCCAGCCGCATCTTTCGCTTTCCGCACAAATCTCCCGAAGTCGAAGGCGTCATCCTCCGCCGCGGTCGCATGATTCCCATTAGCGACATCGCCGATCGCCTCAACGGCAGGAAACTCACTACGCGCCGCTTCTTTCTTCTTGCCACGCGCAGATTTATAGGGCAGCTCGACTGGATCGCCATTCCCGTCAGCGGCGAATGCGAACTTATCACCACCGATATGATGGAAGCCGGCCCGAACGACTCGCCTCACGTCGCCGGCTGGCTCTCTCACGGCGGCGAAGTCATCGAAGTCCTTCATCTCTCCGTGTTAACTCCCGGCCCTGCCGAACCAGTCGTAGCCGTTCACTCACAGAATTTGGTCGAGGCTATCCCATGATCCTCGCCGGCCGCCCCGCTAAAATCCTTTTGATTGACACCAACGTCTACTTTTCCAAGCGCGTCAGCGACGCCTTGAAGAAAGAAGGCTTCGAGGTTGTCTGCAGCACACAACCCTCTTTTGCGCTCACCACCATCGAATACGATCCTCCCACCGCCATCGTCTGCTCCACCAACATGCGCGAAATGGGCGCGCTCGACATCGCACGTCTGATTCGCGCCGACGTCAAAAACGCCACACTCCCCATCATTGCTCTCGGCGACGGCAGCCAGCGCGCTCTGATGGAAGCTTTTCAGGCCGGTTGCGACGACTACATTGATCGCACCGGCTCTCCCGCCACCATCGCCACACACATTCGCAACATCATCGTCAGCAAAGCCGAAGGCTTTCAGCCTACGCAGATGCTTCCGCAAGCTGATACCAGCCTCAGCGGCAGCCTGACCCATCATGATCTTCCTGGCGTCATGCAAATGCTCGGTCACGCCCACCAGACAGGCGCCTTGCACATCAACTCCGGTGACACGGACGCTTTGCTGTTTTTCGACGCCGGCGAAATCACGCACGCCGAATGCGGCTCGCTCTTCGGTGACGAAGCCGTCATACACATCTTGCAGAGCTGCATGCGAAATAATTCCGGCGTCTACAAATTTGTCTACGGCTCGTCCTCCGCCAAGCGAACGGTTCTCCGCTCCGCTACCGATCTAATGCTCGACGCCATGCGCGAAATGGATGAGTCCGCGCATCAATCGGAGCAAAGTGAGTTTTCCAGCACTGAAGCGCCAGCGGAACAGTCTTCATTCACACCGCTGCTTGGCCTCGCTGACTCCAATGACTCGCAGGAGAGCGTCATAATCGCCGCTGCAATCGACGATTTTGCTGCCAACGCTCAATCGACCGATTCTGTCGAGCCAGATACATCAGAAGCCGTTGAATCGGCAACGTCGCCCGCCGAACCCGAGAGTTCGAGCTCCTTGCAGGCAGGTCTCTCGGAATCGAGCTACGTATTTGAAACCCCCGCGCCGAACGAGCCACCTGCTGAGCTAGCCATCGCATCGCTGCCTGCATCAGGCGCCCTTGACGACGCGAATACCAATTCCAGCTCTCCCGCTGAGCCATCGTTTGCCAACTATTCCATCGTTCTTTATGCCGGAAATGACATCGAGGACATCACATGAGCGAAACCATCTCTTTTCCGCCCATCGCTGAAAGCAACGCCTCAGCCAAACGCACGCCCACTGTATATTTCATTGACGACAGCGCTACTATGCGCGAAGTCGTTAAGATTGCCTTTCGCCGCGAAAACATCACTGTCATCACTGCGGGCGACGCCGCGTCCGCCATCGCTCAGTTCGATCAGAATCCGCCCGACGCAGTCATCACCGACGTCATCATGCCCGATCAGGACGGCTATTCCGTTTGCAGCCAGATCAAGCAGCATGAGCGCTTCAGCCGCACTCCCGTCATCTTGATGTCTGGAGTGGTCAACAAAAACGTCGCCGACAAAGCCGTGTCTGTCGGCGCCGATGAACTCATTCGCAAGCCGTTCCAGCCCGTCGACCTTATCGCGCGTGTAAAGAGCTTCCTTGAGCCAAAAGCCGCTGCACAACCCATTGCTCCCCCAGCGCCGGCTCCGCGCGTTCCAGCACCTTCACCACTCAGCAGTCTTTTTGCGCCTCAGCCTCTGAAACCTCCAGTGCCTGCCATGCCGCCAATTCCGGGCTCCGAACCATCCCGCGAATCGGCTTGGCCAACTGCGCTAGCCAACGCTTTTCAGCCACAGACACCGGCAGCTTCGCCAACTTTCCAGCCGGCCGTTCCGGCAGCACAAAGCTTCACGCCACAGCCACAACCGCCTGCTCGCCCAATGGCCGCCGCCGGCGACATCCAAAAACTCAAGACCGAAATCTCACGTCTCGAGCTCCTTATCAAGAAACTCCAAACTGAGCTCCAGATCGAGCGCCAGTACAATCAGGCTCTCGAACTCCACGTCAAATCCCTAACCTCCCTCGACTAGCCTGCTGCTGTCTTGCTGGTGCTCCTCCCTGTAGCCGCCCTCTTTAGAGGGCAGGCCCTTTGTCTCTAGTTATGACCACGTTTGGAATCTTCGCGTCCCTACATACATAGCTGTATTTAGTATTTCACCCGATGGTTTGCTTCCGCTCGCGGTGCCAATACTGGCCTAAAGCGCGAGCCTTTCAGCGGTCGTGTTGGTGCGGCTCTCGCTAAGGAGAGAAGCATGAAATCAAAATGGGCACTGAATCTTCTAGCGGTGTCTTGTTTCGCGGCCTCGCCTTTGCTTATGGCGCAGGACACGACCAAGCAGGACAAAAGCGCGGAGGTTCGCAACATCACTGGCTGCTTGTCCAAAGGCGACAGCGCCAATGAATTCAAGGTCACCTCAAGCGACGGAAGCACTTGGGAAGTGAAGAGCAAGACGGTGAAGCTCTCGCCTCACGTCGGTCACACCGTAACCGTTACAGGCGAAGTCTGGCATCCCGATATGCACGGCGCTAAGGAAAAGGCCAAATCCACAGTCGACGCCGACGCCAAGGAACACGGCCACCTCAACGTCAGCAAGGTGGAAATGGTCAGCGACTCCTGCAAGTAGTTCTGCGCCAGCGCGTGTGGTTCGAGTGACTATCTGTCGATGGATCACAGGACCGAAGCACTGCCTTCGCCTCGACCCACGCACCAAGGAACCCTTGCAAAGAAGAAAGGCCGGATCCTGGCTCCGGCCTTCAGTTTTTGAATTGGTTGGCCGTGCAAAGTTCAAAAACACCTCGAATTTGTGATTCGAATTGTGCCTTGGTACGATTCGCTGATCGTCGCTTCTGCAATCGAGAGTCAATGTGGCGTTCTTTACAGTGACGACTTTCAGGATGGACAGCAGATTGGAAGCGTCACGATCTCCAACCCCTTTGCCTGACAGGAAGGGCATCCGTGTCATCTCGAATCGCTGGCGAAAAAAAAACAACGGCTCAGAGGGAGCATCCTCCGAGCCGTTTTAAGTCAGTCAAAATTTGGTTGCGGGGGCCGCAACGTACTCAAGATTCCGACAATTCCCTTCTCCTTCGAAATCATCAGTCCAAGTGTGGCTTGAAGCCTGAACTTCGCATTTCTTCGCGCGACCTAAACAAAGAGTTAGGCGGAAGCTTGTAGGAGTCGAACTCTCAGTTTAAATTCCTAAGCCTCGACGAACGATGACGTTGCTCGATTCAGCTGAGCTCCAATTGAAGCCCAATTGGGAGTCAGGTCACAAACCTTTGTTTTGATTGCTTCCGATCGGGCGAAGGAACCGAACACAAAACCATATCTTGGGTCTCGCTGATCCGCCCCCTGCGCCCGCTACCGGTTCACCCAGTAGCAGTACCGGATTTGGGCTACAGTTGGGCTACCATCGCTAGTTGGGAAGAGCTGTTTACGCGTTCAGCGAATATGCGTTGTCCAGGCTTCTCCCGTTTCTTCGTCGCATGGTGGACAGGAATGCTTGCTCGCGCTGCCTCTTCGTCAGATAATCGGCGCGGTCTTGTTTTCGATTGGGAGTTCGATTCGGGGGACCCAGTATGAAGCTCTCGGCGAGGCGCTCCTATTCGATCAGCTCGGTGCAGCGCTGCCTGCAGGTCCTGCGGTTGTTCGGCCGGACTTCGAATGGCTTGATGCCGACGGAAGTGGCGAAGCTTTCCGGATTGCCAACCAGTACGGTGTACCGCTTTCTCGCCAATTTGGAAAGCGCTGGGTTTCTGACGTGCAGCGACGGCGGCAAGTATTTCCTCGATGTTGCTTGTTTTTCTAAGGGACAGTTCGCGCTGTCGCACCTGGATATCCGGCGATTGAGCCTGCCGTACCTGAAAGCGCTCAATGAGCACACTCGCGAAACTATTCATTTATTGGTCAGGCAGGGCGCGCGCGCCGTGTATGTGGAGAAACTGGAGTCGCCACAGCTTCCTAACACCATATCGCGTATCGGAATCTCCGTGCCGCTGTACTGTACGGCAGTGGGAAAAGTTCTTTTGGCATACCTGCCACCGGACGACCTAGGGCAGGTGCTGCGTCAGATCGAACCGCGGTCCCGTACTTCGCACACCATCAGCACAACCGAGGAATTGCAGAAACAGGTCGAACGGGTGCGCAGATGCGGCTATTCATTTGATCTAGAGGAGAATGAGCCGCACATTCGCTGCGTTGCGGCGCCGATCTGGGATCATTCCGGAAACGTCAATGCGAGTCTGAGCGTGAGCGGACCCGCCAAACGAATGCCAATGGCACGGATGAGAGAGCTTGCGCCTGTAGTGCAAGAAGCGGGGATCCGAATTTCCCGAGAGCTTGGCTATCGCGGGCCAGTCGGCCCCGACGCGGACTGGGGAAGCTGCGCGCCGTCCGAGGAGACGCGGGCTTCGCAAAAAATGGCGCTGGGCGAAACAATCCAGTAACGGTGCGCCGACCGTTTCACTGATCCAAGGACCGAGGCGAAGGCAGCCGCGAGCATCTCATGATGAGTTTGCTGGTTCCAGGAAACGCGAAAATTCCTGCTCTTGTTGGCCTTTATTTGTGTCTCTGCGTGCTTGGCCAAACCGCGGGCGCGAATCCGTCTCGCATTAGTTCGTGGCAAAAAGAGAGCCGAGAAGCCGATGCACACCTGAACCGCGGGCTTGAACTGGCGCAAGCCGGAGATCTACCAGCTTCGGAAAGCGAACTTCGATTGGCCCTACGGCTGAGGCCGGACGATGCGGAAATTTTGTCAAGCTTGGCAACGGTTCTTGCCATCGAAAAGAAATTCGAGGAATCCTCACTTTTGTTTGAGCGGGCGTTGAAGCTTAACCCTGTCGATTTGCGTTCCCGCAAACACCTGGCTGCCAATTTTTACCAACTCCACCGTTACGTGGAAGCCGGACAAAATTTGAAGATTGTGCTAAAGAGTGAGCCTGCGGACCCACAAGCCAGGATAATGCTCGGATTGGTTTCGGAAGCTATCGGCGACTACGCGACGACTGTCGCAATGCTCGCTTCCTTCCCGGGCTTGGCCCGCGAACAACCGGAGGCCACGTTGGCGCTGGCACGTTCCTACTATCGCACCGGAGATCGCAACAAGGGGGCCGCAGTTCTCGCTGATCTCGGAAATGGCCCTTTTGGCCCTCCAGGAGTGCTACTGGGGGCGAAAGTAGCCGACGACATGCGGGACTTCGCAACAGCCGAAAAATTACTGAACGCCGTTCCCGCGGATTCGCCAGATCACGGCATCGCACTGTATCGCTTGGCCGCAGTAAAATTTCATGCCAAGCAATACGATGAGTGCGACAAAATTCTTCAGAAGCTGATCAGCACCGGGACGAGGAATGACGAAATCCTCCGATTGCTGGGCTGGAGCTACCACAAGAGGAAGCGGGACGATGAAGCGATCGCCACGTTTCGTCAGGCGATAGAGTACAGGCCCACCGAGGAGAAAAACTATTTAGATCTGGGAGCGTTGCTGCTGGAGCAAAGGAAATTCAGCGCGGCTCTGGAACTCGCAAAACGAACCGCGGCGGCGTTCCCCACTTCCGCTCATGCCCTGGCGCTGGCGGGATCGGTTGAATTTGCCACGGAACGTTTCATTGACGCGGCGAAGACCTATTCTCGCGCCGTGGAACTGGACCGGGATGACGCGGAAGTCGTTCGCGGCCTTGCGAAGGCGCAGGCCGCCGCGGGGTTGGGCGACCAAGCGAAAACGACATTGCAGGACGCGATCCAGCATTTCCCGCAAAAAGCCCCGTTCGAAGTCGAGCTCGCCGGAATCCTGTTGAAGGAAAATGACTGGAACGCGAGTTCTCAGTCGCAGGCGGAGCCACTACTGAAGGCAGCGGCAAAACATGATCCGATGATGGCCGAAGCCCAGTCGCTGCTTGGTGAGCTGGTTCTCCGGCAAGGAAAAACTGCCGTCGCGGTAATGCATTTGGAAAACGCCGTGAAACTGTCACCGGACAGTGCGCGCGCTCATTTTGCCCTGGCGCGCGGCTACCGCCGGGCCGGACGACTGGAAGAGGCCGTTCGAGAAACCTCACTATACGAAAAGTTGAAACAAGAGGGCGCGGATGAGCTGTCTAAGCCAACCTCTGACGCGGCCTCGAGTGAATAAGCCATCCTCAGAGAGGCGGTTCAGGGCTCCGTTGCGAGTTCTACACGCCGTTTGCTTTGCAGCGCTGCTTACGACGATTGGCGCCGGACGCGTTCAGGATTTGAATGAGGCACACCGGCCACCCCAGAACGATCAAGTCTTCACGGATGTGACGGTGACGTCGGGAATCTCTTGGAGGCAATTTCCTGGTGAGTCCTCGGACCGCTTCCTAATCGAAACCATGGGCGGAGGTGTGGCGTTTCTCGATTTCGACGGTGATGGCTTGCTGGATATCTTTTTTGTGAATGGAGGGGAAACTCCTCGCGGACGGAGCAGCTCGCCCGTTCGAAATGCATTGTACCGCAATCTCGGGAACGGAAGCTTCGAGGATGTCGCTGCGAAAGCCGGCGTCGATCGAATTCCCTTTTACGGTATGGGCGCTGCGGTGGCGGACTTTGATAATGACGGATTCCCCGATCTGTATGTGACTGGTTTCCCATCCAGCGCATTGTTCCACAACAACGGCGACGGAACTTTTTCGGATGTGACCAGCCCAGCTGGAGTAAAGAACGCGGACCACTGGGCGGCGAGTGCAGCATGGTTTGACTTCGACCGGGACGGCCTACTCGACCTCATCGTGACGAACTACGCACAATTCTCTTTTGCGGACGAGAAGAAATGCGAAATCAACGCCCAGCCGGCGTATTGCGCGCAGACGTCCTACACAGGAATGCCGCTGACGCTCTTTCACAACGATGGAGGCGGACATTTTACGGATGTCAGCCTGCGTTCGGGAGTCGCCAAACTGATTGGCCGCGCCCTCGGCGTGGTGGCCGTCGATGTGAATGACGACGGATTTACGGATTTGTTTGTGGCGCGCGACGCTTCGCCAAATCTTCTGTTGATCAACCAAAAAGATGGCACATTCCGGGACGTCGCTGCGGACGCAGAAGTCGCCTACGACTCGGCAGGAGTCGCCAAGGCTGGTATGGGTGTCGACGTCGGCGATGTAAATGCAGATGGTCGGCCTGATTTCGTCGTTACCAATTTCAACGACCAATACCACTCTTTGCTGGTAGGAACTCAGTCCGCGTCGTACGAGGATCAGACACTGGAGTCTGGATTGGCACGACACTCGAAGAAGTTTGTGGGCTGGGGAGTGCGCTACATCGACTTCGACAACGACGGGAACCTCGACTTGCTGATCGTGAATGGTCATATCAACGAGGCCATCGAGACAACCCGCGTCGACGTAAGGTACAAAGAACCGCCGCTGTTGTTGAAAAATAGAGGTAAAGGTTCGTATGACAATTTTCGCGAATCTGCCGGCGAGGCATTCCTTAAGAGCTACAGTGGACGCGGTCTCGCAATCGGTGATTGGAATAACGACGGTCGAATGGACGCGGTCTTTACGTGCCTGGGTGGGCCGCCAGTGCTATTGCGAAATGACCTGAAGCAAGGGAATGCGTGGATCGGTCTTGAGCTGCACGGCACCAAGAGCAACCGCGACGCCATTGGCTCCAGGATCACCGTAGAAGCTGGCGGCATGAAACTGGTCCGGTGGGTGACAGGCGGCTCGAGTTATCTTTCCTCGCACGACAAGCGCGTGCTGGTGGGACTCGGACCCTTGCCGGCGTCGGGCAACGTCCAAGTAGAGATTCGCTGGCCAAGCGGAACACTGCAAAGGCTGAGCGGATTGAAGCGGGGCCGGTATCAAAAAGTAGCGGAGGAGATAACAAAACCGTGACACGAGTATGCTGGCAAGGCGGAAGGCTCACCTGAGCGATTCTCACCCTGTGAGAATTCATGAATTTTCCGTTCCCGTTTCCGGCCGCCCATGAACGAAGAGTTGTTGGCAAGGTGTTGGCTTCCCTGCTAGGCAGAGAGCATTTGCTCGCTAGACTCCTTCGAATAAGTCTCCCGAGTTTCACCCAGGCGTAACTTACGGATTCCAAAACCCTTGTCGTCTCTGGGAGCCGCGCAATTGTTCAGGAATTCGGGTGCTTCTACAGTAGCAACAATTCGAATCATAAATCGATTTAAACCAGGCAAAACATCAGATCCCCTTTCCTTCCCGAGTCAAAACGCGCACCGAAGATTCCAGAGCCACTATTCCTGTTGACAGCAGCGACGAGATCAGCGAAGAAGCACACATGCTTCATGGAGCGGGGCGGACGCTTCTCGATCGTTTCTTTTTTCTTTTCGACTAGCAAGAGTAGGGGACTCGACGCCGCCACGCGCTAAACGGAGGGTGTGGCATGACCATGCGTCAAGAAGTGAGAATGGCTGGGTGTGTGTTTGCTCGTAAGTTTCGCGGCAGTGTAGTTCTTCGTCGCGACCGAGTGATACATAGAGCACTACTTTTCGTTCTTCTGCTCACCGTCTGCGTCCCGGTTCTGAATGCTCAGCTGTATACGGGATCGATCTCTGGGACGGTAACCGATCCTTCAGCGGCTGCGATTCCATCGGCCAAGTTGACGTTGATAGACGCCGACAAGGGTTTCACGTTCACCGCGTCCGCGGATTCGGAAGGGCGGTTTCTTTTCAGGCAAATTCCGCCAGGAACCTACAACCTGACCGCGGAAGCGACGAACTTTCAGTCACAGCGGAAAGACACCATCAAGCTGGACGTCAACCAGAACGTTTCGATCAACTTCACGCTTAAAATCGGCCAGGCTTCGGAAACGGTCGAAGTGACGGCAAGTTCCGTCCATCTGCAGACGGAAGATGCGGTGACGGGACAAGTTGTAAACAGAAAATTCGTGAACGATCTGCCTCTGGTGGACCGCGACTTCACCAACTTGGCGTTTCTGGCACCTGGCATTACGGAATCCAACCTCGGTTATGCCAAAAACTCCAACGGCGGCATCAACTTTTATTCGAACGGCGGTCGTAACTCTACGGCTGACGTGCTGATTGACGGAGCGAGCGCGACGAACTTTGAACAGAACAGTGGTATCCAAAATGTTCCTTACGTTCCGTCAGTGGATTCAGTGGAAGAGTTCAAAGTCCAGCAGTCAAACTTCACCGCGGAATTCGGCTTTGCCGGCGGCACTGTCGTCAACGTCGTCAGCCGTTCGGGCACGAATCAGTACCATGGCAGCGCGTATGAATTTTTCCGCAACTCCGTGATGGATGCTAACGAATGGTTTGCCAACAAATTCGGTGATCCGCTGCCAGCGCTGAAGAGAAATAACTTTGGTGGTACATTTGGCGGACCGATCAAGAAAGACAAGACTTTCTTCTTTGTCGACTACGAGGGCCTGCGGCAAAGCGGCTTTTCATCGGGAACATTCGGAGTACCTACGGAATGCATGAGGGGCACCGGCCCCTGCCCGGCAGGACAGACGGCTCTGGGGAATTTCAGCGAAATCTGTACGTTAAAAGGCGCTTCTTTCGATGCATCAGGGCGGTGCTCGGATCCCGCCGGACAGATCTGGGATCCTTATACCGGTGTCTTCAATTCGAATCCCGCTGGCGACGGAAGCGTCGAGCCCGGTGCCGTGCGCTCAAACTTCATTCCATTCAACGACTTGTCAGCATATGTAAGCCCGGGGAATTCAAACTTAAATGGAACACAGTTCCAGCCCACGCCCGGAGTCGCTGGAAACCTGATCGATCCAGTCGCCGCAAACATGTTGTTGCTGTTTCCGCATGCGACTCGGGCGGCGGAAAGTTTCGACGATCTCCAAAACAACAATTTTTCTACGACTGGCACCTCCAGGAACTCAAGCAACAAGTTCGATATCAAAATCGATCATCGTTTCAATGAGCAAAACCTCTTAAGCGTCAAATACTCGCAGGAAAACGATCATTCCACGAGTTTTAACTGCTTCAAGAATTTTGCCGACCCCTGCACCGGCGGGCCAAACGATCCGACGCGTCACGTCCTGGCAGTCAACTACACACACACCTTCAGTCCAAGGGTTGTCGCTACTCTTACGTATGGCTGGGTTCGTGGTTTTGACTTCTCTCACGGCGTCGGCGGGGAATTCTCCGACTTCGACAGCCTGTATGCCAGCACCGGCTTCCCCGCTTATCTCGATACCGGTTTCAAGACGCTTCCGTTTATCGAATTCGGTAACGGCTACAATACGTCCATTGGCTCACAGCCATTCGCGATTTTGCGTGAGGGCCAGGATTCGCACCACTTTGGCGGCTCCGTCAGCTGGCTGCGCGGCAAGCATGATTTGAAATTCGGCGCGGAAGGACGGCTGCATCGAATCAACTTCGTCCAGCCTGGCTGGCCGTCAGGAGACTTTGCGTTCGACCGGCACTCGACGTCGCAAATTTCGAGCGTGACAGACGACGGCGCCGGTGGAGATGCCATCGCCAGTTTTCTGACGGGCGTGGGCAATCCGCAAAACAGCGGCGGCGGATGCACCCCGTGTCAGCAAGGTTTCAATAACTTTGTGAGCACTCAGAGCTTCCGGTATGCAGTTTTTGCCCAAGACAACTACAAGGTGACTCCAAAGCTCACCTTGAACTTGGGCCTTCGCTACGAGCTCTCGCTACCTCGTACGGAGCGCTACAACCGCATGAACTGGCTGGATCCCAACGTGGTTTCGCCGCTTTCCGTGCCTGGAACCTTCGACACCCTTCACGGCGTCGAAGAGTTCGCCAGTTCAGACCAGCGCTACAACTACGATACTTTCTACAAAGCCATCCAGCCGCGCTTCGGTTTTGCGTATCAATTGCCCCGCGCTTTCGTGATTCGCGGGGGGTATGGAATCTACTTCTCCACGCCGCGCAGCGGCGCCGCCGGAACCGGACCATGGGGCTACCAGGGATTCAATATCCAGCCGCCCTGGCTCACGACTCTCAACATCGACCACGCGACTCCCTACAACACCCTGAAGAACACGTCGTGTTCCTTCACGGATTCAACCAGCTGCGGCGTCGCGCCTCCGCCGGGTAACTCTCTCGGCGCGTTCAACGACATCGGTTTCGACGCAGTCGGCCCGATCAAGAAAATCAGCCGCAATATTCCCTACGAGCAGTCCTGGAGCTTTGGGTTCCAGAAAGAACTGCCGGGCAAGGTGCTGTTCGACGCCGCCTACGTCGGCAAGAAAGGCACGCACCTCTACCTTGGCGGCTTCCGAAATCTGAATTACCTGCCGCAAAGCGCGCTCACCGGTCTGTCGCCGGATGAAATCGGCGCGCTAAACGATCAGGTCGCAAATCCGTTCTTTTACAACCCAGCAGCTCCTGGGCACGTTGGCGTGCCTTGCGATAACACACACTTCATTTGTGATCCGACCAGTCCCCTCGCCGGCCCAACCGTATCGCAATATCAGTTGATGGTTCCATTTCCGCAGTACACGTCATTTTCAGGCGACTCGCCGCCCATCGCGAACTCCATTTACCACGCTCTGCAGGTTCGCGTAGAAAGGGACTTCTCCAACGGGCTGCAGTTCCTGATGACCTACACCTGGTCCAAGTCCATCGACAATGCTTCCGCTACGGATGACAGCATCTCCTGGCTCGGAGGTGGCAGCACAGACGGCGGAACCCTTAACGTACAGAATCCATTCGACCTGCGCGCCGAGCGGGCTCCGTCGGTGTACGACATCCCACACGTCCTGCAGTTTAGCTATGTTTACGAATTGCCAATCGGCCGGGGCCGGCATTTCGGCCAGCAGATGCATCCCGTGCTGAACGCGATTGTCGGCGGATGGCAGGTGAACGGGATCGTCCGCATCGACAACGGTCGCCCGATCATTCCCGGGCTGGACAGCTCTAATCCGATTCCGACTTACGGCCAGCGCCCAAACCTGGTTGGAAGGCTGAAGCGCGGTTCTGGCAGCCCGCAAGACTCTACCGACCCGGATACCGGGATCAGCTACTTCGCCAATCCTGACGCGCTCTCGCAAACTCCCGACAATACTTTCGGGACTGCCGCAAGAACGCTCGGCAGCGTCAGAGCGCCGGGAGCGAGAGATGTCTCCATGTCACTCTTCAAGGATTTCCCCCTAGGCGTGGTTCGCGAAGGCATGCGCTTGCAATTCCGCGCGGAATCCTTCAACACCTTTAACCATCCGCATTTCGATGGCCCCAACGCGAACTTCGGAGCCAGCGACTATGGATTTATCTCGAGCACAATCGGCAGCCCTCGCGAGCTGCAGTTGGCGCTCAAACTCTATTTCTAGCTTTTCGGCACACACCCCCCGGAACGCCGAGGGACGAAGCGCGCAGATTCTGGACACTTCGTTCCTCGGTGAAAGCTCTAGCCATAAGAATCCATTCATATCCTTGGTCTGTCGTCACGTACTTCTTCACAAGAGGCTGGAATGAAAATTCTCCGTCGCACCTGTCTAGCGGTTTACCAGTTCGCATTTGTGACGATGCTGCTCGGCGGCACAGACTGCAATTCCACAGCGCAGACGATCCGCGTGGATATCGCCCCGGGTCATTCGACGAACTCATTTAAGCCCACCGAAGCGCTGGGCGCGGGTGTCGACCGTATACCGCTCGCGGCCACTGACAAGATCTTCACAGAGCCGGTCCTGAAGAGAATCTTGTCGACGGGCTGGCAAACGGTCACCTATCGGCAAAACACCGAGCTGTACGTTGAAGCCTGGCACTGGAACCCCAAGGGTACTTGGAGCGAACCAGGACAAAAGGGCTATTTCGTTGGGGACGCTACGCCGACGGAGTTTATTCGCCATTCGTTCGGCTATCCGTTGCCTCATGCTGGATTTTCACAGCCGGACGGCCGCGGCTATTCACGCCTAACCGACGGAGACACTGCGACCTATTGGAAGAGCAACCCTTATCTGGCGAAGGCGTATACGGGCGAAGACGATACGCTCCACCCGCAATGGGTTGTTGTGGATCTGGCAACCGCGCAAGACGTCAACGCGATTCAGATCGATTGGGCCGAGCCTTACGCGAAACGCTATCTCGTCCAGTACTGGACCGGCGTCAACCCCATGCGCCAGGCGACCGCAGGCTCATGGGTCACATTTCCTGCAGGCGCCGTCACTAGCGGCAAAGGCGGAAAAGTGACACTCCAACTCGCTCGCAACGTCCTTTCCACGCGGTGGGTGCGCATCCTGATGACCGAGTCTTCCGAAACCTGCGACACCCATGGCTCCCAAGACCAGCGGAACTGCCTCGGCTATGCCATCAAGGAGCTGTATGTTGGGACGACCACCAGCGACGGCAAATTCCACGACGTCATTCGGCATACGGAGGATCGCGCGCAATCAAATACCTTTTGTTCGTCCGTTGACCCGTGGCACGAAGGATCGGTAATTAATGACCGCGCCGACCAGGTCGGATTCGACTTGTTTTATACCAGCGGCATCACTCGTGGACTTCCGGCGATGATTCCCGTCGCGATGCTTTATGAAACGCCGGAGAATTCCGTCGCGCAGATCAAGTACCTCAAGGCCAGAGGTTATCCCATCTCCTACATAGAAATGGGAGAAGAGCCCGACGGCAAACATACGCTTCCGGAAGATTATGGCGCGCTGTACCTGCAATGGGCCACGGCGCTGCACAAAGTTGACCCCACACTGAAATTAGGTGGGCCGATTTTTGAAGGGGTAAACAAAGACATCGAAGTCTGGCCTGATGCGCGCGGAAGGACTTCATGGATGGGGCGATTCTTCGACTACTTGCGCGAACACAATCGCCTCAATGATCTCTCCTTCATTTCCTTTGAGCACTATCCTTTCGATCCCTGCGTGCTGCAGTGGAGCGATTTATATGATGAAGCAAATCTCACGCGCCACATTCTTCAAGTTTGGCGCGAAGATGGCTTGCCACCGGGCGTACCGATGTTCATCACCGAAACCAATATCGCGGCCGGATCGGACGAATCGTTCGTGGATACTTTCGCGGCACTCTGGTGGGCGGATTTTGTCGGCTCATTTTTCGAAGCCGGCGGCGCAGCGGTCTATTATTTCCATTACATTCCTTTGGGGCAGTCGCTTGGCTGCCACAATACTTCACCGGGCACATTCAGCATGTTCACCACCACCAAGGACTACGAACTCCAGCAACCTACTTCACAATATTTCGCAGGCAAACTAATCACGCAAGAGTGGGTTCAGCCGGGTAGCGGCGAACACAAAGTTTTCCCAAGCACTAGCGACGTGCAGGACGGCGCGGGACATACCCTCGTCACCTCCTATGCACTGCTCCGGCCGGACGGAGAATGGTCGCTGATGCTCGTTAATAAGGATCAGTTCAACCCGCAGCCAGTCCGAATTGTCTTTGCAAATGAAAAAGGGAGATCGCACTTCACTGGTCAAGTCAGCGTCGTTACTTTTGGCAGCGAACAATATCAATGGCACTCCAGCATCAAAGGTGGCGTCGCCGACCCTGACGGCCCGGAAATCAGATTGTCGACAGCCGCAGCGAGAGACGGCACGTTTACTTTGCCAAAGGCCTCGATCACAGTTATTCGAGGAACGCTCGCAGACTCTTCGCCGCGAACTCGATAACAAGTTTTTCGTCATCCGCGATCCTAAATGATTTGCAGGTCGGAGAGTTCTGGCTTTGCGCTGGAAGCCCGTGGACCTGCTTAACCAAACGCCGGCGTGCAATGCGGAGGCCGGCTCGCTTGCTAGAGTCGCTTGAGCACTACCTGAAGTGCAGCTCGCTTTTAAGCCACGCATAGGACGCGTATTCCCATCGACGCCAAGCTAGCAACTAAGGTCGCTATGGTTTGGCTTTTTACCGTCCCTGGCGGCCCTGGATCACTGCGCTTTGCCCGGCCAGGACGACAGCAAGAATCTTGCGGTGATGGCCGACTCGCTCCAGGAACCCGATCCCGGCTTCCTGCTCAGCTCCCAGGCGATTCCGCCCGCTGCCGCTGGTGTCGATGAGGAGTCCCAACGTGAGCGGTAGCGTCACTTTTTTGGAAAAGAAAGCAATCTTCTGCTCCTGGTTGTCTTTGTAAATTGCCCGAGTCAAGTCTGGGCCCAGTAGTTCACTTCTCCTGTTGGCGCGTTAACCGGGGTTTGAAGAAGAGAGTCTAAACCGCGGGGTCGGCAAAAAACGTACCCAAGCCTCCCACCGGCGCCGAGGCAGGCTGTAGCGAGACTAGTCAATTTGACAGGTGTCACCTTTCAGATCGGCACTCACAATTTCAGCCTCTGGTTTCTTGACGCTCAGCGCAGTAAGCAATCAGCGGCACGCCAACGCATGTCGGCGTAGTGCCATCGGACCTTACCAAGGGGTGGGGCTTGCCGGGGGGCGCCAGTCGTATAACATGGGTTATCCAGCTAAAGAGAATTTGACATGAAGACTCCATCCTCTAGTTGTCCGTATTGCGGCGGCAAACACTTCTTCCGGTCGAAAAGAAACGGTGTAAAAGACTGGTTCCGGCACCTTGTGATGTTCCAAAATCCTTATCGCTGCGCGGCCTGCGACGGGAGGTTCTTTCGCTCTACCCACGGCCATCATCACAAGGAACAACTGCACCACCACGGCTAAGCCACCAAAGGTGGATTGGCGGAGCGCTCCTTGTCCGGTTGGCACTGTCGGTTCAACCAGTCGATGCAACACTTCCTAAATGGTTGAACCCAAAATAGTTCCTAATAGATTGCTCGCCTAACTGGCTATGCTCGATGCAACCTTAGCCAGAGGGATTTTTCGCGTGATTCAGGCCAAGTCGCCTGTCCTCAGCCGCTAGAGCCCTGACAAGAATTTTGCCTTAGTGTTGTATCGACCTATTGAATCCACCACGTTAGCCGGGAGCTTGGGAGAAAGCCAGAGAGGTGGACGCCGCACTCGGCGGCGTCCACTCAACCTCGTTTATGGATTTTTACTTGCATAGAAAGCCGATCAGAAGTATATAAAACAAACCTTCCTTCTCTCTCTCGCGCCAGAGTTTATAGGTATCTTTAATCCTCGCACGGAGGCCCCTTATGTCTTGTCTATTATGCAGGTCGGGTAATCAGGCAGACCTCACCGCGGAAATGGTCATCCATTTCTCCGGTCACAAGAATCTGGACAAACCCGGCGTTTGGGTATTCGCGAAGTTTCTGGTTTGCTTGGATTGCGGCTGCTCTCACTTCACCGTTCCGGAAAGCGAATTGGCTTCTATCGCGCACGCTCTGGAAATTAGCTCCGTTATGGAGTCGAGTGCTGGCGGTGTAGCACTCAGTAGCGGAGTTGCGTCTCACGTCGGAAGTTAAAATTGGCAGTCGCCTATAAGTTACTGACAAACGTCATTCCCGAGAGGACAATTTTCACGGCGGCGAAAAGGTCGGTCAGTAACATTTTCTTAGCGACGTAGCCCCGTGCGCCCAAGCTGAGGGCCTCTTGTACCACGTCGGAAGAAGATTCTTGCGTCAAGAAGATGATTTTGGATTCTGGGACAAGGCTCCGCATTTGCCGAGCAACTTCAATTCCGTTCAGGCTCGGGAGGCCGATGTCTAGCAGAATCAAATCCGGTCGCAATTCTACCGCCTTCTGAAGCGCTTCCAGCCCGTCGGATGATTCGCCCACGACCTGCAATTCCGGTCTTTTCCCCAACACCTCGACTACGAATTGTCTAAACATCTCGAAATCATCCACAACCAGAATACGGACTGTCGAAAGTTGCAAACCGTTTCCTCCGAGTCGAAGTATGACCGGCTGAGCTGAACTAACACCCAGAATGTTACTTGCTCAGCGTGCTGCCGTCGTTGCTCCAAGACAACTTCGTACTTGCTCAGGGATAACAAGCGAAGGGGTAGGCAGGGCCATTGTATAGATTCCCTTTGAAGTTGCTAGGATTTCTCTAGAGGCAGACTGTCGGTCGCCCTATCTGTACGTATAAGTTATGTTTACTAATGGTAAGAGCGCTGTCTCAAATCAACTTCTCCGATTAGCCCTGTCGGTTCAACCGTGTGCCTTGACATCCACCGGCCTTCTCATGGAGGGACTTAGGCTCTATTCGTTATCCTGTTCGAGATCAGTTCTGAGTAGCCAACCAACCGCCCAATGACGAGCGGATTCCGGGTTTATGAGAGTTATCGCGATTTTTCGCTAACAATCTTCGGCGGGTTTGTTAGGCTGATCTGGGGACAAGTATGTTCACAGAGCTGAATTCATCCCTGCGGGCTCTCCTGCTCGCCATTGTGTGTGTTGCGTTGCTGCTGATTGCCTGCGGCAAAAAAGAAGCTACGCCGCAACCTGCCTCCGGTCCGACATCGTCCACCGCGACGAATACTCTGTTCTTACCGCTTCACTTCGAGCAGCACACCGGCGATCTCGATGAAATGGTGAAGAGGCACAACATCCGCGCGCTTGTCATTCTTAATCCCGTCGGCTTCTTTTATGACAAGGGGCGGCCCCGAGGCGCCATCTATGAATCGCTGGAAGAGTTCCAGAGGTTTGCCAACAAGAAGCTTAAGACTGGACCCGTGCAGCTGAAAGTCACATATCTGCCGGTCGCACCGTCTCAACTGGAAGCCGCCCTTAGCGAAGGAATGGGCGACTTCGTCGCGAACGCCATTGCTGTCACTGCTGAGCGTGAGAAGCGGTTTGCATTTTCCGCCCCTATCCAGACCAACGTGACCTGGATCGTAGTGAGCGGACCCGGGTTCGGCTCGTTTTCTACCCTTGACGAACTTGCAGGGAAGGAAATCTATGTCAATCCGCTTACGATCGCCTACCAGGAACTTCGGAAGTTGAACGTCTCGCTGCAGAAAGCAGGCAAGACGCCCATACACGTTCGGGAAGCAGACAAGAATCTCAGCGACGACGATCTGGTCCAGATGGTCAACGCCGACCTCGTCCCCGCCACCATCACTACGCGGGAGCGCGCTGAACTGTGGTCAAAGGTCTTCGATAACTTGAGGGCGCATCCCGACGTGCCGCTCGTCACCGAGGGACAAACCGCGCTGGTCATGCGCAAGAACAATCCCCAGCTCAAACAGCTTCTCGATGAATTCGTCGCCAACCATAGAGTTGGTACGTCTTTCGGAAACACGATCTTGCGTCGCTACCTGAAGAATACCAAGTGGGTGAAAAATTCCACCTCCGGCAAAGAGATGGAAAAGTTTCGCGCCACCATTGCGCTATTTCAGAAATATGCCGCGCAATACGATTTTGATTACCTAATGCTGGCCGCACAGGGCTACCAGGAATCCATGCTGAACCAGAACGTGCGCAGCCCGCGGGGCGCGGTGGGCATCATGCAGGTCATGCCCAAATACGCCGCCGCCTCACCCATTAACATCGCCAACGTGGGCGTAGCCGACGCCAACATTCACGCCGGCGTTAAGATCCTGCGCAACATCGCCGACACCTATTTCAATGACCGCAAGCTGAATCCCGTGGACCGCACGATGTTCGTCTTTGCCAGCTACAATGCCGGCCCGACCCGCGTCGCCCGCCTGCGCAAGCGGGCCGCAGAAAGCGGACTCAATCCTGATATCTGGTTCGAAAACGTTGAACTAATAGCCGCCCAGGACATCGGGCAAGAGACCGTCACCTACGTCCGAAACATTTACAAATACTACGTAGCCTACAAGCTGGCCGTCGGACAAAAGACGGCAAAAGGCCAATGACGCCCGGGTTCCTCGGCCTGTGCCGCGCGGATCGTTGGCCTGCATGCGTAAACCGCAGCGATCCTTTCCACATCATTTCGGCAGTTGCTGTAACAGGGCGTTACACAAGTGATCGCGATTACTTCCTGGGTTGGGGTGTTCATAGTGGTCACCGGAGTTTTGAATATCTTGATTGTCCGCGAGGAGCGACGACAGCGCCCTTTGAATCTGGCCGGACGAGACGCGCTCGGTCAACAGGCGATGCGCTCACGACCCGGACTGGTTGGTTTCAGATTCTGGGCGGATGACGGGCAACCGGGAAGTTATCGGCTCACCGGTCGGATTAGTACCGACCAACGCGCCTGAGTTGAGGCTGGAGCACTTCCGGGCGACGCCTAGGAGGATCGCACATCCGCAGGATACTCCATCGTTAGCGCCTGCGGGTGGGCGTACATCGGCGTGACAAACCGTTGAAATTCCGGTTGCACAATCGTCGCACAATTGCTCCCGAACAGTGGCTCTTTGCCTAACAAGGAGGCAACTCATCCGACCGTAACCTATTGAGTTCCGAACGACAGCGTGTGGAATCGGGAATTTGCTAAGCCGTTGCGGAGGAAAACGATCAGTAGCGAGTGAAGCAAAGAGGACGAAACAACCCTGCTAACTGCTTGAGACCGGGAGATTTATGTCCCGGTACACCAACTGGCTGTTTATCCTTATTATTGTTGTTGTGTGCGTCGCACAGTAGTTGCACAAATTGAAGGCTCGCTGAGACAGCGGTCTGTGCAACCGTTGCCATCTTTGGCGTCTGCCGTGACAGCCGCGGCAGGCCAGCGAAATGGGTTCAGCTTGCTCGTTGCTCGAAAGCAACTCCCAGCAGCTCAAGGACAGCGACATCGCACCGGCCACGATACTAGTGCTCAAACCAAGCTGATCGAAACTTATCGGACTTGCGGCGGTCTATGCGCAAATGGAGGTGCCGGAAGGGCTTTAGAGGGTTTTCCAGGATTTCTGCACGGCCTTTTAACGCGCGTCATGTAACCGCGTTTATGGCTGGGCCGTAACGGCGTTGCTGGAAAAGGTAAAATGAGATTGGAGTTAGTTCTCACTAGGCGGTGCGCCGTGACACGATGAGCGTGCCTGAATCATTCCTCCACGGGACTTGGGAAGATTCGTGCAACTAATTTGCACGCGGTGTGTTTCTATCAAGAACGGAAACGGAGCGATACTTTTGTCATCTATTCGAGTTCTCTTAGCTGACGATTTCAAGGATTGGCGACGCCATGTCCGTTCGCTATTTAAGACACGGCCAGAATGGCAAGTCGTTGCCGAGGCTGCGGATGGGCTAGAAGCCATTCAGAAGGCCGAAGAATTGAAGCCGGACTTGATTGTGCTGGACATCGGTCTCCCGAAGCTGAATGGAATCGACGCAGCCCGGCGGATACGAAAACTCTCCCCTAGCTCCAAAATAGTCTTCCTAAGTCAGGACAATGATCCCGAAGTCGTGCAGGCAGCTTTGGGCACCGGCGCCCAGGGTTACGTTTATAAGACAGATGTCCGAAGTGATCTTTTGCCTGCTATCAAAGCTGCTCTGCGGGATAGACAATTTGTCAGCCGCAGCTTAAAAGGCCACGAATTCGCCGAAACCTCAGAGGAAGAGGTCCCTCACCGCCATGAAGTCTTGTTCTATTCGGATGACACAGTCTTTCTAGACACTTTTGCGCGCTTCATTGCTGTTGCCCTTAAGGCCGGCGATGCGGCTATTGTGCTCGCTACGAAGTCGCACCGCGATAGTCTGCTTTTGAGATTGAAGGCAGAGGGCATGGATACAGACGGCGCCGTTCAACAAGGTACCTACGTTCCATTGGACGCTGCCGACGTGCTCTCAAACGTCATGGTTGATGGTCTGCTTGATCCGGTTCGATATTTCGGTGGCCTTGGTGGCTTGATCGAATCAGCTGTCAAAGCAGCGAGATCCGAACAGCCTCGGGTTGTTGTGTGCGGTGAAGGCGTGGCGCTCTTGCACGCCGCAGGCGCAGCGGATGCGGCGATTCGGATAGAACAAGTTTGCAACGACCTATCCAAAACATACGAAATAGATGTCCTGTGTGCATATCCATTGAACGGCTTTCACGGCGAGGAAAACGAGCACGATTTCCAAAGCATCTGCGCGGAACACTCAGCTGTTCATTCTCAGTGAGATAGTAAGACTCAACTCTGTGGTTTAACCTGTCTCAGCGGCCTTGCTCTTTGCGAGTTCGCGCAGTTCCGCTTCTGACAGAGCAAATTCCGCAGTTCCGCAATCCAGACAAACCATAATCTCTGAAAATACCCATACGATGGGCTGGTTGACGTTTTTCATGCCGGGAACATGAATGCCCATCTCCCCACTGAACTTACTTTGGTTGACTGATCCGCATGACCTGCAGGGCATACCGACACCCCGACCAGCAAAGGTCCCCTGTTGCACCGCATTTATACAACGCTGTGGCCCCGAAGACTAAACCATTTTGTCAATATTCATAAATTAGCTTTCTGGAGAGGGTTGCTAGCTCGCCAAAAAAAAGTCTTCACATCAGGCCGAAGCCATAGACACGCTCGAACTGCGAAAGGCTTCTCTGTTGCCCTGCTCGCGGCGGTGTGGCTACTATCCTCATTCGAACTTCATTCACGGGGATTTCGACCGCGTTCGACAATGTGTTCTTGGACTTCCCTCTCACGTTCTTGGTCGGCGATTGACCAGGATACGGATAACCCTTCGCAAGAACTTTTTCTAGCGCAGCGTCGTGCCCGTAGATATCATCGTAAAAATGAACGATTCCGTCCTCAGTTACGACGACAGTGCCATATACGATTAGTACTGGAATCGGATGGGTCAGATTCACCTGCTGATTTGGCGTTCCATTCATTGCCGCGCGGACGCTATCCGAGTCCCAGCCTGGATTCCCCTTCAGGACCCACACAGCCAGGTCGGCCGGCTTTTCCAGGCGCACGCAGCCGTGACTGAAATCCCGACGCGACTTTGCGAAGAATTCCTGCGCGGGCGTATCGTGCATGTACACGTTGGAGCTATTCGGGAAGATAAACTTCACGAGTCCGAGTGAGTTCTTAGGACCTGGCATTTGCCGGATGTACAGTTTCCCGGTCCGGAGCTGCGCGAACATATCCTTCGTCACTGCTCCCGACGTGACCATACCGTTGTCTCTGCTCACCACCTCGAATCCCTTTTTCGCCAGGTAATCGGGATCGCGAGCGACGAGGGGGAGGAATTCAGCTTTGGAGATAGAATACGGAACATTCCAGTATGGCTGGAATACGATGTATTCCATTGTGTCGCTGAATACGGGGGTGTCGTGGCGATATGCTTTGCCCACCACGATATTCATCGAGAGCATGACCTTGTAATTTTCATCGTATGCGCGGAGGCGAAATTCGGGGATGTTGGCCACGATGGGTGTTGAGTCGAGACTAACCGGTAACCACCGCCAGCGTTCGAGAGTAAGCTGCATCTGGCGGATTCGATTTGTGAGAGGAACATCAAGATCGGCTAAGGTTTGCGCCGTGATTCGCCCATCCGGTGTTCGGCCATGCCTGCGCTGAAAGCTCTTGATTGCGTCTACTAGTGAAGCTTGATAGACCGCTCCATCGCCTGCAACGCTCGCGTCGGCAGGCAGATCGCCCACCAGCCGGAGCAATTTGATCAGCTGTGGGACCCCTGAATAGGAGTCGCCCGGTGCGATCGCCTTTTGTATCGGAGGAAGCTTCCCAGCATATTCTTTTGCAAACTCCGAGTAAGACTGCAAGGCTTGAATAGCACGCTGGTAGCCCGGGTAGGGAGGTTCCACGCTTGCCAGGACGCCAACAACGTCGGACGAATCTACAACATCATTTCTGAGGAAATCGGGCAAATCGTATTTCTTGGCCTCGACGTCGAAACCAAAATCAAAATGCCGCGGATTCACCTTCCCGATGTGGAGGTCCGAGACATACCTCATCACGCAAACGGTGAGAGCAGCATCGAATCGCACTACCTCTGCTTCAGATGGCTGCACGGTGGCGGGGTTGAGTCTCGCCTGGCGGTCGCCCCAACGCGATCCGTCGTAGTCTTCGGAGGCCAATCCCTTTTGCTCGGCCTTCAGCAGAATCGCAATTACCTGCTGCGCCTGTGCCGTTGGCTTCATTCCCCTGACCCAAGGCAAGGAATACTGGTACGACTCGTAGAATTTCTGCACGTGCTTGTCATAGTCGCTAAAGTCAGGCCAGCGCAACTCCGAGAGATTCCCGGATTTGATGATGCGGCGCAAAGAGGCTTGGCCATCAGAGCTAAGTTGTTGAGGGGGTGCGACGCGGTTCGCCGAACCTTCTGCCTGTCTGTGTGCGCGGCTAGCTGCCCCGATGCTGTGATCCCACACCAGAAAAATCGTGAAAAGCGCCGCCACTAACGCGAGACCAGTTGAAATTGATGCTCTCTTCACGGGATTAATCTCCACGCTCCTCAGGGACAACAGATTTCTTTCAATTCGACCCCCTACTCCTCCGGGACCGGTTTCCAGGAGCGATCCGGATTGAAGCGCTCCATTTTTATGAACACATCAAGGGTGGCTGGCCCAAAATCTTTTTCGTAGACAACGCCGTCGTGGCTGACGATGAAGCTCTTCATTCCTGTCACGCCGTTCTCGGCCGGAGCGGCTACCAGGGCGAAGCCCCCGATCATTACGCCCTTCACCACGAAGTCCATTTCGCCTAAGGGTGCCGCGGGTCCTTGCCCTTTCAGAATTTTGAAGAAATAGCCATGGTATGGCTCCGCACCGCCGGAGTAGCCCTGCTCGATCGCGCGGGCAATTTTTTCGCCAATCGGTCCGGCCCAACTACCGTCGGGATTTTGCCAGGCCAGACCATCCTGTTTGCCTGGAGTGCTTACAATGCGCTGGGCGTACTCATTCGCACCGTAGCCATCGCGCTTCTGAAGTGCATATTCGTGCTGTGCTTCCACGTAGCCACGGCAAATATCGATAGCGTCCAGCTCATTGCTTCCGATGCGACGGTAGAGGAGTTCCTGACGGCCAGCCTTGGCATCAAACGCCCATTTGGCACCCCGCTTCACGATTGGCACCGGGAACGGCCAATCTTCATTGCCGACGAGGAGGAAGGCGCGGTTCCCTTTTCTAGGATCCACGGAGACACTCTTCTTTTCTCTAGCCTCTGCTGCGAAGTCAGAAGCTCGCCGCCGGTCTTGTGGGTATTCACCGGAAAAAACGATGTCCTCGCCATTAGGACCGAAAATTTCCTTGAGCGTGCGCTCGTCAAACTGCTCGGCCGCAGAGACTAGTGCATCAGCAGCCTGCTGCGGAGTATCGAAGGTTTTGGCACTTACAGCAGCAACAGCAGGGGCAGTTTTAGCCGCAGATTCTTGCGCAGTGAGCTGACCGGGGACCGCCAAGAACGACAATGTACCCGCGATCCAAAGGAGCCTACTCATGCCTGCCTTCGCAGATGTTGAGTTCATATCCATGCTCCGATGATTCCTTTCCACAACCTCGGCCATTTACCTACGTCGCCCGCCACCACGACTACCGCCCCCTCGAGAACCCATACTCGAGGAACCGCGGCTGCTGCTAGCGCGCGCACTCGATCCGTTGTAGCCATTGGAGCCCCGAGAACCTCCTCCGAAAGCATCGCGATTCCCGCCACCGCTGCGCGAGACGTCCCGGCTTCCCACCCGATCGGCACCACCTCCACCGGCCCTATTGCTAAGGCCTGCACCACCAGCCCGGTTACCGTCACCCGCTCCGCTGGCCCGATTGCTCACCCCAGCTCCTCCGGCACGATTGCTTGGCAGATTTCCGCCCTGTCGGCCAACCTGTTGTCGGGCACTCGCCTGGCGATTGGCGAGCGAGTCTCCTCGCGTCGTGCCGCCAAACTTGTTCGCGGTACCTCGGTCCCCATACGGGGCGCCGCCGCGATGTTGCGGATTGTGCTTCCAGTTGCCGTCTCCCCGGCCTCCGCCGCCGCGACCTGCTTGTTGCGATGGGCGGTTCCCGTTTCCAATGTTGTTGCGGTTGCCGCTACCAATATTAGAGTTGCGATTGAAATTGTTATTGTTGTTGATGTTGATTTCGTTGTTGCCGCCCCAGCCGCAGCCCCAGCCCCAGCCGCCGCCCCAGGCCGCCCCCATCATCATGCCAACTCCAAAAGAAATCGCCATTCCCGCGGCATAGTATCCAGCTGGCGGATAGTAAATAGGAGGGTAGGGATAGATCGGCGGGCCGTACACCACGACTGGATCATACGAAGGTACATACACGACCTGTGGATTAGCCTGTTCGACCACGATCACACTCTTACTCTCAATAACCTTGGTTTCTACCTTCTGTTGCTCAGACGATTTCAAATTGCCGGTGTCCTGTGCCTTCTTGCGCATGCGCTGCACGGCATCCATCACATCGCTCTGCTGTGCCAGGAACGCGTTGCCCAGGTCCGTGGTCCACTGAATGTCGTCTGCCAGACGCTTTACCACTTCGGGCAGCGCAGCCAGCGCTTGAATGCTCGGATCCCAGGGCTGTTTCATAGCGGCGTCGGCAAGTGCCTTATCCTTCAGCCCGGGATTCTTTGCCAGCCACTGCTGGAGTTGGATTACTTCGAGAGGATACGTGGAAGCCGCGAGGGTCTGAGCGAGCATCGGGTCTGGATAAAGGGCAATGGGAGCAACGAGCGAGTCCAGTTGGTCGGGTGGAATCTTCGCAGCCTGGTTCTGCGGTGAAGCTACCTGCGCCGCACGAGGCGACGGCATGTATGCCAATGAGTCGCCAGGCAGGACAGCGAACGTGCACATGATCGCCAGCAGGTATCGGAAGTTCGCACCCCAGAACTTTCGTTTTGCATTCATGGTCGTGATGGTCCGCTCGAACCAGATGAGTCCATCGAGAACGACGGCGCATACCGTTTCATATCTGTGCAGCACGTGCGCGTCCGTTTCTTGAAGCTAGGTCCGAGGGCTTCCTCGCAGTACTGTCAAAAAAAACAGTTCGAGGTCTCACCAGGCGGCGGCAATTGTGTGGCTCGCTCATGCCGGACACCCCAACGGGCACTGAGGGAAAACCGACTTGGTGTGTTCGTGGTAACGGAGCCAAGAATCAGTTGGCGGAAATGATGAATTGGGTGTCAGCGTTGCCGCACATGCCATAGACAGTGCCGGGGGTACAAGCTCCGACGGAGTAGGTATAGCAGCCAGGGTGCTTTGCGGTAACGGTGATCGGGCGATCTGAGCCGCCGATGATGGAACCATCGTAATCGAACGGGTTCTCGGTACCAAAATCGATGACGAAGCCAGTGTTCTTCGAGCCGCCCATAAAAGTGACGGTGGTGCCAACTTTCAAGCAGAACGCTTTGTTGGACTTGGCGTCGGGAAAGTCGGGGGTCACCGTGGCGTCACTGCCGCCGCTGCGTTTGATCCTTATGGTGCACGGCGTAGACGCGGAACCGCATGTATTTGCCGCGGTACAAATGCTGGCGGGATTGGAAGTCGAGCAGACGTCACCCTTAATTTTCTTCTTCGTATCCCGGCCGGCGATGAAACTAGTCAGGAGAAGCGGCGCGACCAACAGGCAACAAAGCACAGCGAGATAGCGGCGAAGCTGCAAAATCAGGCACCTCACGACAAAGCAACGGCCCTTCCTAGAAGCAAACTCCTCGAGGAGGGCGGCCCAGAAGGATCCGCACACCACCTGAACGAGTCAGACGTTATTACTTCGGCTGTCCAGCCTTATTCCAATCAATGATGTTGACCAGCTTCCAGGGATTCTTGTTGAGCTGGAATTCGATCTGTCCCTCTTTGTTGATTACCAATTGAGCTGCGGGGTACAGAACGCCATTGCTCTTGGCTTTGTCCGAGTCATTGATTTCAATTTCGCCAGCGGTCAAGTTGTATGCAGTCGTTTGCGTATTGTAATAAGCCTCACCGAATCTGAGCTGGCGGTTTGTGACGAAGCGAATTTTGCGACCTGCGGGCGTGGGAATCAGGCGAATGAAACTAAGGTCGTAGCCGATGGTGCCGGTAATGGCAATACGACCGACGGCTTTCATCTTGGTGAGGGCATTCACCAACCCTTGGTTCTGCCCCTTCTTAAAGGCCTCAACGAGGATTTGTCTATCTTCCTCTGTCGAGTACTCGTAGATAATCGCCTTGACGCTGACGTCTTGGCCCAGTTGCGTGCTTGTGCCCATTGCCGTTGCATCAATCGTCTCAGCTTTCCGGTCGTCCGCAGAAATAGCGATTGCGACAGCCGAGATCATCAGAACAGCAATTAATACAAAGCCGTGAACAAACCTGCGGATGATAAATTTGTGTTCGCTGTCGTTTATCATCACGATTCCCCGCTAAGGCCTCTCCTTTGGTTCTTAGTCCGAGGGCTAGTCGGCCATATCGTAGGGAATGAAGCATCTGTCAGAATGGACAGCTATCAGTTTTGCGTTGGTTTCATGAATGCGAATTCTGGTGCGAAAGATGAATACCGCGATCAGAACAATGGTCAGTCCGACGAGAACAAGTAGCAAAAATTAGGCATGGTCATCTCACAGGTCTCACTGCGACAGGAATCGAGCGGTTCTCTCGTCTTGAGCGCCTTTCGGTAGGATCACTTCGCCAAGCTGCGAATGTAGGCCACCATGTCCTTGATTTCGTCCGGCTTCATGCTCTTGCCATAGCC
>Ga0070665_100001000_pt1 | contig 35859 bp, 33 predicted proteins | sample KBSS13metaG_FD_65862 | JGI IMG/M metagenome (GOLD analysis project Ga0070665, IMG submission 65862) | Switchgrass rhizosphere microbial communities from Kellogg Biological Station, Michigan, USA - KBS S1-3 metaG | ecosystem: Host-associated > Plants > Roots > Rhizosphere > Soil ... | reverse complement strand
GGAAAGAGGATCGTTCTTTATTCCGGCACGCTGGGCCTGAAGCACAATCCGGCGCTGCTGCTGCACACCGCCGCGCACTATCAGGAACAGCAGCGTGACGAAGTCATGGTGGTGGTCACCACCCAGGGATTGGGCGCGGAATTCCTCAGACGCGAGGCAAAGGAACGTTCCATCCACAATCTCAAGATCCTCCCCTGGCAGCCCTATGAACGGCTGCCGGAGGTTCTTTCCAGCGCCGATATCCTCACGGCCATCATCGAGCCGGATGCCGGCCTGTTTTCCGTGCCGTCCAAGATCCTCAGTTGTTTCTGCGCCGGTCGCCCGTTGGTGGCTTCCATTCCCGCCGACAATCTGGCCGCCAGGACCATCGCCAAGGCCAGGTCGGGGTTTGTGGTCGAGCCGGGCGACGAGAGCGGCTTCATCTCGCGCATCGACCAGCTGCTGGATAGTCCGGAACTGGCCGAAGAACTGGGCCGCAACGGCCGCGCCTATGCCAGCGAGACCTTCGACATTTCCCCGATCGCGGGGCGCTTCCTGGCGCTGGCTTGACGATTTTCGCGCGCTATAGAATCGAGCGTCCGCCATCCATCACGATATTCTGGCCCGTCATGTAGGAAGACGCGTCGGAGCAAAGAAATTGCACGGCGGCGCGATATTCCTCCCGCCGGGCCATGCGTCCCATCGGGATCAGGCTGGCAAGCCTGGCTACGAACGCGTCCGCCTGTCCGTTATAGACGCCGCCCGGCGACAGCGCGTTGCAGCGCACGCCCGAAGCCGCCCAATAGCCGGCAACATATTTCGTCAGGCCCAGCAAACCATGCTTGATCGCCGAATAGGTCACCGGCTTGACCGGCTGTTCCTGCTCCGGCACGGCGCCCTCCAGGCGATAGAGGCGCTGGTCGGGCGCGATCACCGACAGATCGGACGCGATATTGAGGATGACCCCGCCGCCATTGGCGGCCATCCGGGCGCCGAACACCTGGCTCGTCAGCATGGCGCCCGTCAGGCCCACCGCGACCTCGATATTCCATTGCTCAAGCGTGAAGCCTTCCAGCCGCGAGCCATTGGCGACACCAGGTTGGGCCGTCACTTTCGCGTCGATGGCCGCATTGTTCACCAGGATGTCTATCCGTCCCAGTTTGGTCGCGGCCGCGTGCACCGCCGCGGGCTTGGTCACGTCCAGCACCATTGCGACGGTTTCCGCGCCGGGCACTTCGTTGCGCACAAGGGCCGCCGCGGCGTCCGCCTTGTCCAGATCGATGTCGGCGAGCACCACCTTGGCGCCCAATTCCGCCAGGGCGATCGCATGCTGGGGGCCCAGAAGACCTCCGGCGCCGGTCACCAGGGCGGTCCGGCCAGAAAGGTCGAATATCTTGGGGAGAGGACGGCTCATGGCTCTGCCTACCGCAACTGGCCGCCATCGGCGACCTGGATGGTACCCGTGATGAAGCTGGCCCGTGGGGAAGCCAGGAAGAGGGCCACGGAGGCTATTTCGGCCGGGGTCCCAAGGCGGCCCAACGTGACGTCGCGGACCAGCATGGCCTCTACGCCAAGCCGATCCTCGGCCAGCTTGCGCTCCCAGGTTCCCCCGGGGAACAGGATGTTGCCCGGCGCGACGGCGTTGATCCTGAGACCTTCGGCCGCCAGGGGCCGCGCCAGGCCTTTCACAGCGGCATTCAGGGCCGCCTTGGCCCCGGAATAGGCCACCGGAGCGCCCAGGGCGGCCAGCCCGGCGATGGAGGATATGCAGACGATGGCCCCACCCCGGCGCATATGGGGCCTGGCCGCGGCGATCATGTTGAGCATCGAAAACAGGTTGACGTCCAGGACCCGCCGCCATTCGGCCTCGGTTTCTGTGCCGGGAGGCACAGAGGCTCCACTGCCGGCGTTGCAGACCAGAATATCGAGACCGCCGGTTTGTCGGGCGATCTCGGCCACCGCGCCGCCGGCGGCGGTTGGATCGGTCACGTCACAGGCCTGGATCAAAACCTTGCCGCCCAGATCCTCGGCGGCCTTTTCAAGGCCTTCGCGCCCACGCGCCACCAGCGCCACCCGGCAGCCTTCGGCATGAAGGGCTTGAACGATGGCCAGGCCGATGCCGCGGCTCGCGCCGGAAACCAGGGCCGTCTTGCCATCAAGCTCCAGATTCATGCCGCTTCAATCCATCCCGCCGCCATCTCGCGATACTTGGCCAGCACACCGGCATGATCGCCGTCGGCGGCGCGGGCCGTCTGCAGGATATAGAAACCGCGATAGCCGCGCCTCACCAGATCGCCGATGGTTTGAGCGAGCTTGGCGTTGCCCGTGCCCAAGGCGACGGTGGTGCCACCCAGCTTACGGTCCTTGATGTGGACATTGAGGATGCGCGGGAAATACGCCGCGATCTCTTCGGCACTGTCATAGCCCAGCGCCGCGCTATTGCCGATGTCGTAATTGACGCCGAAAACCGTTTGCGGAAAGCGGGCGATGAAGTCCGCGAGCTTTTGCGGTGGGTAGTCACATTCAAACACCACCGCCAGGCCCTGGGCCTTGAGCCAGTCGGCGCGCCTGGCGAATTCCTCCACCACCGCTTGTTCTTCGTCGGCACTGGTCATGGCGCCATTGTCCACCAGCGGGACCACGATGAATTTGATGCCGACCTTTGCACAGGCCACGGCCACAGCTTCGAATTCCGCCAGGCGTTTTGCGCGCTCCGCACCCGTAACGCGCCAGAATGGCATCTGCATGAAAATGTCGCCGGTCAGCGAGACGACCTTGACATTGTGCTTGCGCGACAGCGCCACAATCTCCGCCTGCCCTTCAGGCGTCATCAGGGGGTTTTCCGCCAGGCGGTCATGATCCAGCGTCCACTCCATCAAGTGGATGCCGATTTTCTCGGCGGCGGAAAATTCCTCCCGCCATTTCTCCCAGGGGAATGCCTGGATCTTGCCGTCCACTTGCGGCGACAGCCGTCCCTGCATGAAGCCGATCTCGGCCATTACTTCTTGGCCTTGAAGCGATAGGGGGTGGGCGCATCGCCATGGGCGGCGTTGCTGCCTGCGTTCCAGGCCTTGATCTGGCCGGCTATGTCCACGCCGGTATTGGCGCTCCAGGCGTCCAGCACGCGCTGAAACACCGGCCCCACTTGGCCGTCGCCGATCTTGTCACCATTGATGCGGGTGACCGGCAGCATGCAGAAAGGCGTTCCGGTCATGAACGCTTCGTCGGCGGTATAGACGTCATAAGGGTCGAGATTCTTCTCGACCACGGCAATGCCGAGCTGAGGCGCCAGCTCTTTCATCACATAGTCGCGGGAAATGCCGCGCAGGATGTTGCGCCCCTCCGGCGAATAGATCACACCGTCCTTGATGGTGAAGAAATTGTCGCCGGTGCCCTCGGCTATAAAGCCGTCGGGATCCAGCAACAGCGCCCAATTGTCCTCGCCTTCCACCTGCGAGGCTTCGATATTGGCCATCAGATAGTGGATGCGGCTGCGATTCTTGATCTTGGGATCCAGCAGCGACGCCGGCAAGGCGCGCTGGCTGGTGATCACGGCATTGATGCCCTTGTCGAACAGGTGCCCCATCCCCGCCACCGTCCAGCGCAGGGGAAAGTCGGCGATGATGACATTGGGGCCCTTGGGCAGCGCGACATTGTTCTGATAGATGCCCAGAAGGCCCCGCGAGACATCGATCATCAGCCGGTGCTCGTCATCGGCGCCGAACAGGTGATCGTTGGCCTCCACCGTCTGGTGACACGCTTTCTCCATCTCGTCGATGGTCATGTCCAGCGGAATGCGCAGGATCTTGAGGCCCGAATAAAGCCGCTCCAGATGCTCGCGCAGCTTGAACTGTTTCTTGTTGAAGGAGCGCGTCATCTCGAACACCATGTCGCCGAACATCAGCGCGGAATCGTAGATCGAGATCTTGGCTTCTGTTTCGGGGATCAATTCGCCGTTGAAATAGACCACCCGGCCCTTGCTGGTCATGCGTCTGCTTCCTGCTTTTTGTAGATATTGTCGTACCAATCGATGGTATCGCGAATGGTGAAATTGGGATTTCGCGGATAGAGATATTCGTAAAGCGCCTTGATGAAGTCGTACTGCCTGGCCGTATTGACGTCCAGCACGACATCGGCGCGCGCGATGTCCGGGGCGCATTTGGGCGCTCCCACGCTGTAGCGCGGGTCTGCCGCCTGCTGCTTGGCATAGTTGAAGAAATTGAGGTGCGGATGCTCGCACAACTCCGCGTCTTTGCGCGTGTTCCAGACTTCCTCCAGCGCCCAAAAGTCCACCGCCTCGGCGCCGATGCCGTCGGGATAGCCGCTGCCCAGCGCCTGCGCCAGGTTGGTGGTGAAGACAAAGTCGCCGGCAAGATGAAAATCCACGATGCGGTCGATTTCCTCAGGCTCCGGCGTCGCATTGTCGGCGGGCAGCCTGAGCACGATATCGGCCGCGGATTTCTTCGCTGCCTGGTAGTAGCGGTCCAGCAAATCGTTCTGCGAACCGCGAAACACCGGCACGCCCAGCCCGTCGGCCAGGCTTACCAGCACGTCGTCTTCGGCGCGCTCGGTGGTCGCCATGACAATGGCATGCGGGCGCCTGGCGCGCTTCACGCGTTCCAGAATCCGCGCCAGCAGCGGGGCGCCCGCCAGGTCCATCATGGATTTTCCCGGCAAGCGGGTGGAGCCCATGCGCGCTTGCAGGATCAGCACCACACGCGGGTCCGGCTTGCTCACCCTGGTCATCAGAGATACGGCTCCAGCCTCTGCAGGCCGATCCAGAAGCCCTCACCCAGATTCTTGTGGCCTTGCCAGATTTCCGGAATGAACCAGGCGTTCGGCGCGACTTTGGCCATCACTTCACCCAGCGCCTTGAAGTCGATGTCGCCTTCGCCGATCTGCAGCCCTTCGCCGTCGACACCGCGGGCATCGCCCAGATGGTAGTGGCGGGTATAGGGCCCCAAGGTCGTCACGGCTTGCAGGAAATCAAAGCCGAAATGATTGGCCGCCAATTTGGTATGGGAGATGTCGACACACAGGTTGAGACCCAGCTTTTTGCACATCGCCGCGCTTTCATCGGGCAGTATGAAGATGTTCTGGTGGCGCTGTCCGCCAAAATGCCAGGGGAACGGCGCCATGGTCTGGGGAATGATCTCCACCCCTTCCCTGTCCAATTCCTCAAGGCTTCTAGCGAAATTCTCATAAAGGCGCGTTTTGGTTTCCGCCCCGAACGTGGCGTCCATGGAAAAACCGCCCACATTGCAGATGATGGGTGGCCGCGCCGTCTTTGGGAAATATTTCTTCAAGGTGCGGGTGGCGTCGATCACCCGCTGGGTCTCGCGGACGGAGAACTGGCGATAGTCCTCATCGTCGCTGGCCAGGTCCATCAGCCTGCTGCCTTGGAACAGTTCCGGCGCGTGCACCGCAAAATCCAGGTCGAACGGGGCGCCGAAATATTCGGCCGGATCGCGGTCCATGTCGGAATAGGACAAGTGGAATTCCAGCAGGTCGGGCTTGCAGCGCGCCAGGAAGGCCTTGGTATCGTGATAGCGAACCGGAATGCCCCACGGCCGGTGGAACCGGTATTCCTTGGATGTGGTTTCTTCTTCCTCCAGGTCAGACGCGAAGAAGTACCCATGCTCGCCCACGGCGCGGCGGACCTTGTGACCGATCAGCCGCGGCAGGTGGATGGGCGACAATCCCTGGCCGGGGCTGCGCACCAAAAGGTCCGTCGCCTGCAACACGGTGCCTGGTGCTATCGCGCGCGCGGCAACAACGCTCTTGCCCAGATTCTCGCGATTGATCAGTTCGCCTTGGCTTAATATCCGCTCACGCGGCATGTTCAAGGGACCCAGCGCCGCTTCGACCTCGCGGATGCTGGAGACCAGCGCGGCATATTCCGCAGGCTCCAGGCTGGCGGCATGGTCGGGACCTTCCATGGTCCGGTCCAGGGTTATGTGGCGTTCGACGACGATGGCGCCCAAAGCCACGGCCGCCAGGGTCACGGCATTGCCGCGTTCGTGGCCCGAATAGCCCACCAGCGGATGTAGTTCGCGCAACCGTTCGATAAAGCGCAAATTGATGCTGTGCGGCGGCGCTGGATAGGTGCTTTGGCAATGCAACAGCACAAATTGCGCGCCGTGATCGTTGAGGAAGCTCACCGCCGCCTCGATCTCGGCCGTGGTGCTCATGCCGGTGGAGACAATAAGCGGCTTGCCCGTCGCCGCCATCGCGGCCTGCAACGGCAGGTTCGTCAGGTCGGCCGAAGCCACTTTGAAGGCGGGCACGCCAAAACCGTCCAGAACCTTCACGCTGGTGGGATCCCAGGGCGTGCACAAATAGATAATCTGCTTTTGTTTGCAGTAATCCAGCAGCCGCTTCTGGTCCTGGGTCGAAAGCTCGAAGCGGCGCAGAAGATCCAGCGTATATTCGACCGAAAGATCGTCCTCGCCGCCGTCCAGGCTGGAGGCGCGATAGACTTCATCCAGCTTGCGCATCTGGAATTTGGCGCAGTCGGCGCCAGCGGCCTTCGCCGCATCGATCAGCGCAATGGCGCGGTCGAAATCGCCATTGTGATTGTTGCCGATCTCCGCGATGACGAAGCAGGGCTGGTCGGAACCCAGAGCCTTATTCCCAATGGACAATGCCGGAAACGCCGTCATCTTATTCATCTCGCAATACGCTCCGGCTCACGCATCTTCCAGCTTGTCAGCCCGTCGCTGTCAAAAAGGACACGCTCGTTGGTATAACCCAGTTTTTCAAGCGCGGCGCTGACATTGTGACGCTCGAAGGGCGGCGTGAAGAACAGGAAATAGCCGCCGCCGCCGGCCCCCAGTATCTTGCCGCCCAGCGCGCCGGCTTCGATGGCGGCCTGATAGACCCGGTCCAGACTGTCGTCACTGATCAGGCTGCTCATCTGGCGCTTGTACAGCCAGGCTTCATGCAGCATGCGGCCGTAGCCGTAGACGTCCCCTCGCAGCAACCGCTTCTTCATCTCCACCGTCATTTCCTTTTGACGGCGGATCGCGGTCTGGACATCGGCCGAATTCTTGGTCCGCGCCTTCTGGTCTGAATGGATGGCGCCGGAATCATGGCTGCGGCCGGTATGGCACAGCAGAAAGCACGCTTCGAGCTCCCGCAGGGTCTGGCTTTCCAGTCGCAAGGGTATGATGAGATTTTCGTCGGCGGAGAATTCCATGTAGTTGAAACCGCCGAATGCGGCGGCATATTGATCCTGCCATCCGCCGGGGATGTTGAGAATCAGCCGCTCCGCCTGGAATGCCATTTCGGCGATCTGGTGGCGGGTCCAGGCGTGGGTGCGAAATCCATTAAAGCAGCCGATGATGGCGACGGCGATCGAGGCTGAGCCGCCCAGGCCGGAGCCGACGGGGAAATCAGCGCTGACATCAAGTTCAAACCCGAAATCGGGGCGAATGAGCTGGATAATGGATTTGATCAGGTCCAACTGGCCGTCCAGCATCAGCGCGCCGACGTTGGCGGCTTCCACCACACAGTTCAAGTCATGGGAACGAATGAGCACCGTATTGTCACTACGCTGCCGCAGGCTGGCATGGGCGTATTTGGCGATGGTGGCGCTGATCACCATGCCGCCCTGGTCCAGGAAATAATGCGTCAGATCGCTTCCGCCACCGCCAAAACTGATCCGCGCGGGCGCCCGGGACCGGACAAAAACCGATGTTTCCCCCTCAAGGCGGAAGTCGTCGCGGCTGCAGAGCTGCACGATCCGCCCCCCCTCGTCCAGCATCGGGACGATATGGATGCCATTGTCGAGCAGCTTGAGGATATGTTCGCGCGGGGTGACGGTGGTGACGCGCACGAAATCGCGGTTCATGAAGGTGGAAACCGCCACGGACAGGTCGCTATGGACCAGGAGCTGACGGCGGATATCGCCGTCCGTCACACACCCCAAAGCCCGCCGGACCTCGTCCACGACAAAGACGATGCCCTTCTTGTTCTCGTTGAGGTGGCGGAACACGTCCTCAATTGAGGTTCCTTGCGCCACCAGAATATTGTCCGAAATGTTCACCATGAGCCCTAGATTGCCGGCGATCCTGTTCAAACCACGTCCATAGCGGGGCTGTGTATATCAAAAATGAACTCGCCGGGGAGAATTTTGCCGGCTTAACCCGCTGGAACAGGCGGGAAAACCGCCCTCGCGGGTCAGGTTCATTCCTCTGCGATTCGCAGCAGATAGCGGCCATACTCATTGCCGCTCATCGGTGCAGCCAAGGCCCGCAATTGAACTGCGTCGATATATCCCTGCCGGAAGGCGATTTCCTCCGGGCAGCAAATCTTGAAGCCCTGCCGTGTCTCTATCACATGGACGAATTCCGAAGCCTGCAGCAGGCTTTCATGGGTCCCCGTATCCAGCCAGGCAAAACCGCGGCCCAATTTCTCGACCTGCAACTCGCCCATCTCCAGATAGCGGCGGTTGATGTCGGTGATCTCATACTCGCCCCGCGCCGACGGCGTTATCGACTGCGCAATGTCCAGCACCCGGTTGTCATAGAAGTAAATTCCGGTGACGGCATAATTGGATCTCGGCTTGGCGGGCTTCTCCTCAAGCGCCACCGCCTGGCCGGCGCTGTCGAAGGTCACCACGCCATAACGCTCAGGGTCGCTGACGGGATAACCGAAGATCATCGCTCCGCGCTCCAGGGCGGCCGCGCGGGTAAGGATGGACGTTATGCCGCCGCTGAAAAAAAGATTGTCGCCCAGAATCAGGCAGCAGGTCTGGGTGCCGACGAATTCCCGGCCGATGACAAAAGCTTGAGCCAGTCCGTTCGGGACGGGTTGGGCTGCATAGCTGAGAGCGAGGCCCCAGCGGCTGCCGTCGCCCAACAGCGCCTGAAACTGGGCAAGATCGGCCGGCGTGGTGATGATCAGGATTTCGCGTATCCCCGCCAGCATCAAGGTGGACAGTGGATAGTAGATCATCGGCTTGTCATAGACCGGCAGCAATTGCTTGCTGACGGCATGGGTCACGGGATAGAGGCGGCTGCCCGTGCCGCCAGCCAGGATGATTCCCCTCATTGTTCCGCGCCTTGTTCCATGCTCCGGGCCATGACGCCCAATCTTTCGCCGCGATAGGCGCCGGAGAGGACCCGCTCCAGCCAAGGGGAATTGTCGAGATACCAGCGGACCGTCTTGTCGAGGCCACTCTCAAAGCTTTCCAGCGGGGTCCAGCCCAACTCCCGTCTTATCTTGGATGCGTCGATGGCATAGCGCGCATCGTGCCCTGGGCGGTCTTCCACAAACACAATCTGTTCCGCATAGGGTCGCGCCGCGGGGCGCAGCTTGTCCAAAATCCCGCACAAGGTCCGCACCAGGTCGATATTGCGGCGCTCGGCGTTTCCCCCGATGGCGTAGACTTCGCCGACCCGGCCCTTGACCAGGACATCGGTCAGCGCCCGGGCATGGTCTTCCACATACAGCCAGTCGCGCACATTCTCGCCGGTGCCGTAGACCGGCAGGCTTTTGCCCGCAAGCGCGCGGCTGACGGTCAGCGGAATGAGCTTTTCGGGAAACTGGCAGGGACCATAATTGTTGGAGCAGTTGGTGATGACCGCCGGCAGACCATAAGTATGCGTCCAGGCATGCACCAGATGATCGGCTCCCGCCTTGGACGCCGCATAGGGCGAGTTCGGCCGGTAAGGGCTTTGCTCGTGGAAAAAACCGTCCGTCCCCAGCGAGCCGAATACTTCGTCCGTGGAAACGTGATGAAACCGGAAAGCCTTGCGCCGCGCGCCGTCCAGCCCGCGCCAATAGGACAGCACACAACGCAGCAGCACATAGGTACCGACAATATTGGTCTCGATGAAAGCGCCTGGACTGTCGATCGAGCGGTCCACATGCGATTCGGCGGCCAGATGCATGATGGCGTCGGGACGCTCCGCCTGGAGCAGCGCGCTCACGCCCTGGGCGTCGCCGATGTCCAGATGGGCAAAACTGTAGCGGGGACTGGCTGCCGCATCGGCCAGGGAATCCAGGTTGCCGGCATAGGTCAGCTTGTCGAGATTGACGATCCGCCAATCGGTGGTGGCGATCAGGTGCCGGATCACGGCCGATCCGATAAAACCCGCTCCGCCGGTAACAAGGACCTTCATTGCCGCCTTCATCCTTTCCAGGGGTGCTCTAGCAAATCCCTGAACGGGAGGCGAGGGCCGCTTCCCGGCCCATCATGGAATTGGCCGTTTCGCGCCAACTAGCCGTGGCGAAAGGGGGATTTTCCCAATATAACACCCGGCATTGCGGCGTAACGTAATTGTGGAGCTTTATGAAAGCGGTCATCTGGGCGGGCGGCATGGGCACCCGCCTGAAGGAAATCACCGAGGTCAAGCCCAAGCCGCTGGTGGAGATCGGAGGCCTGCCGATCCTATGGCACATCATGAAGCTCTATTCGCATCATGGCGTGAACGATTTCATCGTCTGCCTGGGCTACAAGGGTTATCTGATCAAGGAATACTTCGCCAATTACAGTCTGCACAATTCCGACGTCACGATCGACATGCGCTCCGGCGAATGCCGGGTGCATCACAACAAGTCCGAGCCGTGGCGCGTGACGCTGGTGGATACCGGCGAACAGACCCAGACCGGCGGCCGCTTGAAGCGTATCGCGCCGCACCTGGAGAAGGACGAGAATTTCTGCGCCACCTATGGCGACGGGGTGTCCGATGTGGACATTGCGGGATCGATCGCCTTTCACCGCCAACATGGCAAGCAGGCGACGGTGACCGCCGTGCGCCCCCCTGCCCGTTTCGGCGCGCTGGAAATTGCCCCCGACGGCGCCGTGCGCTCCTTCCAGGAAAAGCCGGTGGGCGACAATTCCTTCGTCAGCGGCGGGTTCTTTGTGCTCTCGACCCGGGTGCTGGATTACATCCAGGACGACCAGACGATCTGGGAGCGCGAGCCGCTCGAGCGGTTGTCGCGCGAAGGCCAGCTCAAGGCCTTCCGCCATGAGGGCTTCTGGCAACCGATGGACACGCTGCGCGATCAGCAACATCTGGATGAGCTGTGGCGTCGCGGCAAGGCCGATTGGAAGGTCTGGAAATGAGGCCAGACTTCTGGCGCCACAAGCGGGTCTTCGTCACCGGACATACAGGCTTCAAGGGATCGTGGCTTTGCCTGTGGTTGTCTGAACTCGGCGCCGAAGTCAGCGGCTATGCCCTAGAGCCGCCCACCAAACCCAGCCTGTTCGCTTCCGCCCGGATCGAGAATCGGCTTGCCGGACATACCATTGCCGATGTGCGCGATCTCGACGCGCTGTCCAAAGCCATGCAGGCGGCAAGGCCGGATATTGCCATCCATATGGCGGCACAACCGCTGGTGCGCCATTCCTATGCGGCACCGGTGGAGACCTATGCCGTCAATGTGATGGGCACGGTGCACTTCCTGGAAGCGGCCCGCAGCATCGCATCGCTGCGCGCCCTGCTGTGTGTCACCACGGACAAGTGCTACGAAAATGTCCATGCCACCCGCGGCTATCGCGAGGATGATCCGTTGGGCGGCCACGATCCCTATTCCAGCAGCAAGGCCGGTTCCGAGCTCGTGGCGTCCGCCTATCGGCGCTCCTTCTTCCAGGGTGCCGACAGCCCAGCTTTGGCGACGGGACGCGCCGGCAATGTCATCGGCGGCGGCGATTGGGCGACGGACCGGCTGGTGGTGGACCTGGTGAAGGGTTTTCTGCAGGGCGAAAAAGCATTGATCCGTTCGCCGGCGGCGGTGCGCCCCTGGCAGCATGTGCTCGAACCGCTGTCAGGTTATCTCAGCTTGTGTGAAGCCCTGTGGAACAACCGGCCTGGGGCTGCTTCCGCCTTCAACTTCGGGCCGGCGCCGGAAGATGCCAGGCCCGTGGCGTGGATCGCGGATCGGCTGGCCCAATTATGGGGCGGCGACGCCGGTTGGACGCTGGACAATAGCACCAGCCATCCGCATGAGGCCCATTACCTCTATCTCGATACCGCCAAGGCCCAGGCAGAACTGGGATATCGGCCCCGCTGGCAGCTGGATGATGCGCTGGCTAATATCGTGCATTGGTATAAATCCTTCGCGGCCGGCGATGACGCCGTCACCTTGAGCTTGGGACAGATCGCCGCTTTCCAAGCCGCCCAAAAGCAGACGGCTTAGCAGGACCGTACGAGATGACTTCCTTTTCCGATGCCGACAGCCTGCGTGCGCAGATCCTGCAACTGTCCGAGGAATATGCCCGGCTGGTCCACGGACCCAAGGCCTTTTCCCCGGGTCAGAGTCCTGTGCCGGTGTCGGGCAAGGTGATGAGCCCGGCGGACATGCGCAATCTGGTGGACGCGTCGCTCGACATGTGGCTGACGGCCGGCCGGTTCTCGGACGCCTTTGAGGCCCGCTTCGCGGAATTCTTCGGCGCCAAATACGCGCTGCTGGTCAATTCAGGCTCGTCGGCCAACCTGGTCGCATTCTCCGCGCTTACCTCGCCCTTATTGCGCGACAAGCGGATCAAGCCCGGCGACGAAGTCATTACGGTCGCCACCGGCTTTCCCACCACTGTCAATCCCATCATCCAGAACGGCTGCGTGCCGGTATTCATCGACGTCGATATTCCGACCTATAACGCCGACGTCTCGATGCTGGAGGCGGCCCGGTCTGATAAAACCCGCGCCGTGATGTTTGCCCACACCCTGGGCAACCCCTTCGACCTGAAAGCGGTGAAGGATTTTTGCGACAAGCACGGTCTGTGGCTGATCGAGGATTGCTGCGATGCGCTGGGCGCCACCTATGACGGCAAGCCGGTGGGGACGTTCGGCCATGTCGCCACGGTCAGCTTCTATCCGGCCCACCACATCACGATGGGCGAAGGCGGCGCGGTGATGACGCAACGCCCCGGGCTCAAGAAAATCCTGGAAAGCTTCCGCGATTGGGGCCGCGACTGTTATTGCCCGCCGGGCAAAGACAATACCTGCGGCAACCGCTTCGGCTGGAAACTGGGGCAGCTGCCCCGCGGCTATGACCACAAATATACCTATCGCCACATCGGCTATAACCTGAAGATCTCGGACATGCAGGCGGCTGTGGGGCTTTCGCAGCTGGATCGCGCGCCGGAATTCATCGCGGCGCGAAGGAGGAATTTTCACCACCTGACCGAGAGCCTGAAAGACCTTGAAGGTCAGCTGATCTTGCCCAAACCGACGCCCAACAGCGATCCGTCCTGGTTCGGTTTTCCCATCGCAGTACGCGAAGATGCGGGCCGTTCGCGCGACGAAGTCGTGCGGCATCTGGAGGAGAACCGGATCGCCACCCGGTTGCTGTTCGCCGGCAACCTGCTGCGCCAGCCGGCCTATCAGGACATCGAACGCCGGGTGATCGGCGATCTCAAGCGCGCCGATTTCGTGATGAATCAGGTTTTCTGGATCGGCGTGTTTCCCGGCCTGACGCAAAGCCATCTGGATTTCGCCACAGGCGTCCTCAGCGCATTCATGGCGAGGCGTTGATGCTGGCGGGAAAGATCGTCCGCTTCGTGCTGGGCGGCATGCGCTGGCATGAGCGCATGTCCTTCGTGGCATTGGATACCGGGGCCGCGTTGCGGCGCATCACCAGGCGCGGCCTTGAGGTGGGCACGGTGATCGACATTGGCGCGTCCAATGGCCAATGGTCGGAATCGGTGCGGCCATTTTTTCCCGACGCGCAATATCTGCTGATCGAAGCCCAAACCGTGCACGAGCCCGAGCTCCAGCAGCATGTGGCGCGCCACGGCAGGGCCCACTATGTGTTGAAGGCGGCTGGGGCATCGGCGGGCACGATCTATTTCGATGCCGCCGAGGCGTTCGCCGGCCAGGCCTTGACGGAAAACAGCCGCGCCGGATTGATCGAGGTGCCGGTCACCACCATCGACGCCGAGGTCACACGCCTCGCTTTGCCCGGGCCTTATCTGATCAAGTTCGACGTGCACGGTTTTGAACTTGCGATCCTCGAAGGCGCGGAACGCACATTGGCCGGTGCGGCGCTGATCGTGATGGAATGCTACAATTTCGAAATCGCGCCGCAATCGCTGCTATTTCACGACATGTGCCGCTGGTTCCATGACCGCGGTTTCCGGGTTGCCGACATATCCGAGCCGCTATGGCGTCCGGCCGACCGCATGCTGTGGCAGATGGATATCTTCTTCGTCCGGGCGGACCGGCCGGAATTCCGGCAAAAGTCGTATCGATGATGCGCCGCTGCGTCATCGTCACCTCGGTGCTGAACGGCGCCCGTTATCTGGAGGCGACGCTCGCATCGGTGGATGCCCAGACCCATGGCAACTGGGTCCATTATGTGGTGGACGGCGGCTCCAGCGATGCGACGCTGGAAATCGCGGCGAAGTCGGCTGCGAATGAGCCGCGCCGCAAACTGATCGCCGGCCCCGATCGCGGCATGTATGACGGCATCCTCAAGGGGTTTTCCCGAGCCCATGAAGACGGGGGTTGCGAGGACGATATTTGTTTCTGGCTGAACGCCGATGACCTGATTGCCCCTTGGGCGTTGGCAACGATGGTCCAATATTTCGATAGCCTGAAAGCGGACTGGCTGACGGCGCTTCCCGGACAATGGGACGCCGAAGGTCGGCTAGTTTCGGTCTATCCCGTTGTCTGGTATCCGCAAAGCCTGATCCGGGCCGGCCTGTTCAACGGCAGCGCCCTGGGCTGGATCCAGCAGGAAAGCACGTTTTTTACCCGCCGGCTGTTCGATCTGGTTCCCGCCGCCCGGTTGCAGGAAATTCGCGCCGCCAAGCTGGCGGGCGATTTCATGTTGTGGCGCGAATTCGCGCGCCATCGGCCGCTCTTGACGGTGCCCACCGTCATCGGAGGGTTTCGCAATCATGGCGGCAACGCTTCGGTTCAAAAGCAGGACATCTACTATCGGGAGCTTCATAATGCCGGCGCTCTTCTTCTTCCTGCGCCCCTAGGCAGGCTGGCGCGCGGCGCTTACTGGTTGCTTGCCGCGCTCTTCAGCGCCAGCCGTGCACGCCGCTTTGCCATCGCCGCCGACGTGCAAGGACGAAAGGCGCAATAGAGGCAAAAGATCGTTTCAAAGCAATGCGTTGTACGCCTTTGACACCGTAATCGGGGCTCTGCTAGATACCCCTGCCTCGGGGTCGCCGGAACATCATGAGCAACAGCGTCATCGTTATTCGGCCGATCAAGACGCTGTCTTTCTCGGATCTGTCCGAGCTTTGGACATTCCGCGAACTGCTCTATTTCCTGGCCTGGCGCGATCTCAAGGTTCGCTACAAGCAGACGGCCATCGGCGTTTTGTGGGCGGTGTTCCAGCCGCTGGCCACCATGCTGGTCTTCACACTGTTCTTCGGCACGCTTCTCAAAGTGCCGTCCGATGGCGCGCCTTATCCCATTTTCGTCTACACAGGATTGTTGTTCTGGCAATTCTTTTCCATGTCGTTGTCAGACGCCAGCAACGCGTTGGTCGGCAATCAACCCATCGTCACCAAGGTTTATTTTCCGCGCCTGGCATTGCCGATTTCCACGGTGCTGACCAAACTTGTCGACTTCGCGGTCGCCGCCGTGATCTTGGCGGGAATGATGATCTATTACGGTTATACGCCGCATGTATCGGGCCTGATCGTATTGCCGGCGCTGGTGGTGATCACCTTCTTTGCGTCCCTGGGGTGCGGCCTTTTCCTGGCTGCCGTCAATGTCAAGTATCGCGATGTGCGCTACGCCTTGCCTTTTTTCATCCAAATCCTGATGTATCTCACCCCCGTGATCTATCCTGCCAGCATCACCCATCGCTTTGCATGGGTTTTGAACCTCAATCCCATGACGGGCGTCATTCAGGCGGCACGCGCCAGTCTGTTGGGAAGCGCGCCGCTCGATATTGCCTTGCTCGCGGAGGCCGGCCTGATTTCCACCGCGATGCTGATCGGCGGCATCGTGTATTTCAAGCGGGTCGAGCGCCATTTCGCCGACATCATCTGAGCCATGACCAGCCCTATCATCGAAGTCAACGGCATCGGAAAACGCTACACCCTGGCCCATCAAAAGGGCGGCTACCTCACACTGCGCGACATCCTCGCCGGCGCCATCCGCAAGCCGTTCGACCTGGTCAGCCGCAGAAACCGACGCGCGGGGGGCTTTGAGGCGAAAGAGGAATTCTGGGCCCTGCGCGGCGTCGATATCTCCATAAATCGCGGCGACGTGGTCGGCATCATCGGCGCAAACGGTGCCGGAAAATCCACGCTGCTGAAGATTCTGACCGGCATCACGCCGCCCACCGAAGGCGAAATAACCCTGCGCGGCCGGGTCGCCTCTCTTCTGGAAGTCGGGACAGGCTTTCATCCCGAATTGAGCGGGCGGGACAATATCTTCCTCAACGGCGCGATCCTGGGCATGGCGCGGCGGGAAATCGCCCGGAAATTCGACGAAATCGTGGAATTCGCCGGCGTGTCGCGCTTCCTGGATACGCCGGTGAAATACTATTCCAGCGGGATGTATGTGCGGCTGGCCTTTTCGGTCGCCGCCCATCTGGAGCCTGACATCCTCCTCGTCGACGAAGTGTTGGCGGTCGGCGATGTCGAATTCCAGAAGAAATGCCTGGGCAAGATGGAGGAAGTAACCAGAACGGGGGGCCGGACGATTCTCTTCGTCAGCCACAATATGGGCGCGATCCAGGAACTCTGCACCCGCTGCGTCATGCTGGAATCCGGCAAGGTCACCAAGCTCGGCACGCCGGCCGAGGTGATTGGTTATTACATGAGCCGTCTGAAGCGGGACGTGAAGGAACTCGTCCTGGATGAAGACAGCAGCCTTTCGGTTCAAGTCATCAAGATGCGCCTGGAAAAGGCGGATGGCACGCTCGTTTCGGACATAGAGATGGGAGAAGATTGCGCGCTTGTGGTCGAATATATTGTCCGCCAGGCCATCCCCGCGCTCAACCTGGGGCTCGAAATTCACAAGGAGGGGATGTCGATCCTCTACAGCCTGAGTTCGGATCTGGACGAAGCTTCTCTTTCCGCAACCCAGCCACCGGGCCAATACAAGGCGAGAGTGCCGTTGCCGACATCGATGCTCAAGGAGGGTGAATACGCCGTGGACATGGAAGCTGGAGATGCTGCCGGTGGGCTGAAAGTGTCCCGGGACGGCTCCGCCACGCTCAGTTTCACGGTGATCAACACCAGGGAAGACCACACGCACAAGAGTTATCGCAAGGAACGCAAAGGCCTCCTCTACCGCAAGCTGCCATGGACAATTGAGCGGTTTTGATGAAGCGGCCGCTTTCACGCCATTTTCGCGCCGACGGCCGCCCAGCAGTCCCGCTGAACCGCCTTCAGCTTGAGGCACGGGACCAGGTGATGACAAAGCTGACAGGCGGCCGTTACACGCTTGCCGACACGGATTGCCCGCTGTGCGGCAGTACCAGCAAGCACCTGTTGTCGGAAAAAGACGCCACCGGCATCCCGGTGGAGACTTCGCTTTGTCTGGCATGCGGCATTGTCTATGCCAGTCGCAGGCTGGACAGCGCTTCCCTGAACGCCTTCTATGAAAACGAAAACCTCAAGCTTGATCGTGGCGTCGAATTCGGCGCTGAAATTCTCTTTCAGGGCGAACATATTCAGGGCGCCCATATCGCGGACATTCTGGGTGCACGCGGATTTCTGGAGAAACTCCGCGATTCACTGATCGTCGAGATCGGCTGCGGTCCCGGCGGCATCCTCGCCCATTTTCGGAAATTGGGGTTCGACGTTGCCGGATTCGACATAGATCCCGGCGTCGTAGCCTATGGCCGCTCGCAGGGACTTGAACTTCATCATGGCGGCGCCGATCTCGCACGATCGGTGCTGCAATCAAACGGCAAGCGCGTCGGCTTGCTGATCTATTCCCAGGCACTGGAGCATATGGCCGATCCCCGGCTTGAACTGGAAAAGGCCAAACAGCTGATCGACGGCGAGACCCTGCTATTCATCGGCGTCCCGGGCCTGCGCAACCTGGGGCCGCACTACGCCTATGATTTTCTGAACTACCTCCAGCCGGGCCACCTTATTCACTTTGAGCGGCTGACGCTTTCCAGGCTATTGAACAGCCTGGGCTTTGAAGAGGTCCGTGCCGACGAAGCGATCGATTCGATTTTCCGCCTGGCGGCCACGACGTCCCCCGCACGGCCTTCGGCCACGAATCCGGCGCCGGCCATGTTGGCATTCCTGGCGGACGCAGAGCGGAAACGATCCAGAAAGGCGGCCTGGAGGCGCATTCGAAGCGGTGTCGGCAGGGCATTGCGGCCGCTGGCTCGATTCCTGGGCCGGAACAAGGCAGCATGATGAAAATCGGAAGGGGCTGACGTGGTCTTGCCGCGATATTTGCGCCGGAGCGCCTGGAAGGAGAAGCTGCTCAAGGCCCGAGCCCGGTTTCTCGCGCGGAATTCCGCGGCCGGTAAGGCTCTCTACCAGCAAATAGACCGCAATCTGCAGCATCGCGGCCTGGACAACGCCATCATTCACAGCCATCGCATCCTGGCGATGCTGTGGAAGATGGCGCCGCGCACCAGCCGCGTCTTGTCGGTGGGTTCCTGCAATCTTCTGGAGATCTATGCTTTCAAGGGCTACGGCTTCGACAATATTCGCGGCATCGATCTGGTGCCGGCCGACAACGATCCCGGCTTCATGCAGGTCATGGACATGCACGACCTGAAATTTCCCGATAACAGTTTCGACATTCTCTACTGTTCGGGCGCGTTTCATTGCAGCTATGATCCGCGCCGGCTGGCCCGCGAATTCGTTCGCGCCACCGCCGATGGCGGGCTGGTCTGCATCACCGTGCCAGTCAATTTTTCCACGACCGAGGTTTATCGGGTGGATGCGGGTTCTCTAGAAGGATTGCGCGGATTTTTCGCTCCCCATGTGGGCGACGTGATCTGGGAGGAAGTCGTGCCGGGCAATAGCGAGCACAATCCCAATCGCGACCCGATCGCCCGCACCATATTCCGCGTCCGCAAAACATGAGCTTGAAAGCATGAGTCTGGCCGGAAAGCTTTGGTCACGGCTGCGAGGCGGCGGCCCGGCGCGCCGCTTGCGCCTGATTGTCGACCGTGCATTGACGGTGGGAGACTTTTCCCGCGGCTGCGGATACCGGACGGATTTGGACAAAGAGCATCTCAGCAGACAGGCCATTCTGGATCGCGAACCTCGCCACGACGCCAGGATGCGCTTTCTGGATGTCGGCGGCCGGGACGGAAAATTGAGCTATCTGTTGGGCAATACCGAACCGCTCAAGTTCGACGCCGCGACCTACGCCGCAAACCGGACCAGATTCGATGCTCTTTATGAATATTTCGGCGTGGACCTGCGTCCGGCGGGCGACAATGTCCTGGTCGGCGACCTTTGCGACCCGGGCTTTGTCGGCGGGCATCGCGAGTTCGCTGGCGCCTTTGACGTCATCTACAGCAATAACGTCTTCGAACACCTGCGCAGGCCCTGGATTGCGGCCGCAAATATCCTGCAGCTGATGAAGGCAGGCGGCGTCTGCGTCACGGTGGTGCCCTTCGCCCAGCGTTACCACGAGGATCCCGGCGATTATTTTCGCTATACGCCCGCCGGCATCGTCAGCCTGTTTGAAGATGTCGGTCCGGTGCAGGTCGTGCAGGCGGGTTTTGACATACGCGCCCGGCGCTACGATTGGCAGGGGGGCGGCGACGCCAACGATACGGTGCCGGTCGATCGCTTCGGCGCCTGGCGCGAGACCTGGTATACGCTGGTTATCCTGAAAAAGCTGTGAGCCTTGCCCGTTATTGGCTACCATCCGAAGCGATAGTCTGAGTTGTCGATAAAAACAGGATAGAATGGCCTGCATCGTCAAAACCCCGCAAAATGCCAGCAAGGGAGTCCTGGTCGTCACCGACGGGGAATATCGTGACCTGCTGCACGAAAATCCGGCGATGCGCGCGCTTTTTGAGAGGCTGCGCAGCCGCTGGCTGATCGCGGTACACGCCAACAGCGCCATCCGCCAAAGCTATGACGCCGATTCACTGGTGGATGTCTTCATAGCCGGACCGGGTGACATCGCATCCGCCGGGCCAGAGCCTCTGCCCCAGATCGCGATGGATTGCTCCAATTTCTCCCCCGCTTTTTTTGCCCCCATTGCCGGCGGCGGGCGGTTCTGGGATGTCCTCTTCATCTCCCGCAACCAGCCCTTCAAGTCGCTGGACAGGCTGTTCGACATTGTGCGCGCCCTGTTTGACCAGGCGCCGGTACGGGTTCTGGCTGTCATTGCCCACACCAGCCTTGACGATCTGGCCACGTCGCGACCATTGCAGCTCTATCGCGAGAGATTTTCCGCCAAGGAACGCAAGCTTTTCACCCTCCTTACCCCCTGGATCGACTATCCCTTCTGCCTGGATTTGCCCACGCTCGCGCAGCTCTATCACAATGCGCGCCTTTTCCTGCACACCGCGGCCGAAGAACGTCATCCCCGCGTAGTCGGCTATGCCTGGGCCGCCGGATTGCCGGTGGTGGCGCCGAACAGTGCCGCGGCCCTGCTGCCGGCGAACATGGCGCAACCGCCGGGCTTCTTCGCATTCGATTCGGTGGAGGAGGCGGTCGGCCAGATCCGGCACGCGCTCCAGGTCACGGCCCTGCCTGCCGCCTATAGCCAATTCCATCTGGCATCATTCCAGACCGAGCGCTTCAAGACCGAGATTCGCGACCTCTACGCCAGACATGCCGAACCGTTTTCCGATAGCGGGTGGCAACTCGACGATCTCGACATTCGCCTGGCGCGGCACCACGACATCCGCGCCGGCTCCAACAGCTACCGCGCCTCCCTTTACCAATTCGCGGCTTTGCTCGAGAACCCACTGCCGGACGCAAGCGGCCCGGGAATCGAGGACACTCTGGACGCGGCGGCGCTCAAGCAAACCGACACTCCCGCTCCGCAGTCGCGCGCAGACAGCAACGGGTTGCGGCGCGTGATGCGAAACGTGCTGGGGCGCCTGGGATGAGCAGCATACCCTTCAGCTCGCCGCATCTGACCGGGCGGGAAAAAGTCTATCTTGAAGAAGTCCTGGCGCTCGGCAAGCTGGCCGGCAACGGTCCAATGACAAAATTCTGCCAGGAATGGCTGGAGCATAATACCGGCTGCGCCAAGGCGCTGCTGACCCAATCCTGCACCAGCGCCCTTGAGATGGCCGCCTTGCTGGCGGGCGTGGGGCCCGGTGATGAAGTGATCCTGCCTTCCTTCACCTTCGCCACCTCCGCCAGCGCCTTCGCCCTGCGCGGTGCGACCCTGGTTTTTGTCGACATCCGTCCTGACACCCTGAACTTGGACGAGCAGCTGGTCGAAGCGGCCGTGACGCCGCGCACCCGCGCCATCCTGGCGGTGCATTATGCCGGCGTGGGCTGCGACATGGCGGCGCTCAAGACCATCGCTGATCGCCACGGACTATTGCTGATCGAGGATGCGGCCCAGGGCATCATGGCCGAAACGGACGGACGCAAGCTCGGCTCCATCGGGCAGCTGGGCGCCTACAGCTTCCACGAGACCAAGAACATCATATCGGGTGAAGGCGGCGCGCTTCTCATAAACGACCCTTCGCTCACCGAGCGCGCCGAAATCCTGTGGGAGAAAGGCACCAATCGCAGCCAGTTCATACGCGGCCAGGTCGACAAATACACCTGGGTTGATTTGGGCTCGTCCTTCCTGCCCAGCGAAATCACTGCCGCGGTTTTGCGGGCCCAGCTGGAAGCGGCGGAGGAAATCACCGCACGACGGCTTCATCTGTGGCATCGCTATCATGAGGCTTTCGCAAGGCTGGAAACCGTCAATCTGGCAAGACGGCCCGTCATACCCGCAAACTGCCGGCATAACGGCCACATCTTCCAGCTTCTCCTGCGCAGCGGCGCCGAACGCGATCGGGTGCTCAGGGAGCTCAATGCACGCGGCATCGGTGCGACCTTTCACTATATCCCGCTCCATTCCGCCCCTTCCGGACAGCGTTTTGGACGGGTCAGCGGGACAATGACCCATACCGATGACGTGGCGGCACGGCTGTTGCGACTGCCCATGCCGGCGATGACGGACCAGGAACAGGACCGGGTCATCAAGGCCGTGCTCGAAGTCCTGCCGATCAATGAGAAGTGAGCCGATGTTCGAGGTCCGCTCCACCGCCCTGCCCGGATGCCTTGAACTGACGCCCGCTGTCCGCAAAGATGCGCGCGGCCATTTCATCAAGACCGTGCATGCGGGCTTTTTCGACGGCCATGCGATGCGCAGCGATTTCCGGGAGCAGTATTATTCCACCTCCCATCGCAATGTGCTGCGGGGCTTGCACTTCCAGTTGCCGCCGCAACAGCATGCGAAATTGGTCTATTGCACGGCCGGCAAAGTCCTGGATGCCGTCTTGGATTTGCGCCCGGGCGACGGTTATGGCCGGCATGTCCTGGTGGAGATCAGCGCGCAGACCGCCAACATGATCTACATTCCCGCAGGCTGTGCCCACGGCTTTCTGACGCTGTCGGAATCCGCGACCCTGGTCTACAACGTCACAAGCGTTTATTCCGCGTCGCACGACAGCGGCATCCGCTGGGATAGCGCCGGGATCGACTGGCCTGTCAGCAATCCCATCGTTTCGGAGCGAGATGCCGGCCTGGTCGCCCTAAAGGATTTTGCCTCACCCTTCGCGCGGGAAAACTGACATGCGCGTGCTTCTCACCGGCGCGAGTTCCTTCACCGGGGCCTGGTTTGCCAAGCGTCTTTCTGAAAAGGGACACCAGGTCACAGCCACATTGCGCGGTTTTCGCGCTGCCTATCAGGGGTTGAAAGCACAGCGCCTGGCCTGGATCGAAGGCAATTGCGAACTGGTCGAAGGCGCTCCGTTCGGATCGGACACTTTCCTGGAAAAGGTGGAAGGTGGCCGGTTCGACATCCTCTGCCATCATGCGGCCGAAGTCGCCAATTACCGAAGCCCCGATTTCGACATTGCCGCCGCCCTTGCCGCCAACACGTTCCGGATTTGCGATGTCCTGGCGGCGCTGCGCCGCACGGGCTGCGGCCGGATCGTCCTGACCGGCACGATTTTCGAGCCGGACGAAGGCAAAGGCGACATGCCGTTGCGCGCCTTCAACGCCTATGGCTTGTCCAAGGGACTGACGGCGCGGATGTTCGATTTCCACGCGGATGGATTTGGCCTGGGAAAGTTCGTCATCGCCAATCCTTTTGGTCCGTATCAGGAGCCACGCTTCACCGACTATCTCATGCAGCAGTGGAAGGACGGCAAACCCGCAAAGGTCCAAGCGCCCCTTTACGTCAGGGACCATATTCCGGTCGCGCTGATGGCCGATGCTTATGTCCGGTTCGTGGAGGAACTGGGTGCCGGGGAGAGACGGAAGACGGCGCCCTCCTGCTATGCCGAGTCCCAGGAAGATTTTGCGCGGCGTTTCGCTCGCGAAGTCGGCGCGCGGCTCAAGCTGGAGACGGCGCTGGAATTCTCCACCCAGACCGTGTTCGACGAGCCCTTGACCCGCATCGCGACCGATCCGGTCCCGCAGGACCGGCAAAAGGACAGCTGGGACGGATTGGCGGAATATTATTCCCGCACATTGAAGATCGAACGGCGGCCGTGAAGCTTTCGATCTGCATCCCGACCTATCACCGCCGCGAGCAGTTGCTGCGCCAGCTCGGCCTGCTGATGGACACCCCGGACACCCTGGCTTCGCAGATCGAAATCTGCGTGTCGGACAATTCCACCGATCCCAAGCATCATCTGGCCGCACAGGATCTGGCCCCATTCGGCGCGCGGGTGCGCTATTGGATCAACGGCGAAAACCTTGGCTATGCGGGAAACCTGAAGAAGCTGGCCACGGCGGCGCAGGGGGATTATGTCTGGTATTTGGCGGACGACGACTTCATCTATTCCGACGCCATCTCAACTATCCTCGAAGTGCTGACGCGGGAACCGCGGGTCAACTACCTGACCTTCGACCATGATGTCAGCCTGAAAGACCAAGTCAGCACGCGCAATCGCTGGTTCTCTCCGCGGGACGAAGGCTTCTATCCCTCCGGGCTCGAATTCCTGGACCGCCATATTGCCTCCACCTGCTTCATCAGCATCAATCTGTTCCGGCGCGCGCCGCTGGTGAAACTGATCGCCCGGCGGGGCGCGGTCGCGGACAACGCCACGCACGAGAACCTGCTGCTGGCGGCGAGTTTTATCGCGGAACAGGGAGGCTGTTATTGCATCGCCAAATCCCTGTTGTGCGAAAGCAGCGGCGAAAAGACCTGGTCCTATGAATCGGAATGCAAAGGTCTCCTGGATGCCACCAGACTCTACGCCCAGATCCAGGCGCTGTTGGGCGACCGGCCCGCGGCGCGTCAATGGGGACGCACACTCGACGTGACCCTGGCCATCAACACCGAGTTCATGGCCTTTGAGTCCGCCTATACGCGGCCCGATTTCGACTTCCGGCCGCTCTATCGCCAGCTTCGCGCCATTGGGTTCCGCGATGGCCGGCTGCGGCTGAAACTCTTGGGCAGGCAGGCGTTCTACGGATTCTTCCGAAACCGCCCGAGCTTGTTGAAGCTGTTCTATGCGGCGCGGCGCCGTTCAGACCACTGGCAATCTCTTTACGGGTGGGTGCGCGAAGTGGATGACAGGCGGCTGGCGGGGCGCCCTGTCTCGACCTACTAGAACCTAAAAGCGGGCCAGCAACCGCCGCCTGGCACGGCCGAAAATGCCGGAGCGGTTGCCCGCGAATGTGGCGCTGTCGGCGTGGCGATCGACAATGAAAGACCCGGGATGGCGCAGCGGAAATTCCATCCGCCCCACAGCGCGCTCCATATGCCCCTGACCGACAGTATGCGTCGCATCGTCATCCAGCCCGATATTGCGGACCAGATTGACGTTGGGAAGAATGTTGATCCGCCCCTGGACCAGGCTGGAAAAGCTGGCGCGATAGGCCCAGGAACTGTTGCGGCCGTGATAGGTGTCGTCAAAAGCCCGGGTGAAATAGTCCACAAGACCCTGGTCCGCCAGCGCGTCTTCCAACCAGGCGCCTTGGCGCAGCGCCGGCCATTGCGTCATCTCCAAATCCACGCTCTGCCAGGCCCGCCGCCAACTGGCCCAGCCCCAACAATGAAATATTTGGGAGAAATAATAGCTGTCTTGCGTGCGGGGCGCGCCTTTCTGGAAATTGTCGCCCGAAACGGCGAAAATGCGCTCGTCATGGCGGTAGCGCTCCAGCAGCTCGTCGCAGAACGCGAAGAAATCCGGCTGAGCAAGACAGTCATCCTCAAGGATGATCAACTCCTCACTTTGGCCGAACGCCCAGGACAGGCCGCTGGAGACGCGCCGGTAGCAGCCCATATTCTGCGGCGCAAAGTCGGTCAGGATTTCACAGGGCCAATCGACCTCGGTGGCGATTCGGCGCACGGCCGCACACGCTTCCGCTTCACCCGCCACGCCCGCCCTTGCGCCATCCGCCACGACATAAAGGCGGTGCGGCCGCGCAGCACGGATCGCCTGCATGACGGCCTGGGTTTTGGCCGGCCGGTTGAAGCACAGCAGAACAATCGGGGTGCGTAGGGACGGAATCATCGAGCTCGCAATGGAGGATGGGCCGCATCATCGCCGAACCATAACGGGCCGTCCAGCGGGGCAGATTGCATAGGGACGGGACCTGGGACTATAAGAACGGCCCTCTCCTAAAGCGGTACATGCGTCTCCTGGACTTCATAGAAAATACATTGCGCGCAACCGTCGGCCCGCCGGCGCGCCATGTGCAGCGACTGCTGATCGACCGCGAATTCCGGGAATATCAGCTTGCCCGGGCCGCGCTCAAACGCAAGCCGCGCTTTGAGGACGTGCGGATCCATCTTGGCGGCTTTGACGTCCTGGCGCCGGATGCGGCCTCGCTGTTGTCGTCCTGGGAAGAGATTTTCCTCAGGAGGGTCTATGATTTTCCGACCCTTGGACCAAGACCGCGCATCCTCGATTTGGGCGCCAATGTCGGGCTCAGCCTGCTTTATTTCAAGCGCAGGCATCCGCAAGCCCTGATCACGGCCTTCGAGGCTGATCCGGAAATCTTCCGCTATCTGGAGCGCAATATCCATGCGAATGGCGCCGGCGACGGCGTGACGCTGATCAATCGCGCTGTGTGGGACCGGGACGAGGAACTGCAATTCTGGAGCGAAGGCGCCGATGGCGGACGCATCGAATCGAACGGCGGGAAACCGACAAAGAGCTTGCAGGCCGTGGACATCGCCAGCGCCTTGGCGGGACAGCAATTCGATTTCATCAAGATGGATATCGAAGGCGCCGAGGCGCGCGTCTTGCCGCGCTGCACCGAATTGTTGCGCACGCCCAAAGCGGTGTTCATCGAATATCATTCCCGGCCCGGTGAGCCCGAGGCATTGTCCGACATACTGGGCCAGCTTCGCGACAATGGCTTCAGGGTTCAGCTGGTTCCGCTCTATCAAAATCCCACGCCATTCCGGCCGCAGGTCGCAAACGGCTTCGATCAGCAGCTGAATCTTTTTGCCCTGCGCTGATGCGTCCGCTGCTCCTCAACACATCCGACAGCGGCGGCGGCGCGGCGCGGGCAGCGGCCCGGTTGCATCTGGCGCTGCGGGCCGAACAGATCGATTCCGCCATGTTGGTGCAATGGAAGAGCAGCGACCTGCCCCAAGTCTTCGCGCCGCAGGGCCTTGCCGCGAGGGCGTTTTCCCGCATCAAGTTTGAATCGGAAAAGTGGCGGCTGCGCGGGTACAAGCCGGCGAGCAAGGATTTTTCAGCGCCCTGGATTGCGTCCCTCACGCCGGGACGCGTGCGCCGGCAAAACGCCGATCTGGTTCATCTGCATTGGACATCCTATGGCCTGCTGAATGTCGAGGATCTGGCCCGGCTCGGACGACCAATCGTCTGGACGCTGCACGACATGTGGGCCTTCACCGGCGGGTGCCACTACTCCCTGGGCTGCTCACGGTATCAGGCGAAATGCGGCCGCTGCCCGGTATTGTCCAGCGATGGCGACGACGATCTTTCGCGGCGTCTGTGGCTGCGCAAGCGGCGCGCCTGGGACGATCTGGCTTTGCATATCGTTGCACCCAGCCGGTGGATGGCACAGACCGCCCGCAAAAGCAGCCTGTTTGGGGACCGCGAAATTGAGGTCATCCCCAATGCGCTTGACGTTGAGCTGTTCAAGCCTGGCAATCAGGCCGCCGCGCGCGCCCGCTTTGGCCTGCCGCACGCACCGCGGCTGGTCCTGTTCGGGGCCGTGGACAGCGCCAATAACCCCCGCAAGGGACCCCATCTGTTGCGCGCCGCTCTCGAACATTTGCGTGGCCGCGCCAAAGAGCCGATCGAACTGATCGTGCTGGGGCAGGACGGCCCCGGTCCGGGAGAGGGCTTTGCCCTGCCCACCCATTATGCGGGAAGCCTGTCCGACGATGCCGCCCTGGTGGACCTATATGCGGCGAGCGACGTGGTGGTGCTGCCCTCGGTGGAGGACAACCTGCCCAACATAGCGATGGAGGCGTTGGCCTGTGGCCGGCCTTGTGTGGGATTTGGCGTCGGTGGGTTGCCCGATCTGATCGCGCACGGGGCCGGCTATCTGGCCCAGGCACAAAACCCCGCAGACTTCGCCGAAGGCATCCTGCATTGCCTGGATAAGGACCGTTCGGCGTCCTATGGCCAACAGGCCCGCGCGCATGCGGTCGCGGCGTATGCTCCGCATGTCATCGCGCGCCGGCATATCGCACTTTATCAGAAGGTGCTGGCAGCTCAGCCCGGAGCCCGCGCATAAGGCGCGAATTTTTCCACCACCACCGGAACGATATGCTCCGGCTCATAATAGTAGTTCGTCAACGCATAGCGCGTGCCGCTGACGATGGGCGAACCGCGATGGATTGTGCTGCTGTCGAACAGAATCATGGTTCCCGCCGGCGCGATGAAGGTCTTCAGCCGTTGCGGCTCGGCCGCCACCAGGGCTTCGGCCTGGGCGTCGGTAAGCCTGGAATGCGGCGCGCGCTGCAAGCCGCCTTCAATGGTGTCGAAGAATACCCGCTTTCCACGATGCGAAGCATCGAGCAACTGGAACGGACCATTGTCGGGACCGACGTCGGTCAAATACACCAAGGCCTTGTATTGGAAATGGAAGGCGTCGCGGTGCCAGCCCTGTCCCGAGCCCAGATTGCCGGGCCGCGCCGAGAGGAAACCGGCCAAAGTGCTGAAACTGGTCAGCTGACGGCTGCTGTAATGCTCTCCGATGGCGATGGGAAAGGCGGCATCGTGAAACGCGCATATTGCCGCCGAGGCGCGTTCAGCGCCAAAGATACGCAGATCGGCATCCAGCTTGTCGCGATGAACCACGTCCGGCTGCTCGTGGATGATGCGGTCTATTTCCTGGCACAAAAAGGCGCATTGCGCGGCATCATAAAAGCCGGGAATGACGGCGTAGCCATGCGCATGGAGGCTTTCCAGAACAGGCGACGCGTCCGGCGGCAAGGGCCGCACAGGACCTTGACGGCCGCGTGAAAAATATCGCCAGCGGTCCTTGATATTTCCGACCGCGCGCAACAACCCTGTCATCTTGTTCGTGGATGTCATGCCGGGAAGGAGATACCGATTCCCGCGCCCGCATACCAGTGGTCCGCCGGCTCCTCCCGGAAAAACAGGAAATTCCGCCCGGTCTGTTCGGAAAAACGGGCCAGCTTGTCGGTGACATGCGCATTGTCGCCCAGGATCACCGCGCCGGCCGACAGCTTGGATTGTATGGCCAGATATTCCCTGGCTTCATATTCCGCGGAATGATCGCTGTCGTTGATGAACAAGTCGATGGTTTCCTGCAAACCCACCAGGCTTTCAAGGGAATCGCCGTAGAGGATTTTGCCGGTCTGGGCATATTTTCCGCTCAGCAACCAGCCGGCTCCGGGATCGATATCCAATCCATAATAGCGGCCCGGAGAGCCCTCCGCTGCGTTGCGCAGCAGCGCGGCGCATAGCAGCACAGCACCGTGTCCGCGCTCGACACCAGTTTCCACCACCACGCTTGGTCGCAGCGCCCGCACCAGCGCATACCAGCCTAACCGCCGCCCGAACAAACATTCAACGCCCGCATCCACGGGCTGGCCGCGGCTTTGAATGGCTCGGACGACGTGCTGCTTCAGCTCAGTATCGTTGCGGGCTTCGGCAATATAGCCGGAAATTTCCCGACGCGGGCGCCTGGCCGCCAGCGCCACCATATGCGCCAGATAGTCCAGATTCTTGGCCGTCAGGTCATAGGTGAAATTTGTGATCTCACCGGTGCCAAAGGTCTTTCGCACAAGCTGCGAAAGACGCGGCCGAAAATACCAGTTGAAGAAATGGCCCGTGTAATAGAGCGGCCGGAACGGGTTTGTGAGGGGCGAATAGTAAAGACGCTTGAGCCCTTTTTTCAGGCTGAATGACATGAATTCTCCAATGGCGCTCGCTTGGCCGGGCTCAGGAAAGCTGGCATTTGTTCATATTATCGGGCATTGAAGCTCTTACAAGACACAGATCCGAAAAGCCCCAAACACCCGCCCGGCGACGCATGATCGGTACGTTCGAAAACGGCCAGCACTACCGCTTTTATGAGGCGCTGACCGCGCAAATCCTGGCGCTTGTCCGCCGGCTCCATCGCGACCGGCCGCAGGATTTGCGCTATCGCGGCATGGACTTTTCACATGTGCTCGAATCCCAGCTTTACTTCGCCACCGTTCTGGACCAGGCCATGAACGCAATGGAAGCTGGGCTGGACCCCGCCGGTTGCCCACCCCTGTCGAGCGATCTGGCCGCACTTTTGGCGCGGAATTGGTTCGGCGGACCCCTGTCGCGACGCTTTGAAAAGCATCAAAGTGCCGCACTGGCGCAGCTCCGCGCACTGAAGCGCGCCTTGGATTGGCGCTTCGCCTGGTCCGCGCCGCGTCCCGCAATCGCCCAAGCTGACGTGCCGCGGCCATGCGATATTCTTCTTTACGCCCGTTCCCAGCGTTTTGCGGACTATCTGGCGCCCTTACGGGAAAAGCTACCGGGACGCTGCGCTTATCTCGTCCCCGCGGAAGCCCATGCGTTGCAAAAGGAGTTGGCGTCCAAGGCAATCCCCTTCCTTGCCGCCGCGCCGGCGAGAGCCCGACTGCGACAGCCCCATTGCTTGATCGGGCGCTACGCCCCCCACCTTGCATTCTTCGCGGATGGTCTTGAAGAAACGCTATGCAAGATGCGGCCGCGCGTCATCCTGTTGCCGGAAGGGAACAGCGCGGATGACGAGGTCGTCAATCAAGTTGGAAAAAAACTCGGCATTCCCGTGATCTGCCTGCAACAAGGCTGGTCGCCCATCCTGCATCCCGGTTTCTGCAATCTTGACTATGCCGCCATGCTCGTATGGGGCAGCGGATTTTCCGGGCTGCTCGCGGACGCAAATCCTCGCCAGAAATTCATCGCCGTGGGCAATTATGTGCTGACTTCGGATTTCCGGGCCGCGCACGAAAAGCCGGCCGGGATTCTCTTCTTTCATCAGGACATGGACCGCGGCCTGGGCGGCCGCCGAGGTTCGGACATGGTTCTGGATCTGGCGGAACGCATCGCAACCGCCCGTCCGGACGTGCCGGTCTATTACCGTCCGCATCCGCTGGTTCCGCTGGACGCCGCGACATGTTCCCGGCTGAAAGAACGCCGTATCGTGATTCAGCATCCGCAGACATGCTCGCTGGCGCAGGCCCTGGACCAGGTGAGCATCACCGTTTCCATTTATTCCACCACCATTCTGGAAAGCGCCGCCTCCGGCTGCCTGCCGCTCATCTTCAACATGACGACCATGCCGCATTTCTGGCCTGACATGGCGCAGATGGGAGCGGCGGTCGAGGTCCGGACCACCGATGAGGCAATGACGGCCCTGGAAAAACTGCTGGCGGACCAATCCACGCTTGCGGCCCATGTCCCGGCCATGCGCGATTTTACGGCCCGATTCTTCTGTGCGCGGGGCGCCACCGCACTCGATGGCGTTATCCAAGCGCTGGAGGAATTTTCGCGTTGACCCCGGATTGACGCGATCCGCCCGGCCTGCCGGCTGAACTGCTCCGGGTGCCCGGCTCCTTAACAACCGGTTAATAAACTTGGCTGGCTTTTTTGGGGATCGGTTAGGGTCGGTTAACTGTGTTTGCCACACAGTGCCCCTCTCAAACGGGGTTATCAGGCCATGAGTGCATCCGCCGTCCTAGCCATGCCCGCAGCCGGCGTCGCGCCCGCCATGGCAACGGACACGTCCTTGTTCTTGCGCGACTTCAGCCAGCCTTGGATGGACCTCAACAACCGAACGATTCTGGTCACCGGCGGCACCGGCAGTTTCGGCAAGCACTTCATCAAGACTGTGATCGCGCAATACAAGCCCAAGCGGCTGATCGTGTTTTCGCGCGACGAACTCAAGCAGTTCGAGATGCAGCAGGATTTTCCACTCGAGACGTATCCCTTCATTCGCTATTTCATCGGGGATGTGCGCGACAAAGACCGGCTCGAACTGGCCTTGAACGGCGTGGATTTTGTGGTCCATGCCGCCGCCATGAAGCAGGTCACCACCGCCGAATACAATCCGTTTGAGTGCATCCGCACCAATGTGTTCGGGGCGGAAAATGTTGTCACCGCGTCTCTGCGCTGCGGCGTCAAAAGGGTTGTAGCCCTTTCCACCGACAAAGCCGCCAATCCCATCAATCTGTATGGCGCCTCGAAACTGGCGTCCGACAAGATTTTTGTCGCCGCCAACAACCTGGCCGGCGCGGACGGCACCCGCTTCTCGGTTGTCCGCTACGGCAATGTGTTCGGCTCGCGCGGCAGCGTCGTACCCTTCTTCAGGAAACTGGTCGCCGATGGCGCCGACAGCCTGCCCATCACCGATGAACGCATGACGCGCTTCTGGATCACCTTGACCCAGGGCGTCAATTTCGTCCTCTCCAGCATGGAGATGATGAAGGGCGGCGAAATCTATGTGCCCAAGATCCCATCTTCCACCATCCCGCAACTCGCCACCCTGGTCAGCCCTTCCCACAAGCAGCATGTCGTGGGCATTCGCCCCGGTGAGAAGCTGCACGAAACCATGATCCCGGCAGACGACGCCCATTGCACCGTCGAACTGGAAGACCGCTACGTCATCCTGCAGAGCTTCGCCCATGCGGCGCGTGACGCCTATCTGCATCGCGGCGGCAAACCGGTCGCGGACGGTTTTTCGTATTCCAGCGACAGCAACCCGGAAAAATTGGACGCGCGGGGCCTGCAAACCTTGCTCGCCCAATCCTTTACCTGATCCCATGCCCGACCGGCCCGAGCAGGACAACACCCTGCCCTTCCTGCCTTATGGCAAACAGGAAATCTGCGATGCCGACGTCAAGGCGGTGGTCGAAGCGCTCTGCTCCGGCTGGCTGACAACCGGTCCTCGCGTACCGGAATTCGAGAAGGCCTTCGCCCAATGGTGCGGCGCAGCCGAAGGCGTTGCCGTCAATTCCGGCACCGCTGCGCTGCATGCCGCGATGCGGGGCATCAATCTGAAGCCGGGTGACGAGGTGATCGTTCCGGCCATCACCTTTGCCGCCAGCTCGAATGCCGTCCTCTATGAAGGCGGTGTGCCTGTGTTTGCCGATGTCGAGCCCGACACCATGCTGGTCGACCCAGCGTCGGTGGCTGCCAGGATCACGCCCAAAACCCGCGCCATCGTGGCGGTAGACTATGCCGGCCAGCCCGCGGACTATGACGCCCTGCGGGCGCTTGCGCGCCAGCACGGCCTCAGCCTGATCGCCGATGCCTGTCATGCCCCCGGCGCGACCTATAAGGGACGCAGCGTTGGCACGCTGGGCGACATTTCCTGTTTCTCCTTCCATCCGGTGAAGCATCTCACCACCTGCGAAGGCGGCATGGCGCTCACCGACGATGCACAGATGGCCGCCCATATGCGCCGCTTCCGCAACCACGGCATCGACAGCGATCATCGCAGCCGCGAGAAGAGCGGCACCCATGCCTATGACATGCGCGAGCTGGGCTACAATTATCGCCTGCCGGACGTCCAATGCGCACTCGGCCTGGCGCAATTGACCCGCCTAAAGGGGTGGGTCGCGGCGCGCCAGCGCCTGGCCAGCGTGTATGACGCGGCGCTGGAGGGCGCGGCAGCGGTAGAACCGTTGAAGACCCACGAGGACCGAACCCACGCCTATCATCTCTATGTCGTCAAGCTGGCTGCCGGCATCGACCGCGACCAGATATTTGCACGGCTGCGCAGCGAAGGGATCGGCGCCAACGTGCATTACGCGCCGGTTCATCTGCATTCCTATTATCGCGCGCGTGGCTATGCGGAGGGCATCGCACCGGTGGCGGAAGCGGCGAGCGCCCGGCTGCTGACCCTTCCCCTGTTTCCGGCGATGGCCCCGGGCGACGTCGAGCGTGTGGTCGGAGCGCTGGAGAAAGCCATAACGTCGTAAAGCGGTGCGCGAATTTCGAGCCGCGCCTCAAGTCGCTGTCGCGCGGCGCAGGCGGCATGCGTTGCGGCGCGGCCCCGCGCCGCAACGCATGGTGAGCCCAGATGGGGTCGAACCATCGGCCCTCTGATTAAAAGTCAGATGCTCTACCGCTGAGCTATGGGCTCCCAAGGCCGGGGACCATATGGGCCCCGTCAAAGGGGGTCAACCGGCATTTTGCCAAAAATTTCCAGCTTTTCCGCGGATTTATGCCGCCTTCAGGCATCCTTAACACCGGACAGGCAAACATGGTTACCCGAATCTTGCCACGCCGGCCGCGACGATGAATGCCCCTCTTTTGGACCGCGACTCCCAGGCACACTCCAAGGCCGATGGCGGCCAGTTGCACGCCTTCGCCTTTTTCCACCTCAATCTGGCTTTTTCCTCCATTGAGGAGGAACGCCGCGCCGAGGTGATCGCCCGCTGCTATTGGCCGTTGCTGCGGCTGGCGGAACAGCATCCCCATATCGGCCTGGAGGCGTCGGGCTATACGCTGGAAGAGATCGCGCGCCTGGATCCTGTCTGGATCCGCAAAGCGCGGGACATGATCGCCGCCGGGCAGATCGAGCTGATTGGTTCCGGCTACAGCCAGATGATCGGCCCCCTGGTTCCAGCGCGCGTCGTGGCGGAGAATCTGCGTATCGGCAATCAGGTCTATCGCCAGTTGCTGGACGCGCGCCCTTCCGTGGCGCTGGTGAATGAGCAGGCCTTTTCCGCCGGCCTGGTCGAACATTATCTGGACGCCGGCTACCGCGCCTTGTTGATGGATTGGGACAATCCGTCCGCCAACCACCCCGAATGGGACAGCGAATATCAATATCTGCCGCAATATGCCGCCGGACTGGAAAACAGCAAAATCGCTGTGTTGTGGACCAACACCGTCGCCTTCCAGCAAATGCAGCGCTTTGTCCATGGCGACATTTCCGAACAAGCCTATCTCGCTTTTGTCCGGGGACGCCGCGCCGCGTCGGTGCGCGCCTTGTGCCTCTATGCCAGCGACGCCGAGGTTTTCGATTTTCGCCCCGGCCGCTTCCGGACCGAAGGCAAATTGCCCGACAACAGTGAATGGGAACGGATCGGCAGCGCGCTGGCCGCCGTCACCGCCGAGCCCGGCATGCGCCTGGTCGCGCCTTCACACGCCCTTAGCCTGATCGCGCAAGACGGCGGCGCAAACCCGCTCGAACTGCAAAGCGCCCATTGCCCGGTGCCGGTGAAAAAGCAGCGCAAATACAATCTGGCGCGCTGGGCGGTGACGGGCCGCGACAACACCGCGATCAACGCGGCCTGCGAGCGCATCTATCGCGGTATGCTGGAGCATGACGATGCCGACTGGAAAGAGCTTTGCTATCTCTGGGCCAGCGATTTCCGCACCCACCTGACCGACCAGCGCTGGGCAGGATTCAAGACGCGGCTTGCGGCAGCCGAAGCGAAATATTCCCCTCCTTCGCCGCCCCCGGTCACAATTCCCAATAGTGCGCCCGTCCTGGAGCGCCATATCGACATCGAGACCCCTGGCGTCGCGGTGCGGCTGGACCGCCGCCGCGGGCTGGCGCTGGAGCGGCTGCGTTTTGCGGGCCGCCAGCAGGCGGTCATTGGCGGCATTCCGCATGGCACCTTCGAAGACATTGCCCTGCAGGCCGACTGGTACACGGGCGACTGTGTTTTTGAAGCGCCCGGCGAGCACAAGATCACCGACCTGGAATGGTGCGAAGCGCGCGTCCACAAACTGGCCAACGGCGATGTCCTGGCCCATGCCGACATCGACACGCCCAAGGGCAGGATCGAAAAACAGCTGCGCTTTTGCGCGGGCGAACAGCGCGTCGATTTCGACTTGGCTTTTCATTGGAATGACTGGGGCAAGGGGGTCTTGCGGCTGGGACACTTCACCCTTCTGCCCGATGCCTTTTGCCTGGCCGGGTTGCGGCTTTCCACCACCAATGGCGGAGGCCGCGAGCGCTATGCGCTGGCGGGTCAGGTCATCGATCATGGCGCCCCGGTATCGTTCCTGGTGTCCTCCAGCCACGGCATCGGCATGACCGAAGGCTGGGCCGAAATTGGCGACGACCGGACAGGGCTCAGGATCGAGGTGGACCGTTGTACCGCACCGCTGCTGGGAATGCTGGTCCACCGGCCAGCGCGGCGCTCGGACGGGTCGGCGAGCCTTTTCTGCCAACTGCAGCTCTCAGCCCTGGAACTCGACGACACCCGCAAGCCATCCAACTATCGCGAGGGCGCGCGGCGTTTCCGCTTTTCGATCCGCGCAATCTAGCGGATCAACGGGCGCGGGGTCTCAGTAAGCGCCTTGGCCCCTCAGCAGCACCCACACGGTCTGCAGCAGGATCACCAGGTCGTACCAGACCGTCCAGTTCTTGATGTACCACTCGTCATAGGAAATGCG
>Ga0070665_100000999_pt1 | contig 35865 bp, 33 predicted proteins | sample KBSS13metaG_FD_65862 | JGI IMG/M metagenome (GOLD analysis project Ga0070665, IMG submission 65862) | Switchgrass rhizosphere microbial communities from Kellogg Biological Station, Michigan, USA - KBS S1-3 metaG | ecosystem: Host-associated > Plants > Roots > Rhizosphere > Soil ... | reverse complement strand
TCTCGACGAGCTCGGCCCCGGTGGACGTCCGCCGCACCGCGCGCAGGGTCGCCGGTCCGGTCACCTGGCCGACCAGCCGCCGTCGACGAAGACCTCGGAGCCGGTGGTGTAGCCCGAGTCGTCGCAGGCCAGGAACGCGACGGCGGCCGCGACCTCCTCCGGTCGGCCCAGTCGGCCCATCGGGGTGTTCGCCACCATCTCCGCGTGCCGTTCGGTGCCGCCGAAGCGCTCGAGGAGCGGGGCGGTCCCGATGAACGCCGGGATGACGGAGTTGACCCGCACGCCGCGGGTCGCCCAGTGGAGCGCGGCGTTGAGGGTCATGGAGTGGACGGCGCCTTTGGCCGCGGCGTAGGAGAAGCTGTTCGCGAGTCCTCCCGTGGCGCCGAGGATCGATCCGACGTTGACCACGGCGCCGCCGCCGCTGCGCTCGATCAGCGGCCCGGCGTGCTTCATCCCGAGCCAGGTGCCGAGCTGGTCGACCGCCACGACCTGGTCCCAGCGTTCGCGGGACTCGTCCTCGACGGTCCCGAGGCTGCCGATCCCCGCGTTGTTGACCAGGACGTGCAGGCCGCCCCACTCCCGTTCGACGGCCGTGACGGCGGCGACCCAGCCCGACTCGTCCGCGACGTCGAGCGGAAGGGCGACGGTCTCGCCGTCCAGGTCCTTCGCGAGCCGGGCGCAGGCGTCGGCGTCGGTGTCGGTGAGGGCGACGGCCGCCCCCTCGGCCACGAGACGGGTGGCGATCGCGGTGCCGAGCCCCCCGGTCGCGCCGGTGAGGAGTGCTCGTCGTCCTGCGAACCGTCCCGCCACGATGTCTCCCTCGACCCCGATCTCAAACTGATATCGATTCATCTTAAGGACCGCGAGGGCGAGGTGTCCACGGCCCGCGTGGGTCGATCACCGTGCGACCGGTGCGGGCCTGCCGGAGCGGTGTCGGCGCCGGGTGCACGCCGAATGGAGCCTTGTGGTGTGCGCCACAGACCTCTACTGTCCGGTCGAATCAAACTGAACTCATCTCAGTTTGCCGTCTCTGCAAAGGAGTAGGGATGACCATCCGACGGAAGGGTGCGCTCGCGGTCCTCGCCGCGGCGCTGACCCTCGCGGTCGCCGCGTGCGGTGGCGCAGCGCAGTCCGACACGGGCGGAGGCGAGTCCGGCCCGATCACGATCGGTGCCTGGATCCCGCTGACCGGCGCGCAGGCCGCGTCCGGGGTGCCCCAGATGGAGGGGGCGAAGGCCTACTTCAGCTGGCTCAACGACAACGGCGGGATCAACGGCCGCCAGGTGAACTGGATCGTCAAGGACAACGCCTACGACCCGCAGCAGACGGTGCAGGCCGCCCGCGCGCTCGTCGGGCAGGACGAGGTCGTGGCGATCGTCAACGCCAACGGCGTCGCGCCCTCCGAGGCGGCCTTCCCGTTCGTCCTCGAGCAGTCGAAGGTCCCGATCGTCGACCACTACGGCGGCGTCGCCACCTGGTACGACCCGCCCCGGCCGTTGCTCTACGGGACCCAGACCCTCTACGAGGACCAGGCCGCGGCCATGGCGCAGTGGGCCGTCGAGTCCGGAGCCCGCAAGCTCGTCGTGGTGCACGACGACCCGAAGGCGTTCGCGGACGTCGCGGCTCAGATCGGTCCGGCGGCGGCCCGCGCCGACGCCTCGGCCACGACCACCGCGGTGCCCGTCAAGCTGGGAACCACCGACTTCGCGCCCGCGGTCAGCCAGGTCAAGGCGTTGGGTGGGGACGCCGTGATGCTGATCCTCCCGGCGCCGGAGGCGGCGGCCTACCTCAAGGCGGCCCAGCTGCAGGGGGTCACCCTGCCCGCCTACGGCTACGCGCCCCTGGCGTCGAGCACGGTCGTGACCCTGGCCGGAGCGGCGGCCGAGAACTTCCGGGCGGTGGCGCTGGTGCGGGCGCCCACCGACCCGGCCCCCGAGATGGCGCGGTTCCGCGAGGTCATGGCGAAGTACGCGCCCGGCCAGCCCGCGGACTACTCCACCCTGCTGGGGTACGCGAACGCGGCCGTCTTCGCCGAGGTCGCCAAGACGATCCAGGGCCCGGTCACCGCCGAGTCGATCGCCGAGGCCTACCGCAACGCGACGGCCGTCGAGACCGGCGTGGCCCCGACGATGTCGTTCTCCGCGGACCGGCACGTGGGCACCCGGGACGTGCAGCGGGTGACCGTCCAGGGCGGGCAGTGGACCGCCGTCGGCGACTTCGTCAGCGCCCCGGACCGGGGCTGACGTCGATGGATGCCGACGAGCTCCTGGCCACGACGAGGGCGGTGCGGCGCAGGCTCGACCCGACCCGCGAGGTTCCGGTCGAGCTGGTGCGCGAGTGTGTCGAGCTGGCGTTGCAGGCACCGGCGGGGTCCAACATCGCCCGGACCCGGTTCGTGGTGATCCGCGACCCCGCCGTCCGCAGCGCGGTCGCCGAGATCTACTCCGACGTCTACACGAACTCCTATGTGGAGTCGCCGGGGTACATCGGCCGAGTGTCGACCGTCGACGCCGCGTCCGCCGAGGTCCAGCGGAGGACCGGACGGTCCGCCGACGCGTTGGAGCGGGCTCTGCACGAGGTCGGCACCATCGTCCTCGCCTGTCTGGACGGAGCGCGGCTCGACGGCGTGCCCGCGTTCGCGAGCGCGTCGCTGCTGGGTGGGGTGCTGCCTGCGATGTGGAGCTTCATGCTCGCCGCCCGGGCCCGCGGACTCGGGACCTGCTGGACGACGATGCACCTCGCCCGTGAGCGTGACGTGGCGGAGCTGCTCGGCATCCCGTTCGACACGGTGCAGCAGGTCTGTCTGACACCGCTGGCCTTCACGAGGGGCACGGACTTCCGGCCCGCCCTGCGTCCCACGGTCCACGAGGTCGTGCACTGGGACCGGTGGGACGCCGATCTCGCGCGCCCTCCGGCCGTCGCGGGCCTGATCACCCAACCGGTCTGAGAGGAGCACCCCGATGGATCATCTCTTCCTCGTCGTGGTGACCGGAATCGCCAGCGGCGCCGTGTACGGGCTGCTCGGCCTGGGCCTGGTCATCATCTACCGGGCGACCGACGTCGTGAACTTCGCGCTGGCGAGCATGGCCACCTTGGCCGTGTACGTCGCGCTGATGGTGGTGGACCGCGGCCTGGGGGTGTGGGCCGGTCTGCTGGCGGCGGTGCTCGTCGCCGTCGTCGTCGGGCTGATCGTGCGCGAGGTGCTGCTGCGCCCGCTGGGCACCGGCCGCCTGTTCGCGGCACTGGTGATGACCATGGGGGTCTCGCTGGTCGTCGAAGCGTTGGTCAGTGACGTCTGGGGCACCGAGCCCCGGGCCTTCCCCCCGCTGGTGGAGGGCAGCGTGACGATCGGCTCCGCGGCGCTCGCCACCCAGGACCTCGTGGTCATCGGGGTGTCCGGGGTCGCGATGCTGGCGGTGGGCTGGTTGTTCACCCGCACCACCCTCGGCTCGGCCATGCGCGCCGCGGCGGAGTCCGCCTCGACCGCGCAGATCATCGGTGTGCCCGCGCAGAAGGTGGCACGGATCGCCTGGGCGCTCGGGCTCGGGCTGGCCGCGCTCGCCTCGGTGCTCTACGTCCCCCGGGTCGGCCTGGCCCCGATGGTGCTCTCGGCACCGCTGTTCCGGGCCTTCGCCGGGATCTTCCTCGGCGGCCTGACGAGCATGCACGGCGCCGTGATCGGCGGTGTCACGATCGGTGTCCTGGAGAACCTGGCCGCCTCGTACGTCTCGGCCAACTTCCGCGACACGTTCGTGTTCGCGCTCACCGTGCTGATCCTGCTGCTGCGGCCGCAGGGACTCTTCGGCACCCGCAGCTTCGAGAGGGTGTGACCGCCGTGCTGTGGTCGTGGCGGCTCGCGGTGCGGGCTCTGCTCGCTCCGCTGGCCGCGATCGTGCTCGTGGTGGCCATCGAGGGCGGCGCGCTGCCCGCCTACCAGGCCTACTCGGTCGCGCTGGCCGCGACCTACACCGTCCTCGTGCTCAGCGTCGGGCTGCTGGCGGGCTGGGCGGGAATCTGGTCGGTCGGTCACCCTGCCCTGTTCGCCATCGGCGCCTACACCGTGGCCTACGGGTCGGGACACGGCTGGGCACTGGAGCCGACCGTGCTGGTCGCGATGGTGCTCGCGGGTGGGTGTGGCGCGTTCCTCGGCTTCGCGGGCGCCCGGTTCTCCGTGCTCTACATCGCCCTGCTCACCCTGGCGTTCAGCCTCGTCGCACTCGAGGTGATCAACCGCTGGGTCGACGTCACCGGCGGCGACCAGGGTGCGCCGGTCGGCGAGCTGCCCAGCCTCTTCGGGGGCACGTTGTCCGGTGGCGGAACCGACGCCGTCGTCGCGGCGGTCCTGACCGCGGGCGTCGTCGTCGGGATCGCGGTGCTCGCGAAGTCGACGAGCCTGCGGATGCGCATGGTCGCGGCGAAGTCGCACCCGGTCGTGGCCCGGTCCGTCGGCGTGGCCCCGGAGGCCCAGAGCGCCTTGGCGTTCGGGGTCAGTGGGGCCGCGACCGGGCTGGCAGGCGTGCTGCTCGGTCTGATCACCGGGTTCGTCAGCCCCGAGACGTTCTCCCTGACCCTGGGCATCAACGGCGTCGCCGCCGCGGTGCTCGGCGGGGTCGGGACCGTCGCGGGCGGTGTGTTCGGCGGTGTGTTCCTCGCCTTCGCGCCCACCCTCGCGGGCATGCTCGGGATCGACCAGCTCATCCTCCAGGGTGCGCTGCTGATCCTCACCCTCCTGCTGCTGCCCACGGGGATCGTCCCGGCGCTCGGCGCCCTGCTGCGGACGCTCGTCCGTCGCATCCGGCCCCGGCCCGAGGCGGCCCCGGAACCACCCCCGCCCACGGCGGACCCGCCCGCCGTCGAGAGCCACACCGCCGAGCTCGAGGTGCGGGACCTCGGGGTGGCCTTCGGCGGCCTGCAGGCGCTGGACGGGGTGTCGCTGACGGTGCGACCCGGTGAGGTCGTGGCGATCATCGGCCCCAACGGCGCGGGCAAGACCACTCTGGTCAACGCCCTGTGCGGCCTGCTCTCGGGCGGCCGGACGACCGGTTCGGCCACCTTCGCGGGCGCCGACCTGTTCCGGGTCCGGGCGACCCGACGGCGCACGCTGGGGATCGGCCGCACCTTCCAGCACGCCGAGGTCTTCGCCGAGCTGACCGTGGCGGAGAACCTGTTGTGCACCAGCCGATGGGTCTCCGCCGACCGGCGTCGGGCGGTCGAGACGCTGCTGGCGCAGGTGGGGCTCGGGGGCCTCGGTGACCGCCATCCCGACCAGCTCCCGTTCGGGCCGCAGAAGCGGCTCGACCTCGCCCGCGCGAGGGCCGAGAACGCCCGGCTGCTGATCATGGACGAGCCCTTCGGCGGGCTCGACTCCGCCGAACGGAAGCTGCTGGCGACGCAGATCGAACGGGTCCGCGCCGCGGGCACCTCGGTGGTCATCATCGACCACGTCCTCGAGGACCTGTTCGCGGTGGCCGACCGTGTCGTCGCCTTCGACTTCGGCCGCCCGATCGGCGAGGGCACTCCGGACCAGGTCATGGCCGACGACCGGGTACGTCGGTCCTACCTCGGTGTGACGACGGCCGAACGCCCACGTCCGCTCGCCCGTGCGGACGCGGAGCCGGTGCTGAGCCTGACGGGCGTCACCCACCGCTACGGCGGTGTCACGGCCCTCGACGGCATCGACCTGGCGGTCCGCGGCGGGGCGATCCTCGCCGTCGTCGGGGCGAACGGGGCGGGGAAGAGCACCCTGGGCCAGATCCTGCACGGGTCCCTCACCCCGACGGCGGGGGAGCGCACCATGCCGGAGTCGGTCCGCAGCAGCCTGGTCCCGGAGGGCCGGGCGCTGTTCCGAACCCTGTCGGTCCGGGAGAACCTCGAGGTCGCGGGCTACGCGGCGGGGGTGAAGGGCCGTGAGCTCCGCACCCGGATCGACGACGCGGCGGAGTGGCTGCCCGAACGCGTGCGAACGCGGCTCGGGTTGCCCGCGGCCGCCCTGTCCGGTGGGGAGCAACAGCTGCTGGCCGTGGCGCGGGCGTTGATCGCCGATCCGCGGCTGGTGGTGGTCGACGAGCCCGCTCTCGGCCTGGCGCCCGCGTTGGTGGACGACGTCTACGGCCGCATCGCCGGGCTGGCCGAGGACGGCGTGACCGTCGTCGTGCTGGAGCAGCTGCTCACCCGGGCGCTGACGGTCGCGCACGAAGTCGTCGTCCTGCACGAGGGTGTGATCGGTGCGACCGGCTCGCCCGACGACCCGAGTTTCGCCGCGCGGGCCGAACGGGCCTACTTCGGGGCGAGCTCCACGGCGGACCCGGTTCGGCCTTGACATCGGTCCCCTCGGGACGGAGTATTTGAGATGAATTCAGTTCAAGTTGGAGGACCAATGGCAGTCGAAGACGACATCCAGTTCGAGCGCGACGGTCACGTCGCCCGGATCTGGTTCAACCGGCCCCACAAGCGCAACTGCATCACGGTGCCGATGCTGCACAAGCTCGACGAGTACATCACCGAGATCGAGGGCGACCCGGAGCTGCGGGTCGTGGTGGTCCGGGGCCGCGGCAACACCTTCTCCTCGGGCTTCGACCTCGACAGCCTGCAGGCGGACTTCATCGGGTCCAGCACCGCGATGGACGTCGCCGTGGTCTCGGCGAAGGTCTGCGACCGCTTCTACAACATGAGCAAGCCGTCGGTGGCGGTGCTCGAGGGGTACGTCACCGCGGGTGGCTTCGAGGTCATGATCTCGTGCGACTTCGCGATCGCGGACGACAGCGCCAAGATCGGCGACTTCCACATCCGCCGGGCGCTGTTCGGTGGCGCGGGCCCGATCTACCGCCTGCCCCGCATGATCGGCATCCGCAAGACCAAGGAGCTGATGCTCACCGGCAAGCTGCTCTCCGGTGCGGAGGCGGCCGCGTTCGACCTGGTCAACCTCAGTGCGCCCGCCGCGGAGCTGGACGCGACGGTGGAGGAGTTCATCAGCCACCTGACCGACAAGAGCCCGTTCCAGATGAAGCTGACCAAGATGGCGATCGACCGCGGGCTCGACGCGGACATCGCCTCGCTGATGGTCCTGGAGCACCTCGCCGTGGGCGTCACCCTCAACTCGGACGACGCCGCCGAGGGGGTCGCGGCCTTCCTGGAGAAGCGCGATCCCAAGTGGACGGGTCGCTGACCCTGCCCGCCGCCCGAGTCGGGGGTCCGGGCACGGATCCCCGACCGGCCGTGGGCTCACGAGGCCCGAGTCGCTGAAGGAGTGACATGACCAGGTCGACGTCGACCACCGACGCCGCGCAGGACGCCGATCCCGAGCTCGCCGCGCGCGTGCGCACGGCCCTCGCGGTGCCGGGCGCGGGACCGCTGACCGTGCTGGAGGGCGGTCGGTCGGGGCTCACGTACGCACTGCGGTCGGCGTCGGACGGGGTCGTGGTGAAGGCGGTGCCGCCGGGGCGTCGCGCCGTCGGGCGCAACGACGTCCTGCACCAGGCGACCGCACTCGCGGCGCTCGCCGGGCGCGGCGTCCCGCTGCCGGGTGTGCGGGCCCGCGACGAGACCGAGCCCGCGTGGTTCGCGATGGACCTGGTGGCGGGCGAGGCGGTGGAACCGGTGCTCGACGTCTCCGCGCCGATCACCGCGGAGGTCGCCCGGGTCCGGATGCTGGCCGCGGCCCGCGTGCTCGGTGCCCTGCACGCGGTGTCGCCTGCGGACCTGGCCGATGCGGTCGCCGGGATCGGGGCCGAGCTTCCCGCGGTGGCGAGCCCCGCCGAGGAGCTGGAGCGCTGGTCCCGCACGATGCACGCGGTCCCGGACGATCTCCGGCCCGGGTCGGCGGAGCTCCTCGCCGCCCTCGCCGCCGACGTCCCGGCCGCCGTGGCCCCCACGGTAGTCCATGGCGACTTCCGGCTCGGCAACCTGCTGTTCGTGGGGGAGGCCCCGTCGGCGCTGGTCGACTGGGAGATCTGGGGACTCGGTGACCCGCGCGTGGACCTGGCCTGGTTCGGGGTGTTCACCGACGGCGCGCTGTTCCCCGGCTCCGGGCGGGTCGTCCCCGGCCTGCCGAGCGAGGACGAGCTCGGCGCCGAGTACCGCCTCGCCCGCGGCGCGGACGGCGGCACACAGCGGGACGAGCCCTGGTTCCGCGCGTTCGGCCGGATGAAGATGGCCGCGATCATGGGTCACAACCTGGTGCGCCACCGCACCGGGAAGCACCACGATCCCGTGCAGGAGACCCTCCCGCCCGCGATCGCGGCGATGATCCGAGACGCCCGCAGGCTGCTGGGGTCCGAGCGATGAGCGTGCGCACGCCGGCCGAGGTCTTCGACCTGACCGGGCGCACCGCTCTCGTCACGGGGGCGTCCTCCGGCCTGGGGGCGCGGTTCGCGCAGACCCTCGCCGCCGCGGGCGCCACCGTGTGGGCCGCGGCGCGGCGCAAGGAGCGGCTCGAGGCCCTGGCCGCGGGGGAGCCGCGCATCCGTCCGGTGGCGGGGGACGTCTCGTCGGAGGCGGACCGCGTGGCGCTCATGGAGCGGATCGTGGGCGAGACCGGCCCGTTGGACGTCCTGGTGAACAACGCGGGCGTCGGGAGCGGCGCCAAGCCGCTGCACGAGGAGTCGGCCGCGTTCGCCCAGGTGCTCGAGACCAACCTGACCGGGCCCTTCCACCTGGCCCAGCTCGCCGCGCGGGCCGCGGACGGGCGGGAGCTGTCGATCGTGAACGTCAGCTCCATCGTCGGCGTCGTCGCCACGGCGCCGCGGGGCGGGGCGAGCTACGCGGCGGGCAAGGCCGGCCTGATCGGCCTGACCCGCCAGCTCGCGGGACACTGGGGCACGCGCGGCGTCCGGGCGAACGCGCTGGCCCCGGGCTGGTTCCGCACCGAGATGAACGACGCGATGTTCGACGACCCCGCCTCGGTGAAGTGGATCGAGCGCAACACCATGGTCCGCCGGGCGGGCACGCCTGCGGAGCTCGACGGGGCCCTGCTGTTCCTCGCGTCGTCGGCCTCGACGTACTGCACCGGGCAGGTCCTCGCGATCGACGGCGGATGGACGGCCCGATGAGCGTGGACGAGCGGGAGCTGGCCGAGTACGCGGACACCGCGCGCACGTGGCTGGCGGAGAACCTGCCGCTCCGGGGCGACGACGCGGGCCGCTCGGTGGCGGTGTTCCACGACCTGCCCTTCGAGCAGGAGCGGGCCCTGTTGGGGCGGATCCAGGAGTGGCTGCGGGTCAAGTTCGACGCCGGCTACGGCGCCATCTCGTGGCCCGCGGAGCACGGCGGCGCCGGGTTGTCCACCCTCCACGAGGAGGCCTTCGCCGAGGTGGAGCGGGAGTTCGCCCATCCCGGCCAGCACGAGCTGACCTCGGTCTCGACCGAGCTGATCGCGCCGACGGTGCAGCTGTTCGGCACCGACGCCCAGAAGGAACGGCTGGTGCGGCCGCTGCTGCGCGGAGACGCGTTGGCCTGTCAGCTGTTCTCCGAGCCGTCGGCGGGCTCGGACCTGGCCGGGCTGTCGACCAGGGCGGTGCGCGACGGCGACTCCTGGGTCGTGACCGGGCAGAAGGTGTGGAGCTCCGGAGCACAGTTCGCCGGGTGGGGCGAGCTCATCGCCCGCACCGACCCCGACGTGCCGAAGCACAAGGGGCTCACCGCGTTCCTCCTGCCGATGGACACCCCCGGGGTGGAGGTGCGGCCGCTGCGGCAGATGTCGGGCGGGTCGTCGTTCTGCGAGGTGTTCCTCGACGACGTCCGGATCCCGGACTCCCTGCGCCTCGGCGAGGTCGGTGGCGGTTGGGGGGTCACGCTGGCCACGCTCGGGTTCGAGCGCGGCAGCTCGGGGGCGAACGTCGACCTGGGCGGCGGGTTCACCCAGCTGGTGTCCGACGCCCGTGCGCTCGGCCGGACAGCCGACGCCGAGGTCCGCCGGGCACTGGCGGACGTCTGGGTCGCGGAGAAGATCGCCGCCCTCTCGGCGCAACGGGACCGCGAGACCCGCCTGGCGGGCGGCGAGCGCGCGTCGACGGGCGCCTCCGCAGGCTCCGTCTCCGGACCGATCGGCTCGCTGCGCAAGCTGGCGTGGGCCACGAGGCTGAAGCTGGTGTCCGACGCGGCCGCGACGGTGCTCGGCTCCCGCCTGGTGGCCGACGCCGGCGACGGCACCTACCGCTGGACCGAGCACTACCTGGGCGCGCCGGGCTACCGGATCGCGGGCGGGTCGGACGAGATCCAGCGCACGATCATCGCGGAGCGCCTGTTGGGGCTGCCGCCCGAGCCCCGCGCGGACCGCGGTGTGGCGTGGAAGGACATCCCGAGATGAGTATCGAGCAGGCCGTGGCCGCGGCGCGCGCCACGGAGCAGCCCCTGGCGGGGCGGACGGCGCTGGTGACCGGTGGGTCGCGTGGGCTGGGGCGGGAGATCGCGATCGCGTTCGCCGCCGCGGGCGCGGACGTCGCCGTCGTGTCACGGAAGAAGGACGCCTGCGAGGCCCTCGCCGAGGAGCTCGCGGCGGCGACCGGGCGGCGGGTCACGGCCCACGCCGCGCACGTCGGGGACTGGGACCGGCTGGGCACCCTGCTCGACGAGGTCGAGCAGGACCTGGGCCCGGTGGACGTGCTGGTCAACAACGCAGGCATCGCCCCCACGTACCTGAGCCTGGCCGAGGTGTCGGAGGACCTGTTCGACAAGGTCTTCGCGGTCAACGTGAAGGGCCCGTTCCGGCTGCTCGCCGCGGCGGGCGAGCGGATGGCGGCCCGCGGGGGTGGGGTGATGCTGAACATCTCCTCGATGGGGTCGCAGCGCCCGACCGCGGGGGATCTGCCCTACACGGCGGCGAAGGCGGCGCTGAACACGCTGACGGCGGGGTTCGCCCAGGAGTACGGCCCGTCCGTGCGGGTGAACACGATCCTGGCCGGACCGTTCGCCACCGACATCAGCAAGGCCTGGGACCCGGCCGCGGTCGAGCGCATGGCGCAGGAGTGGCCGTCGAAGCGGGTGGGGGAACCGTCGGAGATCGTCGGCGCCGCCCTCTACCTGTGCGGCCCGCACGCCGGCTACACGACCGGCGCACTGCTCGCCGTCGACGGCGGACGGCTGGCCGCGCCGTGATCGCCGGGAAGACCACGGTCGACGACGCGCTGTTCGTCGAGACCCCCGAGGGGCCCGCGCTCCTCGGCAGCCGCTGCACGGACTGCGGCGCCCACACCTTCCCCGTGCAGGGCGGCTGCCCGCGCTGCACGGGATCCACCATGGTGGACGTTCCGTTGTCGCGGACCGGGACCCTGTGGTCCTGGACCGTGCAGGGCTTCACCCCCAAGAAGCCCTATACGGGCACCGCGGCCTACGAGCCCTACGGCGTGGCGTACGTGGAGCTGCCCGGGCAGCTGATCGTGGAGACCCGGCTCGTCGAGACCGATCCGGAGAAGCTGGAGATCGGGATGTCCGTGGAGCTGGTGCTGACCCCCTTCCGGGACGACGAGTCCGGCGGGCCCGTGCACACCTTCGCCTTCGTGGGGGTCGCAGATGTCTGAGGTGGCGATCGTCGGGATCGGGATGCACCGGTTCGGGCGCACCGAGGGGGTATCCGGGCGGGCGCAGGCCGTGCACGCGGCGCGGGAGGCACTGCGCGACAGCGGGTTGCGGTTCTCGGACATGCAGTTCGGGTTCGGCGGCTCGCACTCGGCGGGGGACGCGGACACACTCGTCTCCGAGCTGGGGCTGACCGGGCTGCCGTTCATCAACGTGGCCAACGGCTGTGCCACCGGCGGTTCGGCACTGATCGCGGCGGACGCGGCGATCCGCTCCGGGCAGCACGACCTGGGCATCGTGATCGGCTTCGACAAGCACGCGCGCGGGGCGTTCAATACCGACCCGGCCGAGCACGGCATCGGTGCGTGGTACGGCGAGACCGGCATGATGATCACGACCCAGTTCTTCGGGATGAAGATCCAGCGGTACCTGCACGACCACGACCTGAAGCCCGACGTGCTGGCCACGATCGCGGAGAAGGCATTCCGCAACGGTGCGCGGAACCCGATGGCGTGGCGGCGCAAGGAGATGGACGCCGCGGAGATCGCGGCGGCGCCGATGATCTCCCACCCCCTGACCCAGTACATGTACTGCTCGCCCGGCGAGGGGGCGGTCGCGCTGGTCCTGTGCCGCGCCGACCAGGCCCGCCGGTACACCGCGAACCCGGTGTTCCTGCAGGGCGCGGCGTTCCGCTCGCGCCGGTACGGGTCGTTCGAGGTGTTCTCCCCGTGGCTGGCGTCCGAGCGGGCGGACTCGCCGACCGTCGAGGCCTCCGCGGCCGCGTTCGCGGCGGCCGGGATCGCGCCGTCCGAGGTGGACGTGGCGCAGATCCAGGACACCGAGTCCGGGGCGGAGCTGATGCACATGGCCGAGACCGGGCTGTGCGCCCACGGCGAGCAGGAGCAGCTGATCGCCTCCGGCGCGACGGCGATCGAGGGGCGGCTGCCGGTCAACACCGACGGCGGCTGCATCGCCAACGGCGAGCCCATCGGGGCGTCCGGTCTGCGGCAGGTCTACGAGAACGTGCTCCAGCTGCGCGGGGACGCGGGCGAGCACCAGGTACCGGGCGACCCGCGCGTCGGGTTCACCCACGTCTACGGGGCGCCGGGCATCTCCGCCTGCACCGTCCTGACCCGCTAGGAGCACCGGCATGAGTTGGGGATTCGAGAACGATCCCGAGGTCCAGGAGGAGCTCGACTGGGTCGAGCGGTTCGTCCGGGACGAGATCGAGCCCGTGGACCAGGTGATCGAGCACGCCTGGAACCCGCGCGACCCGGTGCGCAATGCGTTGATCAAGCCGCTGCAGCAGCAGGTCCGGGAGCGCAAGCTGTGGGCCGCGCACCTCGGACCCGAGCTGGGCGGGCCGGGCTACGGGCAGCTGCGCCTGGCGCTGCTGAACGAGAAGCTGGGGCGCACGCACTCGGGGCCGGTGGTGTTCGGCTGCCAGGCCCCGGACTCGGGCAACGCCGAGATCCTGGCCCACTACGGCACCGACCACCTCAAGAAGACCTACCTCGAACCGCTCATCGAGGGCGACATCGTCTCGTGCTTCTCGATGACCGAGCCGCACGGCGGCTCGGACCCGACCGGGTTCCGCACCACCGCGGTCCTCGACGGCGACGAGTGGGTCATCAACGGGGAGAAGTGGTTCTCCTCCCACGCGCTGTGGGCGGAGTTCCTCATCGTCATGGCGGTGACCGAGCCCGACGCCCCGGCGCACAAGTCGATGTCGATGTTCGTGGTACCGGCGGACACCCCGGGGATCGAGCGGGTCCGGGACGTGAGCGTGTGGGGCCACGACGAACCGGTCGGCAGCCACAACTACCTCCGCTACACCGACGTCCGGGTGCCCGCGGAGAACATCCTCGGCGAGCGCGGGCAGGCCTTCGCCGTCGCGCAGACGCGTCTCGGCGGCGGGCGGATCCATCACGCCATGCGCACGGTCGGGCTGGTGCAGGCGGCGTTCGAGATGATGAAGCGCCGCGCGGTGTCGCGGACGACCAAGGGCTCGCGGCTGGCCGACAAGCAGCTGGTGCAGGAGATGATCGCGGACTCCTGGATCCAGATGGAGCAGTTCCGGCTGCTGGTGCTGCGTACGGCCTGGCGGATCGACCGCTACAACGACTACCGGCGGGTCCGCGCGGACATCTCGGCGGTCAAGGCGGCCATGCCCAAGGTGCTGCTCGACGTCGCCGGGAGGGCGATCCAGATCCACGGCTCGCTGGGCATCTCCAAGGAGCTGCCCTTCGGCAAGTGGGTCATGGAGTCCTTCCACATGGGACTCGCGGACGGTGCCACCGAGGTGCACAAGGTCAACCTCGCCCAGTTCCTGCTCCGCGGCACCGAGCCCGACGACGGCCTGTTCCCGCCCTACATCCTGCCCACCCGCAAGGCCGAGGCCCAGGAGCGTTTCGCCGAGATCCTCGCCGCCGCGGCCGACGACGGGGAGACGGAGCTCGCGGAGTCGACCATCGTCGGGGACGATCCGGCATGAGCCTGCGACTCACCCCGGACGCCGACGCCGAGGACCTCCGACAGGTGGTCCGGGACTTCCTGGCGAAGCACGGGGACACGGAGGCGGTGTTCCGCGGGATCGAGCACGGCTGGGACCCCGAGGTCTGGCGCCGCTTCGCCACCGAGCTCGGCGTCGTCGGACTCGACGTCCCCGAGGAGCACGGCGGCGCGGGCGCGACGTTCCGCGAGGTCGCGATCGTCGCCGAGGAGCTCGGACGCTCCCTCGTGCGGCTGCCGTGGTTCTCCACGGCCGTCCTCGGGATAGGGGTGCTGCTGCACGGCGACGCGCCCGACCTGCTCGCCGAGCTGGCCTCCGGCGAGGTCACCGCCACCCTCGCCCACCTGGAGGGGTTCGACGGCTGGGATCCCGACGGCGTGCGCACGGTCGCGGAGCCCGACGGCTCCGACGGCTGGCGGCTGTCCGGCGCCAAGACGCTCGTGCTGGAGGGCGCCACCGCGAACGTGCTGTTCGTCGTGGCGACGGTCGACGGGGAGCCCGCGATCTTCCTGGTGGACGAGGGCGCCGCTGGCCTCGTGCGGCGGCCGTTGCCGACCCTGGACCCCACCCGCCCCCTGGCGGAGCTGCTGCTCGACGGCGTCCCGGCCACGCTGCTGGTGGGAGGCGCCCGGGCGATCGTGCCCGTGGTCCTCGACCGCGCCCGCGCCGCGCTGGCCGCCGAGCAGGTCGGTGGCGGTGCCGCCGCGCTGGACATGACGGTCGGCTACGCCGCCCAACGCCTGCAGTTCGGCCGTCCGATCGCCACCTTCCAGGCGATCAAGCACCGCTGCGCGGACATGGCGGTGCAGGTGGAGGCCGCGCGGTCCGCCGCGCTCTGGGCCACCGCCGCGGCGGCCGAGGCCCCCGGGGAGCTCCCGCTCGCCGCCGCGACCGCGGCGCTGGTCTGCGGGGAGGCCTACACCTGGGTGGCGGGGGAGACGGTGCAGGTGCACGGCGGGATCGGCTTCACCTGGGAGCATCCGGCCCACCTGCACGTGCGCCGCGCCGCCACGGGGGCCGCCCTGTTCGGCACCGCCGCCGCGCACCGCCGCGCCCTGCTCCACGACCTGGGGGTGTGAGCGTGCCGCGCGCTCCCCGAAGTCGAGGTGAACCCGGTTCGATCGCCCCGGCTACGCTGGCCCTCGTAGCGGCCCGAGGGAGTGATCGTGTGAGCATCGAGGCATTGACCGACGCGTCGGACGGACCGCGCTCGAAGCGGCCCGCCATCCTGGCCGCCGCAGTGGAGTGCTTCGGCGAGGTGGGGTACGAGGCCACGAAGTGGTCCGAGGTCGCGGACCGGGTGGGGATCGGGCAGACCGCGCTCTACCACTACTTCGAGTCCAAGGCGCACTGCCTGCTCACGATCATGCGGCTGGGCCTGCGGAACTCCGACGCGGCGTTCCGGCGGGCCACCGAGGACTCGCCCACCGCCGTCGCGGCGCTGCGGGCGGGTGCGGCGGCGGCCTACGCGTTGTCGCCGCAGGAGGTGCAGCAGAACCGGATCCTGCAGGCCAACATCGCGCTGCTGGCGAACGCCCGGTCCTCCGAGCGCGAGGAGACCGAGCGGCTCGCCTGCCGTGAGCTGGTGGCGCGGGTGGAGCGCAACTGGGTGGACCTGATCGAGCGGGGCACCCGGTCCGGGGAGTTCCCGGAGTACGACCCGGTCATCATGTCGCGCACCGTGCTCGGCCTGCTGGTCAGCGTGTGGCGCTGGTACCGCCCGGGTGGACCGCAGTCGTTGGGGGCGGTCTCCGAGTTCGTCGTGGACTGCTGTGTCCGGATGGTCGCGGGCGCGGTCCCCGCGACGGAGGCGACTTCCGCCGCGAGCTGACCGGCCCTTGTCGGTGGGCATCCGCCGAACTACAGTGAGAACACCGAATTGAACTCAACTCAGTTCAGGCCGGTCGTCGTCAGGGAGGACGACTTCATGATCATCGAGGAGTACTACACGCGGTTGGACGGCCCCGAGCCGCTCTCCGCACTCGAGCTCGCCGAGCCGGACGTCGCGTTCCTGATCGCACTGCCCGGCACCGAGGTGACGGGCGACGGGCACTCGGACCTTCGGAGGTACATCGAGGGCCGCCCCGCCGTGGGGCGGCGGCACACCGTGCTGCGGCGCAGCGTCGACGGCGATCTGGAGATGGTCTACGGGGTCATCACCGAGGGGGACGGGCGCGGCACCGGATCGTTCTCGTCCGTCGCGCTGATCTCCCCGGACAAGCGGGTCGCGCGCTACCAGGCCTTCTTCCACCCGGGTTTCGGAATGTTCCCCCTGCCCGGGGGCGCGACGTGAGCGCCGCAGTGCTGACCAGGTGGTTCGCCGTCATGGACTCGGACACCCCCGAGGACATCCTCGGCATGATCGCCCCGGACTTCCGGTTCTCGATCGTCTTCGGGACCGGCGGCGGCGAGGCCCGCGACTTCGCGGGCGGCCGCGAGGCGATGGAGGGCTACCTCGCCCAGCGCGAGAAGAGCGTCCTCACCCACCACGTCCTGTCCTCGGCCACGGTCGGCGCCGACGAGCACGTCCTCGGTCAGGCCCGTCGCGGTGAGGCCTTCGAGTCGACCTTCGTCGCCGTCGCCCGGATCGACGCGGACGGCAAGGTCGCCGCACTGATGATCGGCCGGTCCCCGCTGCTCGACATCGCGGCCTGAGCCACTCCGGAGAAGGAGCCCTCCATGTTCAACCTCGCGCTGCTCGCCGCCCGGCCCTCGGACTGGACCCACGAGCAGTTCATCACCTGGTGGCGCGGCGAGCACGCCGAGGTCACCTACCCCCTGCCGGGTCTGCGCGCCTGGCGCCACACCGCGGTGTCCAGCGCGCTGGAGCCCCGCTCGGAGGGCTGGGACGGGCTGTCCGTGCTCAGCTTCGACGACGAGGCCGCCGCCCGTGCCGCCCTCGCCAGCGAGGAGTGGCAGGCCGCCATCGCCCACGTCGGCTCCATGCGGGGCAAGCGCATCGCCCTGCTCGGGGACGAGCGCGAGATGTTCCGGGCCTGAGGGGACGACCATGAGAGAGCTCGTCGCGGACCTGGACAAGCGGGCTGCCATCGAACCGGACGCCGTCGCGGTCGTCGACGCCACCGGTCCCCACACCGTGCGGTCCCTGCTCGCTCGGGCCGACGCCCTCGCGGCCGCGCTCGAGGCGGTCACCGGGCCGCGCCCCACCCTGCTCGTCCAGGCCGACAACACCTGGCGCACGGTCGTCGCCGCGCTCGCCGTCGGTCGGCTCGCAGGCACGCTGGGCCTGATCAGCAGGCACTCCACGCGCGACGAGTTCGCCGCGGCCGTCGAGGACATCGCCCCGGACGCGGTCGCCTGTTCGCCCGAGCGGTTCGACGCCTGGGCCGTGGGCGAGCACCGCGGAGACGTGCTGGACGGCTGGCGGCTGGCCGGTCACCGAGCCGCGGATCCGGGCCGGTGGGCCGGTGGCGTGGTCATCGGACTGACCTCCGGCTCCACCGGGCGGGCCAAGGGCGTGGTGCAGAGCGAGGAGTCCCTGCGCTACGCCGGTCGGCAGACCGTCGAGGCCGTCGGGCTCGCCCCCGGCGACGCGGTCGGCGCGCTGGTGCCGGTCTCCTCCGCGGCCGCCGTCTGCTTCGGCCTGTACCTGCCGCTGATGCTCGGCGGCACGGTCGTGCTGGCGGACAGATGGGATCCGGCCGCCGCGGTGGCGCTGCTCGCCGAGCACGAGGTCCGGTGGACGATGTGCGTGCCCACCATGGCCCTGCAGATGGCGTCGGCCGCGCCGGAGGAGGGCCTGCTGCACGGGATGACGGCGATGACGGTCGGTGGCGGGCCCATGGACTCCGGTGCGCTGGGCCGGGCCGAGCGCCGTCTCGGGACGAGGGTCCTGCGTGTCTTCGGGATGTCGGAGTGCCTGGGGCACACCACGTCCCGCCCCGCGGACGCCGACGAGGTCAGGCTCGCCACCGACGGCGTGCCCTTTCCGGGCACCGACCTGCGGGCGGTCGACGAGCACGGCTCGCCGCTGCCCGTCGGCGAGGTGGGCCGTGCCCAGGTCCGGGGCCCTTCGCTCTTCGCCGGGTACGCCCGGGCTGGCGCGGTCGTGGCCCCCGAGCTGACTCCGGACGGCTTCTTCCCGACCGGTGACCTGCTGGTCACGCACCCGGACGGCACCGTGTCGATCCGCGGACGGGAGAAGGACATCATCATCCGCGGCGGCCGCAACCTCGACGTCACCGAGATCGAGACGGCCGTCGCCCGACACCCGCACGTCGACCAGGTGTGCGTCGTGCCGGTGCCGGACGAGCTGCTCGGTGAACGGGTGGCGGTCCTGGTGGTGACCGACCGGTCCGACATCGGGTTGCCGGAGATCCAGGAGCACCTGACGGCCCTCGGGCTGATGAAGGCCAAGTGGCCCGAGTTCGTCTTCCGCGTCGATGCGCTGCCCCAGAACCGGGTCGGGAAGCTGTCGCGCGTCGACGCCGCCCGGATGGCACGCGAACTGCGCGACGCCGTCGCCGCGCCCACCGCCTGACCCCACGCAGAGGAGACCCCGTGTCCGACAACGACATCGACCTGCTCGTCGTCGGTGGCGGGATGGCGGGGCTCACGGCCGCGGCCCGGGCGGCGTCCCGCGGCGCCTCCGTGGTGGTCGTCGAGAGCTCGGGTGCGGTCGGCGGGTCCGGCCTGTTCGCAGGCTTCCTCTGGTCCGCCCCCACCCACGCGGTCATGGACGAGATCAACCCCGACGGCGACCCGGCGCTGCGCGCCCGGCTGGTCGACGACTTCGGAGCGGCGACCGACTGGCTCCGCGAGCTCGAGGTCCCCTTCGCCGACGCCGTCACCGTCCTCCGCTACGGCCGCGGCCACCGGTTCGACACCGCCCAGTACATCGCGGCCTGCGAGAGGACGGTCAAGGAGCACGGCGAGCTGCTGGTGCGCACCACCGTCACCGAGCTGCTCGAGGCGTCCGGAGCCGTGGTCGGTGCGGTCGTGGCCACCGACGGCGGCACGCGGACCGTCCGGGCCCGACGGACCCTCCTCGCGACCGGCGGTTTCCAGGCCGACCCCGCCCTGCGCGCGGAGCTCCTCCACCCTCAGGCCCGCGACGTCGAGCTGCGCTCCAACCCCGAGAGCGCGGGCGGCGGGCTGCGTCTGGCGCAGGGGGTCGGGGCGGACGCGGGCCCCGCGGGCGCGGGCTTCTACGGGCACCTCGTCCCGTCGGGGGTGGCGCTGACCGACACCTCGCTCTTCGTCGACCTGGCGCTCTACTACAGCGAGCACGCCCTGCTGTTCAACCTCGCGGGGGAGCGGTTCGTCGACGAGACCGTCGGCGACCACCTCACGACGATGGCGCTGCTCGAACAGCCGGAGGCGCGCGGCCTCCTCGTCGGCGACGCCCGGGTGTTCCGGGACTGGATCACCGGCTCCTACGTCGAGGGCACCGTCGGCCTCGACAAGTTCGCCCTGGCACAACGCCGAGGAGCACGCTGCGCGATCGCCGAGAGCATCGACGAGTTCGCCGACGTGCCCGAGGAGTGGGGCTACGACGGCGAGCGCATCCGACAGATCCTCCACGAGGTGAACGCCGGAGCCGACGTCGTGCCCGGCAGACGCTACGACTCGACGCCGCTGACCGAGCCCCCGTACTACGTGGTCGAGGCCCGCCCGGCGGTGACCTTCCCCTTCACGGGTGTCCGCATCGACCGCGACTGCCGCGTACTGCGCCCGGACGGCGAGCCGATCCCCGGCCTCCTCGCCGCAGGCGCCGACACGGGCGGCGTGTACGTCCGGGCCTATGCCGGGGGAGTCGCCCAAGCGATGGTCTTCGGCCTGGCCGCCGCAGCTGCGGTGGTGCATCCACTCCGGCGAGCTGAGCAACCTCTCTGCCCATGATGGCACCCGGCCGTGATCGACATCAGTCGACGCTTCTCGTCCTGGACGCAGGCGGGGTGAGGCGTAGCTCGGTGGCCACGACGACGGCGACGAGGGCGAGTGCTGTGCCGGCCACTGTGGTCCAGCCGATGGTGTGTCCAGCAGTCGGCGCGATGAGCTCGATGAGCAGCGAGGCCACGAGCTGACCGGCGACCGTGCCCAGCGCGAGGGTCAGCACGCCGGTCCGCCGAACGACGACCGTGGCGGCGGCGACGAAGAAGACCGCGGTGACACCGCCGAGGTAGACCCAGGCCTGCCCGGGCAGTGATGTCGGAAACCCGCGAGCCACGCCACGGACGACCACGATCACGACCAGGACGGCGGAGCCGATGGCGAAGTTCAGGAAGGTCGACGTCAGCGGTGTTCCGGCAACGACACCGACGCGTCCGTTGACTGCCTGTTGCCAGCCGATCGCGAGCCCGCCGATGACCGGCAGCAGCAACGCCCACGGCGGAATACTGCCGCCCACCTCGTGAGAGACGGCGACCCCGACGGCGACGAGGCCGAGCAACGCACCTCCGACTCGCCTGGCGCTGAGCCGGCGGGGCCCGCTCGGGCTGATGCTCGTCCGGTCGAGCATGAGCCCCGCGAGGGTCTGCCCTGCCACTGCTGCCACCGTGAAGATCGCCGTGCCCAAGACCGCACCCACCAAGCCCTGCGTGATGACGTAGAGGGCGCCTGCTGCCCCGCCCGAGAGCATCCACAGCGGCATCGTGCGGGCACGCAGAGAGGACGCGATCGCGTGCAGACCGGCCCGGCCCTTCGGGATCAAGACCATGCCGATCCCGAGCAGGACGAGGCCGATGACGAAGACGATGGCCGCCGCGGCAACGCCATCGTGCAGGCCCGCTCCGAGTGCTCCATTGCTCCTGGTCTGGAAGGCAAGAATCCCACCGAGCGGAACCGGGGCCAGCATGATCGCGCCGCCGGCGAGCCCTCGTTGCCGTGACCCCGTTGTCGTGCTGCTGTCTCTGGGTTCCATGAATCGGACGCTATGGAGGCGCGCAGTAGCCAACCAGGGTGTACTCCTCCCTGGATCATCGGGAATCCGCGGACACCTCACACAGCCTGGGAGACGCCTCGGACACCCTCGAAGCGGTCGACGGCCATCCCGTCCTTGTCGACATGAAGTCAGTTCAACTACGGTGGCACCGTGAGCAGCCTGGATGTGTCGCCGACGACCCGTTCCCTCGGCTACGACCCGGTAGGTCCGACCCCGTCGTCGCGGCCGGACATCGTGCCCGCCCGGGAGGACGCCCGGGCCACGTGGACCCGTGCGCTCGCCGTGCAGGCGACGGTGTTCGGAACGCCCGCGGTCCTGCAGTACGCGCAGATGAGCGACCAGGTGCTGCGGCCGGACGCGCCCGGCCGGATGGGGGTGTTCACCCACCAGCGGACCGCGGCGGGCCCGGACTTCCAGGCCTTCCGCGCGCCGAACGTCGACACGCTGTACTCCACCGCGTGGTTGCACGTCGGCTCCGAGCCTGTCGAGCTCGTCCTGCCGGACTTCGGCGGACGCTACTTCACCGTCCAGGTCGTGGACGCCTACAGCAACTCGGTCAACGTCAGTGCGCGGACCGTCGGCGCCGCCCGGCGGGTGTGGATGGTGCGGTCGGACTGGAGCGGGCAGACGCCGGAGGGGGTCCCCGTGCTGCGCGTGGCCACGCCCGTCACCTGGTTGTTGATGCGGATCCAGGTGCTCGACGGCGACGTCACGGCCGTGCACGACCTGCAGGACCGCGTGACGCTGACCGGCGGCGGCATCGGGGTCGACTCCCCGCCGGTGAGCGACGACGTGGAACAGGACTGGCGCGCCTTCTTCCGGGCGCTCGACGCGGCGCTGCGGCTCAACGGGTTCCCCCGCGAGGAGTGGGCCCTCGTGCGGCAGTTCGCGGCGCTCGGGCTCCTGGGGGAGCGGCCCTGGACGGCGGAGTCGCTCGACGACGCGACGGCCGGGGCCATGGCGAGCGGCTTCCATGCCGCGCAGGAGGTCCTCCGGTCCTCACGTGCTCAGCTGGGCGTGCCGACCGGGACCGGGTGGACCCGGGTGCTCGACAAGGGCGCGCACGGCCACAACTTCCTGGCGCGGGCGGTGATGAACCACGTCGGCCTCGGCGCGAACGTCGTCGAGGAGAACACGTCGTTCAACACCTACGTCGACGGCGCCGGCCGCCCGCTCGCGGGCCGGACGGGCCCTTACGTCGTCGAGTTCGCCGACCCGCCGCCGCAGACCGCGTTCTGGAGCGTCACGATGTACCACGCCGACACGGGACGGCTCGTCGCGAACCCGCTCGACCGCCACGCCCTCGGCAGCGCCGCGTTCGGCGAGGGCGGGCCGGTGCGGCTCGTGATCAGCCCCACCGACCCCGGCGAAGCCGGTTGGCTGCCGTGCCCGGAGGGCGAGTTCTTCCTGGTGCTGCGCATCTACCGCCCCGGCCGTGCCGTCGTCACGGGGCAGTGGCTGCCGACCCCCGTCCGGGCGCGTTGACCGGGCGCCCGCCGTCGGCCACGAGGCGGCGGACGGCGGGACTCACGCGCGGAGGACCAGCAGCGTCACCAGTGCGAGCAACCCACAGGTCACTGTCGCCGCAGTCGTCGCGCCGAGGAGCCGGGCGCCCGGACCGGAGACGTCCGGCTGACCGCGCAGGGCCTGCTCGGCGCGGGTGACCCGGGCGCGCGCCGCGAGGAGCAGACCCACGGTCGCGGCGCATCCGAGGATCCCGAGGACCCATGCGGCGGGCAGGCTCGGGGCCAGGAAGCGGGCGCCTGCCAGCGCGGCCACCCCGATCGACAGTGCGGTCCGGCGCCACGCGAGGGCCGTCCGCTCCACCTGCAAGCCTGCATCGGCAGGCGGTCGGGCGTCACCCACCGACGACGACGCCTGCCAGCACCAGTATGCCTGCCACCGCCACCCCCACCGCCAACGGCAGCGCGAGAAGCGGGGCCTGGAGTGGGCCGGAGCGGCGCAGCGCGCGCTCGTCCCCGGCCCAACCGAACCAGGCCTGCACCGCGGCGACGAGGCCGAGCAGGATCAGCAGTATCGACGCGGCGAGGCGCAGGCCCGCCTGGATGCCGAGCGCCAACGACTCGAGTGCCACGCCCGCCGCCATCAACGCGAGCGCCGTCCGGATCCAGGCCAGGAACGTCCGCTCGTTGGCCAAGGTGAACCTCGGATCCGGCTCGTCGCCCCGCCCGAAGACACTGCGCGGGAAACGGGTCGACGTTCCGGAGCCCATGCCGGTCAGCTCTCGGACGTGACCGGAGTCGGGCGCGCGCCCGCCTGCTCGGGGTCCGCCGACATGTCGCTGCGGGACGTCTCGTGCATCGTCGCGACGATGGCGAGGCCCACGAGGGCCGCGAACACGACGTAGAACGCCGGGGCGATCGTGGAGCCGGTGACGCTGACGAGCCAGGTGGCGACCAGCGACACGAGTCCGGTGCCGATGATCCCGCCGATGTTGAAGCCCAGGGAGACGCCGGTGTAGCGCACGCGGGTGGGGAAGAGCTCGCTGTACTGGGTGTAGACCACGCCCTGCTGAATGCTGAACGGGACGTTGAGCACCAGGGCCGCCACGATGGCGAGGACGAGGGATCCCTGCTGCATCACCCAGAAGCACGGGATCGCGAGCACGACGAAGCCGAGCATTCCGCCTGCGAGCACGGTCCGCCGCCCGAACCGGTCACTCAGCGACCCGGCCCACGGGATGGCCGCCAGCGGCATGAGCACGATCAGCACGACCAACCAGAGCGCGCCGGTCAGCGGGTACTTGAGCACCGCGGAGAGGTGCACGAGCATGTAGACCGACGCGATCCCGCCGCTGGTCATCGTCGAGTAGGCGATGCCGATGACCCGCAGCAGCGACGCCTTGTGCGTCCGGAACACCTCGCGGACGGGCGCCTTCGGCGGCTGTGTGGTCTCCACCATCTCCACGAAGAGCGGGGAGTCCTCCACTCGCAGTCGGTACAGCACGGCCCCCACCAGCAGCGGAGCGGCGATCAGGAACGGGATGCGCCATCCCCAGCTGCTCATCTGCTCGTCGGTCGTCAGCGCGCTCAGGGTCGCGACCGTGCCTGCCGCGGACGCCAAGCCCAACGAGATGCCGATCGAGGTCGCCGAGCCGAACAGCCCACGGCGCCTCGAGGGCGCGGACTCCGTGGAGAGCGAGGCCGCGCCACCGATCTCGCCCCCGGCCGAGAAGCCCTGGAAGACGCGCAGGACCGTCAGCAGGATCGGCGCGGCGACGCCGATCGCGGCGTAGGTGGGCAGCACCCCGGTGAGGGTCGTCGCCGTCCCCATGGCCGCCACGGTGGCCAGCAGCACCGCCTTGCGGCCGCGCTTGTCACCTAGCCTTCCGAAGATCAGCCCGCCGATCGGTCGAGCGAGCGAACCGGTGGCGACCACCCCCAGGGTGGCGATCAGGCCGACGAGCCCGTCCCCGCCCGGGAAGAACAGGGGGGCGAGGACGACCGCGAGGTAGCCGTAGATGGCGAAGTCGTAGTACTCGATCGCTGTTCCCGCGGCCGCGGCGATGCTGGCACGGCGGGCCAGCCGCTCCTTGTCGGACGCTGTCGGTGACGACATCGGCGCTCCTTCGCGCTTGGCAGACGACGGCCGCGGACGGCCGAGGCAACGAGGTGAGAATAGAGATGAACTGAGGTCGGTTCAATATCTGGCGTCCATCGGGCCGGATGTCCGTAGGGCGGCGTGGGTGGTGATCGACACACGTCGGTCACACGAGGGCGTGTGTGACGACGTCCTCTGGAGCGGTGATCGCGGTCCGGCGGCGGCCCACGGCCCCGCGGCCAGCGGATTCACGGCCGCCTTTCGCCATGCGGCGCCCGGACTATGACGCCCGTCTCACCCGATCGGCACGTCCGTGTGTGGAGAGCGTGACGATCACGTGTCCGAGAATCCCCGTTCGGACCTCCTGCCGCTCTCCAGGTCAGGTTAGCCTCACCAGACCAGTGATCAGAGCCGCAACGCTGCCCGGGAGAGTGCATGGCCGCCGGCGCGACCGACAATCCAGTGTTCGACGTGGTGGGGGTGGGCTTCGGCCCCTCCAACCTCGCGATCGCCATCGCGATGAAGGAGTTCAACGAGCAGCAACGACGGGGTCGTCCGCTACGGGCGAGGTTCGTCGAGCGGCAGCCGCGGTTCGGCTGGCATCGAGGGATGCTCATCCAGGGCGCGACGATGCAGGTGTCCTACCTGAAGGACCTGGCGACCCTGCGCAACCCGTCGAGTCCGTTCAGCTTCCTGAGCTACCTGCACAGTCGCGGGCGACTGGCCGACTTCATCAACTACGCCTCCTCCTTCCCGACGAGGATCGAGTTCCACGACTACCTCGAGTGGGCGGCCGACCGATTCGCCTCACAGGTCGACTATGGGGCCGACGTGGTGGAGATCGCGCCGAGCCCGCCCTCCTGGAACACCGCACCGTCCGGGTCGTTCGACGTGGTCTCGGTCCGCCCGGATGGTGGGATCGAGCGGATCCAGGCTCGCAACGTCGTCCTCGCGACCGGCCTCCGACCGCACGTGCCGGACGGCGTCCGGTTGAGCGAGCGGGTCTGGCACAACCGGGACCTCGTGCCCCGGGTGGAACGCCTGGGCAGCGGGCGGCCCCGCCGGTTCGTGGTCGTCGGTGCAGGTCAAAGCGCGGCGGAGACGACGGACTATCTCCGTCGCTCGTTCCCCGCCGCACAGGTCTGCGCGGTGTTCGCCCGCTACGGGTACAGCCCTGCGGATGACAGCGCCTTCGCGAACCGGGTGTTCGACCCGGGCGCGGTGGACGACTTCTACGCCGCTCCGGACACCGTCAAGCAGCTGATCCGCACCTATCACTCGAACACGAACTACTCGGTGGTCGACCCGGAGCTCATCGAGCAGCTCTACCGGGCGCACTACCACGAGAAGATCGCAGGCACCGAGCTGCTCCGGTTCCTCAAGCTCTCTCGGGTCGCCGAGATCCGTGAGCGCGTCGACGGGGTGGACGTGACCGTGGAGTCGCTGGTCGACGGCGGACGGGAGGTCCTGGCGGCGGACGTCGTCGTGTACGCCACGGGCTACCGCTCGAGCGACCCGACCGACCTGCTCGGTGACCTCGCGACCGACTGTCTCCGAGACGAGGCCGGGCGCCTCCGGATCGGTCGGGACTACCGGATCCACACCACCGAGGACGTCGAGGGTGGTCTGTACCTCGTGGGTGCGACCGAGCACACGCACGGCATCTCCTCGACCCTGCTCTCGAACGTCGCCGTGAGAGCGGGCGAGATCGTGCAGGCCATCGTGGCCAGGGCCGACGACCGCGGTGTCGCCGTCGCGACGCCCGCGCGACAGCCCGCCGCGGGCAGCTGACCAGTAGACGAGAGGAAGGCGAGGAATGTCGACAAACCCCTTCGACGACGAGAACGGGGAGTTCTACGCCCTGGTGAACGACGAAGGCCAGTACTCGCTGTGGCCGACCTTCGCCGCCGTCCCCGACGGGTGGAGCGTCGCCTGTGGTCCCGACTCGCGGCAGGCGTGTCTGGACCACGTCGAGCAGAACTGGACGGACCTGCGGCCGAAGAGCCTCGTCGCGCAGACGGAACAGGGCGTCTGATGTACCGCACACTGCTGAGCGGCAAGATCCACCGGGCCACCGTGACCCAGGCGGACCTGCACTACGTCGGCTCGATCACCATCGACGCGACCTTGATGGAGGCCGCCGACCTCGTCGAGGGCGAGCAGGTCCAGGTCGTGGACATCGACAACGGTGCCCGGCTGGTCACGTACGCGATCACCGGCGAACGGGACAGCGGGGTGATCGGGATCAACGGGGCCGCGGCCCATCTCGTGCACCCGGGTGACCTCGTCATCATCATGTCGTTCCGGCAGGTGCTCGCCACGGAACCCGGCTCGCTCACGCCCCGCGTCGTGCACGTCGACAGGGCCAACCGCGTGGTCGCCCTCGGTGCCGATCCGGCCGAGCCCGTCCCCGGTGCCGAGGGCGAGATGGTCTCGGGACGGAGCAGCCGGTGAGCAGGACCGCCGAGCTCGGCGCGACGGCACTGCGCGCCCTGGTCGCCGAGCTGCTGGAGGAGGAGCCCGCGGAGATCACCGACGAGGCGAACCTGTTCGAGCTGGGTCTGGAGTCGATCACCCTCATGCGGCTGGTGAGTCGCTGGCGCGGGGAGGGACGCGACGTCAGCTTCGCCGCCCTCGCCGCGGAACCCACGATCGACGGGTGGTCCCGGCTGCTGACCGCGTCCCGCGGGGGCGGAGCGGGGGAGAGCCCGGCGGAACCGGAGCCCGAGGAACCGGGCGACGACTTCGCGCTGGCCCCGCTGCAGCACGCGTACTGGGTCGGTCGGGATCCCGGGCAGCAGCTCGGCGGCGTCGCCCCGCACCTCTACCTCGAGTTCGACGGCGCCGGGATCGACCCGGCCCGGCTGCGGTCGGCGTTCGACGGGCTCGTCCGCAGGCACCCGATGCTGCGCGTCCGGGTGGGGGACGACGGGAGACAGCGGATCGCCGCGCCCTCGACCTCGCCGACTCTGCGGGTGCACGACCTGCGGGGGGTCGAGCCTGCGGAGGCCGGCCGTGAGCTGGACCGGATACGCGACGAGATGTCCCACGAGCTGCTCGACATCGAGCGCGGCGAGGTCTTCCGCGCCGCGGTCAGCCTGCTCCCGGCCGGGCTGCCCGGCGGCGCGGCGGCCCGGCTGCATCTCGACGTCGACATGATCGCCGCGGACGCCGTGAGCTACCGCGCGTTGCTGGCGGACCTGGCGCGTCTCTACACCGATCCGGCGGCCGAGCTCCCCGCGCTGGACTACACGTACCGCGAGTACCTCCGCGCCCGGCCCGAGGCACGGGCGGCGGTGCGCGCCACGGCGGCGGAGTACTGGACGGAGCGTCTGCCGACCCTGCCGGGCCCTCCTGAGCTGCCGCGATCCGCCGACCCGGGAGAGCGGGCGCGGGCGGTGCGGCTGGCGTTCCACCTCGGCCCCGAGGAGTGGGGGCGCGTCGCGGACGCCGCCCGCGCTCGCGGCATCACCCCCGCGGTGGCGGTCGCCACGGTCTTCGCCGAGGTGGTGGGGGCCTGGAGCACGGAGCCCCGGTTCGTGCTCAACGTGCCCATGTTCGACCGTGAGCAGGTCCATCCCGACATCGACCGGGTCGTCGGCGACTTCACCAGCTCGGTGCTGCTGGAGGTGGATCTGACCGAGCCCCTGCCCCTGCTGGAGCGGGCCCGGGCGGTGCAGCGCCGCCTGCACACCGACGCGTCGCACCGGGACTATTCAGGACTCGAGGTGCTGCGCGACCTCGGCCGACGCAGCGGCGAGCAGCTCATCGCGCCCGTGGTGTTCACGAGCGGGATCGACCTGGGAGAGCTGTTCGACGACCGTGTCCGCCGGGCGTTCGGAGACCCGGTCTGGGTCATCTCGCAGGGGCCGCAGGTGGTGCTGGACGCGCAGGTCAGCGAGCTGGACGGCGGCCTGCTGGTCAACTGGGACGTCCGGGGGAACGAGTTCGCCGACGGAGTGCCCGCGGCGATGTTCGCGGCGTTCGAGCGGCTCGTCCGCGAGCTGGCGAGCCCGCCGAGGTGGGCGGAGCCGGTCGGCGGTCTGCTCCCCGCGGACCAGCGGGAGGCGCGGCGCGCGGCCAACGACACCCGCAGGCCCGGCAGTGGGGCGCTGCTGCACGAGCGGTTCTTCGCCCGGTCGGCCGAGCGTGCCGAGCGCCCTGCGGTGAGCTGGGCGAACGGGGGCGTCCTGACGCACGGGGAGCTGGCCGAGCGGGCGCTGCGCGTCGCGGGTGGGCTCCGGGAGCGCGGGGTGCGCCCGGGTGACCCCGTCGCCGTCACGCTGCCCCGGGGTCCGGAGCAGGTCGTCGCGGTGCTGGGCGTCCTCGCCGCAGGCGGCGCCTACGTGCCGGTCGGCATCGAGCAGCCGCCCGCCCGGGCCGAACGGATCGCGGCGGTGGCCGGGTACCGGCTGGTGGTCGCGGCCGAGTCGGGTCCCGCGGACCGGGTGGCCCTGGCCGAGCTCGAGCGCGCGGACCCGCTGCCCGAACCGGTGGTGGTCGACGCCGAACAGCCCGCCTACCTGCTGTTCACCTCCGGCTCGACCGGGGAGCCCAAGGGGGTGGAGGTCCCGCACCGGGCCGCGGTGACCACACTGGACGATCTCGCCGCCCGCTTCGGGCTCGGCCCCGACGACCGGACGCTCGCCGTCTCGGCGCTGGACTTCGACCTGTCGGTGTTCGACGTCTTCGCGATGCTCGACGTGGGCGGGGCCGTGGTCACCGTGACGGAGGGGCACCAGCGCGAGGCCGAGCACTGGGCGGAGCTGATCCGGACCCACCGGGTCACCGTCCTGAACTGCGTGCCCGCGCTGCTGGACGCCCTGCTGCGCAGCGGTGCCGAGCTCGGGACCTCGCTGCGGCAGGTCCTGCTCGGCGGCGACCGGGTGGGGGTGGACCTGCCGGGTCGGCTCCGGGAACGCGTGCCCGGCTGCGGTTTCGCGGGCCTCGGCGGGACCACCGAGACGGCGATCCACTCCACGATCTGCGCGGTCGAGGAGGTGGACCCGTCGTGGCAGTCGGTGCCCTACGGGACGCCGCTGGACAACGTCGCGCTGCGGGTGGTCGATCCGCTCGGCCGCGACGCCCCGGACTGGGTCCCGGGGGAGCTGTGGATCGGCGGTGACGGCGTGGCGGCCGGCTATCGGGGCGACCCGGAGCGCACGCGGGACCGCTTCGTGGAACACGCGGGGACGCGGTGGTACCGGACCGGCGACATGGCGCGCTACCGCCCGGGCGGCGGCGTCGAGTTCCTCGGCCGTCGGGACGACCAGGTCAAGGTCAACGGGTTCCGGGTCGAGCTCGGCGAGATCGAGGCCGCGGCGCTGCAGGTCCCCGGCGTCCACGCGGCGGTCGCCGTCGTCGTCGGGACCGGGGCGCCGAGCCTGGCGCTGGCCGTGGTGGCCGACGACCCGGACGTCGTGCAGGCCGCGCTCGAGGAACGGCTGCCTCCGCACATGGTGCCGCGCACCGTCGTCCCCCTCGCCGAGATCCCGCTGACCGCGAACGGCAAGCTCGACCGCAAGGCGGTCCGGCTGCTGGCCGCCGACGCGGGCGGCGCCGAGACCGTCGTCGCGCCGCGGACGCCGCTGGAGCACGTGATCGCCCTGGTCTGGGCATCCGTGCTGGAGCTGGACACCGTCGGCGTCACCAGCTCGCTGTTCGCGGTGGGCGGTGACTCCGTGCTCGCCACGGTGATCGTGTCCCGGCTGCGGGAGACCCTCGACACCGGCGAGGTGTCGGTGCGCATGCTCTTCGGCGCCCCGACCGTCGCCGGACTCGCCGCCGCGATGCTGCAGGCGTCCACCGAACCCGACCGGCTCCGACAGGTGGCCGAGATCGTGCTCGAGGTCGAGTCGATGTCCGAGGACGAGGCCGCCGAGGCCGTTCACCAGCTGGCGAGCTCGGAGGGTGAGCGGTGAACGACGTCGTGCCCCGGCCCGCCGAGGCCCTCGTCTGCGCGGACGACCGGGTGACCTACGCCGCGCCGCCGCCCTGGTGCGGGACGATGTTCTGATCATGCTGCGCTCACTCCTGGTCGACATCGGCCCGCTGCGCCGGAGCCCGCTGTTCCGCTCGCTGTTCGTCGCCCGCTTCGTCCTCTTGTTCGGGGTCGGGCTGGTCGCCGTGACCGTGCCGCTGCAGGTCTACTCCCTCACCGGTTCCACCCCGATGGTCAGCGCCGTCGCCGCGGCCGAGGGCTTCGCGTTCTTCGCCGGTTTCCTCACCGGCGGGGTGCTCGCCGACCGCCGGGACCGCTGGGCGGTGATCGTGTGGAGCACGTCGGTCTGCGGGCTGAGCTTCGTCGGCCTCGCCCTGAACGCGGTGCTCCTCGACGCCGTCTGGCCGGTCTTCCTGTTCGTCGTGCTCAACGGGCTGTCGGGATCGATCGGGATCACCGCGCTGCTCGCGGTGCTACCCGAGCTGGTCGACGAGTCGGAGCTCCACGCGGTGGGTGCGCTCAACACCGTGGCCATGCGGCTCGGCACCGTGCTCGCGCCGGTGACCGGTGGGGCGGTCTTCGCGATCGCGGGCCCGGGGTGGAACTACGGCGCGGGAGCGGTGACGGCGCTCTCGGCCTGGCTGCTGCTGCTCATGACGGCCCGACGCCGAGGGGCACAGCCGTCCGGCACGCCGGCGCGGGAGCCCGGTCCGGTGTCCGCGGTGGAGGGTCCGCTCCGCGCGATGCTCAGCGGCTACCGGTTCATCGTCGGCGAGCCGGTGGTGCGCGGCGTGATGATCGCGGGCGTGGTCGGCATGTGCGGCGGCGGCTCGCTGGTGCTCATCCCCGCGTTCGTCGACGCCGAGCTGGGCGGTGACCCGGCCGTCGTCGGGCTGATGTACTCCGCGCTGTCGGTGGGGCTGATCGTCGGTGCCGTCGGCAGCGGCCGACTCGGCGGCACCGCCCGGCCGGGACGGCTGTTGCTCCTCATGATGATCCTGAGCTTCCTCTGCTACGTCGCCGTCGGGCTCTCGTCGGCGGTGCCGGTGGTGCTGGTGTTCGTCGTCGCCGCGGGGGCGAGCGTCTCGATCGAGGAGGTGCTGCGCTATGCGCTGCTCCAGATCAGGACGCCCGGCGCGATGCTGGGCCGGGTCAACAGCGTGTTCGGGGCGCAGAACATGTCGGGCGCCGCGGTGGGCGCGCTGGTGGCCGGGGTGTTCGGGTCCGTCTTCGGGCCCGCGGACGCCTTCTGGATCTACAACGCCGTGATGGCCGTCGTCAGCGTCGTCGTGCTCGCGGCCCTGCCCGGCCTGCGACGCGTCGCGGGCGGCGAGCGACACGTGGAGGTTCGATGATCTTCGTCGGCGACGGGGCGCTGCTGTGGCGGGCCGTGCGGCACGCCCAGGAGCGGGGGTACCCGGTCGATCTGGTCTGCAGCGGCGGGCCGCCGCCGGACTGGGCGACCATCCTGCCCACGCGCGTGACCGCGGACGTGAACCTCCTCGCGGGGGAGCTGGCCGAGGCGTCGACGGACGGCGTCGTGTGGTCCATCGACAACCGCTTCCTCTTCCGGGCCCCGGTGCTCGACACCGGGCTGCGGATCTACAACGTCCACGGCGGGCCGCTGCCGGGCTACCGAGGACTTCCGCTCGCGCTCGTCGCGCACGCGATCCTGAACGGCGAGCGGGAGTTCGCCGCCACCCTCCACGAGGTGGACGCCGGGATCGACACGGGGCCGGTGGTGGACGAGGAGCGCTTCGCCATCGAGCCGGACGACGTGTTCGAGGACGTGATGCTGAACCTGGTCGAGGCCTGCCACCGCCTCTATGTCCGCGCGGTCGACGAGGTGGCGTCGGGTCGCACAGTGCGGGGCACGCCCCGCACCGGCCCCGGGCACTATTACGGGGTTCGCTCACTGCGTGAATTCTCGGCCAATCGAGGTCACCCGGACTATGCCCGAGCGACCGATCTCGGCATTTTCGAGGACTTCTTCCCGGAAGCCGCCGAGGCCTGGTCCTGACGATTCTCCCCGGCTGGATTCCGGCCGATTCGAGGTATCGGTACGTCGGTTCCCGGGACGAGCTGTACTCCCGGGCCGCCGCCCGAGCCCACCGCACCCACCCGTTCCGGGATCTCAGTACGTTCCGTGAGCGGTCGCTGCGGTGCGCGGTCCGTACGGCGCCTTCTCCAGCCACTCTCCGAGCCGGGGCAGGGCCGGGGCGAGGGCGGCGGCGCCACGCTGCAGTCCCCGTCGTACCGCGCTGCGAGGGCGCATGTGGCTCAAGGCGGCCCCCGCCGCATCCCGGTTGTGCCGCGCGGCGGCCGACCTCTCGGTCGCGTAGTCCTCGACCGCACCCCGTGCCTCTTCCGGGCCGGTCGCGGTGAGCGCGGTCGCCACCGCGGTCGCGGCCGCGTCGGCGTCGGCGAACCCGCTGTTCATGCCGCGCGCGCCGAACGGCGCGAACAGGTGCGCGGCCTCTCCGGCGAGCAGCACCCGGCGGTGCTCGTCGACGAACGAGTCCGCGACGAGCTGCAGGAACGGGTAGCGCGCAGCCCACAGGATGCGGTCGAGGTAGGACGGGTCGACGACCCGGGGCAGCCACTCCCGCAGGCGACGCGCGTCGAGGAGGTCGTCCGGGTCCTCGTCCGGGCGGCACTGGACGTCGACCTGCCTCCCGCCTGCGAACGGCACGACCAGGACGTGCCGTCCGTCGAGCCTGGGGTGGCGGTAGTGGAAGGTGCGCAGCGCGGGCTCGGGGGCCTCCGGGTCGTCGGCGAGGTCGACGACGACGTGGTGGCTGTCCGACCGGCCACCCACCATCGACCGGCCGATCGCGGCACGGACGGCAGACCGGCCGCCGTCGGCCGCCACGACGTACCGGCTGCTCCACGAGCGGCCGTCCTCGGCCACGACCTCGACCTGCTCCGGGGTGGTGCGCACCGTCCGCACGCGCGCGGACCAGGCGAACTCGACCCCGGCCGCGCGGCAGGCGTCGAGCAGGAAGCCCTCCGTCTCGATCTGCCGCAGGCAGGCGTACGGCGGGAGCGCGCCGCCTGCCGGGGGTTCGGGATGGTCACGCGCGAAGACCTGGCGGCCGCCGAACAGGGTGCGGCGGCCGGACCAGCGGATGCCGCGCTCGGCGACGGCGGAGCCGAGCCCCGGCCGCAACCGGTCCAGCAGAGCCAGCGAGTCCTGGTGGACGTAGAGGGCACGGCTGCCGGGCCGGACGCGGTCCTCGGGCTCGGCCTCCAGCAGGCGCACCGGCACGCCGAGCGCACGGAGGGCGAGGGCCGAGGTGAGTCCGACCGGACCGGCTCCGACCACCAGCGCAGGGTGGACTGGACAATCTGACTCGGGCGCCATCGGGTCCTCTCGGTCGTCGATTCCCGCGGCGTCGTGAGAACGATCCCACGTCGGTCACCGGATTTCCGGCAGCCGTTGTCTGAGTGCCTGTCGCCGCTTAGAGTAAGGTTATGGTTACTTTAGCCGACGGTGCGGCCCGAGCGGCAGCACGAGATTCCTGGTGAACGTCGCCGAGGCCCTTGCCCGGCGGGCGGACTCCGGCGGTTGGCTCGATTCTCCCGCCTTTCATGCCGATCGCACGTGGACGCACCGCGAGGTCCATTCGCTGGCCGCCCGGCTCGCCACCGTGCTGCGCGAGCGGGGGGTGGGGCCGGGTGACCGCGTCGCCCTGGCCGTCGTGGACGGCCCCGAGCTCGTCGCCGCCTTCCTGGCGATCGCTCGGACGGGCGCCCTGGCGATCGTGGTCAATCCCTACCTCGCGGGTGAGCACCAGGATCGGCTGATCGAGCGGACCCGGCCTGCTCTCGTGATCTCGGCATCGCTGCCGGACGGCTGGCCCGCGGCGAGATGGTCCGCGGCGGAGCACCTCGTGGCGGTCGCGGAACGATCGGCCGAGGGGCCCGCCGAACCCGTCGCGGACGACGCCGACCTCTATGTGCAGTTCACCTCGGGGACCACCGGGAGACCGAAGGGCGCCGTGCACCGCCACGGCGACCTCGCCGCCTACCACCGGGCGGTCGGCGAGGCCATGCTGGGGATCTCCGCGGCGGACGTGAGCCTGTCGGTGTCGAAGATGTTCTTCGCCTACGGCTTCGGCAACTCCCTGGTGTACCCCCTCCACTCGGGGTCCTCCGCGGTCCTGCGGCCCGAGAGACCGACTCCGGCCACGGTCGCCGAGCTGGTCGACCGGTATCGGGTCACGGTCCTGCACGGCGTGCCGTCCGCCTACGCGAACCTGGTCGCGGAGACCGACCGCGAGGCCTTCGGAACGGTCCGGGTGGCGGTCTCGGCCGGTGAGTCCCTCCCCGCCGTGGTCGGCAGGAGGGCCGAGGAGCTGCTCGGCGCTCCGGTCCTCGACGAGCTGGGGTCGACCGAGGTCGGTGGGGCGTACTGCGCGAACTCCGTGGGGGACAACGTGCCCGGCACCATCGGTACTCCGCTGGCCGGGTACGAGCTGGAGATCCGGGACGACGCGGGACGTCCCGTCCCGGTGGGGACCTCCGGTCGGTTGTGGGTGCGGGGACCCACCGTGATGGCCCGCTATCTCGACGCCCCGGAGGAGACGGCCCGGGTGCTCGTCGACGGCTGGCTCTCGACCAACGACACCGCCGTCCGCCGCGCCGACGGGCGTTTCGTCCACACCGGACGGGCGGACGACATGGAGATCGTCGGCGGGATCAACGTGTCGCCGCAGGAGGTCGAGGCCGTCCTGGGCGAGCACCCGGCGGTCCGCGAGATCGTCGTCGCCGCCGTCCTGGACGAGCGTGGCGCGAGCAAGCTGCGTGCCTTCGCGGTGCCGCTGGTCGGGGAGGAGCGACACGCCCGGCTCGAACGCGAACTGCTCGACCTGGCGCGCAGCAGGCTCGCGGCGTTCAAGGTGCCGCGCAGCATCACGTTCGTGTCGACCCTGCCCCGCACCTTCAGCGGGAAGGTCCAGCGGTTCGTCGCGCGGACGGGGACGTGGTGACGGCGCCGCGGCTCTCGTGGGCGGGTCCCGACGGATGGTGCGCGTCCGCCTGCCCGCCACCCGAGCGGGCCGTGCTCGTCGACTCGTTCCTCGCCGTCGACGGGCGGGTCCGCGACCTCGGCGATCACGAGGAGCGCTTCCGTGGCGGCTGCGCCGCACTGGGCCTGCCGACCGCCGGGCTCCCGTCCTTCCTCGAGGCCGCGCGCACGGTGCTGCCGCGCGAGGGCCGTTGGTTCCCTCGGTTCGAGGCCCACGCGGACGGCGGGCTGGTGATCTGGCTCCGGGAGGCGCCTGCCCCGGGCCGGGAGGTCCGGCTCCGGGTGCACCCCGGTCCGGACCCGCGTCGGCATCCGCGGGTCAAGGGTCCTGATCTGGCGGTGCTGGCGGAGCTGCGTCGTCAGGCCGTCGAGCACGGGGCGGACGACGCGGTCCTCACCGGACCGGG
>Ga0070665_100000996_pt1 | contig 35909 bp, 35 predicted proteins | sample KBSS13metaG_FD_65862 | JGI IMG/M metagenome (GOLD analysis project Ga0070665, IMG submission 65862) | Switchgrass rhizosphere microbial communities from Kellogg Biological Station, Michigan, USA - KBS S1-3 metaG | ecosystem: Host-associated > Plants > Roots > Rhizosphere > Soil ... | reverse complement strand
GCAGGTCCTGCAGGTCGCGGTGTGCCGCGTCCACGCAGCGCTGCCACTGCAGCGCGCAGACCTCGTCGAGCGGGTGGTCCGCCATCAGGGCGCGGTAGTCGGCCGGGCGAGGACCCCACCAGCCGGTCACCTGGCCCCTTCCGGAACGGGCGCCCGCCCGTCGGCGCAGCCGGCCGGCGACGAAGCGCGCGCCGTACGGAAGCACGTCGCTGATCGGCACGAAGCGGGCCTTGGCAGCGGTGTACCGAAGATCGAACGGCGCGTTCCACCGCGCCATCGCCGACGCCGCGGCATCGACGCCGTCGCGGGTGATCAGGACGTACTTCGCGTCGGGCAGCACCGCGCGCACGAACCCCATGCGTAGCGAGTTGGCGCAGGTCTTCTCGACGACGTACGGCGCGTCCGCGCGTCGGACCCGATCGAAGCGCCGGCGGATGTAGGAGGCCACCTCCGGCCGGGCCAGCCCGGGGCCCAGCTCGTCGGACGGCGCGTCGCGGTTGCCGTGCCGCCAGATCAGGTTGATCTCGTCGCACGGCCACGTGGTCACGCCCGGGATCGAGGTGAGCACGTCACGCAGCAGGTTCGTGCCCGACCGCGGGGCGCCCACGATGACGACATCAGTTGCGGGGCCGGTCACGACGTCACCCGCTCCAGCAGCTCGTCCCAGCGCGGCAGGGTCTCCTCGGCGGAGAACTCCTTGGCCCAGACCTCGCGTGCGCGGACGCGCATCGCGACCAGCTCGTCCCGGCGTGAGACGAGGTCGAGCAGCACGTCGCGGATGCCGGCGGCGTCGTCCGGCAGCACCGCCCCGACGCCGGCGTCCGTGACGGTGCGCGCCAGCTCGGAGCCGGCATCGACCGCGAGCAGCACCGGCAGCGACGCGGCGAGGTAGGTGGCGGTCTTCGACGGGTAGGCGTAGGCGATGACGCCGGGCGTCAGGCTGACGAGCCCGAGGTCGGCGGTCTCGGCCAGGGCCCGGGCCGCGGCCGGGGTGCCGTGCGGCAGGAAGCGCACGCGGCTGCGCCGGTCGGCCGCTGCCGCCTCGACCCGGCGCACCAGGTCGGCCTTGGCCGCCCCCTCGCCCATCAGCACCAGCTCGACGCCGTCGAGGCCGTCGCCGGCCAGGAGTGCGGACACGATCGGGTCGAGTGCCTGGAAGCGCCCGATGTTGCCGGTGAACACGACGCGGAGCCGGTCCGGCGACGCCGCGACCGGCGCGGGCACCGACGCCGCGTCGAAGTCGGGCAGGTCGAAGTTGTTGATCACCACGATCCGGCCGGCCAGCGAGGGGTCGCGACGGAGCAGCGCGTCACGCATGTCACCGGAGAGCACGACCACGGCCGCGGCCCGACGGCAGGCCGCGCGGTCGAGGGTCAGCAGCACCCGGCGCACCCACGGGTTCGCGAACTCGCCGGAGATCGCACCGATCTCGGGATGCACGTCCATGCAGTGGTAGACGAACCTGGCACCGCGTCGGCGCGCTGCCCACGACACGGCGGCCGCGAGCAGGACCGGTGGCGCCGTGGAGCACATCACCACGTCGTACCGCGGTCCGCGCAGGATCCGCCAGGCCACGAGAGCCGGGAAACGGACCAGGTTGCGCACCCGACGACCACGCCCGGAGCGGTCGGGACGCATCGCGATCCGCTGCACCGTCGCGGCGTCCACCTGCTCCCGGCGGGCACGGCGCTCGTTGGCGAGCTCCGGCTTGTACGACGGCTGGCTGGTGAGCACGTCGACCTCGTGCCCGGAGTCGGTCCAGCGCGCCACGATCGCCCGCAGCAGCGAGGCGTACGGCGGGGCGTCGGGCCAGTAGTAGCGGTGGATCGTCAGGATCCGGAGCGGCCGCATCAGCCGGCAGCGAGGAGCGCCCGGAAACCCGGCTGCGAGTGCAGCAGGTCCACGACCTGGTCGACGTCGAGCCGCTCGGTGTTGTGGGAGTGGTAGTCGTCGGTGGCGGCCTCGCCGGCGTCGCCCTCGTCGAAGTACTCGCCGTAGTTGAGGTCGCGGGCGTCGACCGACACCCGGTAGAAGTCGCCCTGGTCCTCGGCCCGGCGCAGCTCCTCGCGCGTGGCCAGCGTCTCGAACAGCTTCTCGCCGTGCCGGGTGCCGATCACGCGGACGTCCGGCTCGATGTCCATGGCCCGGGCGACCGCAGCGGCCAGGTCACCGACCGTGGAGGCCGGGGCCTTGCGCACGAACAGGTCACCGGGCTCGGCGTGGGCGAACGCGTGGTCGACGAGCGACACCGCGTCGTCCAGCGACATCAGGAAGCGGGTCATGTCGGGGTCGGTGACCGTCAGCGGCTGGCCCGCCCGGACCTGCTCGACGAACAACGGGATGACCGAGCCGCGCGACATCATCACGTTGCCGTAGCGGACCGTCGAGACGACCGTCCGCGCGGTCGGGTTGTTGCGCGCGAACGCCTGGGCGACCTTCTCCATCAGTGCCTTGGTCATGCCCATCGCGTTGACCGGGTAGGCCGCCTTGTCGGTGCCGAGGCAGACCACCGAGCCCACGCCGTTGGCGTTGGCGGCCTCGATCACGTTGGCGCTGCCCAGGACGTTGGTCCGGACAGCCTCCAGCGGGAAGAACTCACAGCTCGGCACCTGCTTGAGCGCGGCGGCGTGGAAGACGTGGTCGACGCCGCGGGTGGCCCGGTCGACGCTGGTGTAGTCGCGGACGTCGCCGAGGTAGAAGCGCACGCGGGCGTCGTCGAGGTCGCGCCGCATGACGTCCTGCTTGAGCTCGTCCCGGGACAGGATGCGCACCTCGCCCACGTCACCGGCGAGCAGCCGGCGCACCATCGTGCCGCCGAACGAGCCGGTGCCACCCGTCACCAGCACGGTTGCGCCCGCGGTCGTGCCTGCCTGCGTCATGGATCTGCCTCACGTCTCGGCCTCGGTGCCCGAGAGGGGCGACCAACGCGTCAGTCTAGAAGGCTGGTGGCGAACGACCGCATTCAGCCGACCTCCCGCAGACCCCCGACGTGGTCGCGGTACCAGGCGACGGTTGCGGCGATGCCGTCCGTGAGCGAGGTCTGCTCGGTCCACCCGAGCGAGTGGAGCAGGCCGACGTCGAGGAGCTTGCGGGGCGTGCCGTCGGGCTTCGACGTGTCCCAGACCGTCTCGCCCTCGTAGCCGACCGCCGCCGCGACCGTCTCCGCGATCTCCTTGACGGTCGCGTCGCGGCCGGTGCCGACGTTGACCTGGACGCCGTCGTCGTAGTGCTCCAACAGGTGCAGGCAGGCGTCGGCGAGGTCGTCGACGTGGAGGAACTCCCGGCGCGGCGAGCCGCTTCCCCAGTTGGTCACGGTCGAGGAACCCGACGCCCGCGCCTCGTCGTACCGGCGGATCAGGGCAGGCAGGACGTGGCTGCCGGTCGGCGAGAAGTTGTCGCCGGGACCGTAGAGGTTGGTCGGCATCGCCGAGATCCACGGCAGGCCGTACTCACGCCGGACCGCCTGGACGCCGAGGATGCCTGCGATCTTGGCGATCGCGTAGGCGTCGTTGGTGGGCTCGAGGTGACCGGTCAGCAGCGAGTCCTCGCGGATCGGCTGTGGCGCGAGCCGCGGGTAGATGCACGACGACCCGAGGAACAGCAACCGTTCCACTCGCTGGTCGAGGGCGGCGTCCATCACGTTGGTCTGGATACGGAGGTTGTCCGACAGGAACTCCACCGGGTAGGTGTCGTTGGCGACGATGCCGCCCACCTTGGCCGCGGCCAGCACGACGTAGCGCGGCTTGACCTCGACCAGGTGGTCGAGGACGGAATCGCGGTCGCGCAGGTCGAGGTCGGCGGACGACATGCCCCGCAGGTCGGTGAAGCCCGCACGCTCGAGCCGTCGCCAGACCGCCGAACCGACCATCCCGCGGTGCCCGGCGACGTACGTCGTGGCGTCGCGGTCGAGCGGACCCGGGGCGAAGTCGGTCACGGGGTGGCCGGCCATCCGGGCAGCTCGACCTTGTCGATCCAGGGCCGGCCCTCGTGCTCGAGCGCCTCGACGTCGGCGTCGACCATGATCTGGGCCAGCCGCGCGCCGTCCACGGTCGCCTTCCAGCCGAGCACCTTCTCCGCCTTCGAGGCGTCGCCGCGCAGGGCGTCGACCTCGGAGGGGCGCAGGTAGCGGTCGTCGAAGCGGACGTGGTCCTCCCAGTTCAGGCCGACGTGGCCGAACGATGCCTGGAGGAAGTCGCGGACCGTCATCGAGGAGCCGGTCGCGAGGACGAAGTCGTCGGGCTCGTCGGCCTGGAGCATCCGCCACATGCCCTCGACGTACTCCGGGGCGTAGCCCCAGTCGCGCTCGGCGTCGATGTTGCCCATGTAGACGTGGTCGTCGAGTCCGGCCTTGATCCGGGCGACGGCCCGGGTGATCTTGCGGGTCACGAACGTCTCGCCCCGGCGCGGCGACTCGTGGTTGAACAGGATGCCGTTGGCGGCGAAGACCCCGTAGGCCTCGCGGTAGTTGCGGGTCGCCCAGTAGCCGTAGACCTTCGCGACGCCGTAGGGCGACCGGGGGTAGAACGGCGTGTCCTCGTTCTGCGGCGGCGTCTCGGCGCCGAACATCTCCGAGCTGGACGCCTGGTAGTAGCGGCACTGCACGCCGGACATCCGGACGGCCTCGAGCAGCCGCATCGCGCCGAGCGCGGTGGCGTTGCCGGTGTGCTCGGGCTCGTCGAAGGAGACCCGCACGTGCGACTGGGCACCCAGGTTGTAGACCTCGTCCGGGTCGATCTCGCGCATCAGGTTGACCAGCCGGACGCCGTCGGTGAGGTCGCCGTAGTGCAGCAGCATCCGCGCACCCTGCTCGTGGGGGTCGCGGTAGAGGTGGTCGATCCGGCCGGTGTTGAACATCGACGCGCGACGGATCAGTCCGTGGACCTCGTACCCCTTGCCCAGCAGCAGCTCGGCGAGGTAGGAACCGTCCTGGCCGGTGACTCCCGTGATGAGCGCTCGGCGCACGGTCACTCCGTTTCGAGAGAGAAGATTTCCCGCCTGCGGAGACGCGGCGGTCGAGGGCCACGAGCATAGCCAAACCGCCTTCTCGGCCGGGTCAGTTGTGTCAAGGTGGTGGCGTGACCATGACTCACCGTCCCGCCGCGGTGACGTACGACGTCTGCTCGGTCCAGATCACCGCGACCGACGCCCGCGGGGCCGCCGCGCGGATCGTCGCGGACGCCCTCGCGGGGCGCTCCTGCCAGGTCCACCTGTGCAACGCGTACACCATGTCCCTGGTCGACACCGACGAGCAGATGCGGGCCGCGCTCCTCGACTCCGACCTCAACCTCGCCGACGGAACGCCGGTGGCCTGGCTGGGCCGGCACCGCGGGATGCAGGGCCCGGTACGCGGCGCCGAGCTGGTCGGTGAGGTCGTGCGGCAGGGCAACGGGCACGTGCACCACTACCTGTACGGCGGCAAGGAGGGCGTCGCCGAGGAGATGGCGAAGGTGCTCGCGGACAAGGTGCCCGGGATCTCGGTCGTCGGCACCGAGACGCCGCCGTTCACCCCGATCACCGAGACCGACATCGACGGCCTGGTGGCCCGGGTCCGCGACTCGGGCGCCTGCGTGCTCTGGGTCGGCCTCGGGACGCCGCGCCAGGACTACCTGGTCCACCGCCTCGCCCCGCTGCTGTCGATCCCGGTCGTGCCCATCGGCGCGGCGTTCGACTTCTGGTCCGGCTCGGTCAAGGAGGCCCCGAAGGCACTGCACGGCAGCGGCTTCGAGTGGCTCCACCGCCTCGCCAGCGAGCCGCGCCGGCTGTGGCGTCGCTACCTGCTGGGCAACCCACGCTTCCTGCTGTCGGCGTGGCGCCACAGCCGGTAGTCCGTTGCGCGTCCTGGTGGCCCACAACCTGTACCGGTCCGCGACACCCAGCGGCGAGAACACCCTGGTCAGGGCGGAGATCGACCTGCTCCGGTCCGGTGGTGTCGAGGTCATCGAGCAGCTGGAGGACAGCGACTCACTGAACGGCGTGCGTGGCCTGCTCGCGGCGTCCCCAGGCCCCGTCTACGCGCCGGGCGGCGTACGCCGGTTCACCCGGCTCGTGACCGAGCACCGACCCGACGTCGTGCACGTCCACAACGTCTACCCCCTGCTCTCGCCGTACGTCGTGCGGGCGGCCGTGCGGCACGGCGTGCCGGTGGTCCAGACGGTCCACAACTACCGCCACGGCTGCGTGAACGGGCTGCACCTGCGCGAGGGCCGCCCCTGCACCGACTGCCTCGGCACGACGCTGGGTCTCCCGGCGGTCCGGCACGGGTGCTATCGCGGCTCGCGGGTGCAGACCGTGCCGATGGCGCTCGGCCAGATCGCCCATCGGGGCACCTGGCGGTCGGACGTGGCGCGCTACCTCGCCCTCACGCCGTTCATGCGTGACCACCTCGCCGCGACCGGCGTCGACCCGGAGCGGATCACGATCCGTCCGACCTGGGTGCCCGATCCCGGTGCGGCGGGCGCGCCCGGCCGGGACGTCCTGTTCGTCGGCCGGCTCGACGAGGCCAAGGGCGTCGACCGCCTGCTCGACGCGTGGGAGCAGGGTGGATCGCGCAGCGGACGCACGCTCGTGGTGATCGGCGACGGTCCCCTGCGCGGCCGCGTGGTGGCGGCCGTCGCCACCGGCTCCGTGCGCTGGCTCGGGCAGGTGGGGACGACGGAGGTCGCTGCCGCGATGGCGGACGCCGCCTACGTCGTGGTGCCGTCGCGCGTGTTCGAGGGCTACCCGCTGGCCGTGGCCGAGGCCTTCGGGCGGGGTCGACCGGTGCTCACCGTGTCCGGGGGGAGCGTGGGCACCATCGTCGACGACTCGACGGGATGGGTCGTCGAGCCGGGTGCCCGGGCGCTCGCGGCCGCGATGCAACGGATCGGCGACGACGAGACGGCCGCACGGGGCTCGGCCGCGCGGGCGGTCTACGAGCGGGACAACACCCCCGAGCACGGGCTCGCGAGCCTGCTCGAGGTCTACGCGAACGTCCGCGACGAGCGACGCGGGCGACCGGCATCCGGCTAGGTCACGCCCTAGCATGAGCCTGCTCACTACCCCGGCCGTCCACCCCGGACCCGGGAGCCACGAGGCAACGCCGTGATGGGGGACCGGGTGACGCGCGCAGGGCTCGACAGCCTCCGGGTCGCGGTCGTCAGCAGCCGGCTGTGGCCGGGGTTCAACGACATCTGGGACGCCGTGGAACCGCAGGTCGGCAGCCTCGTCGTCGTCGGCGCGCGTTCGCCGAAGGATGCCGGTCCGGACGAGCCGCAACGGGTTGCGCTCCGGGGGGTCGACCTCGGGCGCGGGCTCGTCTGGCAGCACCTGGTCGGGCTCCGTCGGTTCCTCCGGTCGTTCTCGCCCGACGTCATCCACGTCAACCGCGAGCTGTGGGCCGTCCTCGCCCAGGAGGTCGTCGGCTCGGACGCCGCCGTGGTCGTCCACGGCGCGGAGAACCTCTGGCACCACGGCGGCACCGCCGAGCAGGCGGTACGTCGACGTCTGGTCGACCGAGCCGTGCGACGGATCGCCGGCTACGCCAGCTGGAACCACGCCGGCGCCGACCACGTCGTACGACGTCGCCAGGAGCTCGGGCTCGACCCCGTGCCGAGCCTGGTCCTGCCGGCCGTCGTCCCGCCCGCACCCTTCCGCGGCGTGGACTGGGAGCCGGCGCTCCGTCCCGAGCTCGAGGTGCTGCTCGTGGGCCGGGCCGTCCGCGCCAAGGGGTTCGAGGACGTGATCGAGGCCGCCGCAGGCATCCCCGCCCTTCGGATCACGCTCTGTGGTGCGGGCGACGGGCTCGAGGCCCTGGCCCGCCTGGCGGCCTCGCGCGGCGTACGACTGGAAACCCCGGGACAGCTGAAGCCGCCCGAGCTCGCCCGGGTGATGGCGCGCTCCGACCTGCTGGTGCAGCCGTCCCGCACGACCGACGACTGGGCCGAGCAGTTCGGGCGCACGGTGGCCGAGGCGATGACCGTGGGCCTGCCGTGCCTGGTCTCCGACTCGGGCGAGCTCCCGCACCTGGTCGCCCACGACCCGCGCGCCATCTTCCGCGAACGCGATGTCACCGACCTGCGCGAGCACCTGGCCGAGCTCCGTGACCCGGCCGCCCTGCGCGGCCTGGCCGACCGACAGCGCGACCCGGCCGCCGCCTGGGAGCCGGCACGGGCCGGCGCCGCGGTGCTGGACCTCTGGCAGCGAGCGCTCCCGTGATCCGTGGCCTCGCCGCCACGTGGGAGCGACTCCCGCGCTGGCTGGTCGCCGTGGCCGACCAGGGGCTCGTGGCGATCCTGAACCTGTCGCTGTCGGTCACGGTCACCCAGATCGCCGGGGTCACCACGCTCGGCCGCTTCGCGATCATCGCCACGACGACCACCCTCTGCATGGGAGTGGCCCGGCTCCTGGTCACCGACCCGTGGTTGGCCTCGAGAACGGCCCAGCCGGAGCCGGTCGCCGAGCTGCGCTGGCTGGTGGGCCTCGCGGCCGTCGGCGCAGCCGTGGTGACCGGGATCGTCGTGCTGATCAGCGCGGGCGGGGACGGGCGCTGGCTGATCGCGGTCCCGATCGCGGCCGCCGTGGTGGTGCAGGACTTCGCCCGCTACGTGTCGTTCCGGGTCGAGCGCACCACCGGGGCGTTCCTCAGCGACGTCTGCGTCTTCGGCGCGGCCGCGGCCTGCTTCGGGGTGGCCGCGCTGCTGGGGCGGGCCGGGCTCACCGAGCTGCTGCTGTCGTGGTTGGTCGGCCTGGTCGTCGGCGTCCTGGTGGTCTCCGACCGGCTGTTCGGCACGGTCAGCTCGCGCGGTGCGCTCACGTGGTGGCGCCGGTTCTGCCGCAACCTCTCCACCCGGCTCGCGCTGGACACCGCGGCGTACATGCTCGGCGTCAGCGGGTCCCTCTACCTCCTGGCCTACGTCGGGACCCAGCGGGACGTCGGTCTGGTACGGATCGTGCAGACGATGTTCTCCCCCGCCGCGTTGGTGGTGACCGGGCTGACGATGTGGCTGGTGCCGTTCCTGGCGAACCGCTCACCCGGCCAGGCCGAGCGCGTGCGCGCCAGGGCGACCGTGTGGCTGGTCGCCGGATCGCTGCCCCTGATCACGCTGGCCGTGGCCCTCGGTCCGTGGTTCGCCGGCGTCGCCTTCGGGCTCGACGGACGACTCTCGTACGTCGCGCTGGGCCTGGCCGGCCTCTCCACGGCTGCCATGGCGCTGGCCGCACCCTGGATCGCCGCGGCCCGCGTCTCGGGGCACTACCTGCCCATCGCGTGGGCACGAGCCGGCGCCGCGATCGCCACCCTGGCCGGCATGCTCACCGTGACCACCCTGAGGAGCGCCAGCGGCTACCTCGGTCTGCTGGCCTTCCAGAACATCGTCGTCGCCGTGGCGGCCATCACGATCGGCGTGGACCGCTCGACACGTCGCGGGAACGTCGATCTCTAGGGCCCGACGGGGCTAGGGCGCGGTGCGCCAGCGTCCCGCGGCCGTGGGCACCACGGTGGTCCCCGTCTCCTGCGGGTCCGCGACGTCCTCCTCGGGGAGCCCCAGGCTGATCCCGACGACGGTGGCGCAGATCATCACGAAGGCCAGCCCGACGGTCAGGTTGTCGGTGACGCTGCCCAGCAGGAAGTCCAGGATCGCCAGCACGGCGGCGAGGTGGACACCCCGTCGCACCGGGCTCCCGGCCTTGCGGGTGCGCCGCCAGCAGCCGCGCAGGAGCAGCAGCATCCCGAGGCTCCAGAGGACCAGGCCGATCCACCCGGTGTCGTAGAGCAGGCGCAGGTACTCGTTGTGCGGGTGGTCGATGGTGACGAACCGGCGGCCGATGAAGTACTGCGCCTGCCCCGGACCGTGCCCGATCCACGGATGCTCGGGGACGGCGTGCCAAGTGGCCGACCAGAGCTGGACTCGCCCCGACGTGTTGAGGCCCGTCCCCTGGAACTGGAACGCCTGGTCGCCGACGGTGAACCGGTCCCGGACCACCGCGATCCTGGTCACCGCGACGTACGCCACCCCGCCCATCGCGGTCAGCAGCGCGGCGAAGCGGAGGAAGGTGAGCCGTCCGCGACGGCTGAACACGGCGAGCCCCGTGGCGCTCAGCAGCGCCAGGAACCCCGCCGAGCGGGTGAGCGTCGCCCCGATGATCAGGACCAGGTACCAGACCGGCCAGTAGAGGAGCGACGACTTCCACAGCTGGGCACCGACCACGAAGGACATCGCGATCAGCAGGATCCATCCCATGCCGCGGGCGGAGTACAGCGTGCCGGCGTACCCGGTCTGGTGCACCAGGACCAGCACGCCGTACACCGTGGCGGCGGTCATCGTCGCCGGCTTCCACCAGCGGTAGACCAGGGCCGGCGTCCCTTCGCTCGTCCGCCGCGCCACCAGGGCCATCGCGGCGGGGAAGAGGAACCAGACCAGGAGGTTCTGCAGGCCTTGCTTGCTCGGCACCGTGGCCAGCCGGACCGCCGCGAACGCCACGAACAGCACCATCGGAAGGGGCACGCGCACCGGTCGCGGGCCCAGGCGTGCGACCCCCGGGACCACGAGCATCACCGCGGCCAGCGCGGCGATCAGGACCGTGACGCCTGCCTGCACCGAGCCCTGACGCGCCAGGGCGTCCTGCACGAGGACGAACAGCACGCCGATGGCGGCGAACAGGGGGAACCGGTCCTTCACTCGCCGAGGGTACGACGCGGGAACCGGCCGAGTAGGGGTGTTCACGAACGTCCGTCCGCCCGGCGACCGCCGATGCGCTCCTGCACCAAGGCGGCCACCCGAGCGGCACTCCGGTCGTCGAGATGCGTGTGGTGCACCCCGCGCAGGGCTCGCCGGCGACCCGCCCACGGGTCGCCCTCGAGCGCGTCCGCGAGGGCCGGGGCGAGCGTCGCGAGGTCGGTCACGATCGGACCGGGCAGGTGCTCGGCCAGCGGCGTGAAGTAGTGGCCGCGCGACTCGGCGTACGACGCGAGGTCGGCCAGGGCGAACACCATCGGACGGTCCAGGAGCAGGAAGTCGACCCAGACCGACGAGTGGTCGGTGACGAGGACGTCGGCGTGCCCGAGCAGCTCGTAGAGCGTCAGTCCGAGGTCGGCCAGCCGCCGCTGGTCCCACACGCTCACCGACCCGGTCTCGGTCACGGTCGGAGCCGGGGCCATCGGGTGTGGCTTCACGACCACGTGGACGCCGAGGACGTCGGCGAGGGCCCCGACCGATCCGAGGTCCGCACCGGGGAACTCGAAGGGATTGGCGAAGTCCTCCCCGTCGAGGCGGATCTCGCCGAGGACCGAGCGGCGGTACGTCGGCAGCCAGAGGACGACCGGCCGTCCCCGGGTCAGCCGGGTCAGCGCGTCCGGCCTCGGCGCTCGACCCGCCCGGAGCATCCGGTCGTTGCGCGGCAACCCGGTCTCGACGAGGTGGCGCGGGTCGAGGTTCCAGGTCTCGGCGATGTTCCGGCCGTGCATTCCGGTCGTCACCGTCAGCAGGTCCGTCTGCCGGGAGGAGACGGCCGGCTCCTCCTCGAGACGCTTGACCGGCATGCCGTGCCACAGGTTCACGAAGACCTTGCGCGTGGCACGCGGCGGGATCCCGTAGACGCCGTGCGTGTGCACGACGACGTGTGCGCGAAGGTAGGCGAAGACCCCCCGCAACGAGCCGGCGTCCACCACCCGGAGCCCGGACGGCAGGAGCCGTCTGGTCGCCTCGTCGGGGGCCCCGTCCTTCACCAGCCACGTCAACGGGCGGATGCCGGCCCGGTCGAGGGCGGTCGCGGTCTCGAGGCCCTGGTCGTCGAAGTCCGGGAAGGTCCGCAGCACCACCCCGTGCTTCGGGACGATCCGGTCGAGGGCGCCGAGGCCGGCGGAGGCGAGGGCCAGCACCGGACCGGGAACCCGCCGTGACTGCCAGGTCGTGCGGACGACCACGTCCGGGGTGGACGCCGGGGCGGGTTCGATCGTGGACACACTCCGGACCGCGTCGGGGAGCGCGGCCAGGCCCCGGCGCAGACGACGCAGCCGCGCTCGGAGCAGCGGGAGCCGGCCGGGGGCGAGGCCGGGATGCGCGAGTCGGATCTCGACGTCGCTGAGGGTCGCGGCGTACCAGAGATAGCCGGGCCGGCGGTACCACGGCAGGCGGCGGAGCTCGTGCACCCACGACACCCCCGTGACGTCGGCGGGCTGCGTCCGCAGCTGCCAGGCACGCAGGTCGTCGGCGCGGGTCGAGCCGCGACCGAGCGGCGGGGCGCCGACCTGGTCGAGGAACGGCGCGGCCGTGTCCGCCGCACCCAGGTCCCGAGCGAGCTCCGCCAGCCCACGGAGCGAGCTCGGCGTCGCTCCCTCGGTCACCCGCTCGGCGAGCTGCGCGAGCTCGGCGGCCTTGCTCGGGTCGTGGGGGTCGCGCAGGGCGTGGAGCGCCAGGACCAGTGCCTGGCCGGCGGGTTCCGGGCACGGGATCTCGCGGGCGGCCACGGTGACGTCGACCCGTCCCTCCCACAACCGCTCGAAGACCGCCTGTGGCTCCACGAAGAAGCCCGGGAACCGGTCGTGCAGGTCGAGCTCGCAGGGCCAGGCCCGGTGCCGGTGCGTGAGCGAGTGCATCGGCAGCACGGTGGGCGAGGTGTACGGGTGCTCATCCACCCACCCCAGCTCGGTGAGCCGCTCCGCGAGCAGGTGACGGCGTTCCGGGTCGACGAGCGCGTCGACGTCGAGGGAGACCCGGGGCTCCCGGAGACCCTGGGCCAGCGCGGTCGGCCCCTTGATGAAGAGGACCCGCACCTCCCGCTCCCGCGCGATCCGGTCGACCAGGGCGTGCGCGAGCGGGACCGCCTCGGAGAGCGTCAGCTCGGTCACGCGCTCATCATGCCGTGGGTCAGCCTTCGTCGAGCTCGACCAGCGACATCGTCGCGAGCGACTGCAGGGCCTCCTCGGTGAGGCGGTCCGCCGCGCCGTCGCCCGGGTCGCCGAACTCGGCCACGAGGTGCGTCGCGATCTCGGTCGTCGGCACCCAGTCCTCACCGAGGACGCTCCATGCGGACGTCGCCAGCTCGGAGAGCAGCACCACCATCCCGGGTGTCGTGTAGATCGCGGCGCGGCCGTCCTCGACGTACTCGTCGACCACCTCGAGCCGGCGTACGCGCATCAGGTCGGCGCCCCGTCCAGGATCGCGCGGACCACCGGCCGCAGCTGCTCCGCCTCGGCGTACGTCGCGCGCTGGACGCCGCCGACCCGGTGGGCGAGGTCGGCCAGGTGATGGAGGGGCCGGTCCAGCTCGCGGGTGTACGACGTCTGGGCCACCAGCTCGGGCAGCGCGTCGACCGTCGCCAGCGACTCGAGGGTCGCGTCCCCGTGGTGTCCCGGGTCGCGCGCGAGCTGGACCAGGCCGATGAGCCGGTAGGGCCGGTCAAGCGGACGGACCAGACCGAGCCGGCCGGGCGAGACCTGCTCCTTGAGGTCGTCACCGCCCGTGAGGATGATCGACAGCGGCTTGAGGTAGGGCACCACCCGGAGGTCGGGGGTGACGCCGGCGGTCTCGTCCGACAGGTAGACCAGGTCGGTGCACAGCGTGCGGGCCATCGTCGTCTTGCCGGTGCCCGACGGGCCGTAGAGGACGACCGCGTCGCCTGTCTCGGGGTCAGCCACCGCACAGGCGTGGAACATCACGAGGTCGCGCCGGCGTTCGGTGACGGCGACCCGCGTCACCATCGGGCTGAGCCGGTCCATGAGGGTCGGTAGGTCGCGGGCGAAGAGGTCGCTGGAACCGGCCGACCTCGCCAGCTCGTCGGGGTCCTCCTCGAGCACGACCGTGAGTCGTTGGAGGGTGCCGTTCCGGTCGTCGGACGACGGCTCGAAGGCGGCCCAGTCCCACGCCGCTGCCACCGCCGAGGCCAGCTCGGCGGCGCCCGATCCGGTGCACAGAACCTCGAAGCGGACTTCCAGAGCTTCCAGACGCACGCGTAGGTGATCACCTACGCTGGAACCTCGCACCGCTGGAGTGTAGAACCCGCGGATCCCGCGGGGAGGAGACCTTTCATGGAATTCAAGGACTACGTCCGCATCGTGCTCGCGCACTGGGTGGGTGTCCTTGTCCTCGCGGTGGCCGGAGTGGCCGCTGCGGGGGTCTACAACGTCACCCAGACCAAGGTCTACGAGGCGACCGCGACCGGGTACGTGACGGCCGGATCGTCCAAGGACGCCTCGACGGCGACCATCGCCGACCAGCTCGCGAAGTCCAAGGTCACGTCGTACGTCGCCGTCGCCACCAGCACCAAGGTCGCCGACCGCGTCATCACCGCCCTCCACCTCACCACCTCGCCCGGCGTCCTGATCGGCAACATCACGGTCGGTCAGCCGGCCGACACCGTGCTGCTGAACATCAGCGCCCGCGACAGCGACCCCGCGCAGGCCCAGCAGCTGGCCAACGCCTGGGTGACCGCCCTCGCGCAGGAGGTCAAGACCCTCGACACCGGCACGAGCACCTCCGCCGGGACGGGAAGCGACACCTCCGACGGGGACCTCCGGATCGAGACGCTCTCCCAGGCCTCGCAGGGCTCCCTGGTCCTCCCGCGGACCAAGGTCAACCTCCTCGCGGGGCTCGTCCTGGGCCTGCTGATCGGGATGGCGTACGCGCTCGTCCGGCACCAGTTCGACCGTCGGCTGCGCTCGACGGAGGAGGTCGAGAAGCAGTTCGGGATCCCGGTGATCGGCATGATCCCGCAGTCCCAGCACATGCGACACGACGACAGCCGGGAGCTCGCGCTAGCAGTCACCGGTTCTGCGTCGTCGAGCTCCGCCAGCACCGCGGAGGGCTTCCGCAAGCTGCGGACCAACCTCGCGTACATGGACGTCGACCACCCGCCGCGGGTGATCGTGGTGACCAGCCCGAAGCAGTCCGACGGCAAGTCGACCGTCGCCGCCAACCTCGCCGCGGCGATCGCGATCGGCGGCCAGCCGGTGACCCTGATCGACGGCGACCTGCGTCGGCCGACCGTGGCCGACTCGCTGGCGATGGTGGACGGCGCCGGACTGACCGACGTGCTGGTCGGCCGGGTCAAGCCCGCGGACGTCATCCAGGACCACCCGGAGGTGCCGGGCCTGCGCGTCCTGGCGTCGGGCGCCATCCCGCCCAACCCGAGCGAGCTCCTCGGCTCCGAGCGGATGCGGTCGCTGATCCTCGAGCTCGCCGCGGACGCGATGGTGATCATCGACGCCCCGCCGCTGCTGCCGGTCACCGACGCCGCCGTCCTCACCCGGTCGGCGGACGGCGCCATCATCGTGATCTCCCACGCGGGCACGCTCGACACGGAGCTGGCGGCCTCGCTGGCCCACATCTCGGCCGTGCACGGGCGCACCCTCGGCATCGTCTTCAACCGGATGCGTCGTTCGGCGACCAGCGGTTTCTACGGCGGCGACTACTACCGCTACGAGTACAAGCCCGAGTCCGGTCGGCGGAAGCTCAAGCAGCGCCGGGAGCCCGGTGGTCACAAGGAGCAGACCGTCTCCAAGGGCTGACCGACCCGCTGGCTAGGTCGATCGGCGTACGCCGATCAGCTCACGCGCCTCGTCGGGCGTGAACGGCGTCCGCTGGGCCAGGGCTCCGATCGCGACCGCGCGCTCCACGAGCTGGGCGTTGGACTCGACCGGCACTCCCTTGCTGATCGTCAGCACGTCCTCCATGCCGACCCGCAGGTGCCCGCCCTTGGAGAGACTCGCCAGGATCACGCTGAGGGTGGAGCGACCGATCCCGGTCGCCGACCAGCTCGTGGTCTCGGCCGGCAGGTCGTGCACCGCCGCCACCAGCGCGTCGGTGGTCCCGTTCATGCCGCCCGGCACGCCCATCACCAGGTCGACGTGCACCTTGCCTCCGGCCGGCAGGCCGAACCTGTCGAGCAGCCGGCGCATCGCGTGCACCTGTCCGAGGTCGAACAGCTCGAACTCGGGGACGACGCCCCGCTCCTGGCTGAGCTGGTAGAGGTCGCAGACGAACGGCCACGGGTTGGAGAAGACGTCGTCGCCGAAGTTCGTCGTTCCCATCGTCAGGCTGCAGGAGTCGGGCTCCGCGTCGAGCACCGTGAACCGCTGGTCGAGCGGGTCGTGGACGCTGCCGCCGGTCGAGAGCTGGACGATCAGGTCGCTGGACTCGCGCACCGCCGCCACCCACTCGCGCAGCAAGGGCAGGTCGAGGGTCGGCAGGTGCTCGCGGTCGCGCACGTGGAGGTGGATCATCGAGGCGCCTGCCGCCTGGCAGGCCTTCGCGGTCTCGGCGATCGCCTCGGGCGTCGTGGGCAGGTGCGGGACGTCGGCCTTGGCGGTCTCGGCGCCGGTCGGCGCGACGGTGACCAGCAGGCCGTTGGCGGGGACACTCACGCGCGCCATCCTGTCAGGTGTCTGCGTCAGCGAGATGAGTCGGTCGGATGAGAGAGTCCGGGCATGCGCGCCGTCGTCCAATGTGTCTCCGCAGCGTCGGTCACCGTCGACGACGCGGTCGTCGGCGCCCTGGCCTCGCCCGGGCTGCTGGTCTACCTCGGCGTCACCCACACCGACGACGCCGAGACCGCCGCGTGGATGGCGCGCAAGATCTGGACCCTGCGGATCCTGGCCGACGAGCGGTCCGCATCCGACGTCTCCGCCCCGGTCCTGGTCGTCTCCCAGTTCACGTTGTACGGCGACGCCCGCAAGGGCCGCCGACCCACCTGGGAAGCCGCTGCACCCGGGCCCGTCTCCGAACCGCTCTACGACAGCGTCTGCTCTGCCCTGGCCGATCTCGGCGCCCAGGTCGAACGCGGTGTCTTCGGCACGCACATGGAGGTGTCGTCGGTCAACCAGGGCCCCTTCACGGTCCTCCTCGAACGCTGAGTCGGCGCAAAGAGGCAGCGAGATCGCGCCGAGTCGGCGTATGACGACTCGGCGTGCACGCAGCTCTCAGATCGCGATCGTGACCTCGGCGACCGAGCCGACCTTCGCCTCGACCGCCTGGTCGACCACGTCCGCCCGGGGGGCCAGCGCGCGCAGCGTCCACCGGCCGGTGTTGGCGAAGAACCGGAAGTGGCCCGTCGCCGAGGTCGGCACCTCGGCGGTGAACTCGCCGGTCCGGTCGAGCAGGCGCACGTACGCGTTGGGCACGGGCTCGCCGTCGCGGACCACCTGGCCCTGCACCACGGCCTCCTTGGCGACGTCGACCCCGTCGAGGGACAGACCTCCCGCTGTCGCTCCGCACATCAGGCGTCCGCCTCGCCTGCGTCGTCACCGAGCACCACCGGTACGCCGACCAGCGAACCGTACTCGGTCCACGAGCCGTCGTAGTTCTTCACGTTCTGCTGACCGAGCAGCTCCTTGAGGACGAACCAGGTGTGCGACGAGCGCTCGCCGATCCGGCAGTAGGCGATGGTGTCCCTGCCCCAGTCGACGCCCGCGTCGGTGTAGAGCTCCTTGAGCTCGTCGTCGGACTTGAACGTGCCGTCGTCGTTCGCGGCCTTGCTCCACGGCACGTTCGCGGCGGTCGGGATGTGACCCGCTCGCTGCGCCTGCTCCTGCGGCAGGTGGGCCGGAGCCATCAGCCGGCCGGCGTACTCGTCGGGCGACCGGACGTCGACCAGGTTCTGGGCGCCGATCGCCTGCACGACCTCGTCCCGGAAGGCCCGGATCGACCGGTCCTGCTCGCCCGCCGTGTACGACGTGGTCGCGCGCGAGGGGAGCTCGTCGGTCAGCTCGCGGCTGTCGAGCTCCCACTTCTTGCGGCCGCCGTCGAGGAGTCGCACGTCCTGGTGGCCGTAGAGCTTGAAGTACCAGTAGGCGTAGGCGGCGAACCAGTTGTTGTTGCCGCCGTAGAGCACCACGGTGGAGTCGTTGGCGACGCCGCGCGACGACAGCAGGGCCTCGAACTGGTCCTTGTTCACGAAGTCCCGGCGCACCTGGTCCTGCAGGTCGGTCGTCCAGTCCAGCTTGATCGCGCCCTTGAGGTGCCCCTTGTCGTAGGCGGCGGTGTCCTCGTCGACCTCGACGAGAACGACGTCCGGGTCGTCGAGATGGTCCTCCACCCACTGGGCGGAGACGAGTGCTGTGTCGCGGCTCATCGATTCTTACCTTTCTGTACGCCGGGTCCCGGCGCGGGTCGTGGGATCAGCGGGCGGTGGCGCGCTGGCGAGACGTGACGGCAGAGATGTCGTGGGTCTCCTGAGGGGTCGGTGAACCGACGCGTCAGGGCATGCGACACAGCGACGAGCGGACGCGGCAGTGGTCGACAACACGCCGCCGCGTCAGATGCATCGAAGCCATGTCCAGAACTGTAGGCAGCGGGTGGGCACCGGACTACCGCGAATTCCATCATGTGAGACGCTTATCCGCATCGTGGACAGGCCCTCGGCGCCGACCCGAGCCCACCGCGGGTCTCGGGTCCTTCTAGGCTGGGCAGGTGCGAGTGGTGGTCCTGGGCGCGGGCGGCATCGGCGGCACGATCGGAGCGCGGCTCCACCTCGCCGGGTACGACGTGGCCCTGATCGCCCGGGGCGCCCATCTCGAAGCGGTCCGCGAACGCGGTCTGACGTTCGTCACGCCCGAGGAGCGGGTGGTGCTGGAGATCCCGGCGTACGCACGGCCGGCCGACCTCACCTGGCGCGCCGACGACGTCGTGATCCTCGCTGCGAAGAGCCAGGACACGGAGGCCGCCGCACGCGACCTGGCTGTGGCCGCCGGCCAGGTGCCCGTCGTGGCCGCCCAGAACGGCGTGGCCAACGAGCGCACCCTCGCCCGCTGGTTCGAGGGCGTGCACGGGATGTGCGTGATGATGCCGACGGCGCACCTGGAGCCGGGTGTCGTCCAGGCTCACTCGGTGGCGGCAACCGGGATCCTCGACCTCGGCGCCTTCCCGGGCGGTACCGACGGAGTCGACGACGAGCTGGCGACGGCGCTGCGGGCGTCGCGGTTCGAGTGCGAGGCGCGGCCGGACATCATGCGCTGGAAGTACCGCAAGCTGCTGAACAACCTCGGGAACGCGGTGCAGGCGCTGTGCGGAGCCCAGCTGGCCGGCGACGACGTCCAGCGGTGCCTGGAGCTGCTTGGCTCCGAGGCGGACGCGGCCTTCGCGGCCGCCGGCATCGACCCGGTCACCGAGGAGGAGGACGACGCCCGCCGCGCCGACCACCTCCAGCTGCGTGCGATCGGCGACTCGCCCCGGGCCGGGGGGTCCACCTGGCAGAGCCTCACCCGCGGCGTAGGTGTCGAGACCGACTTCCTGAACGGCGAGATCGCCCTGCTCGGCCGCCTGCACGGCGTCCCGACTCCGGCGAACGCGCGGATCCAGGCGCTGATGGCCCGCGCCGCGGCGGCCGGCGCCCCGCCCGGGTCGATGACCGCGGCGGATCTTCTCGCCTCGCTGTCAGCCTGATCGGTGGTCCCGGAGCACCCCGACTCAGCCGCCGGCGAACGGCGGGAGGAACTCCACGATCTGACCCGGCCGGACCATCACCGTGTCGGGCTCACGCGACTTCACCGGTTGGTCCCCGACCAGGACCGAGCACGCCTCGAGGACCCCCGGCAGCCGCGTGCCGGGGTGCATCGCGGCGGCGCGGCGTACGACGTCGGTCAGGGTGAGTGGGCCGGAGACGGCGAGCGCGTCGCTCTCGACGCCGGCCGCCGCCCGCGCCGAGGCCCAGTAGCGCACGGTGATCGGCGGACCGGTCGACACGGTCTCATCCACCGCGTCGCCGCCGGGTCGGGTCCCCACGCTCGATATCCTTGCGCATCGGACCCGACCACCGGAGGCCGGAGGTGACCACATGAGCACGCTGCTGCTGCTCACCAGCGCCCTCCAGCCGAGCGCGGAGGTGCTGCCGGGGCTCGCCCTCCTGGGCCACCAGGTCCGGATCCTCCCGGCCGAGGGCAGCGCGTTGATCGACGCTCCCGACGTCGACCTGATCCTGGTCGACGGACGGCAGGAGCTCGCCCACGCCCGCGATCTCTGCCGGCTGCTGCGGACCACCGGCACCGACTGCCCGGTGGTGCTGATCGTGACCGAGGGTGGGCTCGCGGTCGTCGCCCACGACTGGGGCATGGACGACGTCGTGCTCCACACCTGCGGCCCGGCCGAGCTCGAGGCCCGCATCCGGCTCACCGTCGGCCGGCTCCACGCCGCGCACGACGAGGACGAGCCCGACGCCCACGTCATCCGTACCGGTGAGGTCGTCGTCGACGACGCGACGTACACGAGCGCCGTCGGCGGGCGGCCGCTCGACCTCACGTTCAAGGAGTTCGAGCTCCTGAAGTACCTCGCCCAGCATCCGGGCCGCGTCTTCACCCGCGACCAGCTGCTCCAGGAGGTCTGGGGCTACGACTACTTCGGGGGCACTCGCACGGTCGACGTCCACGTACGCCGGCTCCGGGCCAAGCTCGGGCCGGAGCACGAGACCCTGATCGGGACCGTGCGCAACGTCGGCTACCGGTTCGTGCTGCCGGTCAAGGAGACCCCGGCCACGGCTCCCTCGTCGGTCGAGCCTGTCGAGACCCCAGGGCGCAGGTCCTGAACGTCGTCCGCGTCGAGGTCGCCGACCTGAGCCCGGCTCGGGCCGTCGTCCTCCGGGTCGTCGACGCGTCGAGCGAAGCCGACGGCGTCGAGCCGATCGACGAGGCGGCCCGGCTGGCGCTGGCCCACGACGACCTGGCCGGCGGAGCCCTATGGCTCGCGGGAGAAGGGTTCGCCCTCCTGCGCGGCCACGACCTCGATGTCGCCGTCTCACCCGAGGCGCGCGGCCGAGGCGCCGGCCGCGCCCTTCTGGACGCGGCCCTGGCCGAGGCGCCCACCGGGGTGACGGCGTGGTCGCACGCGGACCATCCGGCTGCCGCGGCGCTCGCGCGGCGGTTCGGCTTCGAGGCGCTGCGTGCGCTGTGGGTGATGTCGCGTGAGGCGGGCCCGGTCGACGTGCCGGTCGTCGAGGGGGTCACGATCCGCGGCTACGCCGAGTCCGACGCCGACGAGGTGATCCGGGTGAACGCCGCGGCCTTCGCCCACCACCCCGAGCAGGGCTCGATGGACGCCGCGAACCTGGCCGAGCGGATGGCCGAGCCGTGGTTCGACCCGGAGGGGCTGCTCGTCGCCGACACCGGCCACGGGTTGCTGGCCTTCCACTGGACCAAGCAGCACTCCCCCGAGCTCGGCGAGGTCTACGTCGTGGCCGTCGACTCGGCCGCCCAGGGGCGCGGCCTCGGGAAGGCGGTCACCGCCGCCGGCCTCGCCCACCTGGCCTCGCGCGGCGTACGCCGGATCATCCTGTACGTCGAGTCCGACAACGAGCCCGCCATCGCGACGTACTCGAAGCTCGGCTTCGCCCACACCTCCACCCACGTCCAGTACGCCCACTCGGGATAGTACGGATCAGGATGCCGGTGGGATCGGGCCTGTCACCGGCCTCCTGATCCGTACTATCCGGAAATCAGCGGCGGAAGTGGATCCCCACCTCGGGATCCACGACCACCTCCTGCGCGGCCGGCAGACCGTCCACGTCGAGCTGCGCGTCGAGCGGCACGTTGCGCTTCACCAGGGCCAGCGCGATCGGCCCGAGCTCGTGGTGCCGGGCCGACGTCCCGACGCGACCCACCGCCTTGTCCCCGGACCGCAGCTCCGAGCCGACCTCGGGCAGGCGGTTCTCAGACCCGTCGAGGTGCAGCAGGGTCAGCCGCCGCGGCGGGCGGCCGAGGTTGTGCACCCGGGCGACCGTCTCCTGGCCGCGGTAGCAGCCCTTGTCCATGTGCACGGCCACGTCGATCCAGCCGACCTCGTTGGGGATCGTCCGCTGATCGGTGTCGAGGCCCAGCCGCGGCTCGCCCCGGGCGATCCGCAGCGCCTCGTAGGCCCAGAGCCCGCACGCCGGTCCCGCCGCCGCGGCGTACGTCGTCAGCTGGTCGCGCGGGACCAGCTCGTTGCCGGCGGCGGGACGGTAGGTCAGCGCCAGCTCCGCGGTCACCTCCTCGACCTCGACCCGGCTCAGGAACCGCATCCGGTCGAGGAACTCCAGCAGCGCCGCTGCCGCACCCGGCTCGGTCGCCGCCGTGAACGACTCACCGTCGTCGACGCCGGCGAACGCGTGCTCGACGTGTCCCTGCGGGCTCAGCACCAGCGCCTGGGTCCACGCCTTGGCCGGCAGGTCGAGGAAGTACTGCGTGGTCAGGTCGTGGAGCCACTGCAGCCGGTCGGGCCCGGAGATCCGGAGGACGTCGTGGTGGGACAGGTCGACGAAGCCCTCGCCGGACTCCAGCGTCTTCTGCTCGCCGTACAGCGACCCGTAGTGCGCGGCCACCGGCGCGTCGATCCCCGAGCCGCCCACCGCGCCCGGGAGCGACAGCAGCGGGGAGCTCACTGGTGGTCCCCACACGTGCCGAAGACGGTCAGGTGGCCGACGTCGATCGTGAAGCCGTGATCGGCGAGGAGACGGTCTGCGACGGGAGCGAGCACATCAGGGTCAACCGAGATGACCCGGTGGCAATTCCGGCAGACCAGGTGGAAGTGCTCGTGCTCGCTGGTCGCGTGGTACGTCGGAGCCCGGTCGCTGAGGTGGGCGTGCCGGACGAGGCCGAGCTCTTCCAGCACCTCGAGCGTCCGGTAGACGGTGGAGGCGTTGACCGCCGTCGAGTGCGTGCGCACCTCGGCGAGCACCTCGTCGGGCGTGGCGTGACCGAGCGTCTCCACCGCGTCCAGGATCAGCTCGCGCTGCGGGGTGAGCCGGTAGCCCTTCTCCCGCAGCCGCTCCCGCCAGTCGGCACCCGACGTCGACATGGCTACTGCCTGACCAGCTGGGCGTGGGTGTGCGGCTGCAGCTCGTGGCCCGTCGCCGCCATGTCGTAGGCGTACAGGAGGTCGCCGTTGACGTAGCCGTACAGGCGCTTGCCGGCGACGTACTCCTTCGCCGTGGCCGTGCGCGCAACGGCGTCGGTGACGATCTCGAACCGCGGCTGCTCCGCGTGGATCTCGCCGGTCCAGATCTCGGCGAAGCCGGTGTTGTGGCACATCACCATCTCCAGCGTGCCGTCCGGCTGAGGCCGCAGGAAGCCGGTCTCCTGCGCGGCCTCGCGGACGGTGTTGCCCTCGCCGTCGATGATCCAGGCGCGGCTGAAGTAGTGGATGAACGGCCGTCCGTCCTGCTGGAAGACGACCTCCTGGCCGAACTGGAAGTTGTCGATGCCGGGGTACTCACCGTGCCCGTTGCCGGCCCAGCGCCCGATCAGCCACGCCAGCCGCGCCGTGAGCGGGTGGATGTTCTCCGGGATCTCGAACGGCATGACGCGAGTCTAGGGTTCTGGCATGGCTCGAGGTCTCGTCGTGAAGGTGACCGCCGGCGCCGAGGACGCCGAGCGCTGCAACCAGGGGTTCACCGTGGCCGCGACCGCCGTCGCGTCCGGTGCGGAGGTCTCGCTGTGGCTGACCGGCGAGGCGGCCTGGTTCGGCGTCCCGGGTCGCGCCGAGCAGTTCGCCCTCCCGCACGCCCAGCCGCTCGCCGATCTGCTCGCGACCGTCCTCGCCGGCGGGATCGTCACCGTCTGCTCGCAGTGCGCCGCACGACGCGAGATCGGCGCGGACGACCTCCGCGACGGCGTCCGCCTCGCCGGCTCTCCGTCGTACGTCGAAGAGGTGCTCGCCGAAGGCGTCCAGGCCCTCGTCTACTGACCGTGCCGGGGTCGCAGCCCCACCGCGAGCCGGGCTGCGACCTCCGCAGACGACGCTCGCGCCGAGCGGCCGACGCCCACGACGTTGAGGAACCCGTGGATCTGGTCGGGGAACCGCCGTAGCTCGACCTCGACGCCGGCGTCCGAGAGCCTGCGCGCGTAGGCCTCGCCCTCGTCCCGGATCGGGTCGAACCCCGCGGTGGCGACGTACGCCGGGGCCAGACCGGCCGGCACCTCGGCCAGCAGCGGGCTCACCCGGGGGTCGGGGCGATCAGCCGGGTCGGGCACGTACTGCGCCAGCGACCGGTCCATGAACTCCTCGGTCAGGTACAGGTCGCGGCCGAAGAGCCGCCGGCTCTCGGTGTGCCGCGTCGCGTCCGTGCCCGGGTAGACCAGCAGCTGGAAGGCCAGCGGCAGCCCGGACCGCGCCGCCTCGATCGCGGTCACCGCGGCCAGGTTGCCCCCCGCCGAGTCGCCGCCGACGGCGAGCCGGGTGACGTCCGCGCCCAGTGAGGCGGCGTTCTCGACCACCCAGCGGTACGCCGCCACCGCGTCGTCGTACGCCGCGGGAAAGGGATGCTCGGGCGCCAGCCGGTAGTCGACCGACAGCACCCGGACCCCGCTGCGCTCGGCGAGGAACCGGCACGGTGGGTCGTGGGAGTCGAGATCGCCGTAGACCCAGCCACCGCCGTGGAAGAACACCAGCAACGGTCCCGGCGTGGTCGCGTCCGTCGGCACGTACAGCCGCCCCGGACGGTCGCCCACTGGCATGTCGCGGACCGCGCCGATCGGCTGGACACCGCCCGCCATGGTGGCGTGCTGCACGAGCAGCCGTCGTCCGTCCGCCAGGGGCAGGTCCTCCGTCGACGGCTCGCGGACCACTCGCTCGAGCCGCAGCATCAGCTGGGTGTCGACCGCCAACGTCTGCCCGTCGACGGTCAGGCGCCGACCCGCAAGCACCCGCTGCAGCCGCTCCGGCAGCCCCAGCGTCGCCCGCAGCGTCAGCGCCTTCGCGCGCAGCTCGGCCGAGGACAGGAACGTCGACCGGGAGGGCACGACGTCACGCTAGCGATCATCGAGCACGAGGGTCACCCGGCGTTCACCCACCGGTGCCACACTGAGCCCATGGTCCAGCTCGCTTCCGTCGACCCGTCTCGCGACGGCGAAGCCCCGTCCGACGAACCGTTCGACGTCGAGCCGCCGTACCTGCCCGACGACGCCGCGCTCGCCGCGGTCACGGCGTACGACGACCGCTTCCTCGACCGCGAGCTCTCCTGGCTGGCCTACAGCCGCCGGGTGCTCGGCCAGGCCGAGGACCCCGACCTGCCGTTGCTCGAGCGGGTGCGGTTCGCGGCGATCTTCTCCAGCAACCTCGACGAGTTCTTCATGGTGAGGGTGGCGGGCCTCAAGCGCCGGATCGCGGCCGATGTCGCGGTCCGGGCCGCGTCGGGGCTGATGCCCCGCGACGTGCTCGAGAAGATCTGGGCCGAGAGCCGCGACCAGATGGAGCGGCACGCGCGGCTGTTCCGCGAGGAGCTCGTCCCGGCCCTCACCACCGAGGGCATCGAGCTGGTCCGGTGGGCCGACCTCGACCGCGACGAGCAGAAGTTCTGCAAGCGGCTCTTCAAGGAGCGGGTCTTCCCGGTGCTGACCCCGCTGGCCGTCGACCCGGCCCACCCGTTCCCCTACATCTCCGGGCTCTCGCTCAACCTGGCCGTCCTCGTGCGCAACCCGAAGACCCACAAGGAGCACTTCGCCCGGGTCAAGGTGCCGCCGATCTTCAGCCGTTTCGTGCCGCTCGGCAACCAGCGCTTCGTGCCGCTGGAGGATGTCATCGGCGAGCATCTCAAGCGGCTGTTCCCCGGCATGGAGGTGCTGGAGGTCCACACGTTCCGGGTCACCCGCAACGAGGACCTCGAGGTCGAGGAGGACGACGCGGAGAACCTGCTCAAGGCGCTGGAGAAGGAGCTCCTCCGCCGACGCTTCGGCCCGCCGGTGCGGCTGGAGGTCGAGGAGTCCATCGCACCCCAGGTGCTCGAGCTGCTCGTCGAGGAGCTCGGCGTCTCGGAGGACGAGGTGTTCCGTGTCGACGGGCTGCTCGACCTGGTCGGTCTCCACTCGATCGCCGACCTCCCCCGCGAGGACCTCAAGTACCCCGCGTTCGTGCCGACCACCCATCGCCAGCTGGCGGAGGTCGAGACCGCCAAACCGGTCGACGTCTTCAAGGCCACGCGCCGCTACGACGTACTCCTGCACCATCCCTACGACTCGTTCGCGACGTCGGTGCAGCGCTTCGTCGAGCAGGCCGCGGCCGACCCGCAGGTGCTGGCGATCAAGCAGACGCTCTACCGCACCTCGGGTGACTCGCCGATCATCGACGCCCTCATCGACGCCGCCGAGGCCGGCAAGCAGGTGCTGGTGATCGTCGAGATCAAGGCCCGGTTCGACGAGGAGGCCAACATCCGCTGGGCTCGCAAGCTGGAGCAGGCGGGGTGCCACGTGGTCTACGGCCTGGTCGGCCTGAAGACCCACTGCAAGCTGGCGATGGTCGTGCGCGACGAGCCCGAGGGCATCCGGCGCTACACCCACATCGGCACCGGCAACTACAACAGCAAGACCGCGCGCCTCTACGAGGACATCGGCCTGCTCACGACCGACGAGGTGATCGGTGAGGACGTCGCCCACCTCTTCAACAACCTCAGCGGCTACTCCCGCAACCCCACCTACGACCGGCTCCTGGTCGCGCCCGACTCCGTGCGCGACGGCCTGATCGAGCGGATCCACCGCGAGATCGACCACCACCGCAACGGGCGACCGGCCGGCATCCGGTTCAAGGCCAACTCGGTGGTCGACGAGGCCTCCATCGACGCGCTGTACCTCGCCTCGCAGGCTGGTGTCCCGATCGAGATGCTGGTGCGCGGGATCTGCGCGATCCGGCCCGGAGTCCCCGGCCTCTCGGAGAACATCACGGTCCGGTCGGTGGTGGGCCGGTTCCTCGAGCACAGCCGCGTCTACTGGTTCGAGAACGGCGGGGCGCCCAGCGTCTGGATCGGCTCCGCCGACCTCATGCACCGCAACCTCGACCGGCGCGTGGAGGTCCTGGTCCAGGTGCCGAGCCCCGAGAACGCCGTTCAGGTCGGCGACCTGCTCGACCTGGCGTTCGCGGAGTCGACGTACGCCTGGGAGCTCGGACCGGACGGCGACTGGACGCCCAACGGAGGCACGGACCACCTCCAGGAGGTGCTGATCGAGCGTCAGCGCCGGCCGCGGATCGTGACCTGAGCCCCGGCCACCCACCCGCCAGTTGCACCCCGGCGGAGCGTCGGCCGTAGCATGACGCCCGTTCGGTCTCCCACTCTGCGAGGAGCACAACGTGGCGCTGCGCCTGCGTCCTACCGATACGTCGTTCTACGAGCTGTTCTCGATCTCCGCTCAGCACCTCGTGACCGGCGCCGGGCTGCTCGCCGAGATGATCTCCGAGGAGGCCGACCGCCCCGAGGTCGCCAAGCGGATGCGTGAGGCCGAGCACGTCTGCGACGAGAACACCCACGCCATCGTCCGGCGGGTCAACAGCAGCTTCGTGACGCCGTTCGACCGCGAGGACATCTACTCGCTGGCCGGCTGTCTCGACGACGTGATGGACGACATGGACGAGGTCGTCGACCTGATCCTGCTCTACGAGGTCGTGAACTTCCCGAAAGAGGTGCTCAACCAGGTCGAGATCATCCAGCGCTGCGCGGAGATCACGGCCGAGGCGATGCCGAAGCTGCGCGCGATGACCGACCTCGACGAGTACTGGATCGAGATCAACCGGCTCGAGAACAGCGGCGACAAGAGCTATCGACGCACCCTCGCCAAGCTCTTCAGCGGCGACTTCAAGGCGATCGAGGTGCTCAAGCTGAAGGACATCATCACCTCCCTCGAGGGCGCGATCGACGCGTTCGAGAAGGTCGCCAACATCGTCGAGCAGATCGCCGTCAAGGAATCCTGACGCGCCCATGGACCTCGCGATCGTCATCACGGTCGTGGTCGTGGCCCTTGCCTTCGACTACACCAACGGCTTCCACGACGCGGCGAACGCCATCGCCACGTCGGTGTCCACCCGGGCCCTGACCCCTCGGGTCGCGCTGGTCCTGGCCGCGATCATGAACTTCGTCGGCGCCTTCCTCGGCCAGAAGGTCGCTCACACCGTCTCCGACGTCATCGTCCCGCCGAGTGGCCGCGAGGGTCTGGTCGTCGTCCTGGCCGGGCTGCTCGGGGCGATCATCTGGAACCTGACGACGTGGTACTTCGGCCTGCCCTCCTCGTCGTCCCACGCGTTGATCGGTGGGCTCGTGGGCGCCGCGATCGCCGCCGGTACGACGGTGCACTGGTCGACCATCGTCGACAAGGTGGTCATCCCGATGGTGATCTCACCACTGGTCGGCTTCGCGCTGGCGTTCGCGGTGATGCTGGCCATCATGTGGCTGTTCCGCAACCGGAACGCCGGTCGCGTCACCCGCGGCTTCCGACTCGCGCAGACGGTGTCCGCGTCGGCGATGGCCCTGGGGCACGGGCTCCAGGACGCCCAGAAGACGATGGGCGTGATCTTCCTGGCGCTGATCACCAGCGGTCACCTCGATCCGGACACCAAGGACCTCCCGCTCTGGGTGATCGCGGCCGCGGCCGGCGCCATCTCGCTGGGCACCTACTCCGGTGGCTGGCGGATCATGCGCACCTTGGGTCGCAAGATCATCCACCTGGACCCGCCCCACGCCTTCGCCGCCGAGTCCGTCGGTGCGACGGTGCTCTACGCCACCGCGTTCATCTGGCAGGCGCCCGTCTCCACGACCCACATCATCACCTCGGCGATCATGGGCTCGGGCGCCACCCGCCGCGTCTCGGCCGTCCGCTGGGGCATGGCCCGCTCGATCGTCGGCGCCTGGATCCTCACCTTCCCCGCCGCCGGTCTGGCCGCCGCCCTCTGCTTCGGCCTCCTCCACCCCTTCCTCGGGTAAGCGGCTCTTGGTGGGATAGTCCGAGAGGTTTCGGTGGGTCGTGGGCTGGAGAAGCAACTCGAACATCTCGGACTACCCCTTCACGCGATCTGTCGATAGCCCAGCATCAGTCGGCGTTGGTCCTCGGAGAGGGCCCGCCGTTCCCGCACCGAAGTCGTCGGTACCCACCACGAGGGTGGCTCGACGGTCCAGGGTCGAGACGACTCGGCCTGAAAGGACGCGCGGGCCCGGGCGGCACGCATCCGGTCAGCGACCTCTGCACGCGAGAGGCCGGACATCACGTCCAGCGTCTCCAAGCCCAACGCCCGGAACCGCGCCTCGCGCCCCAGGTCGGCTCGCCGTTGCACGGGATCGAGATGCACCGCGCCCTGGTACTCCACGACCAGACCTGCTTCGGCGTCCAGGAGGTCAGGGGTTCCGACATGCCGACCCGCGCGGTCGAAGATCGGCCGGTTGGTCAACGGCCGCGGCAGCTCGGCGTCGAGCATCCAGCAGAGCCTCGTGTCCACCTCCTTCGGTGACCACGCGTTCTCGTCCGCCAGCGCGCAGGCTTCCCGGGCCTGCGGGGCACCGGTCCACCCCCGGTTGGTCACGCAGTACGCGCCGAGGTCGTCGAGAGACACGATGTCGTCGTACGCCGCCATGTCGGCGCAGACGACCGCCTCGCGCACGCTTGCGGCGTACCGCATGGCGAAGTAGAGAGACCGGAGCGGATCAGTCAGGGACAGGCCGTCGTGGACGAACAGCTCAGCCGGTCCGAGGCGCTCCTGGGAGACGAGGAACCCTGCTTGGCTGAGGATGTCGCAGTATCCGGTGGCCAGATCCACCCGCCGGCGCTCACCGACCGCACCCGTTCCTGTCAGCCACCGAGCGCCGAGCCAGTACAGCGCGGCCCATCCCGTCACGCCGCCCTGTGACGGCAGCACTTCAGCAGCCTCGATGATCCGCTGCTCCGGCGAGTCGTTGGTGATCGAGGCCGGGAGGTAGTAGCCACGGCTGGTGCGGCGGTACGCCGATCCGCGGGCAGCCCAGGGCGTCGGGCCGGACACTCCTGTCACGTCGACCCGCATCGGCCGGAAGAGATACGGACGCTGGGGCGACCAGGGTCGCGGACGGACCATCGGGTTCGACATGGGACCGACCGTCGCGGTCGGGTCCGACAATCCGGTCTCGAATTCAGCCCTTATCCACAACCACGGCGGGATAGTCCGAGATGTTCGAGTGGGTTTGGCCGCCACCAACCAACCCGAACATCTCGGACTATCCCATCAGAGCTCAGCCGAAGCGGCCCGAGATGTACGCCTCGGTGGAGGCCTCGTCGGGGGTCGAGAACATCTTCCGGGTGGGGTTGAACTCCACCAGGTGGCCCGGCTTGCCGGCGGCCCTGAGGTTGAAGAACGCCGTGTCGTCGCTGACCCGGGCGGCCTGCTGCATGTTGTGGGTGACGATCACGATCGTGTAGTCGGACTTGAGCTCGTGGATCAGGTCCTCGATGGCGGAGGTCGAGATCGGGTCGAGGGCCGAGCACGGCTCGTCCATCAGCAGCACCTCGGGCTCGACCGCGATCGCGCGCGCGATGCACAGCCGCTGCTGCTGACCGCCGGAGAGGCCCATCCCGGGCTTGCTCAGCCGGTCCTTGACCTCGTTCCAGAGGTTGGCTTGCTTCAGCGACCGCTCCACGACGTCGTCCGCGTCGGACCTCTTCAGCTTCTTGGCGTTCAGCCGGTTGCCGGCCAGCACGTTGTCGTAGATCGACATCGTCGGGAACGGGTTGGGCCGCTGGAAGACCATGCCGATCTGACGGCGTACGGCGACCGGGTCGACGCTGGCGTCGTACAGCGACTGGCCGTCGACGACGACCTTGCCCTCCACGCGTGCGCCGGGGATCACCTCGTGCATGCGGTTCAGCGACCGCAGCATGGTCGACTTCCCGCACCCGGACGGGCCGATGAACGCCGTCACCGACTTGGACTTCACCGTCATGTTGACCCCCTCCACCGCGAGGAAGTCCCCGTAGTAGATGTTCAGGTCTGAGACGTCGATGCTCTTGGCCATGGTTCCTTCCTCGGGCCTGGTTCAGTGTCCCTTGGCGGGCGAGAAGATGCGACCGATGATCCGGGCGATCAGGTTGAGCACCATCACCAACGCGATCAGCACGAGCGCACCGCCCCACGCCCGCTGGTAGCCGACCGGGGTCGACGACGCGTACTGGGAGAAGATGAAGACGGGCAGCGTGGTCATCCGCCCGTCGAACAGGTTGGCGTTGACACCGTCGGTCGCACCGGCGACGACCAGCAGGGGCGCGGTCTCGCCGATGACCCTCGAGATCGCGAGGACCACGCCGGTGACGATGCCGGCCAGGGCCGTCGGCAGCACCACCCGGGTGATCGTGCGCCACTTGGGCACCCCGAGCGCGTACGACGCCTCCCGGAGGTCGTCGGGCACGAGCCGCATCATCTCCTCGGAGGAGCGCACGACCGTCGGGATCATCAGCAACGACAGCGCGATCGAGCCGCCGATGCCCGCCCGGAACGCCGTCCCGAAGAGCAGCACGAGCAGGGCCAGGGCGAACAACCCGGCCACGATCGAGGGGATGCCGGTCATCACGTCCACGAGGAACGTGATCACCCGCGCCATCCGCGACCTCTTGCCGTACTCGACGAGGTAGACCGCGGTCAGGATCCCGATCGGGATCGAGATGACCGCGGCGGCCACGGTGATCAGCAGCGTCCCGATCAGCGCGTGGAAGATGCCCCCCTGCTCGTCGCCGATCACGTTCAACATGGAGACGCTGAGGAACTGCCCGTTGATCGCGGGCGCCCCGCTGCGGATGACGACGTACAGCAGCCAGACCAGCGGCGAGACCGCGATCGCGAACGCCGTCCAGATCAGGGCCGTGACGAACCTGTCGACCGCCGCGCGACGACCCTCGATCAGTCGCGACCAGAGTGGCATCGCCACCAGGAAGACGACGATGGCGGCGACGATCCACTTGACCAGACCCCAGCCGGAGAGCAGCGCCGGGAGGCCGGCCAGCGCAAGCGCCATCACACCGACCAGACCGGGCGCCCACCGGGGCAGGCGAGGGTGCGAGATGGACATCGGGGCGGAGCTCATCGGTTCAGCCTTCGCTCGCTCCGGCCGGCCACCCAGCGGGCGGCGAAGTTGACCACGAAGGTCACCACGAACAGCACCAGGCCGGTCGCGATCAGCAGCGACTGCCGCTCGGGCGTCGCCTCCTTGTAGTTCAGGGCGATGTTCGCGGCGATCGTCGGCGGACTCGCCGTGCCGATCACGTTCAACGTCGTGGTCGGGGTCGTCGCCAGCACCATCGCGACCGCCATGGTCTCTCCGAGCGCGCGGCCGAGCCCGAGCATGACGCCCGAGACCATGCCGGAGCGGGCGTAGGGGAACACGGCGTACCGGATCATCTCCCAGCGGGTCGCGCCGAGGGCGAGTGCGGCCTCCTCGTGCAGACGCGGCGTCTGCAGGAAGACCTCGCGGGAGATGGCGGTCATGATCGGCATGATCATGATCGAGAGCACGATGCCGGCGGTGAACAGCGACCGCCCGTTGGGAGACGGGTCGCCGAAGATCGGGATGAAGCCGACGTGGTCGTGCAGCCAGACGTGCGCCGGCTGCAGGTACCCGGCCAGGTAGCGCCCACCCCACAGGCCGAAGACCACCGACGGGACGGCGGCGAGCAGGTCGATCACGTAGCCGAGCGCGGAGGCCAGGCGGCGCGGGGCGTAGTGCGAGATGAACAGCGCGACCGCGATCGAGAACGGCACCGCGACGACCAGCGCGATCGCCGACGCGAGCAGGGTGCTGACGATCAGCGGCCCGATGTAGCTCGCGAACGAGGTGAACGGCGCGTACGTCGCGGCGTCCGACGTGAGTCCGACCCACCCTTCGATCGCCAGGAAGACGAAGACCGCGAGGAGGGCGACCAGGATCGTCAGCGCGGAGGTGCGGACGACGCCCTCGAACGCCCGATCACCGCGCCGGCTCGGGCGCGGTGACCCGGTGGTCGCCGTCCGCTCCGGAGATTCGGTGGCGGTCACAGATGCTCCTTGAGGACCAGGACGAGTGGAGCGGGTACGACAGCCCCTGGAGGCCGTCGTACCCGCCGCGGCTCAGTCAGCTGCCGGACGAGATCTTCGAGATGATCGCGGTGGCCTTGTCGGACAGCTTCGGGTCGAGTGGGGCCGAGTGGGCTGCCGCGGCCGCGGCCTGCTGGCCCTGGCTCGAGACCACGTAGGTGAGGTAGCCCTTGACCAGGTCGGCGACGGACGAGTCGCTGTAGGTCGGGCAGGCCATGACGTAGGACACGAGAAGGAGCGGGTACGTGCCCTTCTCCGTCGAGGTCCGGTCGACCTTGATCGCCATGTCGTTGGCCGTTCGGCCGGTCTCGAGAGGGGACAGTGCCAGCACCTTCGCGGCCCCGTCGGGGGTCGGTGGGTTGTAGTCGCTGCCGACCTTGACCGACACGACACCGAGGCTGGTGCTCTGGATGGCCGAGTCGTCGGCGTACCCGATCGCGCCGTCGGTGTCGTTCAGCCCACCGACCACACCCGACGTCCCGTCGAGACCCTGGCCACCCTTGATGCTGGCCGGCCACGTGACACTGGCCGCATCGCTCCAGGCGCCGTTCCCGGCCTGAGAGAGGTAGTCGGTGAAGTTGAACGTGGTGCCGGAGTCGTCGGAGCGGTGCACCGTCGAGATCGCCGTGCTCGGCAGCTTCGCACTCGGGTTCTGCGCGACGATCGCCGGGTCGTTCCACTTGGTGATCGAACCGTTGAAGATCTTCGCGATCGTCTCGCCGTCCAGGTTCAGTGACTTCACGCCCGAGAGGTTGAACGCCACCGCGAGAGGACTGACGTACGCCGGCACCTCGATCGGGTCGCCGCCGCAGGCCGCCTTGGCCTGGTTGACCTGGTCCGGGGTCAGGAACGCGTCCGAACCGGCGAAGCTGTAGGCCTTGCTGATGAAGTTCTCGACGCCGGTGCCGGAGCCGACCTCCTCGTAGTTGATCGTGCCGCCGTTGGCCTTCTGGTAGTCGGCGCGCCAGGTCTGCTCGGCGACCGCCTGCGCGGTCGATCCGCCACCGTTGAGGGTGCCGCCGCCACTGTCGCCGCTCCCCCCGCTGTTCTTGTCGCCGCAGGCGGACAGCATGAGGCCCGCCGTGAGGACCGCGACCGCCGGGAAGGCGACCCGGCGGAGTGAAGAGCTGTTCACGTGATTGCTCCTGAGTCAGAGGTCGAGGACACCTCGGAAGGTAGGCAGGAGAGGTGGACGGTCATGGCGGTGGCGGTGAACGGGCGGTGAACTCAGGGCGCCGGGATCACGACGGATGGCGACCCACGAGGCGACGGCGACATGAACGGGGGACGTCCGCCCTAGACCGCTCCTAGTACAACGGGGCCATCTGACACGCCTGGGCCAGGTAAAAAGTGTCGATTCCCTGGACGCCAAGTCTTTACTCACCCTACGTTTCTCAGCGGGGGTACGACGTTCGTGGGGGTTGGCTAAGGAAGGACCCGACATGCGTCGGATCGCCCCGGCGATCGGCTCTGGACTCGCCCTCGTGGCGGTTACGGTGCCCGCAACCCCCGCTCACTCGGTCGTCCCGCACGCGTCTGCGACGTCTGCCACGCACGCGCTCGTGCGCACGACCTCTTCCCGGTCCGGCATCGGCCTCGACAGCTCCTCGCTCGGCACGTCCTTCGTCAGCGTCAGCTGGAACTGGATCAAGGCCGCCTCGGGCTACCGCATCCAGGTCGCCAAGAAGGCCGACTTCTCGAAGGTCGTGACGACCCGCAAGAAGCGGAACAGCGACCACCGGCCCGCCGGTGGTCGCGAGGCGACCGTGGTCGGCAACCTGCGCGACGCGAGCTACTACTGGGTGCGCGTCCGCAAGGTGAAGGGCACCCAGGCGGCACCCTGGTCCAAGCCCGTGCGGGTCGCGACCAAGGCGCACGTGCCCGACCGCTTCAAGAGTGCTCATGGCCAGAAGGGCACCAACCCCGGCGAGGCTCGCCTCACCTGGAAGACCCCGGGCGGCCACACCGACTTCTTCCGGATCACCACCGCCCTGACCCCGTTCGGCGGTCGCAACTCACCGCGCCTCGGCCGTCACAGCACGACGTTCACGGTGCCGGGCGACCGGCGTGGGGTCACGCTCAGCCCCGACCAGACGGCGGCCGCGGGCGCCGGCATCGGCAGCGGACGCTTCCTGTTCTTCCGGATCACGGCAGTCCGCAAGGGCCCCGCCGACACCGCGACCCGCCCCTATCCGTTCCTGCAGCACACCGCGGTGGCCGGCCAGGGCGCGCGTGGCAACGGCAGCCGGATCCGGGTCATGCAATACAACATGCACGTCGCCTCCAAGGACATCGCCGGTCACCCGTGGAAGGTCCGTCAGCACCTGATCGCTCGGAACATCGCCCGGGTCAGCCCGGCGGTTGCGTCCCTCCAGGAGCTGATGCCGACGATGTGGACCGACTACAACGGTGGGGTCGGGCTCGACGCCGCGCTCAAGCAGGCGGGCGCCGGGAGGTACAAGCTGACCCGCACGACGCCGTACTGGAAGGGCAACGGGCAGGACACGCACATCCTCTACGACCCCAACAAGGTCACCATGGTCAGCAGCTGCCCCGACACGGTGCCCTCGTGCTACATCGAGATCCCGGACCCGATCCACCAGCACGTCGCGGCGTACGCCAAGTTCCGCGACAACGCCTCCGGCCAGGAGTTCTACTTCGTCACGGCCCACCTGAACACCAACAACGACGCGAAGACCGACGACATCCGCGCCCGCCAGGCCCAGGCGATCAGCGACGGGATCAAGGCGATCAACCGCCAGAACCTGCCCGTGATCTTCGGGACCGACGCGAACAGCTCGCAGACCAGCCAGGGTGGTGACTCCTCGCACGACGTGCTGCTCAACGAGGGGTGGTACAACACCTTCTCGGCGGCCAAGGTGGTCAACGCCCAGTACAACTCGGTCAACCACTACGAGTCGCCGGAGAAGAAGTCGCCCTACGGCATCGGCAGCATGTACGACACCATCTCGACGCTGAACATGCCGGGCGCGAGCCTGTGGAAGCAGGTCCTCACCGGAGCGCCGTGGCCGTCGGACCACAACATGATCTTCGCCGACCTGCGGCTGCCGTGACGACGACCTGGGGAGCCTGCTGACGGGATCAGCCGAGGTGCCGCTCGAGGGCGCGCACCCGGCCCCGTCGGTGGTGGACGACGACCAGCTCGCCCGTGGCGTGCGGCACGCGCGG
>Ga0070665_100000994_pt1 | contig 35944 bp, 31 predicted proteins | sample KBSS13metaG_FD_65862 | JGI IMG/M metagenome (GOLD analysis project Ga0070665, IMG submission 65862) | Switchgrass rhizosphere microbial communities from Kellogg Biological Station, Michigan, USA - KBS S1-3 metaG | ecosystem: Host-associated > Plants > Roots > Rhizosphere > Soil ... | reverse complement strand
CGGGATCGTCGTGCCGGAAGCCATCCGAAAGCTCCTCGACATATTCGATGCCCATCAGGTATTCGACGACCGAGTTCTCCTCCAGCGTCTGGAAACCATGCGCAAAGCCTGCCGGGATGTAGACCATAGTCGCTGACGACGGCGACAACTCGTTGGCGAATATCTCGCCGCGAGTCGGAGACGCCGGACGCGCATCAACGATGACGTCGTAGATGCGCCCGGCGGTGCAGCGAACGATCTTCGCGTCGGCTTTCGGGGCCTTCTGAAAATGCATTCCGCGAACGCTTCCGCGGATGCGCGTAAGGGAGTTGTTGCCCTGCACAGGGCGAAAGTCGATGCCCTGTGCAGCGAAGCTGTCGGCACACCAGGTTCGCGTGAAGCTGCCGCGCTCGTCAACACGCGGCGCCAGTTCGATCAACCGCGCATCAGATTTGCCAAGATTAACAAACTTCACGGCTCGGATCCTCGCCAATACAGATGACCTGAACGCCGCTGTGCCTTGCTGCGATCAGCTTTCAATGGTTGCTTTCGGAACAGGCACGATGAATTTTCCGCCCCACGACCGGATTTCCTCCATCTGAGCCTTGATCTCCTGCTTGAGATTCCACGGAAGAATAAGAACGTAGTCCGGCTTGGTCTGGAGGATCGCTTCGGGAGGCAGGATCGGAATGCGGACGCCTGGAAAATAGCGTCCCTGCTTGGAAGGGGCGCGGTCGACGGTAAAGTCGATGAAGTCCGTTCCAATGCCGCAATAGTTCAGCAGCGTCACGCCCTTCGCGGGCGCTCCGTATCCGACAATGGTCTTCGATTGACGCTTGAGCGAAACAAGCAATTCGAGGAGAGCTCGTTTCGTCTCCTTCACCGATTCATTCCAGGCGATGTACACCTCGTCCCGATCGAGCCCATAGGTGCGTTCTTTCGCCAAAACCTCGGCGACACGCGGGCTCTCGGCATGCGAGGCGTCAGGGTGACAGACGAAAAATCTGATCGACCCACCATGTGTCTCGAGCAACTCGACGTCGAACACGCGAAGTCCTGCCTTCGAAAAGATATGCTGGCCCGCGATCAATGACAGATAGGAAAAATGTTCGTGATAGATCGTGTCGAACTGGTGTCTCTGCATCAGCGTCAGCAGATGCTGCACCTCGATCGTCGCCACGCCGTTCGGCGCAAGCAGCACTTTTATCCCGCCTGCAAAGTCGTTGATGTCGGGCACATGCGCAAAAACATTATTGGCGGTGATCAGGTCCGCCGCCCAGCCCTCGCTGCGCAGGATTTGGCCGTATTCGCGGCCGAAGAACTCGATCCGTGTTTCCACACCTACCTTGCGCCCAGCGAGCGCAACGCTTTCACACGGCTCGATTCCCAAGCAGTTGATGCCCTTGCCGAGGGAATACTGAAGCAGGTAGCCGTCGTTTGATGCAATCTCTACATGACGTGAGTTGGCACCGAGACCGAAGCGCGACGACATGTAGTCGACATACGTCTTGGCGTGATCCAGCCAGGAGGACGAGTGCGACGAGAAATAGGCGTAATCCGCGCGGAAGATATCCGATGCAGCCAACAGGTCGCGGGTCTGCACGAGGCGGCATTCGCTGCAGACAAAAGCCTCCAGCGGATAAAAAGGCTCCGCCTTCATGTAGTCGGCCGGCTCGACATAATCGTTGGCCACCGGCGAGAGCCCAAGGCTGATCAGCTTGAGCGTCAGGTCGTGTGCGCAGTGACGGCACTTCGGCGTAACGCCGGGAATTGCCGGGATGCTTTTATTCATTGGGAACTCCAAACTGGAGACCGTCGTCAATTCCTGGTCCATCTGAGACCTTCGTCGAGACGATCGTTGTCAATGTGACCCTGCAATACCTTCAAGCGCATCAGGTCCGAGGACCGGAATTCGCTGTCCTTGAAGTTCATCTTTTTCAAGCCCGCGATCAGGTTCTTGATCGATTGATCGAGGTCCACGACCGGCCGATGGTTGGGCGCGAGAGAGCGAAACAGGCCAAAATCCACCTTGTAGGAACGGCTATCGACCGGCGCCGAAGTATTGATCGACACCTCGGTCCCCGGCACCGCCCTTGCAACCGCATTGGCGAGGTCCCTGACCTGATAGTTGCGATCATCTGAGCCTGCGTTGATGGCCAGATACCGACCTCCGGTATCGGCGGGCCGGGCGATCGCCCAATCAATCGCGCGTGCCATATCGGCAACGTCGATCAGCGGACGCCAAGGTGAGCCATCGGACAGAACGGTGATCAGTCGCTGAGTGAGCGCGCACGCAACGAAATCGTTCAGGACAAGGTCGAGCCTGAGACGATCCGACATTCCGCAGGCGGTCGCAAAGCGAAGGCACGTCACGGTCATGTCGGTCTTGAGAGATGCGAGTTCCTCCTCGGCTCCGATCTTCGACTTCGCGTAGGCAGTAATCGGATTCAGCGCATCGGTCTCCTTGCGCGGCGGCCCATCGGCAATCCCATAGACGCTGCAGCTCGATGCAAACACAAAATTCTTGACGCCTGCCGCCGCCGCCGCCCGCGCCATCGATACGGTCGAGTTCTGATTGATATCGAGCGTTACGGCCTGAAACTTGTTTCCCATCGGATCGTTCGAGATCGCGGCAAGTTGAACGACCGCGTCATATCCCTTCAGATCGAGCGAAACGTCGCGCGCGTCGCCGTAGAACTGCTCATCGAGATACCGCTCCGGAAGCACCGGGGAACCGGTCAGGCAATGAGCGAAATACGCATTGTCAAATCCATGAAGCGTCGCGTCCGGGTGTCGCGATCGCAGGTATTTCGCAACTTCAGGCCCGACGTAACCCATATTACCCGTGATGAGAATTTTCAAAGTCGGTTACCTCAAACAAACTGGATCGGAACTCCTGGCCCCTATTACGCCATTTCAGAGCTGGATCGCACCCCTTTGTTCGATTCAGGTTAATCCGTAGCACACCGGGTGCCGACCCATTCTACGTTGTAAATCAGGCATTTTCGCCGTAATACAAATCCATAGGACCAACCATCCGTTTAAATACGGTCGGTTTTCTGAAAAGGGCCGCCAAACCGTACTGGTTAAATCACCGTGCCGGTCGCGACAGGGATCCAGAAGCAGATCGGCAACATTGCGAAACCGAAATTATCCGAGAGGGATTTCCTTGAATTCGCCAACCAAGCCCCCTTTTGCGCAAACTTTCGCAGCCTCGTCCAAAATGCAGGCTCGAGCTCACGCCCTCATTCCGGGCGGCGCCCACACCTATGCCAAGGGTGACGACCAGTACCCGGTACTGGCACCCGGATTTCTGACGCGAGGTCAAGGCTGTCATGTTTGGGACGTCGATGGGAACGAGTTCATTGAGTACGGTATGGGGCTGCGTGCGGTTACCTTGGGGCATGCTTATGCATCTGTCGTGGAAGCTGCTCATCGCCAGATGCTCCTGGGCGAAAACTACACGCGCCCTGCAGCCATCGAACTGGACTGCGCCGAGCAATTCTTGAGCCTGATCGAAGGCTTCGACATGGTGAAATTCGGCAAGAATGGATCCGATGCGACGACCGCAGCGGTGCGATTGGCACGGGCCTATACCGGGCGCGATCTGATTGCCAGATGCGCCGATCAACCGTTCTTTTCCGTCGACGATTGGTTCATCGGGGATACGGCAATGTCCGCCGGCATCCCGAAGGCAATTCAGGAACTGACACTTCAGTTCCGATACAACAACATCGAAAGCCTTCGTTCGCTGTTCGAACAGAATCCCGGCCGGATAGCCTGTGTTGTTCTCGAGGCCGCGACGGCGGTCGAGCCGCAGCCTGACTTTCTACGGTCGGTGCAGGAGCTTTGCCGCAGCGAAGGCGCGGTCTTCATTCTCGATGAAATGATCACCGGCTTCAGATGGCACAACGCCGGCGCCAAGAAAGTCTACGGGATCTCGCCCGACCTATCGACCTTCGGCAAAGGCATGGGCAACGGCTTCTCGGTCGCGGCGCTGGCCGGTCGCAGGGAGATCATGGAACTCGGCGGTTTGCAGCACGACCGGGAACGAGTTTTCCTGCTGTCAACGACGCACGGTGCGGAGACCCACTCGCTCGCGGCTACGATCGCAACGATGCAGGTCTATCGCCGCGACAACGTTATTGAGTTCATGTACCGGCAGGGAGAACGGCTGCGAGCCGGCGTCAACCGCGCCATCGACTCGCTCGGCCTCAACGGAAGCTTTGAGGTTCTCGGCCGGCCCTCCAACATGGTCTACGCGACACGGGACCAGTCCCAGCAGCCTTCACAGGCATTCAGGGCGCTGTTCCTCCAGGAGACCATCCGGCGCGGCTTGATCATGCCCTCCCTGGTCGTAAGCTTCTCGCATAGCGACGCCGACATCGATAGAACGATCGAGGCGATCGGCGAAGCGCTCCAGGTATACCGGCGAGCGCTCGAGGATGGTGTTGAGCGCTACCTGATCGGCCGCCCGGTCAAACCGGTTTTCAGGAAATTCAACTGACAAACGGAACGACCGCGGCAAAGTTCATGTCGTGGCGAGAGCCTCAGGCAAGGCATGAGCTCTCTATCGTCCAGATAGGGTGTCCTCGCCCCACAAAAATGAACGAGGTTTTGCGCCCATCTTCGTATTCGCTCACTTGCAAAACGACTCCCTTGAAGGCTTAAGCTATGACGTTGAAGAAGACACTCAAGACCTTGGTCGCGACTGCCAATCATGCGCTCGCTCCGGTTGGCCTGAAGCTGGCACGCAGCGGTCACGATTGGGGCGACGTGAGCACCTTCATTCCCTTTGAAGAATCGATAGCCGAAGCCAAAAAGTCGGGGCTTCCACTCGGCGAGTATATCGATGCGCGCCAGGGTATCGCGGGTGCGACGCAAGCGACCATCAACAATATGAAGAAGCTCGGGGTATTCCAGCAACCGCTGAATGCCATTCTTGAGATAGGTCCGGGATCAGGCCGTTATCTTGAAAAGACGCTTCGTGAATGTTCACCGGAACGCTATGAGATATACGAGACAGCACCGGAATGGGGATCATATCTTACCAAGAATTATCCGGTTCAGTCTCTGCCCACCGACGGCACGTCGTTGCGGGCGACGCCTACAGCGTCAATCGATCTCGTGCAGGCCCACAAGGTGTTTTCGACCGTCACTTTTGTAACCACCGCCGGGTACTGGTGCGAGGTCGACCGGGTGACTAAGCCAGGAGGCCACGTCGTTTTCGACGTCATGACCGAAAAATGCCTGCCTGCTGCAACCATTGAAACTTGGACAGGTCGCGGCATACCCAGCCACTCATCCTTTCCGGCCGCCATGCCATCGCAGGCAGCTACCGGCTTTTTCGCCGCGCGCGGGTTCAAACTGATAGGGTCCTTTCTGTCACCGATGCCGCCTGGTCAAACCGAGGTATTCGTATTTAGAAAGGCCGCCACCTGACCGATATCGTTCGCGCGGCAGCCGACACTTGTCGCCAATTTTGGATCCGATCGGATCCAACTGCGATATGCGTGCAGCTCAGAATGTGAGGCTGACCGACATGATATCCAACGCGGCCCTATCCCGTAGGGCGCTCTTAGTGGGCGTATCCGGGACGCTGGGAGGCGCAATGTGGCTCGCCTCACGACACACTCGAAGAGCCGAACTGACGCCAGACGCCACATCTTGCGATCTTGCGTCAGTAAAGAGATCCCAGCGGAGTCGCCCTCGTATCGAGCATCAGAGGACAGATCCTGTCGTATATCCCATACAGGCGGTAGAAAAGAGACGCTTCCTTGTGGATGCGGAAGGGCGCCCATTTTTGATCGTCGGAGACAGTCCGTGGTCGCTATTGACGCAACTCAGCAGTGAGGATGCCGATCTATATCTCGAGGATCGACAAGCGAAGGGGTTTAATACGCTCCTCGTGAATCTGATCGAACACAAATTCTCCGATCAAGCACCGAGAAATTTCTTTGGCGCCCCCCCGTTCTTGGATTCAGATTTTGGATCCGTAAATCATCAATATTTCGATCACGCCGCGAAAGTACTGGAGAACGCCAAAAGCAGAGGATTTCTTGTGTTACTCGCCCCCGCTTACGCTGGGTTCTCGGGTGGGGACGAGGGTTGGTACCAGGAAATGGTTGCGTGCGGAGAGGAGAAGTTACGAGAATACGGAGTGTTTCTTGGGAATAGATTCAGAGAGCTTCGCAATATAGTCTGGGTTCACGGCGGCGACTTCAACCCTCCGAAGAAGTCCCTAAGTCAGGCTGTAGCAGATGGAATTCGCGAGGCTTGGCCGAACTCTCGTCACACAGTGCACAACGGTCCAGAGACAACTGGCCTTGGATACTGGAGCGATCAAGAAATACCGATCATCTTCGACACGCTCTATACATACCAGCCTGTCGCAGAGAAAGCGGCCGCGTTGGCATTGAACAAAGAGAAGCCGTTTCTATTAATTGAAAGTAGGTACGAGAACGAGCGCGACGGGACACCGCTGAGAACGCGAATACAGGCGTGGCAGGCGATGCTATCTGGGGCAGCCGGTCAGGTCTTCGGCAACAATCCGATCTGGCATTTCAACGCACCAGCAGTACAACCCCGGCTCATGAGCTGGAAGTCGGCGCTCAACAGCCCGGGGGCGTTAGGCGTCAGTGCTCTACGAGACTTCTTTCTTTCGTTACCGTGGTATGACTTAGTGCCGGACGAAGAGAAGTTGATTGTCGGTGATCCGCTAAGGGGCCATTTCAGAGCTACCGCGGCACGATCCAGTGACCGCAAATTGGGCGTGCTCTATTTACCGACGCCAAGACACCTTACGATTGATGTTACCCAGTTCGCCGCAACTCAGCTTAAGATTCAGTGGTTTGATCCCGCAGATGGGACATTTCTTCAGAGCGCTGAGCAGACCCTAGCCGCGAGCAAATCGTTCGAATTGCATACTCCGAAATGCAGCCGGGATGGTGACTGGGTCCTTATGTTATCATCCGTCAGCTAGCATTAGCACTTTCCAGAGAAATCGGGGCAGTTCCTGATCGACCGTATCACCAAGCCGCGCATCGAGATCAGCACATCAGCAGAAAAGGGCCGAAAACAGCTGCTCGCCGCGGGATTCCTCAGCAGTATTCCGCCCTCCATTCGGCACTCCGCCAAGGATGGCGATCTCCATACCTTAAATTCTGCTTCGTCGGACCACCACTCCGCCGCCTTTGACCGCGGCAGGCCTCCGCCGCGGCGAACCAATCTCATCGCGACGTCCTCGAATTGCATACGATCCCCAATCAACGATCGCTCCAACAAAGTCGAGCGCTCCAACGTGATCGTCATGTGCATCGAGTTCGTTCATACAGCTCGAATACTCTTCCAGGTTACCATGCCTCCATCGGCTGACCAAAAGCCGACGAATTAGATAGTTACGATAGGCGCGACGACAACTGAGGTACTCTCTATGCCCCAGTACATACGGGCCATACCGATCCAGCAGTATTAGCCAGTCAGCGGCGTAGTCGAGGTGTTTTGATCCAAAAGTGCTCCAAGTGCTGTCGGGGTGCTGACGCCAGAATAGCAGCTCTTCGTGAACGAAGCCGTAGTTCCCGTACAGAAGCATTCTGAGCGTAGCATCCGCGTCAAAGGATGCAAACGTGCCATCGTAGAACTCGCTTGGACGATCGAGTCCACGCACACGGTACAACACGTTCATCCCAGACAGCACCATTGTTTCACGACGCAAATATTTGCGCATGACTTCTTTGCCGTCGAAGACAGATTTGTCGACCGCCAACTCAGTTCCACACAGACTGTCTCCAGTCCAGCGACAGCCGACTACATTAACCGTGGCATCGCCCTCAGCGACACGGACTGCCTTCTCAATCGCATCAGGCACCAATAGATCATCCGCACACAGCAGCCAGAAATAGGCAGCTTCCTCAGGAATTGCCCGAACTGCCGCATTCCAATTCTGCGCCATCGGCACAACCATAGCTGAACGCTTAGATACGACCGGCACACGACGACCTCGAAACTGATCGATAATGGACGCGGTATCATCTGCGCTGCAATTGTCATGCACCAAGTGAACGAGATTGGGATAGCTCAGGGCTTGGACGCATTCCATTGTCTCGACAAGATACTTGCCTCCATTAAAGACAGGAGTAACAATTGCAACAAGAGGAGCATCAACTGTAGAATCGGACATCTGATCAACCTATTTTGATGCGCTAAAACGAGATGAATCAATCAGCAGATCGATCTCTCGATTGACTCCCTCTGCGAAATCACGAACTCGATCCCCAACCTGACGAGCGTAATGTGCGCGGTTCGATATCAGGCATTCGATCTTGTTGATGGCGGCGGCGACATCGATATCATCAACGGATTGCTGGAACTCATCGAGCCCAACGCGCCGCAACAACGAAGAACTCTTGTCGCTGTATCCGAACGCGTAAGTCGGACGGTACACGTTTAGCGCGCAGACCAGGTTGTGGAAGCGGGTAACAACTGCAACGTCCGTGCGAGTAAACGCATCCATCACCTCATGAAGGTCCGCGGCGTTCTCTCTGTGTAGACAGTGAGCCAAGTCAGGCCGAACAGATTCAACATTTTGCATTAGGTCGCTTACCGCTCGAACGTCGCCCGCCTCTCCTCGGATCAAACGGACGCAGAGGCCGTCTGCCAAAAAATGAAGGCAGATCTCCGTCATGGCGCGGATATACGCGTTGTAAGCATCCTCGCTGCTGCCCCTCCAACCCTTGTATGCCATCAAGCCAAGACCGATGGCGATTTGAGCACCGGGAGGTCGAGCAGAAGGTGGCGTAAGCAGAAAGGCTATGTCGACAAGCACGCGCGCGTTGGAACAAGGCAGGCCGATACAGAGCATAAAGTCCTTCGATGCTTGATCGCGGAAGCTAATATACGTCGCAAGCCGGGCCGCCCACTTCATGAAGAAGCGACTGAGCGGGTGTTCAATCGGTCCCGCCCCTACAAAAAGGTACGCAAGTTTTATCCGGCGGACTCTCGTCAGCACCCCCAACGTGAAGAGCAGAAAGGGCATCGCAAACGGTCGTTCGCCGAAATCATCGAGGATCCCCGTTCCCGGGATGATTACCATGTCGTGCTTGGCCAGGATACGCCACAGCCAAAGAACACCTCTGATCTTGTCCAGCGAGTTCTTGCTCACGGCATTGATATGTTGCCAGTGTCGCTGCTTCAGTGGTGGCGGAATGTAGGAAATCGCGGGAATCCGATGCGTCGCGCTGACGACATGGGGATGGCTGCACAGGCATACTAGGTTCGCATCGGGCGCGCGAGCCTTGATCGCTTCAATCGCGGCTTCAAGTGACCCGTCATTGCCAAAATTGCCAGCTCCAAACAGGCCGAACAAGGCGATCCTGCGAGGCTCAATTGGCGGCAGCGCTGACGGCATTAAAATGACCTTCCTCTTAGTCCAAGTCTGTAACTGTGCAATCAATCACCTGCGTCATACGACTGTCCTTGAAACTGGCGGCCAAGATCGACATGCACACCGAAACGCTATTTTCCTCAATCGCCCAACTGTCTGTCGGGCACAATTGCTTGGATAGACATCTATATCGCGCGAAACATCCGCGCCCCCAATACTTTTCGAAGTATGGCTTTCGCAATTTGTCTGACTTCCTCTTTGATCGGATGTCCAATCAGCCAGACCGAGCAAAACCATCCAACAATCGATAGAAACACGGCAAGAACGCTTAGTCTGAATGTCAGATGGAAGTCAAAGCTATTGCTACCAATAACTAGCATTGGCCCGAGCGTCGAAGCCAGCGTAACCAAGATGCTCGGCGCGAGTGATCGAAGGAGCTCCTGGAGGCCGAACGCGATGTGGCTACGAAGTCGATACAACGTGTAATAATCCGCAACCACGCTTCGAAGTACGACGCCCCACGCTAACCAGTAGAGACCGCCTAATGAGGCCATCGCCAGGATGGCGACGCGAACCGGGAACAGCACAAGATTAGTAACAAACAGATCCTTGAAGGCACCGATCGCCATAAATGTGGGCTGCGCGACAGGAGTAGCGAAGCTGCACAGGCCGGCCAGCGCCACTATCTGCAAAAGTGGCGATGCGGCCGTCCATTGTGGACCGAGGATCAAGTCCACTATCGGATATGACAGCAACGCAAGCATCGCGTACGCGGGAAACTGCAGGGCCGTAGTCAGTGTAAAGACGCGGAGCAAAACTGCCCTCAAGTCCCGCCCCTGGCGGGCGTACTCAGCAACGGCCGGAAATGCGACCTGAGATATGCCTGCAACGAAAAATTTTTCAGGCAAAGTGTTCAGAGTGAGGGCACGACTAAACAGCCCGACATTGTCGAGCCTCGCACCACGGCCGATTATCAGATACGTAGCAAGCTCGATGGCCTTTCCGGACAGATCGCTCAATGCCGAAAAGCCACTAACTGAAATGACGCTTCGCCAGCGCGAGAGCGTTAACGCATAAGTATTTGGTTGCCGGGCAAGCATTCTGACGATAACCAGCGCGATCACATTTCCGGCGAGCAACCCCCATGCAAACGCCATATACTCATAACCCGCAAGTGCCAGCGCGATGGTCATCGTTGCGTTAACAACGACGGTTGCGATATTCACAATCGCAATCTGCGCAAACTGAAGCTGACGCCGGAGCAGCGCCATGAGTGGCCGCTCGAACGGGCCTGGCAACAGCGCCGCGGCCATGACGAAGATATAGTGCTCAACGGTTGGGTCTTGATAAGCATCAGCAACAAACGAGGAGCACAATAGCAAACATAAAATCACAAGAACGGTGATGATCAGCATAATCGTAAATACGGTTTGACGATCAGCGGGGTCGACCTCCCTGCGTTGAATGAGGAAGTTGGACTGTTCTCGAAAGCACTCGATCACCGAAAGCGCCGTCGCTCCTAGCGCGGCTATTCCGATGTCACGAGGCGTCAGAATTCGGGAGACCAGCGCTATCAGAACGAAGTTGATCGAGAGCGTAACGTAACGCTCGGCAGTGTTGGCCATCAATGCCCGCCGGATTCCCGTCATGGGAGATTACGCCCTGCTCTGGCCGTTCGTACGACGCATGTGCATTCGGCGCGATCACGACAAGCACAGCAGCATATGGCGTCACCAGACAAGGCGACCGAACACTGCCCCTGACCGGAGAACATCACAGGGGGCGACCTGCTGCCGAAAGAATGAGCCCGCGATTGTGATGGAAGCGAATGAGGTACTCGTGAGTATCGTCATACGAGCGCCCCATCAGTGCTAGCATTGGGTATGCCGCTATGCACTTCGCAATGAGACGCATGCGATCGGAAGTCCGAGTCAGCCGGCGGTAGGACACCCCGCCTTCATGCAGGGCGCGTTGTGCGAGCCATTCGCGCGTCATACGTTGAAAGGAGATCTTGTGGTCGACGCCGATATTTCCATCGTACCAGGCACGAAATCCTGATTGAATAACAGCGTTCATGAGGTGTGCGTCCTCGCCACTAGCGAGGGCTTTGCCAACACGCCCCATTTCCGTGGAAAAACCGCCCACGCGATCATAGGCGATACGACTCACAAACATGTTCGCGCCAATCGCAGTAGGTTTTTCAGTCATCTCGAACGACTGATTGGAATCCAGTACCGAGAGCAGAATGCGGGCCCGCGTGCCAAGCTTGTTTGGTGAGATTTCGTATCCGTGTGTTGGCCATCGCGGATCCACCCGCCCGGCAATCATTCCCATAGTTTCATCGCATTGTTCGATTCGTTTTAGGAGATTCCTGCCCCAGTTTGGTTGAACCACGGCATCGTCATCAAGAAAAGACAGCCAGACACCGGTGCTCTTTGACACTCCGAGGTTGCGGGCGACCGAAAGTCCAGGGCGATCGGCACGGTACATGACTGTTTGAGGATGCTTGCACACTCCCTCCAACCGTCTCGTGGTCTCGCTCGACGAGGCGCTATCGACGACGATGATTTCGAACGGCAGACCAGATATCTGCGGAAGCAACGCGTCGATGTTTTCGACGACGTCTTCGGCACGATTGTGGGTCGGGATGACAATGGAAACTTTGACTGCCGATAGCATGCCGTGAGCTCGTCTTCTCTTGTCCGGATTACAATCGAGAATAGCAGTTGATGGAACCAAGCGTCGACCTCAGCCTGACGTCATCTCAGGTTCTACTTAATTTCCAGTCTTCGATGATAAGGCCTGCGGGATGGAACTTCGGACGGCGCTCCTTGCTGGCAAATCAAACTTGTTCCTGATATGTTCTAAATGAAAGCGCCGCTGGATTGTCGTTAAAAACAGCCCCGTGACCGGCATTGGCGTGCAGTCGGACCTCCTGACGGACGCGAACTTCGCGAGTTTCCTCGTCGGCAGCCTAGGCTCCTTCCGGTCTACACGCCAGATATGTTGGTTCGAAAGCGCTGCTGGGAACTTAGGCGCCTGATGGCCCGAACCGCCCACGCGGTGTCTCGCACTTGGCTGCGATCCTACAGGATGATTTGCCGATTAATGGTAAATCGCTGCCATTGCTGCATATCCCGCAAATCCTGCGACGCACCGTCACCGCTACGATATATTTGAGCTGTTCTTTTATGACGAGGATTAGATGACCGGCCCGAACCGACCCTTTGATTGCGAGTTCACGCTGGCGCTCAACAATCGCACGGGCAAGTATTTCTTTTGCAAGGAAATGATCCAGTCGTCCGACGACTTGATTGCGACCTGTCTTTACTGGCGCGTACCGATGAAGCAACTTCCCCCTCGAACGCTCTCGCGGGTTCTTGGAAGAATTGCGCGCTGGGAAGTGGATTTCAGGTCCGGAACCGGACTGATCACACGACTGATGGCGCCATCGCCTCACCGTCGTCCGCTGGTCTTCACCGACCCGCGGGAGGTCCTGTTCTACCGATTGAAGCCGAGTGACGTCGTCGTGTGTCACGACATGGGACCGATGACCCATCCGGATCTCTACGATCCGGGCGTGAGCAGGATCTACAGAAAGGCCTTTGACCAGATTCGCGCAGCGCGCCCTTTCATGATCTTCGTCAGCGAAGCTTCTCAGCAGGAATTTATCGCGAGATATGGCGATGACTTTCCCGCTATGCGGGTTGTCTCTCCCCCGCTCCGGATCGACATGCAGCAAAGCGACCAGCGCGCTGTGGAGGGAATCCCGAAGAAGTTCTTCCTCACGGTCGGCGCCGTGGGTCAGCGCAAGAATCAATTGCGCGCCATCCGCGCATTCGACGCGACCGGCCTCGCCGAGGACGGATATGGCTACGTCATTTGTGGCGGCCTGCACGAGGCGGGCGCGGACCTGGCCGCCGAGGAGGCCAGGCGCACCCCCGGCGTCATTCTGCCTGGTTATGTCAACGACGCGGAGCTTCGCTGGCTTTACAATAACGCGAGCGGTTTCGTCCTACCCAGCTTGCTGGAAGGCTTCGGCCTGCCGGCTGCCGAAGCCGTCCACTACGGATTGGTGCCATTGCTTTCTCACGGCGGCGCCTTGCAGGAAGTAGCCGGCGATGGCGCCATCTACGTCAATCCGCTCGATGAAGCAGAGATTGCCGCCGGGATGCGTTTGCTCGCCGACCTCTCGCCGGAAGAGCGGAAAAGGCGCCTCGATCAACTCCTCGTTAACGTCAGTCGATTTTCGTTGGAGAACGAGGCCAGCAAATGGCGTGAGACCCTGACGCTCGCGGCAGCGGCGTGGTCCGAAGGTTCGGCCGCCGGGAACCCGCTTTTGGCGAAGTCACGCAATCTGCAAGGTTAACCACTACGAAATCGCGACATTGCCGGTGCCACAATTAGCCGGCAAAGGATTGCGAGCGGGCGGTCGCCAGGTCGATCTGGCAGCGCCGGATTGGCCTCCCTCTTTTAACCATGGATCGCGATGACTCGCTTCTAGCCGGGACTCTACGGCTATAACCTGTGTCATTCGATATTGCGGCTCCGCACGTATCGTGCAGAATCTGCTCATTTCGTTGACATCAAATTTGTTGGCCCCTTGCTTGAGGACACTCGAATGAAAGTCGTCATTTTCTGCGGTGGAAAGGGCCTGCGGCTGCGCGAGTTCTCGGAAAATACTCCGAAGCCGATGGTGCCCGTCGGTTCGAGGCCCATCGTTTGGCACACGATGAAGTACTTTGCCCACTACGGGCACAAGGATTTCATCCTGGCGCTCGGATATAAATCCGAGTTCATCAAGGATTTCTTCCTCAACTACAGCGAGGCGATGAGCAACGATTTCGTCATCACCAACGGTGGCAGGACGGTCAAGCTTCTCTCGTCGGACATTGACGACTGGACCATCACCTTCGTCGACACCGGAATCGAGTCCAACATTGGCGAGCGGCTGGTGAAGGTCCGCGAGCATGTTGCTTCCGACGAATATTTCATGTGCAGCTATGCAGACTGCCTCACCGATGCGCCACTCAATGACATGATCGACACGCTCAAGCGATCCGGCAAGACCATGAGCTTCGTTGCCGTCAAGCCGAGCTCAAGTTTTCACGCCGTGCAGTACGACGCTGCGGGCAAAATGATCGGCATCAAGCCAGCCGATCAGCTCGGCCTGTACATCAATGGCGGATACTGGATCCTGCGCCAGGAAGTCTTCGACTACATCAAACCCGGCGAGGAAGTGGTCGAGGAGCCGATGAAGCGCCTGATAGCGGCGAACCAGCTTGCTCCCTACCGATATGATGGTTTCTGGGCGTGTATGGACACGTTCAAGGAAAAGATGATGCTCGACGACATGGTCAACGCCGGAAAGGCCAAGTGGCAGGTCTGGGCGAAGCCCGCTTCGCGACCGGTCCAGCCGGCGATCACGCCTGCCGCCAAAGCCGGTCCCACAACGCGCGACAGCATTCAATAGCCTCGCGCGGAAGGATCCCGTCCCGCATACGCGCCCAAGGTCGGGCGTGGCATGATCAAACGCGGCCGTGAGCGCGCGACCGTTCGCTTTCGACGACGCGCCTTATCACCTCGACCAACTTTTGCCCGGCGCGATCCCACGAAAACAGCGCGGAACGCTCCCGCCCTGCGAGCGAATACCGCTCCCGAAGTCCGGAGTCGCTCGCAAGCTTGCCAATTACCTCGACCCACTGCGCGGGGTTATCGGCGGCTGCGTACATTGCCGCCTCCCCGCCGACCTCGGGTAGCGCGCCGCAGGGCGCCAGCACCGCGGGACACCCGACCGTCATGCCCTCGAGCGGCGGTAGACCGAATCCCTCAGTGGTCGACGGAAATGCCAGACACAGCGCCGTTTCCAGCAGTGCGCGCAGCTCGCCGTCATCTACCCTGCCGGCGAAAATGACGCCCTGCGGAATCGAATGCCCCGACGCCTCGAATTGCTTCGGCTCCGCGGCGCCGACCAGCACCAGTTTCAAGGCTGCAAGCGAGGGGTCAGAAAAGGCTTTGAGCAGCAAGCCAATGTTCTTGTGCGCCTGAACGTTGGCCAGCGCGACCACAAATCCTCGCCCTCGCAATTGCAACCGATCAACGATTTCTGTTCGGGGCTTGTAATCCAGAAGATGGTCGACACCGTTTGGAATCACCGCAATCCGATCGGGGTCGGTTACCCCATATCGAACCAACTGGTCGGCAGAAAACTGCGATACTGCCAGTATCTTCAAGTGGCGATGCCCGATCGTGGGCAGCACGGTTCGATACCACCTTGCGAACGCCCAACTATACGATTCCGGAGTGATAAACACCTGGGCGTCGTGAATCATCGTGATCGCTGCGGTGCTCGCCATTGGCCCCAGATTGCAGAGATCGAGAAGCAGATCCCTCCTTGCCAGTCGCGGAAGGTCAAGCTGCTCCCAAAGCTGGCCACGGAGGATTCCCCCCCGCTCGAGTGCAAATGTGCCCTCGCGGCCGCCGTGAACATTCCGGGGGGCGATGATGCCGGCTGCTTCGTGAAACAAATCAGCGAACTCGTCGCGGCGAATGTACAGCTGGCGAATGAGTTGCTCAGCCACACGGTGCACACCGGTGGGCTTGGCCCCAAGGAATTTTCCGTTAATGGACAGCCTTCGAAAACTCACTGCACCTCGCAAAATGCGCCTGCCGCCTGAAAGCAGCTCCCGGACCCTGGTCCGGCGGAAATACGCTTGCCAGCTTTTTCGAAATTACAAAACAAGTGTGTCCGACTGCTAAAGACGGAGACAAGCCGGCAAATCCCCGTGAAAAGCCCGGTTACTCCATGCCGAGCACCGAACTCAGGCGACCACGAACTTTCGCGCAAAAAATGCCTCGGCATAACGCGTGTTGCTCTCAAGTCCGCGAATCCGCATCAACCCGCGGAAAGTCTCTTCGTCGAACCAGTGCTTGTTTCTCTGACTGGAAAACACGTCGCGCAGCACTGCTATCTTTGCTGCCACGTCCTCCGGATCCAGCGGAACGAACAGATTTGGCTGCATCAAATCTCCATCCCACTTCGGGATCTCATATTCCCATATCTGGTGCGATCGAAAGGTGTTCCAGGTCAATTCGTTGACCATGCGATGATCCTGATGCGCGTCGCCGCGAGCATGCGTGAGGATCAGCCCCGGGTCGACCGACTTTAAATTCTGTTCGAAGAACTCCTTGATCTGCTCGCGATACGCCGGGAAACGTGAATCGGCGAAATTCTGCAGCAGGACGCGTCGCGAGACGTCAGGGCCCAGTATTCGATCGGCGCCGCGACGAGCCTCCTCGTGGCGAACCTCATTCCCGGAAAGCACGCACCACGTCACTTCGACGGCGGGATTTTCCCGGACGATCCGCAGCACCGTCGAGCCGGCACCGATTTCGATGTCGTCAGAGTGAGCGCCAATGCACAAAATACGCTTGAGTTGCCTGAAACCGCCAAAAGCTATCATCAAAACCCCTCGGACCATGTGCGCTCATACTGTCGCGAGCCAAACGCCGGCAACTTCACCAGTCGGATCGAGCGCGCTCAAGGAACCTTCCGAACTTAGGAAATCGGCCGCAATCGTACAACGTAAATCCTCGGACAGGCTAAACGCGCGATACCCTGAGCCACGCCATTTTCACCATTTGCGCACTTATCCCGGTGCTTCCAGACCGATTTCCGGATTAACCCTCTTTCGATCAATGGGGGTGAGAGAAACGACGGAGCCTGCAACGAGGTGGACTACCCGGTCGCTCGCAGATAGCTTCCGGACATTTCCAAGGACCGGACTAACCAGAGATCCGGCAGGGTCTGTTGATCAGAATTTTTTTGCTACACTGGAGAGGCCTGCAATGCTCATGAAATCGTTGCTTCAGCCCTATTTGGAGGACGACTCGTTCCCGCAGAAGATCAAGAATGTAGCCGGTCGGGTTGGCTTCGACACGACCGATTGGCTGCTTGTCGTCATGTACAGGAATGCTTCGCGTTCATCGATAGCATCAAACCGGAATCGCTCGACGTACTCGAAATCTCCGGAGGCCCGCAATGGCGGTAATTTCAATTTCAAATCATATACCTCCACCGACTTTCGCGATTTCGACATATGCGCCGAAACCCTCGATCGTCAGTTCGACCTGATCATCGCCGACCAGGTGTTTGAACATCTTCCCTGGCCAATGCGCGCCGGCTGAAATGTTTATTCGATGCTGCGGCCGGGCGGTCACTTTATCATCGCGACACCATTTCTGGTCCGCGTTCATCAAGTTTCGATCGATTGCAGCCGCTGGACTGAACAAGGTTTGTCGTACCTGCTGCAGGAGTGCGGGTTTGATGCAGGCGACATCAAGACCGCGTCGTGGGGAAATCAGAAATGCCTCAATGCCAATCTGCTCAAATGGCGCCGGTACGGATTCCATCGCTCCCTCGCCAACGAGCCGAATTTTCCGGTGATGGTATGGCCGATTGCCCGCAAGCAGCCCTAGGACATCGGAAGGCGCGTTCTCAGCTATTGCGTCCTATTGCGTCCTTCGGACCCTGACCTCCTTGATCAGGAAATCATTGGGTGAGGAAATCCCGTTCAATCTAAAATTCCACCCCCACGCACCGACGAAGTTCGCATCCGTTATCGTCCAGCTGATTTCCTGCCAGGCGTCACCCACAGCAATGCTTCGATAATCCGAGCCGACATAGCCGCGAGTTGATTCATAGTCGATGCTCATTCCTGCAACCTTGTCGGCTGCGACGCGCCTGACCACTGCAGTGATCTCAAGAGCCCTCGTTCCGAAAGGCGTGAACTGAGGCTCGACCTGGAAGTAAGCATAGTGCCCTTCCTTGTCGGATCTTGCGAAGTTGGTTCTCCGCCCGTCACGGTCAGCAATGGTCGTATCCAGGTTAATCTGCCTGATTCCATTATCGGTGTTCCGTTCACCCAGCATCGCGTTCGCCTGCACGCCTCCGGAATGTCGAGCAGTCCATGGGTAGGGCTTATCAGCCTGGGCCCGCGCCTTCTCCACCAGCGCAGCCGGCAAGCCCTCGATCAGGACTGGCGTGTCGGTCAGCATTAGCGGCTCGCCGGCGCTCAGCGTCCTGCCCTCTCCGCTATTCAGGCTCAACAGACGTACGTCCCGCTCGAAAACAACACGGACCTGGCGCTCGGCACCGGCCCAGGCTCCCAGAACCGCCCTTCCCTCGTTATCGAAGACGAAACCATATGCCCCTTCGCCAAAATCCAGCCAGCCTGCCGGGGCTGGCGCCGCGCCCAGCCTGGACGTTAATACCCTCAGGACATCCAGCGACGGACGGCTGCTCATGTCGGCGCGAATGAGTCCATAGTCATTGCCGCCTCCATAGGACGGCCCCCGCGCTTCGAACCAGAACACCCGCTGAAAGCCTGCCGCAATCGACAGCATGTAGGCCTTGGCGAGTTCGACCGCCTGCGTCTGATCCTCCGCACCGGCCTGCTTCACCGGCGCGAGCGCGCCGATCTCCGTGATCCAGAGCGGCGTGTCAGCGGGCTGTCCGTTCGCCTCCAGCATTTTCCGCAACGTCGTCGTCATGTTGAGGAATGCCGGCTCTCCCCCCTCTCGAAGCCCGGCCAGGATCTCGTAGGGATGCACACAGATGTAATCGAAGTGGCCGGCGGCGCCTGCCTTGATCGCGGCGTCAAGGAAGCGAACATCGAAGTTCGCTACACTCATGCCTATCTTTGCAGTTGGATCGATCTTCTTCGCTGAGATGGAAGCCTCGCGCACCAGTTCGGCATAGATTTCGGGCGATCCACCCACGGCGAAGCTGCCGTTGAATTCGTTCCAGACTTCCCAATACTTGATATCGGAGTGATATCTCGCCACCATTCCAGCAACATAGTCTCGCCAGAACTGGATATGCTTTATCGGAAATCTTCGCGTTCCGCCGTCCGCAGATGCCCAAGGGGCAAGGTACGCGAACACTCCGGTCAGACGAAGTCCGTTTGAACGTGCGTTTTCCAGGAGTCGATCTGAGGCGGCAAAATTCCATTCCCCTGGTCTGGCCTGGATCGTTTGCCACTCGTAGAAGCCACGGAGCCATCGAACGCCCGCCTGTCGAAGCATTGGATTGAATTTAGGATAATCATCCAGCCATTCCGCTCCGGTCGCCACGCCCCACGGGCTCCGGTCGGCCCGCCGGTCATCAGCCGTTGTAGGCGGGCTACCGGTCGACTGCGCCGAACAAGGAGCGGAGGACGCAAGTCCGAAGGCGAGCACCACGAAGCGGGCCACGCGCAGGTACGCTGATGGCCGCGCCTGAAACAACGATCGCTCGGACTTAAACACGGCTTCCATCTCCTAAACGGAACCAGGACGCCTTCCTAGACTACGGGAGCAGCCCGGATCGAGAAAGTTACGTGTTCGACATCTAGCGATACGAGACGGCTTCACGGGCGCTTGGCACCTGGGTTCGCACCGCGGGCGAGTCCAGGCAGCCAAGCGCGGCAAAGGCAAAAAACGGCAGGCCAAGATCGATGAAGCCGGCGGATGCCGAGGCGGCGATCAGCCAGGCCAGGCAAGCCGACCGTGCAGCAATATGCACCGCCGGGACGCCAGACGGCGGAACGCTCTTCTTCCTGAACCAGATAGAGAGAAGGAACATGACGTAACTCGCAGCGCCCAGAATTCCGAGGCTGCCGATGACCGCAACGGGAAAACTCGAGGCCCGCACGCTGCCATTACCCGCTCCAAAGCCGAACGTATCAACGAAATTCTGTATGGCTTGTTCGTTCCATCTCGATCGCTCAATTCCCGACGAAGTCGACATCTTGTTGAGAACGAACTGGTTCAGAAGCTCTGAGAAATAAGCATAGGAAACATCGTTGAGGCAAATCGCGATCACCAAAAGAACCAATACAAAGGGTGCGCATATCATGAAGACGAACATTTCCCGCCGGATTTGTCCGAACAGGAAATTGAAGAAAACGATGGCGAACTGCACGGTCAGATAACCAGCCAGACCGACATACGCCGTAGTCGACGTCGAGAACAATAGCGCGAGCAACGACAGGATGCCCAAGGACAACGTCAGTCGGCTTCCCACTCCGTGAAGCCAGAGCGTTGTCGCAAATGCGAAGTATCCCAGCGTCCAGTAGCCGAAACTGGATGCTTCGACGAAAGAGCCGACAATACGCTTGAAGCCGGCCGATTCCGTATCGCTCAAGATTGAATATGTCGAATTGCGAATGAACGACATCAATTCGCTGGTATTCGTAGCGAATGTAACCAGATCCAGGAAGCCGAATGCCAGATTCAGGATCACGCACATCAACGCGGCTTGTCCCAGGCACTTCTTCCCGGCCTCGGAGGCTCCGAAGCCAGCAAGAACGAGGAAGCAGACACAATCCCCAATGAAGTAAATGGATTGCGTCAAATTCGACGTCGTGGGACCGAGCGGAGAGAGATAGTTTTCGCCGCCCTGCGCGCGAACAGCATAAGCAAGCGTTTGTCCCTGAAACAACCGCGGCATCAGATATGCGGTGATCGTTGAATAGGCGACCGTCACCAGCAACCAAAAGCCCGGGCTGCCCGGAGATACCGCCTGAAGTGCCCGGAACCGGATTTCGCGGTCGGCAAGCAGCCTCACTGACAGAAAGCCAAGCAGCAGGTGCGCCGGCTGGATCGTAGTCCCGCCAAGGGAAGTCAGAATGACGGCAGCAGCAGCTCCAAGCAGCGTCGATCCAAAGAACGCATAGACAATGAAATTCGGCCGCGCAAAGAGACCAATCAGTCCAACAACGAGAGCGATCGCGCCAATCAGTTCAACCGTCATTCGAACGTTCGCTTTTCAAACGCGAGGCTATTCCGCTTGTCCGGCTCGGCATCGCAACTCGTCATGCCTTAATCAAGCTCGAGTATCCGTTGCGGCGCGATTCGCCCGGTGAGCAGATCTCGCACAGCCAGGCAATTGCCCCTCAATCGTCCTCTGCGGTCGATCCAGGGCTCCGGTCTGACACTCCTGGCCAAATTTGCCAACACGTTCCGCCAGAGGAGCGGCCCCGCGAAAGAGAGAGACACCGTGCCTTTGCGAATGAGATATACTGGATTTGCAATCTGCGAATAACCGAATCGGACGCCAGAAGTACGTCCGCCCTTCGTACCCAGATGTACACCGCGCAGCGCCTTGGCATCGATGATCCGACCAGCCCCGGAAAGCTGCCGGGAAAAGTCTATATCTTCTTGCCAGCCGTAGAGCGGGAGATTTTCATCAAACGATAAACCGAGTTCCCGGACGGGCCCCATTCTAAAAGCCATGTTGCAGCCGTACGTTCCGTAGGTTGGCACGAGGGAGCGATCACCGGCATCCAGCCCATCATCCGCAATCATCTTCAGTGCAGTTTCCGCTTCCACGCCCGGACCGTTGGCCCCGTCCATCATAGGCCGGCCAGTGATCGCAACCACGTCCGTGTTCTCGACAAACAGTCTTTCAATTTCCTCGATATAGTTGAGCTGTGGAAAAAAATCATCGTCGAAGAACACAATTACGTCGGCGGCGGTGGCCTCAGCCAATATCTTATTGCGTTGCGCGGTGAGTCCACGCTTTCCTGTTTGGACAGATGTTGTGAACGGAAGATCCGAAAGCAGCTGCGTGTTCAAATCGTCCGGAGTTGCCGGACACACGATCAAGGCGTCCGGCAGGCGAGTTTGCTGCGCGATCAGACGCAACGTGTAGTCTAGAATCGTCTTTCTGCCCGCCGTCGCTATGCCAACTGCGATCCTTAGCCCCTTCCCCGCCACGGGATTCCGCGAGGGATCATCAGGACGATCGACAAATTCCACGGCTTCTTCGTTCATTGCTTTCGCTCTATTCAAGACGGCAGCTCTGCCCGGTCTTGGCTTTTCGAAGAATGCTGCCAACCTGAGACGGCACCGTCATCGCAACAATTACGCGAAGCGGCAGCAGTGTTTTGTAGACTTGGTTAAGCACAGTGCAAACGATTTTCCCACCGGTCTGCTCGCCCGGAGGTTAATGGCCACGCAAGAAGGCTCTTCGGGAGATGGGACTGCCGGCCGGGCGCTGCGTCTTGTTCCCCGAGGTTAACAATACCTGGCTGAAATCCAAGGCCGATATTGGCCTGGCCAAGGTGCCAAGCTAAGAAGACCCTCCACCTGCGGCACGAAACTCGATCCCAAGGCATCCCGATGAAAGTGGCAATTGTTCACTACTGGCTGGTTGGCATGCGGGGCGGCGAGAAAGTGATCGAGGCCCTGTGCGAAATGTACCCGCAGGCCGATATTTTCACCCATGTCTACGTTCCAGAGATGGTGTCTGACAGAATTCGTCAGCATCGCATCATCCCTACCTTTATCAATACGCTGCCCCGCGCGGCGCGGATGTACAAAACCTATCTGCCTTTGATGCCGTTGGCGCTCGAGCAGCTTGATCTGCGCGGATACGATCTCGTCATCAGCAGTGAATCCGGTCCGTCCAAGGGGATCATTCCTCCTCCTGAGGCGCTTCATGTTTGTTACTGTCACACGCCGATGCGGTACATCTGGAACATGTATCATGATTACAGGAATGGCGCTGGCCGGTTGACCCGGCTTATGATGCCGCCCTTATCACATTACCTGAGGATGTGGGACATCTCGTCCGCCTCCCGCGTGGACAGCTTTGTCGCGAACTCGGCCACCGTGGCCAACCGCATTCAGCGCTATTACAGGCGCGACTCCGTCGTTATTCATCCTCCAGTCGACACCGAGGCGTTTTCGATTACGCCCCCCTCCGAGCTGGACGACTACTATCTGATGGCGGGCGAGCTGGTTTCCTACAAGCGGCCGGATCTGGCGGTTCGTGCATTCAATGAAATGGGATTGAAGCTCGTGGTGATCGGCAGTGGCGAGATGCTTGACGAAATCCGTCGCATCGCCGGGCCGACCGTCACCGTCATAGGATCCCAGCCATTTGACGTACTCAAGAAGCACTATTCTCGATGCCAGGCACTGATCTTCCCCGGGGAAGAGGATTTTGGAATGGTGCCGGTCGAGGCGATGGCGAGCGGACGTCCAGTCGTCGCATTCGCGCGCGGCGGTGCCACTGAAACAGTGTTGCAAGGCGTATCAGGCGTATTCTTCGGCGAACAGACGGTCGAGGCGATCTGCAAATCGGTCCGCAGCCTGGCAGATATGGAATGCGATCCGTCCAGGATAGCGGCACACGCTCAACAGTTCGGCCGCGATCAGTTCTTCAACAAAATGCGCGCCCACATCGACGGCCTGATGGCCAAGCGAGTTCCGGCGCATTGATCTGAAGGGTGCAGGCTCTTCGCAGCATAAGCCGCCGGTTTGCTATGTGCTGATGACCGACAGCGATTCTCCCTCGATCACAAGGCATGTAAGGCGCCCCGTCGCGAAGGCGCCAGTATCGATATTGACCCTGTTTGATCTGACCTCAACCTCGTGAATCGGCGTGTGTCCATGTACGACGATCTTGCCGAAATCCACGTCTGACGAGAGGAACTCTTCCCTGATCCAGAGCAGATCGCTTTCACTTTGACTTTCAAGGTTGACACCAGGCTTCACGCCCGCATGCACAAAGAAAAAGTCTCCCGCGGTGAACGAGGTCTGTAGATCTCGAAGAAACCGGAAATGCGGTCGAGGCAACGCGTGGTGGAAGGCGGCTTGCAGTGCGACTATCCTCTTTTCATTCCTCACGCCGTCAGCCGGGATCTTGTAGGAGTGGAGGGTTTCCATTCCACCCAGTCGCATCCACTGATCAAACCGGCTTCGATCGATGAGACATCGGATGGCAATCGCTTCATGGTTGCCCTTGAGGAAGACGCACTCGCGCCGTTTACGTTGTTCGATCAATCTGTCGATGGTCTCGCGCGAGGATGGTCCCCGATCGATGTAATCGCCCAGGAAAACGCAAATCGGCCGTGCGGTAGGACGCTCGTTGACGTCGGCTTCAATCTTGGCGAGCAATTCGTCGAGGAGATCGAGACGCCCGTGAATATCGCCTATGGCATAAATTCGCAGGCCATCCGGAAGCGAAGGCCTTCGTCCGAGCACCTCTAACCGGTCAACACCCGGAAGCGCGAGTGCCGTCAACTTGCCCATGCCAAGGGATTCGCGGTTAAAGGCAAATAAGGCAGCTTGTTTTTCACCAATGTGGCAAAAACAATCATTAAATATTCCCCATGCGGCCCTCAGCGGCGTTGACTATACCCCGCAGACTCCGGCAGATCCTATCCTGCGGCGCCAATTCAAACAGGCGGCGCTAGGAAAAAAATCATGCTGCTCAGGCATTTAGCCTGTAGAAGCTGTTTAAGCCGGTATAATCAACCATAGCTAAAGAAGCACCGTTGATACAGCCCCTCGGGTCGACTAGAATTGGGGCTGCATTTTTCAATCAAAATCAGCTATTTGGAGCGGGAATGCGTACAGATCTAATCGTTAAGATACTGCTAGCGCAGTTGGTACTGGCATTCTCGGCCAACCAGTTGATGGCAAAACCGTGTGTGATCCCGAGCCCGCTGACCGACGAAGCCGTCAGCAAGTTCAGGTCCGATCCTAAATCGATCGTTCCTCCGGACGCGGACGCACGCGCAATCGAGGGGGCGGTGAACGACCTGGCGTCGACCGACGCATCGGTAGCCCCAGACCTCGTACGCCTTGCGGAACAAGTGCGGCCGGCATTCCGGGTTGCAATTGCCGCGGGGCTCGCCCGCGCCGCCCTGGCATGTTCCACTGTCGACCAACAGGCCGCACTGCTCATCCAGCAGGCCGTTGCCGGCTTTGACGATGGCGCGTTCCAAAGCGCCTTCGCCGCAGTTGCAGAAGACCTGTCAACCGCAGCGACCAGCGCCGCTCTGTCGTCTGCAACGACGGGTTTCGGCAGCGTCGTCGTCGTTAACAAGAATTCATCGCCAGGATCTCCCAAGAATCCCGGCGGCGGAGGCAGCCTTGCGGTTTTCCAGATCAACTCGGGTCCAGTAGCCGTTTCAACCAGGCCGGGCACGGGCTCGTCGACCGCTGCAAGTCCAGTAAGCGCAACTCGTTGAGGCCTGCTGACAGCGCCGTCGTTTTCAGGAGTTGCAGATGAACGTGGCGGGAAAGTTTCCGCGATATACGCCGACGTCGGAAAACGACGCCGGCGCTGAGACGCTTTCATTGCTGCAGGCGCGCGACTTTCTGGTTCGGCAGTGGCGCTTCATCACCCTTGTTACCGGCCTCGTGGCGATCGCCGGCCTGGCTTACCTCGCTATCACGCCAGCGCGGTATACCGCCCAAGCCGACATGATCATCGACACCAAAAGGGTCAGCTGGTCGCAATCCGAAATGGCCACTGAAAATCGTTCGGTCGAAGACCCCGCCGTTGAGAGTGAGATCGAGACTACCAAATCCGAAAAGGTCGCATTGAACGTCATCCGTCGATTGCGCCTGAACGAAGATCCGGAATTCATTGGAGCCGGCCAGGGCCTGAAGCAGCGAATTCTTGCGCTTTTCAAACTGGACTCGGGGCCGGTGGTCGAGCGCTCCGAGGAAGAGATTACGCGACGGGTGCTTGGAACGCTGAGGGACAATCTGCGCGTCACCCGATTGGGGCGCAGCTACATCGAGCAGATCGCCTATACCTCGCTCAACCGTGACAAGGCTGCACAAATAGCCAACGCATTCGCCGACGCCTATATCGAAGACCAGTTGCAGGCGAAGTTCGAGGCTACCCGTCGCGCCAGCGCCTGGCTGGAGCAGCGGATCGGAGAGCTGCGTCAACAGGCGAGCGATGCCTACAGGGAAGTCCAAGACTTCAAGTCAAAGAACAGCATCATCATCGGCGTTGAAGGCAAGCTGGCGAGCGAAGTCGAGCTTGATCAGCTCGGCGTCGCCCTTGCAAAGGCTCGCGCTGATACCAGCCAGGCCCGCGCCAAGCTTGATCGCATCACGCGCGTGCTTGAGCAAAGATTGGACAAGGACAAAGCGGACCTCGAGATCCCTGATCCGGTCGTTACGGATGCGCTCAGCAATCCCGTGATTACCAAGCTCCGGCAGCAGTATCTCGACGATCAGAACAAGGAATCGGAGTGGAGCGTCCGGTATGGACCCGACCATCAGGCCGCAAGAAACTTGCGGGCGCAGATGGCGGCCACAAGACGTGCAATCTGGGACGAAATCACCCGTATTTCGGAGAGCTACAAGAGTGAGCTCCAGATTGCCAAAACCCAGGAAGAATCCATCGATCGGCGCATGATGGAGGTTTTCCAGCAATCCGGTGCCACGCGGCAATCGCAGGTCCGTTTGCGCGAACTCGAAACCGCTGCGAACACCTATCGCGGGATCTACGAAACCTTCCTCTCCAGGTTTACTCAGTCGGTTCAGCAGCAATCATTCCCGTCGACCGAGGCCCGCGTCGTAACCGCGGCAGCCCCGCCCGCGCTCCCGAGTTCGCCGAAAATCGGCCTTACCATGGCGCTGGCTGTGGTCAGCGGATTGGGTCTTGGTGTCCTGCTGGCATTCGCACGTGAACGAATGAACCGGCAAATCCATACACGAGCCCAGCTTGAAGAGCTTGTGGGAAGCAGCTGTCTGGCCGTTCTACCAACCCTCGCATCGACGGTCGGAAAGGGCTGGAACAAGAAGGACGTGGGAGCATTCCAGCAGATCAGCGAAATTGAGCCGTTCTCCGAGACGGCCGAGGCCCTGCGGTACATCAAGGTCGCGATCGATCTGCATCCGACCGGGGCCAAGGTCATCGGGATCGTTTCCGCGCTGCCCGGCGAGGGGAAGACCACCGTTGCGGCGGGCTTTGCTGCTTTCATCGCAAGGAGTGGGGGCAAGACGCTGCTGATCGATGCGGACTTGCGCAACCCGACAATGACCAACAGCCTCGGCTACGCGGACACCCCCGGTCTGCTCGACATGGTCGCAGACAAGAAACCTTACGAAGAGCTCGTGATTACCGACACGAAGCACAAGTTCGATTTCCTGCCGTCCTCGACGCAAATCCGGCCTTCGAACAGTTCTGACATCCTGACCTCTCCCGCTGTAAAGCAGATGTTGAAGTCGGCCCGGAACAGCTATGACTATATTCTCGTCGACCTGCCGCCCATCCTGCCGCTGGTCGACGTTAAAGCAGCGGCGCTGATGTTCGACGCCTTTGTTATGGTTGTTGAGTGGGGCAGCACCTCCGCGGACGAGATCCGCAAGGCTGTCACCACCTCCCCTGTTCTGTCGGAACGTTTGCTCGGCACGGTTCTCAACAAGGCAGATGCAGCGGTCATGCGCCGCTTCGAAGGCTACTCGGATCGGCTCCATAGCTATTACGGCAGCGACTATTCGGACAAGAAAACCTCCTCAAAATTCGTGTAGGCTTCGCCTTCTGTGGAACAGAAAGCACGTTTTCTCCGAACAAGATTATTGCCACTCCTAACGGTCGCCTTTGGTTGTCTCGGGCTTGTCTGGGGCTCTACAAATCTTGGACAGAGCATCGTTGCGGCCGATTTCTGGGACGTCGAAGCCCAACTTCTTCGATTCGAGAATTTCAGCCAGGCTGCTTCCGTCAGAACGTTGGAGAGCGGTGCGGCGCAGTCCTTGAGCCCCTGCGACAGCCACTCGCAGAGGGCCCTCCTGCTCATGGAACTGCCCCTCGCGGACGCCAACCTTCGATCCGGGGCGACCTCGGATTTCGATCGACGTGTCCAGTCCCTGGAAACGCGCACCCGCCGAATTCTGAGCTGCACGCCGCGTGATTCATTTGCCTGGCTCGTGGCATTTGGACTGGAAGCGAGACGCGGGATCAGCGCTCGCTCTTTCGATCTGCTTGCTGCGTCCTACGAGACCTCGCCGCGCGAAGCATGGATCGGGCTTCGCCGGATGATCGTAGCGATACCCCTGGCGCTTTCAGCACCTGAGCACATTCAGCGCATGATCTTGGACGAGTTTCAGTCTCTGGTACAGTATCGATTGGTCGAGATACCGGCTCGCTTGTATTTCAATGCTCCTGCAGAAATCCGCGCGCTGCTCGACTCGCGGATTGAACAGCTCTCTCCATCCAGCAAAAAACTGTTTTCTGAAGAGTTGGCGAGACTTCGTCCCTAGAAGGACGCGTCGCGGCTCATTTCCGCCCGCAGTGACTGGAATACTAAAGGCTGCCTGTCCCGCGAGAGGGAACGTCATGGTATTTCGTATCGCGATACTTCTTGCGGCGACGTCGCTCGCAGCCATGCCTTCCGTTTGTCACGGCCAGGAACTCGACGAGTTTCCGGACTCCGCCCTGACACGCGGACAGTGGCAGCAGCGCCTTGAACAAGCACGTCGTCGATCCGAGGAGTTTGTCGCAAATGCGCGCGCAAATAACATTCCGGCTGAGGAATTCGACAGGGACGCCGAAGCCTCGGAACGCGCAATGAACGATCACACTCTCCAGCCCGGCGACATCGTTGCCACCAACAAGGGCCTTTTCATATTTACCGGCAAGGATGAGGTGCGCGGAACCAGCAACTTCACGTTGGCGCCGAAACCGCCTCCCCGTCCGTAGTTCGCCCGGACAGCCCGATTCCCTCATTTTCCACGGTTTGGGCGGCAGCACGGCGACTGCGAGGCAGCCCCGCAGCCACATTTTTAGCTCACCGGTTGCCTGCTTTTGGACACCCGTTTCCAGATTTCATGTTAATTCAATGGCTTACTCAGTTCACCTTACCGAAATTTATGCGTAGAAAATGAACTTCTCAAATTGTGCAACGCCCATTAATTTGCTAAAAAAACGTAAATGAAAAACCACCAATTAAAATAGAGCCCTTCAGTTAAATATTGAAAAGCGTTTTCAGAGCATTTTTTGGAGTTAACAAATGAATAGTTTGGCAGAAGCAGATTCGCCCAGTGGCCTGCGGCTTGCCTCGGAAGTGTTCGCGGCTGCGATCGGAACAACTCCAAAGAGGCTCATCGATATCGGACTGGCGCTTTCCGGAATCGTGCTGTTGGCGCCATTGCTGATCATTTGCTTTATTCTGACCGTCGCCACCTCGCCTGGACCGGTCGTCTTTCGTCACCGCAGGGTCGGCTTCAGCGGAAAGCAATTCGACTGCCTGAAATTCCGAACCATGGTCGTAGACGCCCCAGAGCGCCTGCGTCTGCTTCTAGAGTCGGATCCTGTCGCGGCCGCCGAATGGACGACAACGCGTAAGTTGCGCAACGATCCCAGGATCACGATGATTGGCGAACTTCTGCGCAAATCCAGCCTCGACGAACTACCGCAGTTGTTCAATGTCTTGCGCGGCGATATGAGCATCGTAGGTCCGCGTCCTGTCACGGACGAAGAACTCGACCGCTACGGAAGCTCGGTTGATAGCTATCTCGCGTGCAGGCCGGGGATTACCGGGTTGTGGCAAGTAAGCCGTCGCCGCAGCACGACATATGAAGAGCGCGTCTCCTATGACGTATTCTATGCGCAAAACTGGTCGATGACCCTCGACATCAAGATCATCATCTTCACTCTGCCTTCGCTGGTATTTTCGGATTGCGCTGTCTAGAACTGAAAGCTATCGATCCGTTTCGTGGTTATCTTCCCTTCGGTTCAGGAAACGTAATTTCAGCGATCTGGTGCGGTTCAGATGATCCTGCGATGGTGGCGCGACTGACGCCGGCCTGCCGTCATTCGGCGGGCTATAGACACCTTCTACATCTGACTGGCGATCAGACGCGCCCCTGCTCTATTCGTTAGAATTTTAATGAAAAAAGAACTGCACGTTAGGGTGCAACTTAAACCAAAGTTCTTTACGTTAATTAGTCCTAGAGATTGATCCTTTCATTCGTTCTCGTTTAATCATCACACGGATAAGATGGTGAAAACGCGAATGAACGATCTTAGCCCAGTTCATCGGCCGGATCCGAACCTCAAGCGACGCTTGGACTCGCGCCGGAAGACCAGAAAGGCAATCATTGGATTGCTCGCTGCGCTTATTGCTGCGACAATGATTGGATGGCTTGGCTTTCTGAGTTGGGGAGTTGTCGAACTATTGCGGACTGTGACAAATTTCATTGACACTATCTGGAAAACTTTTGTTTGATTCATCGTCGCTTCGAACGACAATCGGGCTGCTAACCGTCCAGCTGCGCAGCCTCCGCGACTTTAATAAAGCATTTAGCAAAGCGCCGCGTCGTTATCGACTGAGCAAGAGCTATTGATCCGCGCGGCGTGAAGTTGTCTTCGCATTTCCGCGCACTGAACCGGTGGCAGCACGATATTTTAATCTTGTCGATTTGCCGATGACAGTGCGTAGCGCTGTAACGAGTTCGAATTCGATACAACTACGATCGCGAGGCCCTTAGCGAAGATTTAACTCGGGGTGGTGACAATCAGCCATCGATTGCGCGCCCCCCGGCGGTCGCATCTTGCTGGTCAGGCGGCTGTCACATGACGCGACGAGTTCTAATCGTGTCGTTACTTGCGGGTGTTACGGGTTGCCTCGTTCTCCGCGATGCGGACGCTCGTGATCGTCTTTACCAAGAGCTTGACGGCCAGAACGCAATTGTTGAGGGGGCACCGACATTGGCGCCGTTCCAACATGTTCGCTTCTGTCTCAAGTATCCCGCTGATTGCACTTCGAGCCCTGCAGATCTCGAGCGGATCGAATTGAAGGTGGAGACGCTCGAGCTGCTTCGTCGCGTAAACAACAGCGTCAATATCGCGATCGCTCCGAAGCTCAAGGGTTATGGTCCGGAGCTCAAAGACAGCTGGAAGATCGCTCCGGTTAGCGGAGACTGCAACGATTATGCGAACACCAAGCGGCATAAGCTGCTTGAGAGTGGATTGCCCTCGAAAGCGTTAAGGCTGTCGGTAGTCAAGACCCCGTCCGGCATCGGCCATCTTGTCCTGGTAATCGCAACGACAAAAGGCGACCTGGTGCTGGATAATCTGACTGACTCCATCAACGACTGGCAGAGTACCGACTATCACTGGCTGAAGATCCAATCAGCCTCGGACGCCAGGTTCTGGTACGAGGTTCGCTCGCCCGCGCGGATTTCACTATCCAGCAAGAACGTTCGCCTGGCCGGTCGTCAATAGTTACAACGCGGCTCGCTCAGCGCTATTGCGCGGCACATCAGCAATTGGTGCTGGCGCCCGCGACCTTGCTTCGCTGAGATGTCTTCGATCCGAGGTCGCTCTCGCAAGCCCGCAGCCCAGGATTATTCCGAATACGACCAGATACCCCGGAACCTGCAAGGAAAAGTCGATCGCCGAATGCAGATAACTGAGGACCGCGATTCCAGTAATTGCCGACAACGAATTCCGATCCCGGGACCTCGGCTGTAGTGCGCTCTTAGCAAGTATGAAAATCGAAGCGGCAGCCGCGAGCAAGACTGCAGCCGCGATCGGAATGCCCATCTCGACGGCTATCTCAAGCAAAGTCGAGTGAGCATAATCCCATACCCCCCAGCTGCTCAGCTTATCCGTTCGTAACGAAGGAAACACGTCGGCAAATGTGCCCGCGCCCGTGCCCAACAGCGGCCGCTCTCCGATTAACTTCAGGCTGCTTTCGTATACAAACCATCGGCCGCCGTCGAACAATCCATGGCTTCCTATTCTGCCGACTCCGGTCAACCAGAACGACAGCAACGCCAACGCGACGGAGCCCAATCCGAAAACAAGCCAGATCCTGGTCTTGATCCTACCGGAAACCAAGAGCCCGATCGCTACAATCAAACCCAGGCAGGTGCAGATCAGTCCACCGCGCGATCCCGTCAGCAACACTGCAAAGAAGCAGATGAGTCCAGCCGCAGAACGCGACATGAGTTTGAAAGCTAATCTTTCGTTCGCCGGCATCAGGAGCAGCAGTCGGATAGATGAAACATTCATCGATTCAAACGAGCGGTATGCCAAGCAGAGCCACAGGATAGTGCCGGCGCCCATAAACGTAGCCGCCGTGTTGTGATTGATGAAGGTCGCAGTCAGATATCCGGAATACGCAAGCTTGGGTGCCCACAGCACCATGTTCGGGCTGAGCGCGAGCGCGGCCAAACCGTAAAGCGCGTAAAGCAAGATGGAATATCGCGCCACCTGCATCAGAAGGACGCTGTTGCGCCGCGATGCCCCGACGAAGATTCCGGTCAGGAAGGAAGTCACGAGCAGCAGGAAGTGCCCGATGATGGCCGGCGGAATTTCAGCGCGGGCAGAAATCCTGGCCGGAAGATCAATTCCCAGAAGATCACTGGCCCGTTGCCAGATCGGATCGGCCGCGGATCCAGCCAGGTTGGGGATGACCTGTATGACGGCGACAAGGGCGTACGCGCAACAAACGGCAAGAAAGACGAGTACGACGTAGCTCTGCAGAGCCCCGATCGTGACCGCCAGTCCGCAAAGGGTGCCGATCGAAAGCACTAGGCTCCAGATCACTACCCATAGCGGATCAACGGATCCGAAAAACAGCGGCGCCAAGGCAAGCGCCACGATGGTCAGCCAAAGCTGGATCGCTCGAATCGTTTGCAACCGAAACGTCAAATGACGTCCGCGAACAAAGGATTGCCTGGACCTACCACCTTGTCTTGACTGCCACGTTCACGTTCGTGACCGCGTTCGCCGTAGCGGAAGTCGTCGCTGCCGTGTTGGTGATAAGCGTCAGCAGCTTGTAGTAATCGACGACCTTGGCGTTCGCTACGTACATTACGTCCTTGGTTCGGATCTGGAAGCCTGCCGCGAGCAGCATGCCAGCCGGATCGCGCAGATTGAGGTGATATATCGTCGGTATCCGGTCGTAGGGGAATCGCTTGGTGTCGACGCCCATCTTCTCAAGAAGCGGCCGGTCCTCATACCTATAGACGTAAACCTCCGCTGGATCCGACTGCTGATCGTTCAGACCGCCCGCCTTGCCGATCGCCTGTGCAAGCGTCAGTGTTTCCACGTCAAACGGGATTTCCGAATTAAAGCCGAAAACGTTCTGGTTTAGGGCGCCCAGCGCGGTAAAGGTCGGCGACTCACGGGTGAGGAAGATCACGTCATTCGGCCGGACGAAGATGTTTTCGCGAGGGTCGTGCACCACGCGGCTTAGCAATACCTTGACACGCCTGCCGTCGCGCTGAAGCGTTACATAGCTCTCGACGGCTTCGAATTTGGGACCGCCTGCGCGGGCAATCAGCGCCAGCAGGCGCTCACCGACGCTGTTAAGGGCGAGAACGCCCGGCGTGTTCACGTCGCCAAGAACACTGACGACGCTCGAATGTTGCTGGTTCAGGCTGACAACAACCTGGGGCTCGATAGCGCGGTTGCGCAGACGAGTGACAATTGCTTGCTGGATTTCAGGCAAGGTACGGGCAGCAGCCGGAATCTCGCCCGCATAAGGAACGTGGATGGCGCCCTTCTGATCGACAGCCTGCGCAGGAAGATCGACGAAGTTGCCCGGGCGTGCGCCGGCCGCAGTTGGAGGCGTGAACAATCCGCCCGGTGCGGCTTCGAAAATGGAGATATTCAAGACGTCGCCGACGCCAATAACCTGTTCCGGCTTAGGCCGCTTGTCGGGGAAGTTGCCCTGGAAAGTGATCAGGTTGGGCTGCGACAGAAATCCGATGGTGTCGGCGCCTATATCAACCAGCGCATAAGGCAGGGCCGTATTTGTACGCAGGCCGGCGGTCGCGTTTGCATGCACCGCGTCACTCTTCGGGCCCGTACCCGGCAGCACCGAGCAAGCGGACACCCAACCGGCCGCAGCTATGCAAAGAACGAGCTTTCCAAAGCGCACCATGGTGGTCGGCCGGACGGTAACCATCGACCTCAAGTTCCTCACCAAGTCGCCCGTTTCCGATAGCGTGGTCATCTGAAATTGCACGGAAGCCTACTCTGTCACTATTGCGACTTGCTGACGATATTTGGCCGCGAACCGGCCCGTAAAAGGCCACGCACAGTTACAGTACAAGGCGACTCGCCACACAGAAAAGGCCCGAGTGCCCGTTACAGCTCGTTTTGGGCGGTGAGTTGCAATCCAGCCACAATGTCTCTTGCGAGAAATTATCGCATTTGCCCCTTTAAATTGAGGCCTTTTGGCCATTTTTGAGGAGTAATAGCTTGGAAATGCTGGCTGTTTGCGGTGCGTTCTATCCACAGCTGCGTGTGTGTGTCCCCGACTTCGGAGCCGTCGAGCCACGGCCCGCAGGCAGCGGCCAGACTTATGGTGCCGATAATTTTAACTTTTGTGATTTACTCAGCGTGCGATTCGTCACAGCCGTGTGCGCCTGCTCGATGTTAGTTGAGAGAGAGCGCTGTTTAGCGATCGACATCGCGACAAGTAGTAAAGTCAGAACCTTTATTGTAGTCGGAGCGAACCACCGTTCCAAAAGTTGCGTGTTCGCGTCCACATATTAGTAAAACATATATGGAACATGGATGGATGACGCAGCAATATTGGCTCTCGTAGGATTCGCCATCGGACTGTGGTTTCGCTTGCGGATCCTGCTGGTGATTCTCGCGGGTGTGCTTCTGTTGTCGATCGTCTCATCAGTCCGGGGCGGCTTCGGTTTTTTCGATACCGCAGTGGCGATCATGACCACGCAAACCATCACCCAAGCCGGCTATTTCCTGGGATTGGTGGCGCGTGCGTTGTTCTCCAGCGGAGTGCGGCACATTCTCTGATTCAGGGATCTGCTCGCTGCCGCGCTGCCGGCTCGACCCCCGACATCCAAAACAGCGCTGCCGGCGACGTCGATTCGCCTGAGCGAAATACGCCCGGTCCATAGTCACGCTCCCGATCGCGCAGGATGAGAGGGGCCGCCGGGAATGAGGTCCGGCCTTGCCGATTGCGCAGCGAACCGAAGCGATTGGCCGCGATGGGCCTTCTGCAAACCAGCAAGCACAATTGAAGGTGCAAGCCTCGCCGGCCCTATTGCGGAACGACCTGCCGCTGTACGGCTTGGCGAAACTGCAAATTGCAGGCTATTGTACCAAACTGAGAATTGCCGACGAAAACCCCTGCATCAAGGATCCGAATATGCCGGACTATTTGAAGATCGCTCTTGCCCTGGTTGTTGCTGTGCTCGCCGGCCTGTCTACCCCAGCCTCGGCGCGGGAGCGCCAGTATCCCCTCACCCGTTGCGGTCCGGATCTTGCCTTCCTTTGCCCGATCCACGGTTACTTCGACGCCCCGCCGTTCCACTACAATCTCGCCATTTACCCCGGCTGCATCAAAAGGGTGCCGGTTAAAACCGCACATGGGGTCGAGCGCCGCCGTGCGATTGTTTGCGACATGCCCCAAAGACCGATGATTTGGTGGTGACGAGCTGATCGATGGTTGGACGCCAGCTCGGAACAGACCGGGCTGAGAGCTATCTTTTCACGCCCCTGGGAGGGCTCATGTTCGTCTGCGCCGGTTGCGCAGGCGCCTGCCTGATGGGTCCATTGTTGACCGGTCCCTGGTTTACTCCCGAACCCGAATATGGCCCGCTGTCGCGCACGATATTCCCGTAAGCATTCCGTTGATTGGTAATGCCGGACTGCGATAGCGCCGGATCGGCGAAGGCGATCAGACAAAGTATGGTGAGATGGAATTTCATGGATGCTCCCCGTTTCGCTTGCTGCGGATAGACTAGCTCGTAACGCCTCAAGTTGGAAACAAATATGGATTGGGTTCTCTTCGTCTC
>Ga0070665_100000992_pt1 | contig 35958 bp, 26 predicted proteins | sample KBSS13metaG_FD_65862 | JGI IMG/M metagenome (GOLD analysis project Ga0070665, IMG submission 65862) | Switchgrass rhizosphere microbial communities from Kellogg Biological Station, Michigan, USA - KBS S1-3 metaG | ecosystem: Host-associated > Plants > Roots > Rhizosphere > Soil ... | reverse complement strand
CGTCCAGCTTTCTACCAGCGTCCAGCGCGTCAAAGTTCAGCAGCGCATTGAAGACCAGAAAGTAGCTGCCCTGCGTCTCCCCGCGCCAGATCGGGTTGTTCGAAAACGCGAGGACATGACCCTTGTCGAGTGGGACGTCGACCACCGCCGCGTGCTGCGCGATCTCGCCGCCGTTCTCCACGAGCCCGGATACGAGCAAGTCGCGGGTGTCGGCGTAGCGAAGGATCACGCGCGGCCGGGCGGCGGGCGGAATCACGTTGATGCCGTTGCGCAGCTGCTCCTCCGTGACCGGCACCGCCTGCCACGTGTCGGCCCGCGGCTCCCTCGGCAGCTCGATCCCGATGCGACCCTGCGGCACGTCCGGATCATCGGCCGTGCCCCGGCCAGTCGGCCGGTTCCCGCCATCGTCCGGTCCGAGCCGCCGGCCGCCGCGCGCGCCGAAGATGTTCGAGACGTTGAAGATGGGACCGTTGTCGCACCAGAGCGCGAGGTTGTCGGTGTAGCCGTACGCGATCGGGCTCGTCGCATCGACTGTTTTTGATCGGACGACGCTGCCGACGATCCGGAGGCGCTGGCGTGCGGCGACGGAGAGTCCGGGAGTGAACCCGCTCGAGACGGCGAGGTCCGCGGTGTCCATCACCGTGAGGAGCAGGCCGCCTTTGCGCACGAAGTCCTGCAGGTGCGCGACGCCGGCCCAGCCGAGGCCCGGACGCATATCGTCGGTCTGATCCTCGGAGCCGAGATTGGGCGTCACGTCCGTCTTCTTCCATGGTAGTGCGTTGCCCCACATCGGCATGCCGTTCACAATCGCTTCGGGTCCGCGGCCGACCGGCGGGAAGATGATGACGTCGTACTTCGCGTTGAGATTGGCGTCAGCCGCAACCTGTTGCGTGCTGATGTACGTGAACGGCACGCGTGCGCCATCGAACGCCTGCCGCCACCAGCCCTCGGTCTGTGTGGTCAGCCATGTGTGCAGCAGTGCCACGCGCGGCGCCCGCACGGGATGTGTCTTCACCGACGGAGCTGCGCTGACGGCGACGATCTGCAGTCCGAGATCGCTCGCGGCCTTCTGAAGATCGTTCGCCTGCGCGTTCTTGATGATGAACGAGCCGCGATTGAACTTCTTGCCCGCGGCGTCGAACGGCTCTTCTGCCGCTTCGAACGACGCCTCCTTGAACGCGTAGCGGAGCGTGGCCAGCGCGACGTCCGCGTTGTGGTTCACGAGATAGACGGATCCCGCGCCTGTCGAACCACCCTTGGCGCGAACCGGTCCGGTCAGTTTCTCGACCGGCGCGTCGAGCACTTTCACATCTGCGACGCGGACCGCCTGCACGTTGAACAGTTCGGGGAACGTCCAGCCCGTGTCGTCGTACGGCGTCTTCTGCGGATCGTTCGGGCTCCAGTACTGGTAGTCCATCAACGAATCGGCAATGCGGCTGTATGGCTGATCCATCCGGACGATGTACGAGCCCGCGGGGAAAGTCCGCGTCGTCGGCGGTGGAGGTGTGTTTCTATCCCGCCCTTCCTGCCCGTCCCGCCTATCCTGCCCATCCTGCCCCTGATTCGGCCCGCCGGAGGCGGGCGCGTCCGTCATCGTCGGATTCTGCCGCGCAGGACCGCGTTTGCCAGGCACGGTGACGGTGAAATCGGCGGTCGCGCGCGAAATCTCCACGCCCTGTTTCTGTAATACGCGCAGCAGCTCCGCCTGCGCACCCGGACGAGGATCGTCAGCCGCGAGCACGTAGGCCGCCGGTCCTTCGGTCTTCGCTTTGAGAATCGATCGCTTGCTCTTCAGGTAGTAGTTGCGCAGGAACAGCTTGCCGTTGCCGGCAAAGTAGTGGAGCGAGGTGAGCAGTCCCGTCTGCTCGTAGTTGTTGTTGTTGCGCTGGGACCATGTGGTCTTCGGCAGCGGCGGGTTCTGCTTGTACCACGTGCGCGCGTATTCGTCGGGACGCAGCTCGCGCACCACCGTGTCGGCGCCGCCGTTGCCGAACGTTTCGTAGAGGCGGCTGATACCGTTGTGGAGCGCCGCGATGAACATCAGGTAGCCGGGTGACCACGTGTCGAAGTTGCCGTGCGTGAAGACACCCGGCATCCCGAACTTCGTCATCTCCGACACGTTGTTCCAGCCGATCATCTCCCACTCGTCGGCGAGGATCGGATCGATCCACGCGTTGTACGGTCCATCGCCGACCGTGTTGTCGTACAGATAGGGCACTGACTCGTGCAGGTCGTGCAACACCTGCGGATGCCACTGATTCCACGTGTTGATCACGTTCTCGGTGAGCTTCAGCGTCGCGCCCATCGCGTCGCGGTTGTTGTCGTGCGCGACGTACTTGCCCCAGTAGACGAGGCCGGGATAGTTCTGTCCCGGGTGCGCGAGGTGCCACTTGTAGACGTCGACCATCTTGTCGCGGCCGTCGACCTCGATCACCGGCGTGATCAATGTGATCAGGTTGTTGCGGATCGCTTTGATGTACTCGTGCTCGTCAACGACCAGGCGGTACGCGAGCTCCATCAGCGCCGTGGGCGCTCCCGTTTCGGGCGAGTGGATCGTGCCGGTGATGTAGTAGATCGGCGTCGATGCATTGACGAGCGCCTCCGCCTGCACATCGTCCATCTTGATCGTGCGCGGATCGCCGAGCTTCGCGAGTCGCGCGCGATTTTCTTCGAGGCCGGCCATCAGCGCGTCGGACGCGATCGCGACCGCGATCATCTCGCGCCCCTCTTCGGTCTTCCCGATGCTCACGACCTTCACCCGCCCGGGCGCCGCTTTCTCGAGCATGCGCATGTACTGGTACACCTCTTCGGCGTACGGCAGTTTTCCTGGCGCGCCGGCCACGTCGCCCAACACCGCTTTCGGCGTCGGCACCGTTTTCGATGCGGGCAGGTAGTCCACTAGCGGCGAGCCGAAGAACGGCTCGGTCGTGTACTCTTTGATCTTCTTCGTGTACTCCTCGTCGATCGGAATCTTCGGATCCCGCACGAACGGCGTCGACGGCGACATCGGCGATGCAGTGGTCTTCGCCGGCTGCGCGCCGAGGGGAGACTGGAGACACACGCCGGCGACGAGCAGCGCCAGCGCCACGGATTTCTTCATGGAAACCTCTTTTCCCCTATGCTATCTCACGAGGAGTGCCCCCGATGCCCCGAAAACCGCTGATCGTGCTGGTGTTGTTGCTGACGGTTGGTCCGGCCGATCAAGGTCCGGATAAAGCCGGACACTACACAGCCGTCCTCTCCGCGCAGCAGCCGTCGTCCGACGATCGCGCCGCGATGCTGCGCGGGATCGACGCGAAGCGCGAGCGATACGCCGGTGTCGCGAAGGAGATCTGGGGCTTTGCCGAGATTGGCTACCAGGAGCAGAAGAGCAGCGCGCTGCTGCAGCAGCAGCTGAAGGCCGCCGGTTTCCAGGTGACCGCCGGCGTCGCCGGGATTCCCACCGCGTTCGTCGCGACGTTCGGTTCCGGCAAACCCGTCATCGGCATCGTCGGCGAGTTCGACGCGCTGCCAGGACTCTCGCAGGAAGCACAGACCGCGAATCATCACGCGATCGAAGAAGGTGCACCCGGCCACGGCTGCGGCCACAATCTTCTTGGCACCGGCGCGCTCGCGGCCGCAGTGGCCGTGAAGGAATGGCTCGTGGCGTCGGGTCACACCGGAACGCTCCGTTACTACGGCACGCCGGCGGAAGAGGGCGGATCGGGCAAGGTGTACATGGTGCGCGACGGACTGTTCAAGGACGTCGACGTCGCCGTGTCGTGGCATCCCGGCGATCGCAACGAGGCGAGTCCCACGAGTTCAACCGCGAACATCACCGGCAAATTCCGCTTCCACGGCGTCGCGGCGCATGCCGCGGCGGCACCCGATCGCGGCCGCTCCGCGCTCGACGCGGTCGAGGGCATGGACTATCTCGTCAACATGATGCGCGAGCACGTGCCGCAGGAGACGCGCATCCACTACATCATCACGCGCGGCGGCGCCGCGCCGAACATCGTCCCCGACTTCGCCGAGGCGTACTACTACGCGCGTCATCCGAACATGCCGATCCTCGACGGCATCTGGGAGCGGATCGTCAACGCCGCGAAAGGCGCCGCGCTCGGCACCGGCACGACGATGGAGCTGGAGATCACCGGGGCGGTGTACAACGTGCTGCCGAACACGTATCTCAGCGGGCTGATGAACACGAATCTCGAACGTGTCGGCGGCTTCACCTACACGCCGGAGGAAGTGAAGTTCGCGGAGGAACTGCGCAAGACGCTCACGGATCCGCCGGACGTTCAAATCGGATCGCAGGAGAAGGTGCGCCCAATGCGCGACGGCCAGGTCATGAGCGCCTCGACCGACTACGCCGACGTCAGCTGGAACGTGCCATCGGTCTCCATGACCGCGGCGACGTTCGCCCCTGGCGTTCCTGCGCACAGCTGGCAGGCGACCGCGTGCGCCGGCGGGACAATCGGCGTGAAAGGGATGATGGTCGCCGCGAAATCGATGGCGCTCACGACCGTCGATCTCTTCACCGATGCTTCACACATCCAGAAGGCGAAGGCAGAGTTCGATCAGCGGCGCGGACCGAATTTCGTCTACAAGACGCGACTCGCGGATCGGAAACCGGCGCTGGATTACCGGAAGTAGCGCGGGGACAAAAAGCAGCGAGCGGGCGAACCCGGTTCGCCCGCTCGATCGGCTCGGTGAGTTCTCATCGCTTTTAGCCGGCCGGCGATGAGCGACGGCGCAGGTGTCAGAGGCCGGCGCACTGACCCAGCTTGTTCGTCGCCGTGTTATTGCCACCTGACACCGGAACCGGACCGCCAGATTGCAGGTTCCCGGAGCAGGTCAGGTTCTTTCCGACAGTCATCCGGTTGAGATCCGCCACCGTCGCGCCCTGCCAGTCGATGTTGACGCGGATGTTGTCGTTCACGGTCACACTGCCCTGAACCGTTGCTTCACAGACGTAAAGTCTGCCGGAGTTTCCGGTGAACGTGAGGTTGCCCTGGATAATGTTGCTCTTATTGGGGCAGCCGATGTAGTTCATGGCCGTTGAACCGGTGATCGTGAGGTTGCCTGCCAATGCGGACGTGAGACCGTTGCCGTTGGCAATCGTAATCACGCCGCCGGTGACGGTGACATTCTTGTCGAACCTCGTCCCGTACGAGAGCATCGTCCCCTCCACGGTGACGTTGCCGTTGACCACGCTTCCGACCAGTGTGCACGTCGCGCCGGCGGGCACATCCAGATTGGCGGCAATCGTCATGTCCTGTACGTAGCCCGTGCACGTTGTGGGTGCTGCGACAGCCGGTGCTGACGAAGCGAGAGCGAGCGCGAACGCGAGTCCAACGACCTTCCTCATACGGTTCTCCTCTTGCCCCCGCGTTGTTGCGGTTCTCGCGGGAAGCAACGCCAGATTACAGAGAACCAGGGAAGCGGTCGTTGTCGCGAAGCAATCTACTGTTTGCTCTCGAGCAATCAGCCGTGGGCTTGAGCTCGTCCCTCAGAACATCTCACGCATCTGCCAGCAGTTCCGGACGCCGGAGGATGATTCTCCCCCTGCCCTTGCGCAGAATGCCGTCACGCTGCCATTTGCTCAATATGCGGCTGACGGTGAATTGCGTCGCGCCGGCTGCGGATCCTAACTCTTCGTTCCCGACTGGAATCTCAACGCCGTCCCGGCCACTCTTGCCGATTCCGCAGGCAAGACTCACCAGCAGGTGGGCGAGACGCGATTGGACGTCTGCGGAGCTGAGACTGACCCTTGCGGCGGTCAGCCAGGCCACATGCTCGGTCACGGCAATCGACAACGCGTTGTCCAGTAATCTCTGAATTCGAATCGCCAACGCCCGGATCGTTTTCCGCTCCCAAACGAGTGCACAGCCGGCCGACAAGATCTCTGTGCTCGCGACATACCGGGAGGGAGAAGACACAATCGCCGCGCCGCCAAAAATCTGCCCGGCCGTCAGCCAATGGAGGAGAATTCTCTGCCCGTCGCCTGTGATGACGAAATGTCTGCCACGGCCGCTCGTCAACAGGAACAGGCGCTCAGCTGGATCGTCCTGCTGAACAATCACGGAAGATGCAGCAAAGCTACGATGGGTGCCTTCAGACAGAACGGCATCGAGTTCGGCCATTGTCAATCCGTCCAGAAATCTAGGCCGGAGATCCTCAGGAAGCTCGAGCACCCTGCGACTCGATGAGAGTTTGCAATCGCAGCTCATGCCGCGGTTTTACCAGAGTATGGAGGAGCGAAGATAGGACTATCCGCGCCGGCCGTGTGCGCAACGGCCGATCGGCTACAGCGCTTGAATCTGTCCTTTCAACACTTCACTTTCAACAGATTTGCTTCGGCCGAAGCGCCGCCATCGCGAACCACGGCCCATCGGCTCGACGCAGTTGAAGACGACGGCAGCTGAGCGACGCGATTGAGAGTCCGTCCGGCCTTACTTCATGACGGCGTGAACGTCACGGCGTGCGAATGACTCGAATCGGTCGTCGATGTCATCGTCACCGCCTGTCGATTCTTGAGCGTCCCCAAATCAGATTGCGAGACCGCCACCGTGTGTGTGTGCGACGCGGTGCCCCGGATGTCGAGCGAGACTGCGTTGCCGGCGGTGATTTGCGCGCCCATGATCACCGCGATGTGTCCGTGATTCGAGGCGATCACGCCATTCACGTCAGCGGGCGGGGCTGCGGCTGCGGCCGGGGTTGGCGACGTGCTGCTGTCGCTGCCGCATGAGGTATCCGCGATGGTGATGACGCATCCGGCCAGGATGGCGAGCGCGGCGTCGAGCGTGAACTCGCGGCGCGTGAGTGACTGTCGAAGCACGAGCGTTTCTTCGCGATCAGACATGCTCCCTCCTGTGCGTGTGACGTTCCGCGCCGAGGGAGCAAACCGACTGCCCTAAAGAACTTCAGCGAAATTGGGCTCCGGCCAGGCAGAGGTGTTTACGTTTGAAGTAACCGCTGCCGATTCACGAAGGTCATCACTTAAGAAAGGACGAGCTATCGACCGTTTGATTTTGGAATTGCACGAAAGACAGGTCCGCACACAGAGCGCACTGTCATCGAGCTATTTGCTAGGCGCATCATTCCGTCTGTCGTTTAAGTTGGAGTCGCATATCAAGTTTAGCGGCTGAAGGGCGACTCTCCAATTGCGGGCGGCGATCGAAGCACTCGCCGACAGTAGTGTCGAGTGCCTGCCTTGGGCGCAGGGGGTCGAGCTTACGGATTCACAGTTGCGTCTGACTTGGACATAGATCCGATGCCGCGGCGGACTACGATCGCGCCTACGGTCCCGGCGAGGACTGACGCCGCCAGAATCCCCACCTTGGCGGAATCGAGCAGCGTCGTTCCTTCGAAGGCCAGGGTTGCGATGAACAGCGCCATTGTGAACCCGATGCCGCCGAACCAGGCGCATCCGTGCAGCGCCGTCCAGTTTACGCCCTGCGGAAGCGTGGCGACCCGCGATCTGACTGAAAGGAACGCCGCGGTGGTGATGCCGAGCGGTTTTCCGATGGCCAGCCCGAGGATCACAGCGAGGGTGACGCGATCGATCGATGAGCCGTTCAAGCTGACGCCGGCGTTCGACAGCGCAAACAATGGCATGACGACGAACGCGGACAGGCCGTGAAGCGCATGCTCGAGCCGCAGCAGCGGTGCGAGCGCGTGATGGCTGGCTCCCTTGATGGCGAAGATCGCCTCTTGCTGCCCCTTGCTCGTCAGCACGACGAGATTCCCGGTTTCACGGCGATCGAATTCGTCCAGAAGGTCACGTGCCTTCGTCGAAAAACTCGTCGTGCTGAGGCGCGTTTGCGCCGGGATTGTAAACGCGAGCAGGACGCCCGCGATGGTCGCGTGGATGCCGCTCTCGTGAACGAAATACCAGAGTCCCGCTCCGATTGCGAGGTAGGGCAGCAGCGAACGTATCTGCGCGACATTCAGCGCAATCAACAGAGCCAGGCAGATTCCCGCCAGCCCGACCGCGTGCCACTCGATGTGACCGGTGTAGAAGAACGCGATGACGAGCACCGCACCGATGTCGTCCACAATAGCCAGGGCTGCAAGGAACACTTTCAAACCGCCAGCTGCGCGTGGGGCGGCGAGCGTTAGCGCGCCGAGCGCAAAGGCGATATCCGTTGCCATCGCGATCGCCCAGCCGCGCGCTCCCGGCCCCCCGCGCGTGACCAGGACGTAGATGGCCGCCGGAACCATCATGCCGCCGACCGCCGCGGCGATGGGGAGGGCCGCCTGTCGCGGCGACGCAAGCTCTCCGGCGATCACCTCACGCTTGATCTCGAGGCCGACGAGCAGAAAGAACACAGCCATCAGCCCGTCGTTGATCCACTGATGCGCGGTCAGCGATAGCGTGTGACCGCTGGCGCTGATGACGATTGGTATCTCCCAGACATGATGGTAGGCGTCCGCGAAGCCGGAATTCGCAAGCGCGAGCGCCGCGCACGTGCAGGCCATCAGAACGATGCCGCCTGCGGCCTCCGTTTTGAAAAACCTCTGGAACGGACCGATCCACGAGAACGCCGCGGGGCTCGTCATTGTCCCGGCGAGTGCCGTGCGAGCCTCAGTTCCAGATGACGCTGCACATCGGCCCACTCAGCGGCAAGGATGCTGAACATCACCGAGTCGCGCACCGTGCCGTCCTTCCGCGCGGCGTGGTGGCGGATCACCCCGTCCCGCTTGGCGCCGATCCCTTCGATCGCGCGCTGCGACCGGAAGTTGAAATTGTCGGTGCGCAGACCGACGACCTTGCAGCCGAGTGACTCGAACGCGTGACGAAGGAGCATGAACTTGCACGTCGTGTTGACGTGCGTGCGCTGACGGCTCTGCGCGTACCACGTGTAGCCGATCTCCACGCGATCGATCGATGGGACGATGTCGTGGTAGCGGGTGGTGCCGACGATCGCGCCGCTCGATAGGTCACGCACGACCCACGGCAGCATGTGCCCGTCCTGCTGACCCTTCAGCGCGGCGGCGATATACGCGTGCATTCCACCAGGCTCGGGAACCGACGTGAACCACAGTTCCCAGAGCTTGCCGTCGGCCGCGACGGTCTCCAGCGCGTCATGATGCTCGACGGTCATCGGCTCGAGGCGGATGCCGTTCATCTCCAGGGTCACCGGCTTCGGGTCAATCATCTGCACAGCATAATGCGTCGCCGTGCAGGCCTGAAGGGTCAGGTAGGTCGGGTGGGTAGGCAGGTCAGGTACGCTACTCTCCTCACAACCGTGTTCGGAGGAGGCGCATCATGGGCGTGTCCCGTCGGGAATTCATTCAAGCCGGCACCATCGTGATGGCGAGCGCCAGCGCGGGGAGCGGCGGGCAAGGCGCCGGCGGCGCCGCGACTCCAGCGATTCCCGTCAAAGCCCTCGTCTTCGACACGTTCGGCACCGTCGTCGACTGGCGATCCTCGGTCGCTCGCGAAGTGGCAGCGCTTGCGAAGCGCAAGAATGTCACGCTCGATGCGGAGAAGTTCGCGGACGCGTGGCGTGCGGGCTACGGGCCGAGCATGAACCGCGTGCGCTCGGGCGAACTGCCATGGACGAAGCTCGACGCGCTGCATCGGATGACGCTGGACAAGATTCTGGTCGATTTCAAATTCGCGGAGCTCAGCGAAGAAGAGAAAGATACGCTGAACCGCGCCTGGCATCGCCTGACGCCGTGGCCGGAGGCGGTGGCCGGCCTCGCGCGGTTGAAGAAGAAGTACATCATCGCGCCGCTGTCGAACGGCAACATCTCGCTGATGACGGATCTCGCGAAGTTTGCCGGCCTCCCCTGGGATGTGATCCTCGGCGCGGAGCTCGCTCGCCATTACAAACCGGATCGCGAGGTGTATCAGTCCGCAGCGGACATCCTCGACGTAAAACCGGCAGACGTGATGATGGTCGCCGCACACCTCGGTGACCTGCGGGCCGCGCGGCAGGTGGGCTTGCGAACGGCGTTCGTGACGAGGCCGAAAGAGTTCGGGCCGGAGGGGAAACCGGATCTGAAAGGCGATGCGTCGGTCGAGATCTCCGCGACGGATTTCAACGATTTGGCCCGACAGATGGGTGCATAAGAAGAAACCGCCGAGACCGCAAAGACCGCAGATTCTTAAGGCCTCCACACCTGCTGTGCCGTCAGAGTGGATCGGACTTTTTCCACCAAGTCACGAAAAACACGAAGACGCACGAAGAAGATCCGTGTGGATTGATGCCACGCTCGGCTGAAGCCTTCGCGCTACACGTGTTTCGACGCTCGGCTAAAGCCTTCGCGCTCCACGTCCAATTTGTTTCGGCGGTCTTAGCGGTCTCTGCGGTTCCTTCTTATTCGTGACTACTCCTGTCTCAGCGTGACAGCGGGATCGACGCGAGTTGCTCTCCAGACGGGTAACGCGCACGCGAGGAGTGCTGAGACGGCGAGGAGCGCGGCGGTGCCGGCGAAAGTTGCAGGATCAGTCGGCTGGACGCCGAAGAGCAGCGTGTCGAGCAGACGCGTCAGGAGCGCGGCAGCGACGAGGCCGATCGCGACGCCGGCGGCGGTCATCTTCAACGCGCCGGCCAGCACGAGCCGCAGAACATCGTGCGATCTGGCGCCGAGAGCCACCCGGATGCCGAACTCTCGCGCACGCTGACCGACGGAATACGCGAGCACACCGAAGATGCCGACCGCAGCCAGCGCGAGAGCCAGCATCGCAAACGCGCCCACGAGCGCCGCGCGGAACCGCGGCTGCGATGTTGCTTCCGCCGCGACCTCTTCCATCGTTCGAATGCGCGTCAGCGGCTGATCCTTGTCGACACGGGCCATCGCCGCTTTCACGGCCGGAAGAAACGCCAGCGGCTCGCCGGCGGTCTGCACCGAAAGCGACGCTGAGAACCAGGGATTCTGCGTAATCGGTACGTAGATCTCGACCGCGCGCTCCTTTTCACCGGCGGCTTCCGCCACCTGCCGGCTCACGCCGACGATTTCGCGCGGCACGCCCTCGGAGCTGCCGCTCATCGCCATGTTCTGGACGGCCACGACCATACCGATCGGTTCACGTCCGTTAAGGTACCGGCGCACGAACTCTTCGTTGACGACGCAGACCTGCTTCGACTGCACGGTGTCGTGCGCCTCGAACGGCCGTCCCTTGACGAGGTCGATGCCGAGCGTCCGGAAATAGCCGGCGCTCACGATCTGATAGTGCGCCGCGGGCATGCGCGACGGCTCGACCGGCGGATCGCCGACGATCCAGAACCCTTGCCCGATGTCCCATCCGCCGAGCGGCAGGCTCCCGCCAAATGCCGCGCTCTTCACGCCCGGAATTGCTGAAATCTCCCGTTCGCCCGACTGATAAAAAGTCAGCAGCTTGTCGACGCTCCCGTACCGGTTCAGCGGCAGGCTGACCTGAAGCGTCAGCACGTCCTCCGCACGGAAGCCTGGGTCGACGTTATTCAGCGCAATCAACGTGCGGACGAGCAGTCCCGCGCCCGCGAGCAGAAGCACCGCCGCCGCCACTTCGCCGACCACGAGCGCGGCTCGCAATCCGCCCGCGCCTTTGGTCGACGCGCGCCCGCCGGCGCTCGTCATCTCCGCCAGCGGCACGCCTGACGCGTGCCATGCGGGGAAGAGACCGAAGAGCAACGCGGTTCCCGCGGTCAGCAGCGCGGCCATCGCCGCCACGCGGGCATCGAAGGCCGGCACGATAGCCTGCGGCAGCGTGCCTGGCGGAAGGAGCGACGGTGCAGCTCGCACGGTGGCCCACGCGAGCGCCAGTCCTGCCGCACCGCCGGCGCTCGCCAGCAGCATGCTCTCCACGAACAGCTGCTGAACGATTCGCCGGCGGGAACCGCCAAGCGCCGATCGCACCGCGAACTCGCGAGTACGGCTGAGGCCTCGCGCGAGGAGCAGGTTCGCGACGTTCGCGCACGCCATCAGCAGCACGAACGCGACGACGCCCGCCAGTACCAGGGACGTCAGCCGCAGCTCGGGTCCGACGATCGCGCTGCGCAGCGGTTCGATCGTCACTCCCCAGGCTTTGTTCGTGTCGGGCGCCAGGGTCGCGATGCGATCGGCGATCGTAGCCATGTCGGCTCGAGCCTGGTCGAGCGTCGTGCCCGGCTTCAGCCGTCCGATCACCTGCATGTAGTGCTGGCGTCGCTGCTCCGGACTGCGCCGCACCGAGAACAGCGTCCACATGTCGGCGGGGTAAAGAATCTGGAACGAAGCTGGGACGATGCCGACGATCGTGTAGGGCTGATCGTCGAGAACGATGGCGCGGCCGATGATGGAGAAGTCGCCGCCGAATCGCGTCTTCCACAACCGCTCGCTGATGACGACGAGCGAGCGGCGAGCGGCCGTGTCGTCCGCGGTGAACGTGACACCCGCGATTGGACGGATTCCAAGCACATCAAAAAACTGCCATGTGACGGCCTGGCCGGGAATCCGCACGGCCTCGCCGCTGCCGGTCAGTGTGCGGCCGCCTCCGGAGATCGCGGCTACTGATGCGAACGCCTGCTGCTGCTCGCTCCAGTCGAGAAAGTTGAGGGGCGACACGCGGTTGTGCGCGAAGCGCGGAGAGCGCTCCCAGAGCATGACGAGACGATCGGATTGGGCAAATGGAAGAGAACGAACGAGAGCCGCGTCGACCAGGCTGAACATCGCGCTGTTGACGCCGATGCCGACGGCAAGCACCGCGACGGCGACGAAGGTGAAGCCGGGGGCGCGGCGCAGGGAACGAGCGGCGTAGCGCAGATCGCGCCAGAGGGACACACCGCTTAGACGGATGGAGATTGAGGGGGTTGGGCGCGAGCAGGCCTGAAGGCCTGCACTACACCCGATTGAAAAACGCTGGCGTTCGCGGCCGCTCGGCTAAAGCCTTCGCGCCACAGTTAGTGAACCGTGACTTTGTCGGATTCGAAGCCGTCGAGTTGCCAGCCGGCGTCGAACAGCGTGCGCTCGATCATCGCGTGCCGCTGAAACGCCGCGAGCGCATCGTCGAATCGCTCGACCGACATCCCCGTCGGATTCCAGCCGCCCGGTACACGAATTTCGTACTCGCGATCCTCGCCCGTGAGCGCGAGCTCGCAAATCACGGCGTCTTCATCCCGGCGAAAGATCCAGCGAAGGACCCTGATGTGCCGATAGTTCCGGCGGCTACGCTCGATTGGCGGCGCGCTGGCCGCGATCGGCTTGGTGATCGTCAGGTTAGCCATGCCCCGAGTGTTCGCAATTGTGGTGCCAGCTCAGTCACGCGTATTTTGCGGGCGCTGCGGGGCGAGCAACGCGCCCGCCCGACCGAGTGCGGTGATCAGGTGCGTCACTTGTGCCACAAACTGTTTGTCATCGTGCGCCTCCATCGTCTCGGTGACGCCAGGGATCACTTCCGCGGCGTACGTCGGCTTCGGCGCGAAGAGCAGGTGGCGGTACCACGGCCGCCCCGGCAGCCCTGACGGATCGAGGAACGCGCGTTCGGTCTTCATCAAACCTTCATCGAGCAGCGCGGCGGATCGGCGATCGGGAGCATCGGCAGCGAGGAGCGCGTCGACGCGGGCGCCGGCGGCAGCCGCGGCCGTCGTGAATCGATCGACCGCGTGGGTCAGCTGGCGGAGCGGTTCCTTTTGCGTCCCGGTCGCCTGCTCCGCCGCGTCGTTCACGAACTCGCGCAGGCGAGCGGCGGTCGCGCGGTAGTCGAGCGGCAGCACGTCGGCGTTCGCCAGGCGCAGCGCCATCACGCCCCAGACACGGGTCATCGCCGTCTGGCGCAGGAAACCGGGATCACCGAACTTCTGCACCCAGAGATGGTTGTCGTAGACGGAGTGATAGACGCCGTACGGACCCGTGTAGGTCATGTCGGCGCTCGGCACGCCGAGGAAGTTCAGGAAGACCGTGTAATCGGATCCGCTGCCCAACCGGTTGGAGACGATCGCATCGTCGCTCTCGGTGAGCCCGAGGACGTCGCGCGCGCTCTGCGTGACGAGCCGGTTCAGCGCGGGAACTGCCTGCGCCTTGAAGTCAGGTCCGCCGGCAGAGCTGTCCACGTTCAGGTACGCCACCGCGTGAGCGGAAAGATCGGCAGCGTGCTCTTCTCCCCACTCCGTCGAGGAGGTGAGGGAGAACTCCTCGGCGTCCCAGCTCGCGAACTCGATGGTGCGGCGCGGCCGCACGCCTTGTTTGGCGAGGGCGCCGAGCGATCGCGCCAGCTCCATGAGCGACGCGGTTCCGCTCGAGGGGTCGACGCCGCCGTACCCCCACGCATCGCGGTGGTTGCCCACGATGACGCGCTGATCGGGAGTCGCCGTGCCCGTGATACGACCCGTGACGGTCCAGATGGGCCGGATCCTGTCGTCATTCTTGACGCGCAGGTGCACCGTCAGCGGTCCCGCGCCGACGTGATACCGGAGCGGCGTCGGTCCGCCCCCGCCCTCGGACCTCTGAGGTAAAACCTCTGAGACGGGACCTCTGAGACCGGACCTCTGAGACGAAACCTCTGAGACGGAATCTCTGAGACGGGACCTCTGAGACGGAACCTCTGAGACGGGGGTTGGCGGGATGCCCCCCTGCCAGGAGGGCGGCGCGACGGGGCCGCCCAGCGCCTCCAGAATCGGACGCGCGTCGCGCCACGACAACGGGACGCTCATGATCTTCGGCATCGAGACCGCGTCGGCCGCCTTGATGCGGGGCGCTCCCGGGACCGACGCCCAGCCCGGCGTCAGCGGATCGCCCGGCACGCGGAAGTCGTACACCACGCCGCCGCGCTGGATGTGGCTCTCCGGTCCCCACGGACCGTTCGGGTACGTCGCCCCCTTCCGAAACCCATCGTCGTCCGGATCCGAGTAGATGAGAATTCCCGCCGCGCCGCGCTGTTCGGCCGTCAGCGCCTTGAATCCACGATAGCTGTACGGCACCGAGTAGCGGACGAGGACGATCTTCCCTTTCACGTCGACGCCATGCTGAGCCAGCCAGTCGTACTCCTCGGGGCTGCCGCCGCCGGCGTAGACCACCGGCGCGGTGACCTCCCCCGACGCCGAGTAGGCGTGATACGCGATCCCGTTGTCGCGGGCCGAGAACGGATCGCCGGCGACCGCGTCCTCCTTCATCGTCGCGCGCCAGGTCGATGGCGGTTTCCCATTCGACGGCTTGAGCGTGCTCTCGACCAGGACTTCAGCCGGATACGGCAGCAGCACCTGATGCTCGACGATCTCAACCTGCTCGAGGCCGTACTCGCGCCAGCGATCGCGGACCCACTCCGCCAGCACGCGATCGCGGGGTGAGCCGGCCACGTGCGGCTCGGCGGTGAGCCACGCGTGCGTCTCACGCATCTTGATCGGGGAAGGGAGCGAGAGAAAGCGATATTCGAGACGACGTTCGGCGGCGGAGGAACGCGGGGTGAAACCGTAGACGTCGGACATCTGTCGTTGCGTCGCGACGACACCATCGAGACACAGGACACCAAGGAAACAAAGGGCACAGAACAGGGAGACGGTCTTGATGGTTCTTATCCCTTCAAATCCGAAATGATTTCCCTCGCGGCATTGGCGCCTGAGCGGCCATCGAGGCCGGTGCCCGGATGCGTGCCCGATCCGCAAAGATACAGGCGATCGATGGGCGTGCGGTATTGCGCCCAGCCCAGCAGCGGCCGGGTGACGAACCACTGATCGAGCGAGAGCTCGCCATGAAAGATGTGGCCGCCGGTCAGTCCGTACGTGCGCTCGAGATCGAGCGGAGTCACGACCGTGCGCGCGACGATCGAGGATTCGAAGCCGGGGGCGTATTGTTCGATCGTTCGAGTGGCGGCGAGGGCGAGGCGGTTGCGCTCCGCGTCCCAGGTCGTGCCGCGCAGGCGATACGGCGCGTACTGCACGTAGGCCGACACGACGTGCTGTCCTGGCGGGGCCAGCGCAGGATCCGCGATTGACGGGATGGTCAGCTCGATCCACGGTTCGTCCGCGAACCCACCGTATTTCGCGGCGTCGAAGGCGCGCTCGATGCCGTCGATGTCGCGCGCCAGGCGGATGCGCCCCGAGAGCGCCGCGGATCGCTCGGCGCCGTGAAGCGCGTCCACGCCGGCGATGCGAGGCAGCGACGAGACCGCATAGTTGATCTTGGCGAGCGTGCCATGGGCGCGCACGTTCTGGATGCGGCGCACGATCTCCGGTGCGAGGTGAATCGGATCCAGAAGACCGAGCAGCGTGCGTTTCGGATCGGCGTTCGACACAACCGCCCGCGCGGCGATCGTTTCCCCAGACTCGAGCGTCACGCCGCTGACCGCCTCGCCCTCCGCTTCGATCCGTGCCACCGCGGCATTCGTCCTGATTTCGACGCCGGCCTGCCGAGCGGCCTTCGCGAGCGCCTCGGCCAGCATGCCGGGTCCGCCGATCACGAACGATCCACTCGAGATCGGCCGTCCTTCACCTGCGCCGAGCATCAGCAGGACCGCCGCGCTGCCCGCCGACCAGGGTCCCAGAAACGATCCGAGGATCCCGCCGGCGGCGATGGTCGCGCGAAGCGGCTCGCTCTCGAACCATTCGCTGGCCAGATCGGCTGCAGCCATCGGCATCCACCGCAGCAACCGGTACGCGTCGGCCCGGCCGAGCGCCCGGAACTTCCGGCCGGTCTTCAGCAGCGCGATCAGATCGGATGCCGTCGGCTCGTCGATCGACGGCGGCGGCGTCGCGCACACCGCGCGCAGGACCTCGCTGATCCTGGCGAAGCTCTGAAGGAACTGCGGGTACTGTTCGGCATCCTTCGCCGAGAACGCGCGAATGCTCGCGGCCGCGCGGGCGGCATCGTTCCACAGAACGAGCGCGCGACCGTCGCGCGTCGGCGCGCAGACGTCCGCGGCCGGCCGCACGATGCGCAGACCGTGCTGTTCCAGGTCCAGGGAACGAACGAGCGCCGGATCGATCGCCGCTGAGTGCGCGAGAGTCGGACAGGTGAAGCCAGGTGCGATCTCGTCGGTGCGCGCGCAACCACCGACGCGATCGCTTCGCTCGACAACGACCACTTTCAGTCCCGCGCGGGCAATCAGCGTCGCGGCGACAAGGCCGTTGACGCCGCCTCCGATCACGACGATATCGTGCGGAGAGGTCATCGGCAGGACACCGCCGGAGCACGAAACTCACGAAACGCACGAAACCCACGAAACGCACGAAACTCACCAAACACACGAAACGCGCGAAACGCACGAAACACACGAAAAGAAGACGGGCCACAGAGACACTGAGACACCGAGAATTTCGATTGAACGTTGAACGTGCGCGGTTCCAGGGCGGTCGAGATTCGGCGGAGGCCGCGAAGCGGCGCCGAATCTTCAGGCCCACGCCCTCTGTGTCTCGGTGTCTCCGTGGCGTATTTTCGTGACGAATACATCGACGTTACCGCGTCTGACTCAGGATGCGGAGCGCCGCATTCCTACCCGGCGCTCCCATGATTCCGCCGCCCGGGTGCGTCGCCGATCCGCACATCCACAGATTCTGAATCGGTGTCTTGTACTGCGCCCATCCCGGCACCGGGCGCGCGAAGAACAGCTGCTCGAGCGACAGCTCTCCCTGAAAGATGTTGCCCTCGGTCAAGCCGAACTCGCGTTCGAGGTCCAGCGGCGTGAGCACCTGCCGGTGCAGGATGATGTCGCGGATGTTCGGTGCGTACTCCGCGATCGTGTCGATCACCGTGTCGCCGAATGCCTCACGCTGATCGGCCCACGTCCCGGATGACAGCTTGTACGGCGCGTACTGCACGAAGCACGAGAGGATGTGTTTCCCGGGCGGCGCGACGGATGGGTCCGTCAGCGTCGGGATCACCATGTCCATGTACGGTCTCCGCGAAAACTCGCCGTACTTCGCCTGATCGTAGGCGCGCTCCATGTAGTCGACGCCCGGAGAGATCGAGATCGCGCCGCGCAGGTGAGCTCCGGCTCCCGGCAGGCAGGTAAAGTTCGGCAGCGCGTCGAGCGCGAGGTTCACCTTGCCCGACGATCCGCGGTACTTGTAACGGCGAATCTCCTCGACGAACTCGCCCGGCAGCTCGCGGTCGGCGTCCATGAACTTGAGGAACGTCAGGTTGGGATCGACGCTCGACAACACCATGTCCGCCGTCAACTCGTCGCCGTTGGACAGAACGATGCCGTTGGCGCGGCCGTTCTTGACGGTGATTCGCGCGACCGATGTTTCCGTCCGGATCTCGACGCCAGCCTCCCGCGCCGCCGAAGCAATCGCATTCGAAATCGCACCGGTGCCGCCGCGCGCGAAGCCCCAGGAGCGGAACGCGCCGTCGATCTCCCCCATGTAATGGTGGAGCAGCACGTAGGCCGTTCCGGGCGATCGCACGCCCTGGAACGTGCCGATGATTCCCGACGCCGACATCGTCGCCTTGAGCACGTCGGTCTCGAACCACTGATCGAGAAAGTCGACCGCGCTCATCGTCATCAACTGGATCTGGTTGTAGCGGTCGTTGTCGGGCAGCGCGCGGAAGCGGTTGCCGAGGAAGAGCAGCTTGCGGAGCTCGCGCGGATCGAGCGACATCGGATCCGGCGGCGTCATGTTGAGGATCGGCTTGACGAAGCGCGCCATCTCGACCATCGCTTTGCCGTACTCGTCGTACGCCTCAGCGTCGAGCTTCGAGTGACGCGCGATCTCCCGGCGCGTCTTCGCGTGATCGTTCACGCGCCAGAGATAGTCGCCGTTCGGCATCGGCGTGAACGTGCCGTCGAGCGGCAGGATCTCGAGACCGTGCCGCGGCAGATCGAGATCGCGGATGATTTCAGGCCGCAGCAATGAGACGACGTACGAGCAGACCGAGAACCTGAAGCCGGGGAACACTTCTTCGGTAACCGCCGCGCCGCCGAGCACGTGACGACGCTCCAGCACCAGCACCTTGCGGCCCGCGCGGGCGAGATACGCCGCCGCCGTCAGCCCGTTGTGCCCGCCGCCAATGACGATCGCGTGGTACTTCATCTCCTCACATTGCAAATTGCTGATTGCAAATTTTGAATACGGTTGCCGCTGCTCGCGCACGCACGGGCAGCAGAGAATGCGGAGGCAACGGTATCACACAGAGAAACGGAGCAACGGAGACCAAACAGAGGGAGGCGGTTCGACGGGCGTCGCGCAGCGACGCCTGCGGTTGAATCGGATCAAAAACGCGAGTGACTGAGGCATATGGAACACTCGCGTTTTCGATCCGATTTAACCGCAGGCATCGGGCCGCTTCGCGGCCCGACCGTCGAACCGCCCGCGTCTTCTCCGTTCGTCTCTGCGGCTCCGTTCCTCTGTGTGATCCCGTTCCCTCCGTCCCCTCCGTTCCCTGTCGCAATATAATCGCGCCATGCCGATCGGCACCGCCGTCCACGCACGCACGTTCGCGCTGGCCGAGAGCCTCAACTATCGCGAGTGGTCCGGCTTCTACGCGGTCAGCGCGTACGAGGCGCACCACGAGCACGAGTACAACGCGATCCGGAACGCGTCGGCGCTCATCGACGTCTCTCCGCTGTACAAGTACCGCGTCAGCGGCCGCGACGCCTTGAAGCTGGTCGATCGCGTCATCACGCGCGACGCGTTCAAGCTGTCGGTGGGACAGGTCTACTACACGCCCTGGTGCGACGAGTACGGCAAGGTGATCGACGATGGGACGGTGACGCGGCTGTCCGAGGACAGCTTTCGCTGGACCGCTGCCGATCCGAGCCTTCGCTGGATCACGCAGAACGCGATCGGCCTCGACGTGTCGATCGAGGACATCTCGGAACAGGTCGCGGCGCTCGCGCTTCAGGGGCCGACGTCAGGACGTCTGCTCAGCGTCGTCGCCGACGCCGACATCGCCGGCCTGAAGTATTTCCGCATGACGCGCGGGACGATCGCCGGCGTGCCGGTCGAGATCTCGCGCACCGGATACACGGGCGATCTCGGGTACGAGATCTGGATGCCGTGGGACCGCGCGCTCGACGTCTGGGACGCGCTGATGGCTGGGGGCCGGCCGTTCGACATCCACGCCGCAGGCATGCTCGCGCTCGACGTCGCGCGTGTCGAGGCGGGTCTCCTGCTGATCGACGTCGATTTCTTCAGCAGCAAGAAAGCGCTGATCGAGTCGCAGAAGTATTCGCCGTTCGAGATGGGACTCGGCCGTCTGGTGCAGCTCGACGCGCGGCCGTTCGTCGGCCGGGCCGCGCTCGTCGACGAAGTAAAACGCGGTCCCTCGCAGCGGATCGTCGGCCTCGACATCAGCTGGCCGGCCGTCGAGGCGCTGTACGAAAAGCTCGGACTCGCGCCGCAGGTCGCCGCCACCGCGTCGCGAACCGCCGTCCCGGTCTATCGAAACGGCCGCCAGGTGGGCCGCGCGACGACCACGACCTGGTCTCCGGTCCTGAAGAAGCTGATTGCTCTTGCTACCGTGTCCGCGCCACACATCGCCGAGGGAACGAACCTCGAATTCGAGGTCACCGTGGAAGCCGTCCGTCACCGGGTGCCCGCCACGGTGGTGAAGACGCCGTTTTTCAACCCCGCCCGCAAGACCGCTGCTATCGCGTAACCCATATGGCCCCGCGAGCAAAGGAAGACGGGGGGCGGATGGACCCGCCTGAAGCCGAGCTTTGCGCGCACATGAAGGCGTATCTCGACGGCGAAATTGAGGCGTTCGACGCGCTGTATGTCGCGTTCGCGGGACGCTTGCGGGGCTACCTGCTGTCGCAGTGCCGAGACGCGACGCTGGCCGACGATCTGGTGCAGGAAACCTTCATGCAGATCCACCGGTCGCGCCGCACCTATCAACCGGGCCGGCCCGTGACGCCGTGGGTGTATGCGATTGCGAGACATGTGTATTTGATGAAGCGCCGCAGCGCGGGCCGCCGCGCGCGCTTCGAGGAGTCGCTGGCCGCCGACGCACGAGCGGACGATGAGGTGTCGCGTGATGCGCTGGACGTGATGGTGAGCGGAGACGAAGTGCGGCGGGCGTTGCGCGGCGTGCCGGAGGATCAGCGTCAGGCGCTGCTGATGCACCACGTCGAAGGCTGGAGCTTCCACGAGATCGCGTCGCGCCTGGGGATTCGCGTGAATGCGGCGAAGACGCGGGCGTTTCGCGGGATGAAGAAGATGCGGGATTACCTGAAATGACACCAGACGTCCCTTCGCCGCTCCGAGACGCGGTGCAGCGCGACCTGCGGCCGACCAGGCCGTTGCGTCCGCCGTTCGTCCGCGCGCTCGTGCTGATTCCGCTCGCCGTGGCGATCGTGATCTCAGTTCCTGGACTGCGCTTCTTCCGCTCGGACATGGCGGCGATCGGATTCGTGAAGGCGTGGGGATTTTCGTTCGGTCAGGCGCTCGCCGGTCTGATCATCATCGCCGTGGCGCTGCGCGAGTCGATTCCCGGCCGCGGCCTGTCGCGCCGCGCCATCGCCGTGACGTTCATCGTCGGGCTCGCGATTCCCCTCGTGCTGCTCGCGGCGACCGCGTCTGCCTACGATGTTGGCCCCGAGCCGGGCCTGGGACTGCAAGAAGGCATCGGCTGTTTTCGCGTCTCGGCCATCTCCGCGATTCCCGCGCTGCTCGCCGCCGCCTTTCTCGCCGCGCGCGCGTTTCCGATGCGGCCGGCGCTGGCGGGCGCGCTCTATGGTCTGGGGTGCGGATTGATCGCCGACGCAGGGTTGCGTCTCTTTTGCGACTATACCGAGCCGGCGCACGTGCTGTTCGGACACGGCGGAGCGATCGTGGCCGCGATGGTCTTCGGCGCTGTTGTCTCGAAGTTCATTCCTCGACCATGACCACCAAAACCGCGACGGAGAAACCGCGCTGTTCGTGGGCGGGCACGGACCCGCTCATGCGCCTTTATCACGACGAAGAGTGGGGAGTCCCGCAGCACGACAGCCGCGCGCTCTGGGAACTGCTCATGCTCGAGGGCTTTCAGGCGGGCCTCGCGTGGATCACGGTGCTGCGGAAGCGTGAGGCGTTCCGCTCGGCCTTCCGCGGTTTCGATCCGGCGAAGGTTGCGCGGTTTGGTGAAAAGGACATCGCGCGCCTGATGGCCGATCCAGGAATCATCCGATCGCGATCGAAGATCGACGCGACGATCGCCGGCGCCCGGATCTTTCTCGAGATGGAAAAGTCGGGAGAAGGTTTCGGGAAGACGATCTGGAAGCTCGCGGGCGGCCGGCCCATTCAGAACCACGGACCTGTGCCCGCGATGACGCCGCTGTCCGCGGATATCTCCGCCGCGCTCAAGAAGCGCGGCTTCAAATTCGTCGGCCCCACCATCGTCTACGCGTTCATGCAGGCGGCCGGGATCGTCAACGACCACGCCGAGACCTGTTTTCGCCGCAAGGCCGTCGCGAAGCTCTAAAATCCTTCCATGAGATCTTCATCCTTCATCAGCAGTGCCCTCGTCTGCCTGTCCCTTGCCGTTCCGGTTGCTGCCGAAGCACCGCGCGGCAGCATCACGATCGATCGCATCTCGCAGATCAAATACCCGTCGGCGCCGGCCTGGTCCCCGGACGGCAAGATGGTGGCGTTTCTCTGGGATGCCTGGGGCAAGCAGGATCTCTTCGTCGTCACGCCCGGCCAGAAGCCTGTCGCGCTGACTGACTTTCCGGTCGATCCGGACATCCGCACGTCCGACGTGACGTCGTTCGCGTGGGTGTCCGCGGACCAGATCCTGTTCTCGAAGGACGGGGTGCTCTGGACAGTATCGCCCTCGTCGGCGAAGCCCGCACGGATGCCGGGCGGCCTCGCGGATGCCGGCAACTTCACGCTCTCGAGCGACAGGAAGTCGATCGCGTTTACGCGCGGTGGGCAGATCTGGCTGGCGTCGCTGGACAAGAAGACGCAGCGTCCGGTCACCGGCCTTACGCCGATCACCGCGTCGAATCCGGTGCTGTCGCGAGACGGCAACTGGATCGCGTTTCTGTCGAGCGGCAGCGGTCTCGCAGCCGATCCCGGCCTGCTGCCATTCAACGGCGATCGCATGCGCGTCGTCGGCAACAGCAACGGAGTCGTCGCCGGCGGCGCTGTCGAGCGCCGGCTCGGCGTGGTTTCCGTGTACGGCGGGGATATTTCGTGGATCCCCACCGTCGGCAATCCGAGCTCCGTGCAATTCACGGCCGACGGGTCCGTGTTATGGGCCGAAGGATCGGCCAGCGGCAAGACGCGCACGATCAAGATCTGGAACGCGGACGGAGCGATGCGGACGCTGTGGAAGGATCAGGACGAGCGGTGGTTCTCGCCGACCGCGCGCGATTCGAAAGTCGTCGTCTCGCCCGACGGCAAGTCGGTGGCGTTCGTCAGCGATCGGACCGGCTGGATCCACGTCTACGTGATGCCGGTGAACGCCACGTCGGAGTCACAGGCCAAGGCGCTCACCAGCGGCGGCTACCTCGCGGGGCTTGGCGGCTGGTCGCCCGACAGCCGGCGCATCGCGTATCACCGCAGCGCGGCCGGCAACCAGATGGAACGGTTCGTCGACGTCGTGGACGTGGCGACCGGCAAGAGCGAAGCGATCGTCACCGATCACGGCGTCAGCTACGATCCGGCGTTCTCGCCGGATGGCGCCACGCTGGTGTTCCATCGCACCGACGTCGAAAACTCGCTCGACCTGTACACGATCGCCGCTCGCCCGCAGTCGCGTTCCGTGCGCCTCAGCGACTCGATGCCTGCCGGCCTCGACAAGGCCGATCTCACGCCGCCGGTGGCGGTGTCGTATCCGAGCCGGCTCGATCGAAAGCCGGTGCCGGCGTCGTTGATGGTGTCGAAGAACATCGATCGGAGCCGCAAGAATCCCGCGCTGGTCTGGATTCACGGATCGGGATCGGATCAGAACTTCCTGGGATGGCATCCGGGCAGCTACCGGATGTACTACTCGCTCTGTCAGTACTTCGCGCAGCAGGGCTACGTCATCCTGACGCCCGATTACCGCGGCAGCTCCGGCTACAGCCGCGACTGGTCCACCGGCGTCTACATGGGCATCGGCGTCAACGACACCGCCGACGTGGCCGCCGGCGCCGACTACCTGAAGACGCTCAGCTACGTTGATCCGGATCGAATCGGCGTCTTCGGTCTCAGCTACGGCGGTTTCCTGACGCTGCAGGCGATGACGGTCGATCCGACGCTGTGGCGCGCTGGCATCGACGTCGCTGGCGTCGTCGACTGGGCCACCTACGGCGCCGGGTACACCACGCCACGCCTCGGCACGCCGGTGCAGAATCCGGACATCTACAACGTCTCCGCGCCGATTCAGCACATGGAGAAGCTGGAGCGGCCGCTGCTGGTGCTCCACGGCACCAACGATCGCAACGTCTCGTTCGCCGATTCTCTCCGGCTCTTCGACGTGCTGATCAAGCTGGGGAAGAGTTTCGAGTCGCAGATCTATCCCGGCGAAATCCATTTCTTCCGCCGGGATATCGTGCTGCGCGACGCCTGGAAGCGCGCGGACGAATTCTTCGAGCGGACCGTGAGGGGGCCTGCGACCGCGACGAGCGCGACCGCACAACGATAGTGAATGGAGGCTACGGAGCCTACGGAGGTAACGGGATCACACAGAGAAACGGAGCAACGGAGACGAGCAGAGCAATCCAGCGTGATCTGAGCGTCGCGCGCCGCCGTGCGACGCTCTTCTCCGTTCGTCTCTGCTGCTCCGTTCCTCCGTGTGATCCCGTTCCCTCCGTCCCCTCCGCTTACTCCTCGTTCATGAAGGGGTACCGATAGTCACGCGGCGGGTTGAAATTCTCCTTCACCGTTCGCGCGCTCACCCAGCGGGTCAGATTGAGCTTCGAGCCGGCCTTGTCATTCGTGCCGGATGCACGCGCGCCGCCGAACGGCTGCTGGCCAACGACCGCGCCGGTGGGCTTGTCGTTGACGTAGAAGTTGCCCGCCGAGTGGCGCAACGCGGACATCGCGTGGACGATGGCGCGACGATCCTGCGCGAACACGGCGCCCGTCAACGCGTACGGCGACGTCGAGTCGACGATCTTCAGCGTCTCGTCCCACTTCGCATCGTCATAAACGTGTGCCGTGAGCACCGGCCCAAAGATCTCCTCGCAGAGCAGCTTGTAGCCGGGATCGACGGTCTCGATCAGTGTCGGGCTGATGAAGTAGCCCTTGGTGCCGTCGGTCTTGCCGCCGGCGACGATCTTCGCGTTGCCGCGACCGTGTTCGACGTACTCGCTGATCTTCTCGAATGCGCGCTTGTCGATCACGGCGCCCATGAAATTCCGGAAGTCGCGCGGATCGCCCATCTTGATTTCGTCGATCATCGCGACCGCGCGGTCGCGCACGGCGTTCCAGATCGACTTCGGCACGTACACGCGGCTCGCCGCGGAACACTTCTGTCCCTGGAATTCGAAGCCGCCGCGCACCATCGCCACCGCGAGCGCATCGACGTCAGCCGACGCATGCGCGACGATGAAGTCCTTGCCGCCGGTTTCGCCGACGATGCGCGGGTACGAGCGGTAGGTGGACATGGAGGCGCCGATCGTCTTCCACATGTTGTTGAAGACTTCGGTGCTGCCGGTGAAGTGCACGCCCGCGAGATCGCGATGAGAGAGGAGCACCTTCGAGATCATCGCCGCGTCGCCCGTGACGAAGTTGATGACCCCCGGAGGCATGCCGGCCGCTTCGTACAGCTTCATCAGGTAGTACGCGGACAGCATGGCGCTTGACGCTGGCTTCCAGATAACCGTGCTGCCCATCAGCGCCGGCGCGGTCGCGAGGTTGCCGCCGATCGATGTGAAGTTGAACGGCGAGACCGCGTAGACGAATCCTTCCAGGCCGCGGTACTCGAGCTGGTTCCACATCGTGTGGTCGCTCAGCGGCTGTTCGTCCATCAGCTCCTGCGCGTAGTGCGTGTTGAAGCGCCAGAAGTCCACGAGCTCTGCCGCCGCGTCGATCTCCGCCTGGAATGCCGTCTTGGACTGACCGAGCATCGTCGCGCTGTTGATCGTGTCGCGCCACGTTGTCGTCAGCAGCTCGGCGGCCTTGAGGATGACGGCCGCGCGATCTTCGAAGGCCCAGCCGGACCATTCGGCGCGGGCGGCGGCGGCCGCCTCGATCGCCTGCACGACGTGCTGTTCCGTGGCTTTGTGATACGTGCCCAGCACGTGCGCGTGGTCGTGCGGCATCACGGATGTGGCGGTGTCGCCCGTCCGGATTTCTTTGCCGCCGATGATCAGCGGCATATCGACGGTTTCGGCGGCCATCGATTTCAGCCGCGCCTTGAGCGAGGCGCGCTCGGGAGAACCAGGCGCGTAGGACTTGATCGATTCGTTGACGGGCGGCGGCACGCGCCGGCGCCCATTGAAGACGGCGGATGATGAGGACATAGCCATTCAGTGTAACTCACGGAACTGTCGGGTTGGAATCGAGCGAATTCGTGAGCGCGTGTTGATGAGCCGAGAATCGCGCGGCTCTATCGACTTTCTTAGAGAAACGTCATCTCGTGATCACATCGTCGACATCGCGTCGTCGCGCCGACCTGCCATCTTCACGGAGCGGCACCGAAGAAACGCCGCTCTTGAGGAGGCAATCGATGTTCGAGTCGAAGTATCAGCGATCGATCTATGCGTTGACCCTGGCCGGTGCGCTGGCGGGCGGCGGCTTCGCCGTGCACGCCGACGGGCGTGGTGACGGACAGATGGGCGACGACGATCGCGGCGTGAAGACCGTCTTCGTCGTCGCGATGGAGAATCACAATTGGACGCAGCCCGCGACGCAGACGAGCCCGCAGCCGGTGTTCAGGAATCCGGCCGCGCCGTTCATCAACAGCCTGGTGAACGGCAGCTCCGGGATCAGCGATCAGGTGTCCTACGCCAACGGCTACATCAATAGCGGCGTCGGCGTTCACCCGTCGGAGCCGAACTACATCTGGGCCGAAGCCGGATCGAACCTCGGCGTGTTCAACGATGACGCGCCCTACCATGCCGACTGCAGTGCGGACACGGTTCAGACCACCGACCAGCATTTGAGCGCCTTTCTGATGAAGGCAAAGCGAAGCTGGAAGTCGTATCAGGAGGACACCGACGTCGACGCGACGAACACTCCGCTGCCGAAGGCCTCGTGGACGGTTCCGCTGGCCAATCTGAGCGGCCTGTTCACCAGCCCGGGGCTCAACGCGTACAACTACTCGACACAACTCAACTACGCCGCGAAGCACAACCCGATGGTGTTCTTCACCGACACGAATGGCGGCTGCAACACGACCGCTTCGAACCCGCTGCGACTGCAATACGCGCCGCTGCAGCAGCTGGCGCTCGATCTGCAGAGCGGCGACGTCGCCGACTACAACTGGATCACGCCGAATCAGTTCAACGACATGCACACGACGCTCACCACCAATTACGGTGTCCTCACCGGCGACGCGGCCAGGATCGCGCAGGGCGACAACTTCCTCGCGCGGATCGTGCCGTTGATCATGGCGTCCGACGCGTACAAGAACCACGGCGTGATCGTGCTCTGGTGGGACGAGAGCGAGGGCGGAGACACGCCGAGCCAGACGCTGCCGTTCATCATCATCTCCAGGGACGCGCGGGAGAACGCGGGCGGCAAACCGTATTCGAACACCGTCGCCTACTCGCACTCGTCGTTCCTGCGCACGATGCAGGAGATCTTCCGCGTCGACCCGGGCCGGGGTTATCCCTGGCTGGGCGACGCGATGAATGCGAACGACCTGTCCGATCTGTTCAGGAAAGGCGCGATCAAGTAGCGGACGATTCACGAGCGACGACGCGAAAGGAGAGGGCCAGCAGAACCATCCTGCTGGCCCTTCGCGCGTTTGACGGCCGGCACGGTAAGATGGCGATTGCCGATCCGGAGGACAGCGATGATCAATGAAGGTCGCCGTTGGAACCAGGCGATGGCTCTTGTCGTTCTCCTTTCCGCGCCCGTCGCTGCCGGTTTCGCTCCGGAGGCCCAGCGCTTCACGGCGTTCGCGGTCAGTATGACCAATGGCGCGACGGGCAGGACGTCCAAGCTCGAGCTCGTGATCGATCGCTGGTCCACTTCAGCGGATCGCGACGATCTGGCCGCGGCGCTCTTCGAGCAGGGCCCGAACGGGCTGCTGAAGCGCATGCAGGTGCACCCGCGAATCGGTTTCGTCCGCGTCGACGGACGCCTCGGCACCGACATTCCATTTGCCCGTCAGGTGGAGCATTCCGACGGCACTCGGCGAGTCGTCGTCGTTCTGCCTCGACACCTCTCGTTCAACGAAGTCAATCCCAGCTCCCGGACGGAAGACTATCCCTACACCGTGATCGAGCTGCACCTCGATGCGGCAGGCGGCGGCGATGGGAAGATGTCGGTGGGTGCAAAAATCCGGGTGAACAAGGGAAGCGATCAGATCGATCACGAGGACTACACCGGCGGCGCGGTCCTTTTGAAAGACGTGAGGGTTTCTTAGACCAGTGAAGTGTCAACGCTGATTCAGTACCGGAGTTCGAGCCGCCACGAAAAACACGAAAGACACGAAAAACACGAAACCAAAATGTTTTCGTGAGTTTCGCGAGCTTCGTGGGTTTCGTGGCTAGGCGACCGCTAGGACTCCCCGGCGCTCCGCCTGACGAGCTCGTCAAAACTCCAGAGCAGCGCTTCACGGTCCGAGTAAGGGCCGGGTGAATAGACACGCGAATTGATCCCGGCCTGCGACTGCTCCGCGATCCACCAGTCTTCGCGATTCGTGATGTCCCAGAACTCGACGGCATCGTCGATCTGCGCGCCGGGACGAGTCAGCTCCGATGGGTGAAAGTGGAACTCGCAGACGATCTCCGTGCGATCGTGCGCGCGAGGCCACAGCGTGTGGGTCATCACGTAGTCGGGATGCAGGCTGAGTAGCAGGTTCGGATAGATCGCAAAGTAGACGACCTGCTGGCGCTGCGCCTCGTTCAAGCCGGGAAGATACGCGCGCCGCCGCTTGCCGTCGATGCTCATCGTCTCGACGCCTTCCTTGAACCCCATCGCGCCGCCGCAGTAACAGGCCGTCGGCTCGACGTTGTCCGCGCCCAGGTAGTGATGCAGCCTGTTGAGCGCCGGATGCAGGTTCGGGCAGTGGAGACACTCGTTGTAGTTGAGGACGATCAGTTTCCAGTTGGCCTTGACGTCGTAGGTGATGCGACGCCCCAGCCGCAGATCCCCCATCTGCCACGCGGCGAAACGATCCGGCAGATCAGCGAGCTGGGCGCGTAACCCTCTCTGAGCCTCCCCATCCAGCCCGTCCCGCCCATCCAGCCATTCCTGCCCGAGGTGAATGAAGATGTTTCCGTCCCAGACTTCGCATCCGGCGTGGTGAAGCGGATAGTCGTCCTTCGAAAACGCGGACGGCATGTGCGGCGCCGCGAGCAATCGTCCGTCGAGGCCGTAGGTCCAGTTGTGATACGGACACTGGATGCGGTCGACGAAATGACCGTCAGCCTGATCGCACAGCCTCGTGCCCCGGTGACGGCAGACGTTGAAGAGCGCGTGAATTTCTCCTGACGCGTCGCGCGTGACGATCACGCTCTCGTTGCCGAGCGCGCGCGTGAAGTAGTCGCCGGGATTCGGAATCTGATCGGCTCGGCCGGCGCATATCCAGCGATCGAAATAGAAGCGCTCCAGCTCAGCGCGATAGAAATCGGCGTCGGCGTAGAAGCGCCGCGGCAGGGTCGTGTGCATCATCGCAACGCTTCTTCAGTCAGCCACGAAACTCACGAAAGAGGTTTGGTTTCAGACTCCATTAGTGCTGCTGGCTCGCGGCCGCGGGCCGGCGCCTCTGGCTGATCAGGTAGTCGACGATGTAGGTAGCGATCCAGTGAGTGCCTTCGTAACTGGCGTCGTACATCGATGTGATGCTCAATTGCGCCAGCGCAGCGCCCGCCTGCCGATAGACCCCTACTCTCGGATCCGACAGCGGCAGCGCGGCTGCGATGTCTTCGAACGCGCGCGCGCGGCTGACGCCGAGACCCACCAGGTGCGCCTTGGCGCCGAGCATGTCGGCCTTCTTCAACTCTTCGGGCGTGCCGGGCATCTCCATGTTGACCGACAGCAGAGAGCGGAACGCCGGGGTTTCGGGCGCCGGCATGAATCTATCGAGCCACGCGGCGAATTGCGGCGGCGCCATGATGTCGCCGACGAATGCGGCTTCGACCAGGCACGGCGAGAAGAAGTCCGCGCCGGACACTTCGACGTTCGGGGCGCAGCCGAAATCGGACGAGAAGAATTTTTCGCCGCGCGCGCGCACGAGATCCGCCAGCGCGGTGTTGTGGGTGAGTCGGGAGTGCTCGAAGAGGAGATGCAACGCGTATGCGGTGTTGGCGTGCGTGCCGACGCGCATCGGCTCCGCCAGCGTCTTGAGGTACGGCGTCATCTTCTCGAGAAAGAGGCCGGTGAGCGGCTCGAGATGCGCCGACCATTTCCTGGCATCCGGGTCGTCCCACTCTTTGAGCTCGGCCTGAAGACGAAGCGCCCACACCCAGCCGTACGGACGCTCGAACGAGTTATTCCCCTCTTCCTTGAAGAATTCGACTTCGCCCTTGATCGCGTCCTCCGACAGGTGCGCGTTCAGCTTCTCCCGGATCAGGCGTGCCACCGGAAGGTCCGGATACGTGCGCAGGATCTTGACGAGGGTCCAGGTCGAGTTCACCGACGAGTGCCAGTCGAAGCAGCCGTAGAACGCGCGCGACTTCTGGAAATCCGGCTTCAGCGTGATCGCCGACTCGAACACGTAGCCGCGGCTTTTCGGGGGATCGTGGAGCTTGTCGATGCAGCCGAGCGGAAGCGTTGCCAGCCAGATCGCGGTATCGCGGGTGAAGGCGATTGGCGCCGTCGTCGACGAGGACTGCGCACGCGCGGGGAGAGCGGTGACCAGGGCTGCCGCGGCAGCCAGAACGAGGCGCATCCATCGAGTCGGCATCGGCAGCTCCAGGAGAAGGGGGCTCGCGCGCCATGATACAACTCTGCCGATGCAGACGCTGCGGCGCGCGCTCGGTCGCTGGGATCTGACCGCGCTCGGCGTCAACCAGGTGATCGGCGGCGCCATCTTCCTGTGGCCGGCGCAGGTGGCGGCGCAGATCGGGGCCTGGAGTCCGGTCGGTTTCGTGTTGATCGGATTGCTGTCGCTGTCGGTGGCGCTCTGCTTCGCGGAACTGAGCAGCCGCTTCGAGAGCACCGGCGGACCGTACGTGTTTACGCGCGCCGCTTTCGGCGACTTCGTCGGCTTCGAGATTGGCTGGATGCAGTGGTTCTCGCGCGCCACGAGCCAGGCGAGCATCATGGCGGCGACCGCGGTCGCGTTGGGCTACTACTGGCCGGCGCTGACGCTGGGGATTCCACGCGCTCTTTTCCTCGTCGCGCTCACGACGGCCTTCGCGTGGATCAACGTGCGCGGCATCAAGCAAGCCTCCTGGACCGTGAACATCCTGACGATAGGGAAGCTGGTTCCGCTGGCGGTGTTCATCGCAATCGGTCTGGCGTTCATCCAGCCGGCCCGCCTGACCACGCTGCCGCCGATCACGCTGCAGCAGTCACTCGCGGCGGGACTGCTGCTGATCTTCATCTACGGTGGCTATGAAATCGTGCCGGTGCCGGCCGGCGAGTCGCTCGATCCCCGGCGCGACATTCCGTTCGCGATGGTGGCCACCATCGTGTCGGTGATGATCGTGATGACGCTGACGCAGATCGTCGCGCAAGGCGTGCTGCCAGACCTCGCGGGCCACGCCACGCCGATCGCTGACGCGGCCGCTGCCTTCATGGGCGCGACGGGCGCGCTGCTCATCGGCGTCGGCTCGGTCGTGTCGATGACCGGGAACAACGCGAGCCAGGTGCTCAGCGGCTCGCGCATGCTCTTTGCGCTCGCCGAACAGGGGCAGCTTCCGGCGTTCCTGTCGCACATCCACACGCGCTATCGCACGCCATCCAACGCGATCCTGTTCACGTCCGCGGTTGCGCTGACCCTGGCGCTCACCGGATCCTTTGCGCAGATCGCCCTCGTCAGCGCCCTTGCGCGATTGCTGATGTATGCGGGGTCCGCCGCCGCGACACTGCGGCTGCGATCGCCGCGGTTCGCGCAATCGGTGAAGCCGGCGGGGTTTACGGCTCCGCTCGGACCGTCGATGCCGATCGCCGCCATGGCGGTATGCGCGGGCCTCGCCGCAGGCGCGACACGCCAGCAGCTGGCGGGCGGGATCGCCGCGTTGCTCGTCGGGGCGGTGTTGTATTGGATCCAGGTTCGAGGGCGGATCAATTCGCACCGCTGAAGCGGTGCGCCACACCAGACGGGCCAAGAGGCGGACCAGATCAGATGGGCCAATCGGTGCGCCCCATCGTGTCCGCGTGTGGCGCAGGCCTTCAGGCCTGCGAACTTACTCACCCGAGCAGGCGCTCCAATTCGTCCGGATGTCCCGCGCGGGTGAGCGCATCCCGTCGATCGACGAGATCGCGCTTGACCAGCTCCGCGAGCGTCTCTTCCAGCGTGAACGATCCCTGCTTCCGCGTGATTGTGATCTCCTGATGCAGATGCTGCAGGGCGTTCTTCCGCACATGCTGGCGTGCGCCGTAGCCGACCATCAACAGCTCCGCCGCCGGAATACGCCCGCCGCCGGTCTTCGCCATCAAGGTTTGCGTGAGCACCGCTGCCAGCGACATGGCGAGCTCCTGGCGGATGGTGTTCTGTCGCTCGAGAGGAAACGAGTCGGCGATTCTCGCGACGGTCGTCGCGACATCGCTGGTATGGAGGCTCGAAAACACGAGATGGCCGGTTTCTCCCGCCGCCACCGCAATCTGCATCGTCTCCGGATCGCGCATTTCGCCGACCACGATGATGTCGGGCGCCTGGCGGAGGGCGGCGCGAAGCGCAGTCGGGAAGTCCGGCGCGTCGACGCCGATTTCAATCTGCTCCACGATCGACTTGCGATGCGGATGCTCGTACTCGATCGGATCCTCGATGGTGATGATGTGACGGGCTTCGCGCAGGTTGATCTCGTTGACGAGCGCAGCGAGCGTCGTGGTCTTGCCGGATCCCGTCGGACCTCCGACGAGCACCAGGCCGCGCGGCAGGCGCGTGAGCGCTTCGATCGACGGCGGCAGGTTGAGCGATGCGAACCGCGGCACCACGGAAGGCAGCCGGCGGATCGCCGCCGCGGCGCGGCCGCGCTCGTGGTGCAGGTTGATGCGAAAGCGGCCGAGTCCGGGCGATCGAAACGAGCCATCGGCGATGCCGGCTTCGCGATACATCCGCCGCGCGTGCGGCGCGAGCGCCGGCGTGACGGCATCCTCGATCTCCTCGCCGCTCAGTGGTCCTTCGAGCAGCGGGACGATCTGGCCGTCGATGCGCAGCGACGGGGACGCGCCCGGGACGAGCAGCAGGTCGCTGGCCGACCGGCCGACGACCTCCTCGAGCCACGCGTTCAGGCGCGGCGCCTGATTGCCGGACGCACGCGCCTGCGGAGCGACGGCGTTCAGCTCCGTGACGAGCGCGTCCAGATCGTCGGAATCGGCCATGGCGTCAGTCTACAGCCGGCGGCAGAGCGAAGAATGCGGGGCTGATGAAGCCCCGCGCTACACATTTCGAGAGGGATGCAGCAGCGGTGCGTTGAGGAACCGGGTCAGCGGCACGACCTGGCGGAAGACGGACAGCACCGTCTTGTAGAAGGCCGGTGATGTCGCGGTGGTCGAGGGAAACTCGGCGCCGGCGATGAACCGGGTGAACTTCAGGTACTCAGCGGCGGGATCGTCTTTCGAGAATCCGCGAGGCACGCGCTTCAGCGGCTCGCCCTCGAGCGCGCCGAACTGCTTCCGAAAACCGGGCGACTCCACGATCGCGCGCAGCTGCTTGAAATGTCCGGAGATGTGCTCGCGCACGGCGAAGAGTTGAGGTGGCTGCGGCGCATACATGCCGCCGCCAATCCAGACTTCGTCCGGCGAGATGTGGAAGTAGGTGCCGGCCCCTTCGTGTTTCGCCAGCCCCCGCGTCGGAAACGACGAGGCGATATGTGTTTTATACGGCGTCTTGTTTTCGGAGAACCGCGTATCGCGGTAGATGCGATACATCGACACCTTCGGGCTCGCGACCAGCTCCGGCGCGAACGCGCGGAGGTCGACCGCCAGCCGCTCCACGATCGCGGTCATCGGCTGGCGGACGTACGACTCGTAATCGTCGCGGTGGGCGTTGAACCACTCGCGACGATTATTGCGCTTGAGCGCGCGCAGAAACCGGAGGGTTTCTGGCGGAAAGTTCATGCCCCGGCCGGCGCGCTCTGGGCCGCCATCGCCGCCATGCGCTCCTGCATCTGACGCGTCAGGTGCGGCACCTGGCCGATCATGCGCTGGGCGGTCATGAGCTGCGCGCGATGATGCATCTCGTGCTCCTTCGCGCCGAGCAGCATCTCGAAGCGGCTCTTGGTCGCCGGTTGCGCGCCCGGCGGCATCGTCACCTGCTCGGCGAGGAACGACTCCGGAAGGCCTTCGAGGTACGACGCGAACTTGTCCCCCTCGGCCGTCAGGAACGCGATGATTTCGGCTTTGCTGCGAGTCTTGGCTTCCTCGGCCATCACGCCCTTCATCAACTCCTGGAAGTTGACGGTCTTGAGGTCGGTGATCTTGTTGCTCTGGATGTAGTGCTGGAAGCCGGGCCCGAGCGCGATGTGGGTCAGCGTCTGGCCAATGCTGCGAGTGTCGTTCGCGGGTTTGAAACCGTACTTGTCCTCCGGAATCTCTTCCGCGATCTTGAGCGTGTTCGCGCGGACCGTCCTGAACGATGCCGCCATCTCCTTGCCACCGTAGTACGTCATACCTGACCTCCTCAATACCAGCCGATCGGCTGTTCAGAAAGATTGATGTAGACCTGTTTGACGTTGAGATATTCCTCGACGCCCCATTTGCCCAGCTCGCGGCCGATGCCGCTCTGCTTGTAGCCGCCCCACGGCGCCTCGACATAGGTGGGCTGCATGTGGTTCACCCAGACGATGCCGGCGCGGAGGCTCTTGACGACGCGCATGGCGCGGAAGATGTCGCGCGTCCACACCGCCGCCGCCAGCCCGTAGAACGTGTCATTGGCGATCCGCAGCGCGTCTTCTTCCGTATCGAAAGGGATCACGGACGCGACCGGCCCGAAAATCTCCTCGCGCGCGATGCGGGCCGAGTTGTCCACGTCGTAGAAGATCGTCGGCTGGATGAAGTACCCCTTGTCGAGCGCGCCGCCGGTCGCGCGGCCGCCGCCCGACCCCACTTTCGCTTCCTGCTTGCCGATTTCCTGGTACTGCCGCACGCGGTCGAACTGTTCGCGGCTGACGATCGCGCCCATCTTCGTCTCGCGATCCATCGGCATGCCCACGGCGATCGATTTCGTCTTCTCGACCATCGCGTCGACGAACTTCTTGTAAATCGGCCGCTGCACCAGGATGCGGCTGCCGGCCGTGCAGACTTCGCCCTGATTGAAGAAGACGCCGAACAGCGCGCCTTCGACGGCAACGTCGAAATCCGAGTCGGCAAAAAAGATGTTGGGCGATTTGCCGCCCAGCTCGAGCGAGATTTTCTTCAGCGTCGCGGCCGCCGCCCGCATGATGGATTTCCCGACCTCGGCGCTGCCGGTGAACGCGATCTTGTCGACGTCGGCGTGCTCGACGATGGCCGCGCCGGTCGGACCGGCGCCCGTCACGATGTTGACGACGCCCGGCGGCAGGCCGGCCTCGGCAAAACTCGACGCCAGCGCGAGAATCGAAAGCGGCGTCTGCTCCGCCGGCTTCAGCACCGACGTGCAGCCGGCGCAGATGGCCGGCGCCAGCTTCCAGGCCGCCATCAACAGCGGATAGTTCCACGGAATGATCTGCCCGGCCACGCCGATCGGTTCCTTCAACGCGAGGCTCATCGCGTTGTCCGGCACCGGGATCACGTCGCCGTGAATCTTGGTCGCCAGCCCGCCGTAGTACTCGAAGCAGGTCGCCGTGTCGGCGACGTCGAACTCGGCTTCGACAATCGGCTTGCCGGTGTTGCGGGTTTCGAGCTCGGCGAGCTCGCCGGCGCGCTCGCGGATGATGCGCGCGATCTCGAACAGCGCGCGTCC